>Ga0153980_1000076_pt1 | contig 65189 bp, 99 predicted proteins | sample TSGA064MetaG_FD_104722 | JGI IMG/M metagenome (GOLD analysis project Ga0153980, IMG submission 104722) | Attine ant fungus gardens microbial communities from Georgia, USA - TSGA064 MetaG | ecosystem: Host-associated > Fungi > Mycelium > Unclassified | place: USA: Georgia, Magnolia Springs State... | reverse complement strand
ATTTGCTGATGTTAATCGTATAGCCAAACAGGTGGCTGATGCTGTCGATGTTGCCACGTGTCCAAGCCACTTCAATGGCATGACGGATGGCACGTTCGACGCGAGATGGCGTTGTTTTGAACTTTTCGGCAATCGCTGGATACAAAAATCCACTAGTTTAAACGGTCAACGTGACGCAAAGTTTAGCGTGAACATACGCGAAATAGTCTGTCGCTATAGCGATAAAGATTTCGCAGCTTTATCGGAACATTTAGCGTAAATTTATCGCTAAAGGAGGCGCTGATAAATGGCGCAGAAAACACCGAAGTTTACGTTTGTATCAAAAGAGGGTAAGCCGCTTAAGCTTGCGTTAGGAGATCGCATCGCGCAGTTTCTCGATTCTAAGCGCAGAGAACGCCGCGCAGTAAAAACAATTAGCGCATATGCGCAGGTCTTGAATCAATTCGAGAAGTGGTATAATGAGCGCGAGTATGACGAAATTAATACGGAGATCCTACGTGAGTACATCGAATATCTTTCGTTCGGGAAGGTACGATGGGACGATCATCCGACGAGTCCAAACGGTGCAAAAGGACTCTCGCCTCGGACGATAAACAACGTCATACGTAATATGCGCATCTTCTTTAATTACTTAATAGAAGAAAGAGTCATATCGTACAATCCGATGGAGGCTGTAAAATACCAAGCGGAGGCAAAAGATACCTTCGACATTTTCACGGATGAAGAAGTGGTCAAGCTCCTCGGCGCGCCTAACCGAAGGGTCTATACGGGCCGACGCGATTATTGTATGATGCTTCTCCTCTGTGACACTGGCCTGCGTATTAAAGAACTGACGAGTCTGCGCGTGTCAGACGTTAACTTTAAGACACGACAAATCATAGTCCGCGCAGAGACCTCAAAAACGAATATGACTCGCGTGGTCCCTATTTCCCCGCTTACTTCCCGTGAGCTGGAGAACTTAATTTCGTATATGGACGTAAGCGAAGACGACCCGCTATGGCTCACTCAGTTCGGCGAACGTTATTTCGGAGATACCTTCGCGAAGATGCTAAAACTTTACGCAAAGCGCGTTGGCGTAACAGGGCCGAGAGTATCCCCGCATACTTTCCGGCATTACTTTGCGGTTAAGTTTCTACGCCAAAACGGCGATGCGTTGAGTCTGGCGCGCATTTTAGGTCACACCTCGCTTAATATGACACAGGTATATGCTAAATTTACAGGAACGGATCTGAGCGAGCAGCACGACAAGGCGAGTCCTATCTCGAGTTTGATCGATAAAGGTAACGAGAAGAAACGCGGCAGAAAAATGTTTAAGTAAAGATCACAACGAAGGGAGATAGACCCCTTCGTTTTTTGTTCTCCATTGACTCGACGTCGAGTCAAAAGCCATTGTATAATCCGCCCCTCCCGCGCTATACTAAGAACAAACGTTCCGCTCTCGCGGACTCAAACGCCAAACACGGAGTTGAAACGGAAAATGATCGACATTACGCAGGAAGACCGCGCACTCATCAAATCGCATATTATACTGCCCCGCGTCCTCACCGCATTCGAACGGGACATCGCGCTTATCAATACGACGCTAAAGACGCCGGGCCCATACGTCGACGTCATTGCGGAGGCCCAGCGGAAGATTACCGCAGACATATACGAGATCCGTAAACAGTTTCGGACGCGCGGGATTAAAGTCTACGAAGAGGTAGCGGATAATGACGGTGTAGTGGCGCGCTATAAATGTCGCGGATATGAATCGGAGATGAGGCTGCGTTGGTCATCAATGGCTCCGCAGGCGAGCGTGGTTATGCGGAAGTATCTCGGATTGAATACGGATAAGTACGTGGACCCGACGTTGCCGGAGCGGATGCGCGGTCTATAAACGCAGAAAAAGCGCCCACCTCCGAAGAGATGAGCGCTAGATGTTCGTATTATAAAGGGCGCGGCCATTCCCATCCGTGCCGCATATACTCGTTCGCTTGATCGCGTATATCTTCTTTCCCTGCGCCATCTAAAGTTACGACCGGCAGGTACACGTAACAATCTCCCGACTCGTAATCGATTACAACATCCTCAATAACGCGGTGGCCGGCGTCTCCAAACGAGTGATCCCGAACTTTATGGCCTACTTGCGGCATCATGCCCGTCTCATATGTACGGACAAGTTGCGTAGATAAGCCGGATGTGCTTTCGATTTTTTGAACGATAGTAATGTCAATCGTAGTCATGCGCGACACCTCCATGTACTTAATTGCTCCGATAATTATGTATATTCAAATAGTACCATCGAATTATATAAAAAGGAAAGACCTACCTACGATACAATACGTAGTCCTCCGCAAGTAGGTCGCAGTTTTATTCCGCTGGCTCCGTCTTTTTAAACGTAGAATACACACCGCTTCCGATCAACGCGTACGTCACGAGGTCAACGCCAACCTGCCACGTACCGAAATCCGGTGCAACTCCGTACTTTTCTAGTACCTGATACGCAAGCCCTACGGCCGCCGCGATAAACAGCGGATTTGTTAAGCGTTTCTTCATATTATACGCCCTCCTTCGTAATCGTCACCGTTTTAGTCTTCGCGTCCCACGTTACCTTCGCGCCTAGTGCTTCCGCTACCGCACGCGCCGGCGTATACGTAGTTCCGCCGTCAAGCACACCGTCTGTTACCCTCTTACCGTTGACTACTACGCTAACAATTACGTCCTTCTTCACGTCAGCATCCGCCACCTTTTCGTTTAATTTCGCTTGCACCGCCGCTTTAAACAGACCCCAGCCGGTCCACGTTCCGCCATCGTACATTAAGCGTGGACAGATCTTACCGGACCAATCGTAGTGGCGGCGCAATCTATCTACGCCCCATCCGCGCTCTTTCAACATCGACGCAACGAGAGTAGCCGCGTTATCTAGCGTCTTCGCGTAATTGCCGCTCTCGCAGATTTCGATGCCGATTGACGTACGATTGCCGGAACTCGCTCCGCTGCCGTCTCCGGAATGCCAAGCGTTTTCGTTCAGCGGAATACATTCGACAGCCTCGCGCTCATCAACTACGATATGGAACGATGCTGTACGCGTATTGGTCGGATTCGTTAGCCACGCGCGCTCATTAGCCGCGGAACTTGACGGATTACCCGTATTGTGTATCGTAATAGTCGTCGCGTTCATGGCGAGGCCAGGCCGCCTATTTTTCGCGGTACCTTTCGGGATGTAATCTTTGCGGTAGTTCATGCCGCGTCCTCCTTTATTTCGATATTCACAGCGCGTTCGATGTACTGCATCCGCATTTCCATCCGTTCCAAGGTCGATACAATGCGCGTCTGTACCTCTTCCGTTTTAGTAAGATGTTCCATCAAACGATCCTCACGCGCTAATGCCTCCGCCTTGTTCTCGTCAACGAACGCCATCAACTTATCCTCGCGCTTCTTAGCGTCTGCCCGGTTAGCCTCCGTCTGCTCTTTCTGCGCGCGTAACATAAGCCACACGAGCACGCCGATAACGAGTACGGCCAGCGGCATCCACGCGCCCTCTTTCAATAGCGTAAAGGCCAGCGCTGATATTCCCGCAATGTCCATCACCAGTCAACCCTCCCGATAATTCCGTCTATTGTCGCGGGGCCTACGCCCTCAACGCGATCCAATTCGTACACATCCGCGTAGGGGCGGCCGCTCACGATGCGATCTGCAAGTACCGGCCCGATTCCCGGCAGTGTTTCGATTGCGGCGCGGCTGCTTACGTTAATGTTGATGCGCGATTTAGTTACGGACGTTGCCGCAAAGACGCTCGCTATGAATGTTAAGGCCAGCGCGAGCAGAACTAGGATGCGATAAAGCTGCGTCTTGTTCACGGGTTCACGTCCTATCCGTAAAAATAAAAGAGCCCTCCGCGCGGTGGCGGAGAGCATAAAAATAGCGCTCCGATTAGCGGAAGCGCTTGTTAAATTCCTTCGGTTTTCTCCAGGATGTAATCCTCGACTGCTTGCCGATAACCAGTATTGGTGATGTCATCAAGCAGGTATATTTGGCCAGTCTTTGGGTTAAGTCCTTTATTCAAAATTCTTTCCGCCGCAATACGAACCACTACTTCGTTCACCATTACAAAATCCCTCCTGTATTTTCATTGGCAAGTAACAGTATTTGGTCTTCCAACTCTTTTATACGTTCTTCCGGAGTCAATTCAGCATGTATCCTTTCCAGCACCGGCAGTTTTGTTTTGGGGTCAACCTTCACAATTTGATGTATGTTGTAGTTGATTTCCTCATACTCAATATCGATATAATCTAACCTGGTAATCTCTTTTCTCGGAAGCATGTTCCCCATCATTTCTCCCAAAAAGGCAACAATCTCTCCGTCTTGGTCATACACAATTCTAGCTCCAATTTGCATATCGGATCATCTCCTCCGCTGTCTCTATACAATGTGAAGATTAATGTCAGGGGCCACCCCTTATTTACTACCACTCAAAATTTAAGATGTCAAGACGGTCAAACTACGTTTCTCAATCAACACGTTATGGTTTCCGCCCGCAGTATGATTTTTGCGTACCCCAACTTTAAAGGTTAATTCACCGTCTAAATTTAAGTTTGTTGGAATGTTTACAGTAACCAATGAGTTATACGAACCGGTAGTACCAGTACCTGTGTAATATAATTTCCCAGCTTGTTTATCTATTGATAACGAATAGAGCCTGAGGTTAAAAGCTGGAGTCATGGTAATGTCACTGCCGTAATTTATTGAAGAGAAAAACGGAAAATTTATGCCTTTATCGTCCGTGAGAATGAAAGAAGTTTCAACATACATAGAACTTTGAAAAAGAAATGATGACGATGCTGAAAAGTTGAAATATATCAAATGTGAACCAACGACACTGATATTTAAAGCGGGTTCTAGGGAGTAGACATCTAAAAAATTTTTAATTGGTGCTATGGAAAACTGAGGATAAGCCAGCAAATTTGTATTTGCGCTTGCAACAGTATTGTTACTCGAGCTTGCAACAATCCTATTTCTTGTGTTCGAATCGCTAGATGGGCCATCCAATCCGCAATTATCCAATGAGTAACTATCTATCCCAGGCATTATGTCACCTCTTTTCCGCTAATATAGAAATTTACTCCAACTGCTCCAGCAGAGCCGGTAATAGTCTCGCCCGCCGTTATGATTTGGTCAATAAAAGGGATTGTAATTGTATCGTACCCTTTGATGCTGTGACTGAATATGACTGCCGTACCAGCGAATGATAGAGTTACACCGAGTGGTGCAGAAGTTGTATTGCACAGTGTAACAGCTTTGACTAGCGTGGTTGTTCCTGTGGGAACGGTATACAATGTTGAGCTCGCTGTCGACAATTGACCTTTCCCCAATCTTTTTGGTGTCGCCGCCACTTATAACGCCCCCCATAGGTTTTCTTGATCTACGTAAGCTTTAGCCTGAGCCAGCGCATCACTCACCGCTTTTGGCGTAGCCGCCCGATCCTCCAACGCACTGCCCGTCGCGCTCGACAATTGCGTTTTACCCTTCACGGTCAGGCTCGCATCTGGAATACTTACGTTCCCTACCGCAGTATCCACCGCATTAGCCAGCGCATTCATATCCCGCGGCACATCCGCGGTCATCGCGCCATCAATCAGCGGTAGCCCTAAATTTGGCGTCGTTGCCATCGTTATAACCTCCGATTGTAAATATCGTCGTACGTGTATCCCATTAAGCCCGCATATGCCACGCCACTTCCTGTGAGCTCCTCGTAAGTGTAGAAGCGGAATACGTAATCAATCGACATGTGGGCCGGAATGATATCGCGTAGGTTCGCCTTGAGCGCGTCCAGTTGCGTAGGCACGCCAAAAACGCCGACAAACGTAATTGTCAGCGTATAAGCCGCGCTATCCACCGTCACATCTACGTCACCATTTGCGTAGGCTTCCGCAACGTTCTCGATGAGACTTACGCTAATCTTACCGACGCCGCGCAATTTACCCCGCAGGACTTCGCGTCGCTGTTCGTAACTTGCGCCAGCTTCCGGTGTTACTCCGAATATCCGCTCCCACCGCGCCAATCCCCACGTTGCCCGGTCAATGTAAAACTGGTCGAGCACGTCGTAAATGTCCGCATTCAGTTTCGCGATCTCGATTGCCTCAGCGTTGAGTATTCCGCTTGCGACGAGAGAGTCACGGTAATACTGCGGAACATAATCGAGCATATCGCGCTTAATCTCCGTTAATGTTCTCACGTAACTGTCACCGTCCCAAGAACCGCAACCTCTCCGTTATTTACAACGATATTCGCGGTCCCTCCGTTGATCGTAAGGTCGCGATAATCAATAACACGCGGCACGTCGAGGATAACGTTAGCGATCCGTGTAATCCGTACAAGTGGGTCCGCGAAGGCCAACGTTGCCAGATACGCAGTGACTCCGGCTTCGAGTTGCGCGCGTACTTCTTCGAGCGTATAGCCCGGTTCGACATCGACGTCTACCGCGACATTGATCGGAACCTCAACCGCACCTTGCACGGTGACTACCGGACCGATGGGCGCAACTCCTTCGCCGTGGCCGTCCATCGTCGGGTCGATATACGTTTGGGCCGCGGTAACTACGGAAGGATCTGGCGAAGTCTTATCCGCGCCGAGCAGTACGACTTTAACCGTGCCTGGGCCAGCCCATATCGGATAGACGATCGCGTCAGCTACGCCAGGTACTTCGAGCGCCCATTGACGGTATTGATTCGCGTTGCCTGACGTGGCTGGCCGCTGTGCTCGTTCCTGATAGCGCGCGTACAAAGCCGCATCCGACTCGGTATCGACGCCCCCTTCGAAGTTGACCGCGTTATTTACCACTACAATACCGACGAGATCGCCGACCATTGTATTAATCGCGCCCATTCCGACGTTGCCCGCTGCACCTGCGTCCTGCGCTTCTGCTGCGACCGTAATCGTAGAGCCTGCTATAGTGGCGGCCGTGGTTGTTACGAAATAGACCGGATTATCTCCGCCTGTTGATATGATTGAGCCCACCGGAATCACCGTTGTATCCGGGCCTGTAAACGTTACTGATCCAGATGACTTGATCGCGGCCTTACGTACGAGTCCGTAGTCAGATGCGCGGCTGTCTAAGTACTCGCCGAACGTCGTATCCGTGAATCCCCAGTCCAGTACGTTATCGAGCTCTGCGTAAGCCATCGATATTTCTATCGCGGTGGGCGACTCCAGATCGTATGTTACGGAGCCCGGCCGTTGGTCGATGTCCGCCGGAGAGTTTCCGAGCATCCGTTCGAGTACGGCGGCCTTCGTTTGACCTTCGTATGCCATTAAATCGTCACCTCCACCGGAATCGTTTCGTTATCTACTTCCACGAAAAAAGAGACGTACAATTTGTCCGCCTCCCTCGTTAATGTAAAGTCACGCACCGCAAGTATCCGGTCGTCATATATTAGCGCGTCCTCGATTGTCCGCGGTATTTCCGTCTCCAATAGTTCGACCGATACCTCTTGGCCGATTAAATCGTCGAGCTCGCAACCGTAATCGTCATCGAATATCGCGAAACGGTATCGCGCAGTCCGGATCGCTTTGTAAATGAACTGTTCGATCGCGGCCGTCCCGTCAACCATCCCGCCCATTTCGCCAGTTTCAACGTTAAGCGCGTATGTCTTGAGCGGCAGTATCTCATTAATAACTGCCTCTTCCGTTTCCTCCTCGGTAATCACCGCAAGTGGACTAAGCGCCATCTCCAACGCCCCCTAACCGGTCAAGTATTACGTAATCCTGTCCCGCGTTGAACATTTGGACGATAACGCGGTCGCCCGCTTCCAGTGAAGGCTCGTATTCAATTTCTGCGTCTACTCCGTTGATCTTAACAGCCCGCTTATACCCCGCGAGCCTCTCAACAATAACGATGTCCTCACGCTCCAGTTCGAAGTTGGCGTTGTCAAGTTTCACGCGAATATCCGGAAGCGGCGCGGTGACCGTTCCGATCTCTACGTCAACATCTTTGTTATAACCGAGTTGCCGGATGACGTCACGCAATTTACTTACGCCGCCTCCGTCGATAGTTTCGAGTGCCACCGCATCACTTCCCTTTCTTCGCTTTTTCTTTCGCCTTTTTCTTCGATTTCTTCGCGGCTTTCTTTTTCTCCGGCTCATCTTCGTATTCCAGCTTCGGCAAGTCATCCGTTTTGGACAACGTTAAGTCCATCATGTGCGTGCCGTTACTAAACGTATGAGTATCCGCGTTAACGTAAAAGCCGCCGACCAAGTCAGTCATACTCTCGAAGGCATAGACTGCTGTGCCGGCGACAACGTCCGTGATTCCTAACGCGTTGACTGTTACGTCCTCCTTAACGGTCGATAACTCCTTAAGGCGCTGTTTTGCGAGCTGGCGTAATTGGGATGCGTTAAGTTTTGAGTCCGCGCTTTCGTAGTGCTGCATTAGTCCATATCGCGTAACAAGGGCCGCGTTCTTTTCGGATGCGACGATTTGCTTCTCTTCTGACTCACCGCCGACAACTTTAACGGCTGTCCGTAGCTCCTCGATAGAGCGCGTCCGTGTTGCGCCGATAATGTTAACGCCATCCTCGATCATCCAACGTACCGTGGCGTCCTTTTTCTCGCGTAGTCCAAGCTTGCCGTTTGACGCGTAGACGACGAACTTCCGTCCATTCTGCTTGCGTGTTTCCGTCAGCGCCGTAACCATCATGTCCCACAACGTTTTACTCCGGAGGATCATGCGCGGTATTACGTAGCCGGTGTTTGCGATATCGCCCGTCGGTATTCCGAACGATTTACACAACTCCGCAATCATCGCACCGGCCGTCATCTTGACAAACTTCCGCGTATCTGTATTCTTCGTGAGATACACGTTTTCATCGTAAGCTATGACGACCGCCTCGCCAGCCTCCGTTATGTCATACGTAAAGATGACGCCACGAAATACGCCTTTACCGTCTACGTAAAAGCGTATCTCCTTGCCGAGTTCGAACGCGATCTCTTGATCCTCGCCGTTAAGCGTATTAGACAGAGACAGCGTTAGGGTACGGTGAGGTTGCGCCACGTCTCCGGACCACGTTGCAGTCTTTACGAGTGGTTCAACGTAATATTTACCGTCATATAAAACGCGAATTTGCGTACTCATTTCGGGATCACCAGCTTCTGCCCCGGCTTGATTGCGTTAGGATTCGCGCCGATTGCCGACTTGTTCTTCGCGTAGATATCGCGCCATCGATCGCCGTTCCCGTAGACTTTGGCCGCGATCTTAAACAGCGAGTCGCCCGACTTGACTGTATAGGATGTCGGAGTAGTGCGCGTTGATGGGCGCGCTGGGTCGGTCGTAACCTTTGCCGCCGAGATATTCGTCTTCTTTGCGTTAGGGTCCGATTTCTTAGCGTTGGAAATAAACGTATACTCCTTAAGCTGCAGCGTGTAGTAAATGTCGCCAGGCTCTCCGCCGCGTTCTTCATACTCAAACGACCGAATCGTAACCGCGATATTAATCGGCGTATTCGTCACAATAAAACGGACAGGACGGCCGGACTTCTGCCACCGTTCAATCGTCTTAACGAGTTCCCACGGGTCCTTTAGCTTCGAGTACTGGCAGTACGATCCGTTATAATCGCGCGGAAAGAACGACGATACCGTGAAGTCCTTCTGGCGATTGTTTCCGAGAATCGTATACTCACCGAGATTCGATACGTTAACGTCTTCGTAGCCATACGTAGATGATGCGTTGATTGTTTCGGGATTAACGGGAAGCCATAAGACCTCCGCGTTGTTGTTATACTTGAGCCAAAACTGCGGCTTGCCTCTCGCCAATAATGCCGCCTCCTTTCCGTTTTATTGCGCCAATCGAAGCGCGATTTTGTTCGCAATTGCGTCGATGTCCTCGTCGTTACGGACAACGAACGTGTTACCCGTTACCACTACAGAAGCTCCTCCGCCACTTTCTCCGTTGCGGTAGTCACGCGCCTGTTGCGAGTTCAATACCATTTCGTCTTGATGCAGGCGAGCTGGGTAGTTATTATAAGGAACGCGGTCAAGTCCTCCAGAGAATCCTAAAGAACCCCAAAAACCTTTAGGCTTCGAGGAAGGTTCGATTGTGCCACCTTCGACCATAGGTTTTCCTGGATTCTCTTTGCTCCAACTCTCCAGATTATTTTTAAGGTCTTTAGCAGAGTCGTATTGCTTGTTAAACTCCTCCATCTGTTGCTTAACCGGGTTCAGAAGAGATACCACGTTCAGATGATCCTTAATACCCTGCATTATCCCATCAGCGATGCCTTGCCCTATCTTCACGGCTACGGCCACGATTTGTGGAGACGATGCCTCAATCCCGTCAATTAAAAATCCAATCATGTTGGTTGTAACGCGGGTCGTTTCGGCTTTGCCCCCAGCTTCCCACCATTTATTGAATGAATTGCCGATTGAATCGAAAACAAATTTAACCTTGCTCTCGAAATCAGGTAGGTTGTTAAAAGCCGGGTTATTAATAAAGTTCGTATTAATGTACTTCGCCGCAGTATCCACCGCATTCTGAACCGCCGCCGTAATCTGCGGAGTCCAATCCGCAATCATCTCCTGCGCACCCAACGCGAACTTTTTAATGTACGGAAGTAACGGTGACATCGCGGATATCTGCAACGTCTCCATCGCGCCTTGGAATTGCTCGATCGCACCCGCCGCGCTATTCATCTTCTCTTCCGCAACCTGCAGCGCCGTGACCTTCGCCATCTCGTTATGGAACTCTTCTACGCCTTTAGCGCCGGCCTTGTATAACGTAGTCGCCGCTTTAACGCCGTCGGTTCCGAACATGTCTAGCAACGTGGCAACGCGGTCCTGGTTGTTCATCTTGCCGAGCGTTTTATTCAAGACCTCCGCAATTCCTGCGAGATCCTTGATCTTTCCGCCCTCAAAGAACTTGTTCGCTTTCCCAACGCCGATTCCGAGTTGGTTAAACATCGCGGTAGCTTTCTTCGTTTGCGGCTGTAAATACATCAGCATCGATTTGAACGACGTACCCGCGTCAGATCCGCTTTTCAATCCGTCGTTGGACATAAGCCCGATTGCTGTATTCAAATCGCGGAAGGAAATGCCGGCCATGTCCGCAACACCACCCGCAGACGCGATACCGTACGCAATGTTCCGTACGTCTGTCGCCGCCGCGTTCGCAGTACCCGCGAGGATATCCGCAGTCTGTGCCGCGCTCAGTCCGTCTTTCTTAAACGCGTTCATCGACGTAGCCATCGTTTCGGCCGCTTCTGCAAGTTCGAGTCCTCCGGCGGTTGCGAGGTTTAGCGCTGCATTAAGTCCGCCTGACATTATCGTTGCTTCGCTCATACCGGCCTTTAAAAGTTCTTCGATGGCTTGCGCTGATTCTAACGCGGAATACTTCGTGAGTGCGCCTTGCTCGAGAGCCAAAGCGTTAATTTTCGCCATAGAAGCGTCAGTTGCGCCAGTAAGCGCCTTGATCGATTGGAGCTGCGATTCGAAATCGATCGCTTTCTTGAGACTATCGCCAACAACCGCAACTGTGCCGACTGCCGCTCCGATGCCGGCTGCTGCCGCTCCGAACTTGAGTATCCCGGCAGTCATAGCGCGAAGAGGGCGGGTGGCGTTATCTACGATTTTTAAGTGCCCTACAATATCAAACGACATGTCCCGTTACCTCCCTCGCTCTGCTATTTTCCGTGCGTGTTCTTCTTCTTCGCGGCGTACCTCCATAGAGGCGTACATCATGACACGAAAGCGCGTAGGTTTGGCGTATACTTCGTCGGGCGGGATGTGGTGACGCTGGAATATCTCGTGTAAGAACCAAGCCTCACCGCCCGCCCGAATTAGTTTTTTGCCTCTTCCAGCAGCTCCTCTTCGTTTCCGAATCCGGATAGATTCGAAATCTCCGTAGTCAGTTTTGCGATCTCACCCGGCAGCAACGCCTTGCCTACGCAGTCAACGTCATCGCTCGCGCCATAATGCGCCTTGAGCGCCTTGTCGTTAAAGTCCGGATCAACGCAAGCCATCGAAATCATCACGTAACTAAGTACCGTCGAGTCTACGTTGTCTTTGCCTGTTGTTGCGCGCAATCTCGCCTTTGTTGTTTCCGCGTTGGTCAGCGCCTTAACGGTGAATGACGTCTTGAGACGAGGAATATACACCTCTTTGGTAACGTCCAAATTCGCACCTAACAACGCCTCTAATCCTTTTGCCATATATGTCAACCTCCGATTATTTTCGTAATTAAAAGCGGACCACCCGAAGACAGTCCGCTAGTTTTGTTGCGCTATTATGACGGACGGATTGCGTCAAGAATTTCGTAACCGGAGAACACAAACGTATACTCCTGCTCAACAATCGAGCCAACTTCGTAATTCACAACCGGAATCCGGTCGAACGTTACGTTTTTCAGACGTACGCGATACGCACCGAACGCTTCAGGATCGTCGATCTTAACGATAAGCTCCGTAACGTACGGCGAGCTGACATCGTCGGTGACTTGCGCCATCTTTTCGATCCACTCGGACGTAACGAGGTAACCGTTAATCGATCCGCTACCTTTCAGCGTAGTGGTCTTGTTGCCGAGCCAGCGCGTTCCGGCCAGCTTGATCTCTTCCATGCCGATCTCGATATTCGCTTCAACGCTGGTAACGTTAGACAGCCATTCGCCGTCTTGGTCGAACAACTGACCGTAGTTACCACTGATAACGCGTTTTGCATCCAAAGTCATTCTCTCACCGCCTCGATTAGATGTTTACCGTGATAAAGATGCGTTCCATTGTGTCGGTTTCCGTATAGCTAACCGCCAGGAAAACGGAGTCTCCCACGCTCGGCCGTTGCGGATCGAGCATTACGACGGGATTCGTAAGTACGGCCGCGCCTAACGATTCCAGGTACGCTTTTACCGCGACCATCAACGTAGCTTGACCGTCCGCGTTATTCGGAAGCTTGCCGATGTAACTGTCGGTAGCTGTGCGCGAGATATCGTTCGTAATCGCTTGTTGCGTACGGATCGATTTGATCTTGAGGCCGCTTGTTACGAGTCCTTGCTCGATCTTCACCTTCGCGCCATCATTCGTAAATAACAGCGATCCGGCCGCCAAAGCTGCGATAGTCTGCGAATTGGTCAGGCGCTTCGTCACGTCTTCCAGCGGCAATTGATCGTAGGTAATCGACTCGCTAATCGGAGTCCCTGCGATATCGCCCGCGATGAATGGTGCGTATTCCGCGGAAGTATAAGTAACTCCGCCTACAATACCGCCGCTGATTACGTTGACGATGTAGTCGTCTTCGTTAAGCGTTGAGCGAGCGTTGCCAAGCGCAGGATCTGCGTCAGAAGCCGCGTCTCCGCCGATTACGACGATGAAGTGTTTGCCTTCGTCACGATTGCGCGTTACCCACGTTTTAGTCGCGGCTTGTTGCGTAGCGTCAAACTCTCCGTCGAACACGAACACGTTAAACGGACGCGCATCGAAAGCCTCGCGCATATCAACGTAGTCGTCCGCAACCGCATCGACGGGCATTGTGTAGACGAGAACGTCCTTTGCGCCGCCTGCTAACGCGAGCAAAACGGACTGTACGTTCGCGCTACCGAACAGACCGACCGCAGATGCCTCCGAATCGACCGTGTAGAACGATTTCTCAACCGCAGTACCGGCGTACGACAGCAGCGGGATTGCGACCGTGCCGAGCGTGCCTCCGCTAATTTGTGCGGCTGCTGCGCGGATAAAGCGCATGTAGATTCCGGGACGTGTCGGTAAATTTGATGGGTCCCAAGTTGCCATGCAATGACCTCCTTTAAATTGAAAAGAGCGCCCGGATGGACGCCCTAGTTAAATCGTGAATTAACGTTCTGAATAAGCGGATACGACTGTTGGGTGCGTGACTGCCGCGAAGTAATCCGGAGTATGCCGAGTGTTGCGTAGCCCGCGTTAGTGGTCGACGCCTTATCGGTATCCGTCCGCATGGGTTGCGAATAGTTCAGCGCGTTCAGACGTGAACCTGTCGCAACAATCCGCTGCACGTCGAATATCGCGTTACTGAGCGCGTCCATAACGGGAAATGCCGCTTGAGGAGTCGCGCTATAATAGATCACTTGGTAATCGCGCTCAATCCGGTAGTGGTACGCTGTTTCGTTTGTACGTACTGGTTCCGCTAAAAAGCGCACGACAAAGAGACCCGGCGTAGGTTGCAGCGGGACCGTTTGCTTTTCGACTACCGCGCCAGAAACAACGGACTTGATAAACGCCTCGATGCCGAGGATTTCGTCGATGATTGCGGCCATTATAACCGCCCCCGTTTAATCGCGGCCTTTATTTCGCCTTCGAAGATACGCGCCCACTCCGCCTCGTTCTCTTCCGCCGGTACAGCGAGGTAGCGCGGAATCGTTCCGGACGTTGTCGGATTCTTAAACGAATCGCCGTACTTTTCCGGATACGTATCGTGTAGATATGTCGCGTAATCAAATCGCCGCCCTCCGCGCATTGTTACCGCTGTTGACGTGATCTCACCGGTCCACGCCTTACCGTTATGTGTGACGTCCGTTTCGATACCGCGTCTCAGATCACCCGTTTTACCGAGCGGCGCTAAGTCCGTAGCCTGGCGTTTCCAATCGTCCATAACGTCGTGTGTTCCGGTCATTGCTCCGTCCTCGATTGCGTTGGTTAGACGCTCCTCATAACGCCGGGAAAAACGACTCACCAAGCGTCGAATAAAGCCGCCTCCACGCGCAGCATCGAAATCTATACGGTTACGCGCCATTAGACGTTCACCTCCGTTAATACGGGGCGGCCGCTTAGCATGCGACGGGGCTTGATTGCGGCGGGTTTTCGCTTGATCGTAACACCCAATTCGTTCGTGTACGTTATTGTGTCGTCGTACGATATATCCGGCAGCTTATCGAGCAATATCGACATGCTTGATACGGCCTCCTCTCCGTAATTGTTAACGACGGTCTTCGTCTCTTCGGTAACGCGAGCCTTATATTCGACAATCGCGGCATCGACGTTGCTTCCCCATCCGTCACTTGCGCCCGCCTTCGTAACTGTAATCGTTTGATTCATCGCTACTAGCGGCATTACAAGATCACCGACTTCCATGCGCGGCGTGAAATCTTAACGCCGTTCTCTTCGCCGATTAAATCGAGTGACACCTGCGGAATCTTCTTACGCATGTCATCGTAAGGCATCGACGTTGTGCCGTCCTTAAAGTTAACGTTGAACACTCCGGTCAGGCCGAACGTGGATACGCCCTGCTGCTGCATCCGAAGCATATCGTTGTACATAATCGCAAGCACATTCGCAAATTCGTAGACAGCCGCGTTCGGTATCGTGTACTTCGAATAGGCGCGTGTCAGCGTTGATCCTGCGACATTTAACATTCGTGTTTTTTTCGCGGTATCGCTGGCCGTCCAATCCTCGATATCAATACAGTTCGCGTTGATGTACGCATCTGCGTCAGGTATTACGTAGTTCATCCGCCACACCTCCGTTTATTTTGCGGAGGACGTAGCGCTAGCTTTGCGCTTAGTAGCCGGAGCTTTAGCGGGCTTTTCTTCCGCGTCCACTTCGTCCACTTGCGCAGGTTCCTCCGTATCTGGTTCCGCATCAGATAAACGGTTAAGAACCGCTACCTCTTCCGCAGTCTTTGCGTCATAAACACCGCCTGAAAACTTACGCTCTACGCCGTCAACGTAAAACGAGAGTTCCGGATAGCGCGATTTATACTTTGCCATCGTAAAACCTCCGTATTTAACGGGAGCTCTCGAAAGAACTCCCGGTTATTTGCGGTCGGCTTACGCCAAACCTTTGATGCGTGCGTGCGCTTGCTCTTGGTGCAGCTCGAACGTGTACTCGCCGACAATCATACCTTGGTAGTAGTCGCCTTTTTTGCCGAGGTACTCGTGCTGGAAATCACGGCCGTTCAGGTTACGGATGCTTGCGCGGTTTTTATCGACGATGAACACTTCGTTTGTCGCCAGGTTATCGTTGATGGATACCGGGAACTCACCGAAGTCAGTAGTCAGTTGGGATACAACCGTACCGCGACGTCTATCGTTTTGGTCGATACGTACGAGGTTTTCGCCGAATTTTGACACGGCGCGTTTTTGTTTCGCTGGTACAATGATTTCGTAGTTACCGCCCGTAGCAAATCCGCCTTTTTCGTAGATGGATTGCAGACTATCGTTAACCATGTCGAGGGCCAGCGCTGCGCCTGCTGCGTCCTTAACGTTGGTGCTGATCAAGCTGCGCAGACCGGCCATTTGGCGGACACTACCATTCTCATATTTGATACCGTTGATCAGCGCTTTTTCCAGTTGCAACGCGAGCTCAAGCTGTTTCTTCGACTGCTCGTACGTATACATATCGGAGATACCGTAGTTCGCAACTGCGGCGGCTGTACCGGTGATCTCTACAGTGTCCGTAAAGATTTGCGTCAGGTTGGACTTACGCTCACGCTTTTTGAAGCGCGCATCGATTGCATCGCGACCTTCTACGGATTCCGTGAACTGGAACTCGATTACAGCGCCAGTTACTCCGGCTGCTGCGGAAGTGCCTGCGTACCCACGCGTAACAGTCAACGTTTTAGTTCCGGTGTTGATTGCGGTAACTTTCAGCAATTCATCGCCGAGTTTGATTACGTCGTTAACGCGGAAAGGCTCAACGGATGCAACTACGACCGCAGTCGCGCTGTTTGTAACGTCCGCTGTGATCGTGGACTCCGTTGCGAACATCGCGTCCTCATACCAGTTATGTTCGACCTGGCTCACGGCACCGGCAAAACCGAGCATTGCGAGCATTGGCGTTTGGTGCGGGTTAAGGAGCAAAATCTCTTCTGTTACGGATTCCGGTTTGCCGATCAGGTCTACGTTAAAAATCTTAGTCATTGTTTGTTTCCTCCGTTTATAAGGGTTTTTGGGTAAACAAAAAGGCCGCCCGATTACGGACAGCCCTTAGCTCAGTTCTCTTTTCAATTTCGTGAATTGCGCGATAGCGGTTGGCGTTGGATTCTCGCGCACCTTTTCGGCTGCTTCCGCGAGAATCTGTTCCTTCGTCTTCGCCGGCTTCGCCTCGCCTCCGGACGGTGCTCCGATTGTTCTCGGTTCGACCGGTGCCTGCTCGACCATGTACGGATTATCTTCAATCAGCGCCTTAACCGCGTCCTCAAGCCCTTTTACGCTGCCTTCCTCGTCAACTTCTACCGCGGATAGATCAACGAGTTTAAGCGCGGATTTCAAGGCGTCTGGTCGCAGTTTAAGCTCGCGGGCAACATCCCGGAACTCCGCATTAATAAGACGCTGGTTTGCGGCTGAAATTGTCTTACTGAGCTCGGCTTTCGCGTCCTCTGCGGCTTGGATTGCGGCTGCTTTCTCCGCTTCTAATCGCTCGGCTACGGACATGTCTGCCTTCTTGCGCTCCTCTTCCGCCTCTTCTAGCGCGGTGAGCTTCGTTTTCAAATCGTCGTAGTCTCCGTATTTCTTGTGTACTCTTCCGAGTCGGTCCGCGATCAAACGGTCAACGTCCTCCTGCGTAAATGTCTTCGTTGGCTGCGGATCAGCCGGTGGATCTTGCGGAGTTGGTGCCGGATTCGGATCATCGTCTTCTGCGAAAAGTTGCAAGTTCATCGGATACTTAACGTTTGTCATATCGTTTCCTCCCGCGTTTTAGCGCCGCGTAGCGCATAGTATCCGTCAGTTTAGCGACGTATCGTAGGTCGTGTCTAGCATTACAAAGTAACGCGGACAGATTTGCGGAAAATTCCGTAGCCATACGAAAAATCGACCCAAGTGACGCCGTTTGGAATGGCGTACTGCGCCGATAAGTAGTAATCATCGTTGCTATTTTCCGTAACCGTTAGCTTTGCGGATGTGCCCGCGCTTGTCGTAACATCGACCTCACCCGTTTCCGCTTTGGTAGGGTCGAAGTTTAAAGCCGCCCGCAGAGTTACCGTTATGGTCGATCCTGAGCGCGTCGCACTGATCTCTATCTCGTCGCCGGCATGGTAAGCAAGAGACGAGTTCCACGCGGTATTAAACGCTACCCAACCTTCCGTGTAACCTGCCGGAGCTTTCGGATTATACGGATAAGCGAACTCTTTCGGAGACCCGTCGATTACACCCACAACGTCCTGCAGAACGCCTGAACCACCGACATAAAACGTAGGCCAACCCTTATCTACGCCTTCGATTTCTTTTGGTCCATCGTAGCTAAAGTGCATTCCCATCGGATTGCGACCGAACGCGTTATCTAGTTGCGCAATGCCGATTTCCTTGATGCGAGCTTCTTTGGCTGGATTACCCAGTACGCGAGCCGCCGCATACGCTGCCGAAAGGAATCCCGTAAGGTTGCCCGGCTCATTATAGCGAATCATACCTCCGGTCCATTGGTCCGCTTTATACTTCGTACCATCGTTCGGATCGGCGTATTTGCGCAGGTCCCAAAGGTTGTTTGAGCGCGCAATCATAACGTCAACCCATCGGTTGATTTTCTCGCGCGTCCCATTCGGAGCAAGTTCCGGGTACTTTTCGAGCAGGTACGCCAATCCTTGCATTGTGACGTACTCGCTCATACGCTGACCCTTCGTCATGGCCGGATCGTCTAAGTCTACGGATTCAACCAACCACTTTGCGTTGTTTATTGCCGCGTCCTTGTACTGTTGCGGGTTAGACAGGCCATCACGCAGAGCCATCTCGTACATAAGCAGGTTTGGACGAATTGCGTAACCGGGCGGCTTTTCGCCTTTGATTCCGCCGATGCTCGGTTGCACCTCAAGCAGATTGTTGTTGGTGGTCAATGTGTGGAATGACGCGGTTTCATACCAATGGTAATTAGACTGCGGATCTGCCCAAACTTCCACCGCAAAGTCACGTATCTTTGTGTAAAATGCTTCGGAAACGTGTTGTTTAATGTCCGGATACAGGGCCAAAAAGTACGGAAGTTGTGCCTTGATTAAGGCATGGTGCTTCTTCCCTTGGTTTTTCCAAAGGTCCCAATATCTCTGAACACCAAATTTCATTAACCAGATAATGTCCGGCTCGGTTTGCGTTCGTAGCTCTGGATACTGGCTGGTCGCTAGGTTGCTGATTCCCTTTTCCATGCGCTCATATGCGCTCGGGTTAGCTTGATACTGCTGCGTCAAACTCTCCAACTCAAATGAGAATTGATGACTATCGCGCCAAGCAACGCCATTTTGTCCGGCCAAAAACACATCGCTTCGTGACTGATCCATAAACCGTAGCGTTGGTCCAACGGAAATTCGCTGCGTCCAATACTTGCCGATGCTGAACGTGTAAGATTTGATGCCAACGCATTCCATATAGAAATCTCCGGAGTTGTCGAACGATGTGAAATCTGCAACTTGACCTTGTACAACACCGCTAAATACGGAAGAACCGTCGGATTTTGTCTTAATCAAGAACGGCGTGCCATCCGGAACATTCGTAATGGTGGCCCGCTTAGTCTTGCGCGCATCGAAACCGGACTGGTTCAGGTAGATAGCTTGCGTCTCGGTATCCGTTATGCCGGCGCCCATCGGTTCCGGTCTGTCGCTAGGACTGAACTCGAACCGGATTTGTCCGGCCCTTGTGTTACCTATGTCCGCTTTTACAACGACCGACATTACTGTACCCGCTTCGGCTGTTATTGTAGTGAGTTTGAACCACGCCCCACCGTTAATTCTCTGGTTTACAAACTTGACCCAAGTTCCGCCTAGTGACGTAATTGTGTACTCCGCTTGTTCCGTATTTAAGTTATCAGACGGGTACCAGGCGTAGACATTGTAAACACCGGTTTTGTCCGCGTATCGGCTCCACTCCGCAGTATCTCCACGCGTAGATGAGTATGAAGTGCTTCCCGAATCAAATCCGGTCAAGCTGCTTGATAGCCAATTTCCTGTTTCGCGATAATTTGAGTCACTTCTGAAAATTTTGTAATCCCAATTCAGTTGTCTGCCGCGCGGCATACTTCTTACCGGGACTAAGTGTCGTGATGGTTTGATTCTGCGCATACCTCACGCCCTCCTTAGCGTCTAACTCCGATAAATCGTATGGTAATGCTTCCTGTCGTCGGTGCGGTGGAAGCTTTGTATGCAAGTGAAAAAGCGCCGTCAATATTGAAGCGAGTTTCAAAAAGATGATCAGGTGACTTCACTTTTTTTGTGCCTGACGCGTTTGATTTTGGTGCCATCTCGTTCAGGAAAAATACGCCACTATTTGCAGCGATCTTCTTAGGAATGAGCCAACTGTACGCATCGTCTGTGGTTGCCGTAGTTGAGAAAATCCCAACTGTGTCGTCTTCGAATATTGCCGGAGCTGTGTTCCATGGCACGACTCGCAGGTCCTGATCTAGTCCGTTGAAAACTTGGATTACATAGCGTTTGTACTTTAGCAAACTAGGCAATGCAACTGTCTTGGCATTCACGTCCCTAACTTGCTCGCTGGTTAGCAGCGTAATGATTTCGATTGGATCGGACTCTGTGGTGCCTGTACCTGTTGTTCCTCCAGCTTGTTTAACTGGAAGCATCTCTCCCGAGTTGATTAACTCAGCGCCTTGAATGTCTACTGGGATTACGATAGAACTGCCAGCTAGGGTAACGCCGCTGTCTGTAATACGCATCGATTACCGCGCCTCCTTGCCGACAACAACCTGGTAAAAACCCACGGCCCTAATACTTACTTTTCGGAAAGGATTGAGTTTCCAATCAACTCCCTGACCGTCCTTAAGTACGAAGGTGTCTACAATTTTAAGCCCGTTATCATTTACTACCGTAAGACTTAAATCTGCCCCACTTTTGTTGTACACTACGAGCTCGGTTGCTAGCACCTCGGTCTTGACATCACTGTCAGTACTACTAGATACCGCTTTTAAAACACATCTCTCCGCCATCTAATTTCCTCCTCCGATAATTTCCGGATTCCTTACCGGAGAAAGCACGTGACGACAGCGGGGGTGGAATATTTCTCTGCGAGGTAGATCGCCTACATACGGATAATCTCCGGGAGCATCCGGTGTTAACTTGACAATGCGGCCTTCCCAGTTACGACACGCATCCTTTGCGCCATGGCTCGATATCTGCGCGTAATAGACGTCGCGGCCTAGCGCTTCATTAATCGTTGCTTCGCGCTGCGTTTCCGCCATCTTCGTAAGGACAACGGTTTCGACGTATACTTCCGGTTTCCAGCGCCTTCCTGCAGCGTCGATAATGCCGGTGTCAGCCGCCTGTCCTAGCGTGTTTCGTAGACGACTAAGCGCGTCGGCACTTATTGTCCGCGAACTGTTGACGCCTTGCCCGAGATTGGCGCGCATGGCCTCCGCAATTGCTTGGCGGATACTCATGCGCGTCCTACGGTCCATGTTCTGAGTAACTGCGAGCAGGTCCGCGTACGCGTCCGCCTTGGCCGCGTTTAGCATGGCGAGATTCATACGAGTGAGTTTGACGTCAGCCAGCGCGTTTCCTACGCCAAGCGCAATTAACGTTTGTCGAGTGCCGTCTTTGGCCGCCGTAGTCAGCGCCTCGTCAATGTGCTTCCGAGATTCTTCGTTAAGCTCGCTGAGTATCTTCGCAGATTCCTTCGCGGCCGCATCGCCATTCTTGCGGGAAAAGCCTAACGTAAATAAGCGTCCGACTGCCGCACCAATGGCGGATTTCGCACGCTTAAACGCGTTGACTATTTTCGATACCGGCCGCTCATCCATTGTTAAACACCGCGTCCGCCGACGTTGAATCCGCTATGCCGCCGACGCGCGTTTCATCTTCGTCGATGCGGCGGATGGTTTCTTCGGCCTCAGCGTCAGTTACGCCGTCGAGGTCCTTGATCGCGTCAGTAACGGACCATGTAGCCTTATTACCGGTACGTATTTGCGCTGTTTCAGCGGCTTCCTTCTCGTTACGCGGAATTCCATCGCGCCAGCCAATCGTCGGATATACTGCCTCGTAACTCTCGAAGGACTCAACGCCAGTGTTCGCGATGTTTTCAAGCACCATCGCTTTCCATAACGCATTCCTGATCGCGCGGTCAACGTGCGTCCGAATACGCTCCACTTTCTTGAGGATCGGCATAAACCGGGCTTTAATTGCCGCTCCGTCCGTGTGTGACGTTCCCGTGCCGCCGCTGTCCGCCGTGATCGTTGTACCGAATAACCACTGCGGGGTTTCCGCCATTTGATACACGAGGCCGAGTAGGTAGTCGAGCTCCTTAAACGCGCCGTCAAGTTGGGAATTCCAGACTAGATACGCGGGAACCACGTCATCCTTGGAAACTGGAATATACCCCGTACTTGCTCTTACCGTGTTAGCCTCGTCATCGCCGACGTCTTCTGGACCGTACATAATTGGGTCACTGTGTTTCCACAAGATATAGTCGATCTGGACTAAGCGATCATTGATTGCTGAAAGCACGCTTTCCATCTTTTCAACGGTACTGATCCCCTGCCAATTATCGTCCGTTGTCTTATGAGGGATATGGTCAACATTCAGGTGTGGAGTTCCCGTTTCTTCTTTCCACGTCTCCCCAACCTGCTCTCCGACAATATAAATCGGAATCGGAATGTCCTCTGAGTTGTCGATACCATTTTCAATGAGCTTGAACCGCTCGTAAATGATATATCCAGGTATGTGCCGCTCAACATTCAAGTAAGGGGATTCAGCGGATGTCGGTACACTGCGTATGAAAGACATGATCGAGCGAGTCTGTTCGACCTCCCACTCAACCCACGCGATATTAATTGCCTTGAATCGTTTCTTCGATCCGCGTGACAGCTCCGGAAACACTATTGACGGGTCTACCGTTTCGATAATCGCTTCTTTCTTTGTAACAGGTAACTTGAGTCCGAGCCGCTCAGTTTCCGTAAAATCATCGCGGATACCGTAACGTGTTTTGATAAACGAGTCACCGCGGTAACCGCCGCCGATCGTGGTTTCATGGATCATCTGATTAAGGTCGTTTTCCTCAACGATAGAGTCTAGCTGTCTCTGCTCGGTCGACTTCGGACCCTTACCGCTGTTGTACGTAGGTTTCTCGCCAACAAGCAAGTCGGCCGGTTTCGTTACGAGAACGTCAACGATATTCACCGCAATGAAGAGCGTTTTAAGCTGAGGCGCGTGCGGAGTATCTCCGAGCAATTTAGTGGCGCGGTCATAAATCTCGGCGTGTTTGCCTTCGAATATCTTGCGGCCTCGTTCGTACTTAGCTAACCGCGCAATTTCTGTTTGAGGCGGATATTGAGCGCCAGGGTAGAACAGCTTTGTCTCCTTAACCGTGTAAAATTCGGTCAAATTGCATCCTCCTTCCGCTTTTTAGTACGCCCACTTAGGCTTAGTCGTCCGTATCTTCTTGCGGCCGCGTTTATTAATCGAATACGCCATTTCGAGGGCATCCGGAAGGTCATCGTGCCAGTTACTTCCGTATCGTTCGAAGTGCTCAATTAACAGCGCGTGCGCTTTGCTAAATTGAATCGTTCCCTTTTCGATATCCGGTATTAACGCCTCGATCCGGAGCTCTTTCCGCGTTCGTTGGTGTATCTCCTTAACGCGCGTACTTGACGGGAACCCTTTCGCCTGCAGCTCTTGCTTAAGCTTGTGTACGAAGAACTCTTGCGCCATCTGCGCCTCAGCAGCGATTGCATCCGGCTGAAACCGGAGTACCTGCGTAACGATCTCCGTTAAAAAAGCGTCGGGATGCACTCGCGCTCCCCACGCATGAATTACGTAATATTTGGCCGTTATTTTATGGCGGGCCAGTACGACTATTGCCGAGTAGTCTCCGCGCTGTTTACCCATGGCGAAGTCGATTCCCATGGTAATGTTATAATCGCGGTGAGGGAACGTCATGCCGGCGTCGTAGTACGTGAAGGTGTCCGGTTTGAATATCTGCGAGTCCTCGTCGACCGGATTGTTCATAAATTCCGTATTAAACGCTTTGGTGCCGTAGTTTAGCTTTTCAAGAGCGAGAAACTGTATCGGAAAGCGCTGCGGCCACAATACCTCGGACCCACGTTCCATTTCCTCGCGGTTAGCTTCGAAATACTTAAGCGCGGCCTCAACGTTAGGTGCCGAACGCTCTTCCTCCGAGTCCTCAAACTCCGCTAACTCCTCGTCAGTAGGTTCGTAGTCCTTGTAGATACGTTCGAACTCCGCCCACAAATCCGCGCGCTCAGGCGGCGAGATAATCGCGGGGAAACGGTTCTTGATAAAGTCGCGCCGCTCGTTGAGCACGTAGTTTAAGAGCGAGTCGTGGTGGACGATTGTACCCATGAAGATAATCGCGGTACGAGTCGGATCGTATGCCGGCATCAAGTCCGCGTTAAGCCAATCCTTCGCCTTCTGACGCAAGTCCGGCGTATTGTTCGAGTCGCGCGATTCCAAGTCGTCGAGCAGGATAAGGTCCGGCCGATAAGCCCCGTTACGGAAACCCCGGATTTGCATACCGAGCGATGTCGCTTCCATCTTCGCGCCGCTTAGCGTAAGGAACGCGTCTTCCGAATCCTTTTCGTTCAGCATCTTCTTCTCATGGAGCAAGGGACCGAAGTCCTCGCGTAGCTTCTGATTGTGCTTAAGCTGATTTGCAACCCACTTGATGAACTTCTTCGAACCGTTATTCGTCTCGGAGATAATAAGGATCATCTTCCGCTTCCTGTACGCGATCTCATGGACCGGAAAGGCGTTTGATAGGTATGCAGACTTGGCGTGACCCCGACTCGCCGCCCATGCGATACGCGCTGTCTTATTACGTGATGATACCGAGTCTAGGATACGCGATAGCTTAAGGTGAAAGTCCGGCGCGCCATCTATATCCACGTCCGGAGTCGGAACGAGGTTGTCCGGATTGCCGGGATTCCGCGCTTCCGAAAAGTACTCGTAGAAGAAGAACAGCATGTCGTCTTCCGCGCGATCGATCCGTTTAAGCCGCTTCAACTCGCTGAGCGTAATCCGGAATGTCTCGTTGTGGTACTCCGTAGCGCGACCGCTCTCGATCAAGGCCCGCAGCTTCTTAGCGCGTTCACTAACGAGCTTGATCCGCTCTTGTCTCGCAGGCTTATCAAGCCATTCGTCATTGATCCACGCCAAAATACCGCCTCCTTATCGTTTATTCTTCGTCGCCAAGTAGAGCGTCCAGTTCCGCAATCTCCGCGCTGATATCTTCGTTTGTCTTAGCGCCGTCTGCGCCTTTCGTTTCAACCGCGATTTGATTCGTAATGAGTCCGTGGCGCTTAAAGTACAAGTCGATGCCCTTAATGGACGGTTGCGATCCGCTAATCGTCTTCATAAGCTGCCGATATACAAACGCGCGCTCAGCTTCGAGCATTTCGTCCGCGATCAGATTCACGTAGTCGATAAACGTACGATTTTGCGTCCGCCATTTATACAGTGATTGGCGTGATACTCCGACTTCCTCCGCAATCTCATCGAATCCTTTGCGCTCATCTTCCGCAGCAAACTCGCGTTCAACGCACAAGAGAGCCGCGCGGATCTGGCGCACTTCCAATTTCGCCTCTAACGCTGATTTCCGTTTTGACATATTCGTACCCCTCCGTTTCCCCGTGATTTTTACGTCAAATTAGCGCATTTCACACGTAGGGGTAACGGATGTACCCAAACCGTATGTAATGCGCTAATTTGACGGTGATTTTACGTGAATATTAAGCACTGAGAAGCAAAACCATCCGCTCCCTCTCGCGCTGATATGCGACTTCAAATTCGTGGGACTGTTCGAGTAGATGCGTTATCTCTTCGATAGACTTTCCGGACAGCCGCGCCATTTGAGCGACAACTGCGTCATAACGTTCCTGTGTGAATGCTTCTGTTCTCTCGCGGAAATCAATAAGAGATGCGGAATCTTTTGACGTGTTACAGCTTATACATACTTTTGCGAGGTTCCATCGAGTGTTGTGACCGCCCTGCACCATTGGAATAATGTGATCGATGTGGATGGCGCGCTTTTCCGGAGTCGGGCCGTGATCCGTTCCGCAATATGCACAAACGTTAGGCAGTTCGTAAATATCAAGCGCGTCTGCTTCGGTAATGTCCGAAAATACTCCCGCTTTACCTGCGAGATACCGTGACGTTGTGTAAAACGTTATGTGCGGGTTCTTGGCGCGGTACTCACGTGTTCGCTCACGGTGTTTAGCACGTGACTCATCCGTCCTCCTAGCGGCTTGGTACCTGCGGGAATACTCGTTCAACCGCGCTCGATATTCTGGATCATTCTTCCGTCGTTCGCGTCGCTTTTCGTTTAGCTCCGGATTCTTCGTCATAATAACCCCCTGAGGATAAATTTTCGTGAGCTAGTAGTTACCGCCTGACCCGGCCGCCCGCGACGGGGGCCTTGGGGGTCACCGCTTTGCGTTTGTACGTTAACGCATTAACGCGATGGCATTTACATAAATGCTGACTTTTGTACATATATCTACGAAAGTTACAGGTTGCGCAAACCCGCGCCCCGCCTATGTTTCCGCCCGTTAGCCCCTTCCGCATCGCCCGTAATCGCCGCGCCATTTGTACTATAACGCAGAATAAGCGGTGATTAACGTGAGTACTACCGCCAGTGCCCCGTGAGTTTGGCGGAGGGCTTGCGCCAGGCGGCTCTCGTAGGTGATTCCGCCATACCTACTGTAATCCCCCGTTACCCATCGCCTACCTGCGCACCACCTATCCGTACATGGTTCCGCTGCTTCTCACGTACCTAATCCGAAGTGTTTACGTCAATGCCGAATAGCTGCGCTCCATTACCGTAATATCTACGTGCTAATAGCGCCTTTCCTCCGTACCCTCACGTCAATACTTCCGTTTGTACTCGATAGCTTAAACACGCTAATAACGCGCCTTCCTACGCTCAGGCAAGGCGTAAGATAGACGCGCTAATATTACGGTGATTCTACGTATTCAGCGAGTGGGTGACGCACAAGGGTCACGCCGCTGTTGCCGCCTCTAACGCAATACCAATAGATACCTTCGTGGTACTCGATATTATCTACTTTAAGGTTGCGTTCTTTAGCGATCTTCTTGCGTATCTCATCCGTAGTCATACGCTCACTCTCCGATCCAAGGTATACGTCTAACTACGAACCTAACCGCTAGATAAAGCGGAGGACAAGCGTAAGCAATTACGACACCTAACGGATCATTAGCGTATTCACGCGTATGTCTCACGGCTAAGTACGCACCTAACGTAAACCATACGAACATTACTACGTTTAACATACGTTCTCCCTCCGCTCACTTAGCGTTCGCTTAACGTAAACATCCGCGTTATTTGATCTTGACTACATGAGGTACTTCGAAGAGTAAGCTTCATGTTTCTTACAGACAGAGGTTTGAGCTTAAAGAATGCTTCGTCACTGCGTTCCTAGCTCCATCGCCTGGCGGCTCTGGAACATAGAATTGATGACGCGCTACTCCTTTACCTTAGTCATCCCGCGAGGTTTAGTTTGCGAAGCAAAATCAACCGAAGCGGTAGGTACCTCTTTCAACTCTCTTCGCGAACTCCGCATTATATGGAACGAACCACTGTTTTTGCGCGGATAAAAGTCTCTATAAGATAAGAGAACATTTTGCCCAAAAACGCCGAAAAGCCGCGTGGCTCTAAGGCTCAGGCGACTTTCGATTGGTATTGATTTGGTCACATAGACCCCCTCAATAGGTAATGATTTGATCACATAGCTTGGCGCAGTCTGTGTTGTTTGAACAGTCTCCGCACCATTCCCGCGTACTCTGCGTCTTCCGTTTCCTGCCGATACATGACGTCAGGATGGACGATATAGTTGACGCTGTTCATCGCTTTAGTCGATAGGATAACGCCTTTAGACTGCAGCTTCGATATTAGGCGCGATACTGTTTCCGGTTCGTGTCCGATAAGCTCAGCCAGTCTCTCGCGCGTTAAGTGATCGATGTTGTCCTCGCTATCCTCATCCGGGTTAGCGCAAAGGTAGAACGTTTGATAGTGGAAATACGGAAGTATCTTGTATAGTAGGCCGATCTCGTTTAAGTCAAGATCGCGCGTAATCTCGTTCGTATGGTACTGGTACAGCTTCGTAAACTTAACGCCTTCATTAACGATGCCGTACGTATGGAAGTCGCCATTAAACGCGTATACGTTAGACCGTCCGGACGTCTCCTTCGTGATGACGGAGAGCTCTTCCAGGCGCTTGAGCAACGCGATCGTAACGGGCTTACTACGTCCAATGATGCGCTGAATGTCCGCCTGTTTAAGCGGTTTGCCGTTCTCGATAAGCTTGCCGTCGCCCTTGAAACGTAGAAACGGCAACAATCGGATAAGCGCGCCTGCTTCCGTAAGAGACATGCTTTGCGTAATGTCGCGGATAGCATCGTGATAGCACGCAACCCAACGCATTCCGTTACGAGACTCAACCGCTTGTGCCCGTTTAACGTGCTTACGGCGGGCTTCACGCTGTTTAGGCGTTGTAACCTCGTATCCTTGACCGTATGGCACAAAACGTCCGATTTCGCCCGTTTCCGGATTGATTCCGATTGGAATTACGTTACTCACTCGCAGCCACCGCCTTTTGCGCCTCTTCAAGCTCGCGTAATGCCTGCGTAGCCTTCTTAGCCTCGCGTTGAATCGCTTTAAGTCCGGTTAATGCCTCGGATACATCTACGTTGATGCGCGCGCTGATTTCGTTTATAGCCGCCATAATCACGTCACTCCTTCGATTAATTTCGTTCCCCAAACGGGATTAAGACCGCACATCGGCGGCCCTATACTCCTATAGCCTTGAGATGACGCAAAAAACAACCTTCCAAGAAGGATTTTTCGCCAATTTGCCGAATTTATTTTCGTATGAAAACGTTAATTACAGACACCGAATTGCTGGCGGCCGCCCTCGCTCAAGTCCGCGTTACTGTCTTCGAACCCGGCGCTCACACGATCGCAGATTACGGCGGAATCATCGAAAAGTACACGCCAGATTACGTTAAGATTGCCGATACATATTTCAGGCGCGACCTCTTCGTATTCAAGGTGCAGGGGACACGAAAAAGACCGGAATAACTCCGGTCCCTCTCGCTAAACTATAAACTCGCAGAATACCGGAGTCCGCAACATTCCCGCTTTGGTCCAGTTCCGTATCTTAACGCGAGCCCTAATCCACGGCTCAACGTATACAAACTCGCTGTCCTCACCGGATACGATCGCTTTACTCACGCCATAGAACGCCTTCTTATGCGTTGGTGACGCGCCAAACTCGATAATGCCGGCGGGACGGACGTTACCGCGCTCATTCGCAACACTCGCAAGCCAACCGAACTCACCTTTACGGTATCCCGTTATGAACACGTCGGCATACGTCCAGTTAATAATCTTGCGCCAGTCAGCGGACCTGCGGCTTACGTACGCACTGTCCTTCCGCTTGGCGACTACGCCTTCCATTTCGCGCCCTTCTATTTGCGTAAAAAGCGCTTCGCCGGCGCCCTCTACGTAAGGGACAACGCCCACGCTTGCGTTAGGCATCGTCAGCCCCGCGAGAATGGCCTTGCGCTCAATTAGCGGTATGCTCCGGACATCGGCGTCTTTATACCGCAGCACGTCGAATACGGCGAATGTGGCCGGGTTAGTTACGGTCAAATTGCGTATCTTATCGGCTTTACGCGCGGAGAACCGGGACATTACCGCCTCAAAGTCCGAGACTCCATTTGCCGGGTTAACGCACGCGATTTCACCGTCAAGGATAACGTCGTGGCCGAATCGGGCGACAGCTATTTCGGGATACTGGCGAGTGCAATCGTTGTTGTGACGCGTATATAAACGGACTTCTCCGTCAATTTGCGAAAATATAAGGCGGTGGCCGTCGATCTTCGGCTCGAATATGAAGCGCGAATCCGAGAACGGGGCGTCCGCCTTTTCGAGTAACATCGGACTAATGAACATAAAAACACCTCACTCCGATTATAGCGCGTGGCTAAGGCGAGGTGAGGCGGTAAGTGTTGGGACTATCTTGTATTTCTTACTTAGCTGGAAGAATTATTTTCGCGAAGTGTGTTATTTCGTCAAACTCATCCTCTCCGTAGCAGCTAACCCACTCATTAATATCGTCGTCAAAGTACCCGAGAAACACATCTTCCCCGTCCGTCATTAGAACCACGCCGCCCGGTCGTTGCCCTACTTTAGCATCCTGCCAATTGATCATCGATCTCACCTTCCTATTCATCTTAATATATAACGTCAGCCCCATTTGTTCGCATATCTTCCGCACATCAACGCGCTTTTTCATCCGACACCGCCGCTTTTACCTCGACCCACTCGCCGCCCGCCGTCCGTACATAACTCCGCCCACCTACCCGTTTACCTGCCGCAAATAACCGCTTATTCATCCGCTAATACCTCCTTACGCGCGTCGTTAAGATTACGTATCTTCGATATTTTCTGCGCGGCTGTGTAGTCCGCCTGGTTAACGATTGATTCGAGCATGCCGACGAATGCTGCGTGAATCAGCGCCCGGCGTTGATCTGGCGCGTCATCCTTCGTATAACTATCCCGCAGGATCTGTGCGTATGTCTTCGTACTCATTTTCCGCCCACCTCTCGAAAGTATTCGTTAACATGGCGCTCAAGTAACGTATGGCCGCGGATAATCCAGCGCGTTTCTCCGGTGTAGACGGCCGGCGTAGTCATGCGGGCGATTGCGAAGGTGCTGCGCAGGAATCCGAACTTTGCGAAAGGCTTGACGCAGATCACGCGCTTAGTCGGCGTATTAGCGTTGCCCGTGCCGGCGCATCCGTAACATACGTAGGATTTGTTATAGCGGCCGGAACCGTCGCAGCGTTCGCAGGTTACGTTATTATTCATCTTGACATTTCTCCGGCAGAGGGATGCCCTGTCTTATAAGCGCTTCCTCATTCCTTTTAAGGAGACTGAGACGCGACTTATCGATTGCTTTCATGTCGCCCTCTGTCTTTCCTCCTAGTAGGCGTCTTAACCTCTTAATTTCAGAATAGCGATACTCCACCTCTTTTTCTTTTTTTATTTCCTTTCGAGTTTTTTCTATGAGATTGAATATTTCTACTGACTTGTACCCTTCGCATTGGAAGCAAATACCGTTACGAACATGCTCATACCCGTTTTTGTAACCCTTCCCTTTGCAATATGGGCAGGGTTTATATTTATTACCTTTGTATTCAATCAGTGACATAAGACACACCTCGCAGTTTATTAGACTAGGCATCGGATCGTTCAACCTTTTGTCCCTTAGGGTCTTAGATAACTAGCGACGCCGGTTCTTTCCTCAAAAGAGTACCTCGGGTTACTTAAGCCCTTCGTTCCGGAGACTATCGCCGTTGAGTTCCTCTGCCTCAGTCTTAATTGGCACGTTTAGCGTTCCAACTGTTATCAGTATATTATGTCCCGTTTAACGTGTCAATACATTTTTGGCACTTTTAACGTGACGAATTTTGCGATATACTAAACGCAGGAGGTGGCAATTGAATGTCCACGTATAAAGTCCGCCTCAAACTGGACGAACTATTGAAAGAACGCGGCATAGGCGATCGCGAGTTCGGACGCTTAACCGGAATACGCCGCACATCTGTCGGAGAAATGCGCGCTAACAAGACGCAGCGGCTGCCGCTTGACAATCTCGCTAAAATATGCGAAGTCCTCGGCGTAGAGATAGCGGATGTACTTGAGCTAGAAAAAGAGCCGCGCGATTAAGCTGCGGCCTTTTCTTCGTATATAACTTCCGTAACTACTTCGATTTCATTGACCGCGCCCATTTCGTTCGACCAACGCTTGCCAATGCCGACGCAATTAACGAAAGGCTCCGTAAGTTCGCCGCCATTTTCGTAGAGGTTATATGTTTTGATTGCGCTCGGCTCCGTATCCAACTCGTATTGAGCTTTACGCGCCTCGTTGCGGATCTTAGCGCCTTGATCTACGCGCCAGTGTTCGTAGCTACTACGCTTACGCTTCGTTGGCCTACGGTAGTCTTTGCCGTCAACTCCGGTAGATTGCGTGGCTGTATCCGATGTCTCACGGTCACGGCGCAAGCCAAGCTGTCGTTCGGACATAAACGGATATTCCGTGTGGGACACTTTATACGGATTTGGGTCCGTAATCTCTTCGTACAGCGCGAGATCCGTTAGGCGGTCCATTAGCGCTGAGTCTGCAGGCGTCATGGCCGGACGTTCTCCGGGGCAACCTTTCGCTTCCCACTCGCTGATCTTACGCTGGTTAAACTCGCCGTGCTCCGAGTAATAGTCGCGTTGAACGGCCGCAATAACGTACATGCGCGTTTCTCTATCGCGGAGATCATACGTTTTTCCTCCGTGCTCAAACGTGATAGGCGGCGATCCTTCCGCCTTAAACAACGTCTCCACCACGCCTTCCAACGTAGTAACCAATTGCTCCGTAATCTCGCGGTAAGTTGTCGTCATTAAGCCGCCTCCAATTCGATATCTTCCGTATATTCAACGCTAACCTCTTCGTATTCCCATCGACGGTAAACCTCCGCCATTTTCTCTGCTGCATCATCGATTAGTTTGGCGACGCCTTGCTGCGTGATACCCATCTGGCGCGCCGCCTCCGCCTGTGTTACGTCAATTCCGTATACGAACGCAATGGCTTCGACTTGTCTCGCGGTCAAGCCGGCGCTGTTAATTGCGCTATGCAAGTCGACGAGTATGTCACAGGCGGCATAATCACCGCGAAAGCGTGCGGAGCTGATCCGGTGGCGGTCGCGGAGAAGCGCCTTAACTCCGGCCGCGGATGAAAGCGAGTATTTAACGGAATAGCTGCGCGAACCCTTTTCGATGTCAATTTTAACTGAACCCATACGCAAATCCGCTCCCTTTTAACGATGAGAAGGCGCAGGCCAAGCGGTAATCTTGCGTTAACAAGACACCGCCCGAGCCCTCCGCTCCTCTATCGTGAATTTTTCGAATACTTACGTTTTCATACGGTACTGCGCGTTATCCCTAACTCGTTCTCTACGTACTGAACCTCGCAAAATCCGTCGTGTGTCTGCGCACCGCTTGCGTAAGATGTAACGGATTGTCCGCGCTCAATCGTTTCGCCGCAATAAGCGCAGTAGCCGACGATCTCCACGCGCTCATCTGGCGGCTGGAAACGGTCAAAGGCGCCCATCTTACGCGGCCTCCGGTAAGGACTGCGTCAAGGCTCCGATAAACTGCTCCGCTAGCGCGACTCCGATCAGGTAAGAGACGCGCGATGCGACTCCGTTGCCTACGATACGGTATTGCGCGGATAGCGAGATTGAGTCCGGGAGCACATACGTGTCGGGTACGGACTGGATACGGAGACATTCGCGGACTGTGAAACGGCGAGGTGCTTGCGTTGGATGAATTGGCTGACCGCTGTTGTGGTGCGCCGGTATCGTGTTACTTGCGCCATCCATCGACTGGACTCGGTTAGCTTGGTCATATGAGTAATCGCGCTTTGGCGACCAGTATAGTCCGTTTGATTGCGCGTCCGGTTCCGGTAAATCTCCGATCACATCACGCAGCATTTGCGTCCGGTAATCTTCCGTTCGGGGCTCCGGAAACTCGAACGTAAAGCCTATATCCTTACGTACGCCTACGATAAACACGCGCTCCCTTTTCTGGGCGACTCCGTAATCCCAAGCGTTGATTAAGCGCCAAGAGACGTTATATCCGATCTCCTCGAACTTCTTGATAAGCGCGTCGAATGTCGGGCGGTGCTTCTTCGTAAGCAAGCCCTTCACGTTTTCGAATACGAAGGCTTTCGGCTGTTTCCGTTCGATAATTCCGAGATACGTCCATACGAGCTTACCGCGCTCCCCTTCTTCGCCTTCACCGTCACCTGCGATACTATAGTCTTGGCACGGTGGGCCTCCTGCATAAATGTCTGCGTTAGGGATTTGCGCCTGAATTTCATCGTCCGTAATATCGCCGCAGATAACGTAATCGCCGAGATTGTATGCGTAAGCTTCTGCCGCGCGCTTATCGAAGTCATTAGCGAATGTGATATCGTAGCCTGCCGCTTTGAGTCCGACGGCCATCAGACCGCCGCCACAAAAGAACTCGGCGACCGTAAGGCCGTTCGGTGGTAGCTGCGGAGTAACGTTATAATTGCGGATGGTCATCATCTCCTCTCATCTCTTCCGTATCCTTCCGCTTCTGCAGCGGAGTCCGATCGTCATATTCACGTCCATCTAACGCGTCGATCCGTCCATTTACGTAGCCGGCCTTGTATCCTTTGCGCCACTCTTCTGCGATGTTAAGCGTAGTTTCCGCTGCCGTCACGCCGCATCACTTCCGGACAACTGACGTACGATTTCGTCAATCTGCGCGTACAGCTCCGGCAAGCCTGCGTCATTCGTTACGGTGAAATCCGCTATGAACCCGTCAAGCGCCGTCTCCGTGCCGTGCGTAAGGTCCCGCAGGTTAAAGCGGTCGCCTGACGTGACTGCGCGTTGGATGCGGAGCGACTCAGGTGATTCTACACGGATAAGGACGTAATTGTTACGTTTGAGTGCGCCGTATTCGTTTGGCTGGCGTAAATCGCAAATGACTGCGCGGAAATCTAGGTTACCGTAATAGGCGCGCTGTACTTCTGCTAAACACTTGCGGACCCATATATCCTCGTCGACTAATTCACGCATGAGCTGTCCGTGCGCTTGATAACCTACGCGTGGTTTAGGCTCGCGGGGAATTTCGGGATAGCGGCGGTGGAAATCGCGTTTGAGCTCGTCGCCGAATGCGAACGCGGTGTAACCGTACTTTGACGTGAGATAACGGGCGGCCTCGTCCTTGCCTGCGCGTAATCTCCCCGTGAGAGCGATGTTAGGAAGCGCGCCCATATTACGCCACCTCCTTCCGCGGCTCTGCGCTGTCTGTACGGGAGTCGTCGAGCACAGTTAGCGTATCTCTATCGTCCCAGCACCCGTCTGAGAATCGGTATTGATCACCGTCAATACGTGTAATCGTTACAACCTCCGTAATCTCCCCGCCATATTTATACGTCCACTTAACGACATCCCCAACGCGAACCTCCGTAGGCTGCGGCGCGTTAACGTACTCCTCCGGAATCGGTTGTTTTAGCGCTTTTCTTAGCGAAATTGCGCGCCCTAGATGTACGTTAAACACGTCATCCGGATTGCAGACCGCCCGACCAACGGCGCGTACTTTTCGAGAGTTTACTCCGCGCAGGATAGCGGTAACTTTACGCTTATCTCGGTTGACAATGAACTCCACCTCACATATATTACCTCGACATGTGGGCGAATCCTTAACAACGTAATTTCCAGTTTCGATAGACAGCGCGTGTAAGTCCTCCTTCGCACGCTTAACGATGTCATCGCGCTTTCTCTGGCGCGCTTCCTTCGCCCGTTGCGCCAGGTTAGCGGTAACTTCCGCTACTGTGGCGGATGTCCTTTTCGTAGCTCTAGCGAATGCGTCCGTAGCTTCCTGCGCTCTAACTCCTACGTCAGATAAGCGCGGGTTAATAGGCGCAGTTTCCAACGCCGCCACACGTTCCTCAAGCGCAGTTACTCGCGTCGATAACTTCGCGATGATTTCGGCGGCTTGGTCAGGCGCGGGCTTGGCGGAGAGAGGTTCGGAGATTGGCGTGCTTTTTACTGGTTCGAGTACGTGGTATTCTCGATGATAGAGCGTTACGCTGTGATCAACGTCAACTCCCGCTTCCCAAAGTTCCGTTACGTCAAATACATTACCATTCTCGTAGCCATCCCCGTTTAAATCGACAGTATTTACGATAATCACGCGCTCGCCCACCGCGGCTTTCCGATCGACCATGCGGAAGCGGGCGGAGTTGATGCGGACGATATCGGACGGTTCGAGCGTTACGTATTCGTAATCAAACACACCCTCCTCATCTCCGACATTATCCGTAATGAAAATATCCCCGTCACAGTCATCGCGTTCCACGATAAACGTATCTCCGTTTCCATAATCGCTGAATGAAGAGGCGTCAACGATCTTAATACGTTCACCAACGCTCGCCTTCCGCTTAACCTCGTGGTACTCGCGCTCAACTCCGCCGAGGCTTTCGTCTTTCAATACGGTAATGTTTGCGTTCATATAATCCGCTCCCTTATCGTTTAGTTTTCGATTTTAACGCGTACTTTCTGGCGTCCGAACTGGCGCGCTTCCTTTTCCGACGCAACTAATACGTCAAGCTTGCGGCCTTTAATCGCCGATCCGCGGTCTTGCGATATGCCTGCGATTTCCCCACCGTCAGCAGTCCGTATTGTTATCCGCGTGCCAAGCGGGATCTCCTTCGGATCAGTTGCGATAACCGTGCGCCCTTTATACGTAGTCGTTTCGCTGACGTCGAGGCCGGTCGCGGTGATTCCCGTACATCCTTCGGAGCAAAACGCCGTATAAGCAGTCGCTTCGTACGTTTGCCACGCGTCGTCATGCGCCTTAATCTCCGCCTGTTCTTTCGCAAGTTTGCCTGTTACCTGCGAAGAGACTGCGGGTGGTTGCATCGGTTCGTTCGGTGGGACTCCGTTAACTGCGCTTAGTCCTACGGATAAAGCTACGATGATTTGCGCGATTATACTTAGCGAGATTAATCCGCCTCCTTCGTTGTTAAACGTCGTATTCGTAAAAGTTAACTATGCGTAATTCCTCGATCAATAACGTTGCTTCGCGTGGATTGACGCCGGCGCTTTCCGCCATGATTTCGCCGGTTAACACGTCATTCTCCGTCTTGGCCGCGATGATTACACCGGTGACTTCGCCTGACCGCGCTAAGTCTACGTAGCGTTCGAGTAGGGAAACGAGTTCCATCTGCGCGATTGATTCCGGAGTGGGACGCGGTACGAACGGGAGGACTTCGGCTAGTTGGCGCGGATCATCCGTTTTGGCTTCGCTCATCTGCGGTCACCTCCGCTATGATTTGTTTCGCGAGAATCCATCCGAGAATATACGCGATATAACCTTCGGCCGGGCTTGCGTCAAACATGTGTAATGCGAGTTGCTGCGTGATTAGGCCGGCGATTAACTGTCCGATAAGTCTCATTCTGCGTCCTCCTTTGCGTAGAGTTTATCGAGCATGTTGCGGATGTCTACTATAAGAGTCTCCGCCTGCGCCGCGCTTAGTCCGATATGCTCCTTATACTCCGGATCGCCTTTGATATAAAGTACGCAAGCATCCGCGTCTTTCTCAAGACGGTCACAGGTCGTATTAATATCGTGATAATTCCATGAGACGTTAACTTCGCTCATTTACGCACTCTCCTTCGTATCAAAATATGGAGCCAACCACGGATCAACCTTTATGATCTCGTCGCGCAGCCTTACCGCCAAATCCGCAATCTCCCACTGAGCACCACGTCCCGGCCGTCTCTTCGCGTAAAAGTCGAGGAACGTACGCAAGTTTCCGGTCATTACGAGATTACACGCGGCGGCATTCGGTAGGACCATGCGCGCGTCTTCCGCCGGGACTCCGGCTTCGCGAAGTTGGTCATATGTTCGTTGTGCTTCCGCCATAAACTCCCCAAACACTTCGTATGCCTTGAGCGGATCTCCGCGATATGGAGTTCGAGTACCATCGTAGCGATCTGTTCCGGGAACATCCTGCGTCCCCACTTTCGGAGGCGTCACGTAATCGAATCCGCCAATCTTATCCGCGCTTCCCATACGGACATAGCGCTGTGACTGCACGCTGAACGATAGATGACGGTGACGCGTGAGTTGCGCCAGGAGTGCGCGGCTCACGTCTTCGACCGCGAATGTGTACGTGATATGTTCGAGAGTTGACGTATGACCTGATCCGGTAATATGGCGGAACAATCGATCGGCTTCCGTACCTCCTGCGCCATCTGACGCCGCGTTTCCGAAGTACTTTTCGCCTTCTTGCGCGACGATCTCCGTAGGCTTGAGCGGTGAGTAACACGTGCGGATTGCGGTTAATGCGATGGCTGCGCGGTCATTTACGTCTACATCCGCGTCCTCTCTGTCCCATAGCGCATTCCTAAACTCTTCGGATAGTTGCGTATGTGCGATTAGCTTAACGTTCAATCCGCGTCATCTCCCTTACGTGTAATTTTCGCTTGGATTCCGCCGATCAATATAAGTGGCAACCATAATAGCGCGAGTATAATCAAGAACATGCGCTGCATTTGTGGCGATCTTTCTAGTTCGCGCATTCCTTCGTCATCCGGGTCAATCACGCCCCACTTAGCGAATGCCATTGCGATTAACATACCTAGCGAGAGGTAAACGCTGATTACGATCATGTGCGACCTCCTATCGTAATATCGTCCGGACTACGAGTCCGACCCAAACCGTCATACAGTAAGCGGTGATGATTGCGTAGGTATAGCGTTTGATCAAATTGCGTTCACACTCCGATTCAGCGGCGTAATAGTTACGTTGTGTACGTGAGTTCCGGTCGAGCCGAAGCCGCCATTTCCGCGCTCCGTATCGTCAACCTCCGCGACATCTTCGAAGGATGCACGGGATACTGCGGCGAGTACGCCTTGAGCGATGCGATCACCTTTGCGGATGATGTACGTACCTTCCGGAAGAAATCCGCGAACAGGCGAATGTGTCGGTTTACCTTCGATATCTAACGCATAACCAGCGGCCGCATCCCATACTGGCGCAATGTTATCGATAAGCACCGCAACCTCTCCGCGATAATCCGCATCGATCGTACCCGGCGAGTTAGCTACGCGAAGCTTCGTCTTAGCGGAAACTCCCGAACGCGGCCGGATTTGTATTTCGTAGCCCGCCGGAATCTGCACCGCGAATCCTAACGGAACCTTCGCAGTTTCGCCCGGCGCGATGATTACGTCTTCTACCGCCACCAAATCGAAGCCGGCGGCCATTTCCGTTGCATACTGCGGAATCTTAGCGTCCGGATGCAGGCGCTTGAATTTTACGTTGATTGCGTTCACTCGGCGTCCTCCTCTTCGTCCATCAAATCCCACGCGTCACTATACCCGCCCCAATTGTCTACGCCGCATGCTTCTAGCGCGCCGAGAAATTCGCTATCTCGTACCAAGCGTTCATACTCCGACTTTGCGATAGTTACCGTTTCTTCCATACGATCACTCCTTCGTTAAATTAGGTTTCACACGAGCGCCCACACCGCGACCAATCCCGCAACCACTAGCGCAATCGCCGCCCAATCACGCGCAGCCTGTTCGCGTTCGATACGATCGGCTGGCGCGGTTCTTATGGTGAATCCGGTCGGGGTGCGTTCAAGTTTATACGCCATAGTTGCGCCCTCCTTTAGCGGTCATATTCGTAGCAAATCGCTACTCTATCTCCGGACATTACCGCGTACACATTTCGGTGAGAGTCTCCGTCAACATCTCTTACGCAAACTTCCGCGTCATCCGGAAAGCGTTCGATAAGTTCGATTAATTCCGCCTTAGTCACGCGCCCACCTCCTCGATTACAACATACTTTCCGTCATAGACTGCGCGAGCTTCGTTGTTAAGCGTAAGTCTCTCGCCGTCTTCACTCCATACGAGGATTTGCGCGTTGCCTGGCGCATCTAGCTTTGTGAGTGCGATAATGAGTTCGTCTTTGGTCACGCGGCTTCACCGTCCTTTGCGGCCGACTCCGTGTAATCTGCGTCGGTGTCGTCGATAATCGCGCAGTTACGAATCTCCGAGTTATACCCGTTGGTAAATTCGTATCTAGTACCGTCCAATATTGTCCGTTCAATGACGCGAGTTGTACCGATATGGGCTCCGTTTATCTTACGGATAACGACGCCAGGTACCGCCTTCTCCGGCTTCGGCGCATTCACAAACGCATCCGTCAGCGTCAGACCGAGCGCTCGTTCAGCCGCGATTGCCTTGCCGATGTCTGCGTTAAATACGTCGTCGGGCGCGGCCTTAGCGATGCCTACTGCGGCTGGTTTATCTCCGCTCCGTCTCCGCCCCATACGCACTAATGCGGTAACTGTCCGTTTATCGCGGTTAACGTGAAATTCTACGTTATAGAACTTCGTTTTGAACGGACCTTGCGCTAATTCCGCGTTAGGATCAGAACCGAGCCGCTCCAACTCCGTAACCCTTTCGCGAGCCATTTCGATAACCTTGGCGCGTATCAGCGGGGCCGGTTCGTTGATCTCCGCGCTATCAACCGGATCAACCTCCGCCAAGTAGCTGCGTACGGCCGGCGCATTGTCCCGGATGAATTGTGCGAAGAGGTCCGGGAGGTTAACGTTTGATGGCGCGGGAGCTACGATAGGTTCGAGGACTACGTATTCGCGGTGCCAGATACCTGCGCGATATCCGTCCGCAAGTGTCGCGAGTACTCCAGACGGCTGGACGGCACTAACTACGAGCTCGTCACCGTTGTGGTAACTACCGCCAGTGACCGCGGCGGCTACGATCTTGATGCGCTCACCTGCGTTGGCTTTGCGTTGGACTTCTCGATACGTTTGATTAACGTTTGACATCGTATCATCTCCGTTTCGTTTGAGTGTGTTTCCGTCTTACATACTATATAAGGACACGAATTGAGCAGATTGGGACATTGCAGATAAAAAAATAACGGAGCAGCCCGTAGGCCCTCCGTTAGTGTCCGTTCTATACCGCGAAATCAGCATCCGTAAGCGGTACGATATTGACCGCCTTCTGATATCCGTTACCTTTCTTCGAGAAGAAATCGTGTATCTTCGTCGCGGTATTAATCCCGTTGAGTACGATCGGATTGATATCTTCGTCGGGAAAATGCGTAGGCCGTCCGAGATTCATAAGCGCACGATTAAAGTTGTAACGCAGGAACCGCAGCACGTCCTCCTCAAGTCCGATTGGCGCGTACAAATCAACGGTATACCCCGCCTCATTATCGTAAAGCCGGCGCAGCAATACGGCGACTTCGCGGTCAAGCGCCTCCTGCGACTCTTGCGGAAGATCAGCGTACACCTCACGTGCTAGTGTTCCAATGTACTGACCGTGCACCGCCTCATCGCGCATGATCAAATCGATAATCTCGCCGCTGGCCGTCATCTTGCCGCGTCCTGCGAGTAATAGCGGATAGTAGAATCCGGAATAGAACAGCGCGGATTCCAGGAATACCGACGCAACCATCGCCATGTATAAGCGCTCAGGCGACGTAATGGAACGGTAATATCCGCTAATGATTTCGCCCTTGCGCCGTAGGAACGGATTGGCTACGGTCCATTCGAATACGCGGTCGGACTCTTCCGTAGAGGTGAGCGTTGCGAAGATTGCGCTATAAGACTTCGCGTGGATATGCTCCATCATGCCCATGAACGATAGGACCGCCTTCTTCTGCGCGCTCTCGACGTGCTGCATAATAAGCGGCATCCCTTCGGAACCTTGCTCCGTATCTAGAAATGTAAGGCCGCCAAGCACCTTCTTATACACGTCACGCTCCGTATCACTCAGCGCAAGCCACGCCATCTTATCGTCATCAAGCGGGATTTCGTGCTCGCGCCATATTTGCATAAAGTTCTGGTCGAGGAAATCCTCGGAGTAGTCGTCGTCAGGTCGGTTCCAATTCACAGCGCGGATAATGTTCGTCATTTAAGATATCAGTCTCCTCTCGTATTTAGACAGCGCAAGATGTGCATTCAGCTACGGACAGTAGTTTATTCCGCGTATAGTACAGCGACTTAAGGCCGAGTTTGTGCGCGTATAGATAATAGCGGACGAGTTCATTAGTTGGCGTTTTCGAGTCTACGTAGAGTATCGTTGATATCCCTTGGTCAACGTGGCGCTGAATTGTCGCAACCATTTCGAGTATTTTCCGCTGGTCCATATTGAACGCGCTGGTATACGAAATCATATTGTCACGCGCCAGGAACGGAGCCGGATAGTACGTCGTAGAGTTTCCGTAGGTCCGCGTCTCCATTACGTCAGAAATCGGCAATACGGAGCTCGTCGCGTTCTGAACGTACGAAATACTTTGCGTAGGTGCAATCGCAAGTCTATACGCGTGCCACAATCCGTATTCTTTAACTTCCGCGGCCAAACGTTCCCATTCGTCAGGTCCCGGAAGAACGATTCCCGAAGCTGCGAACAAATCCGCTACTTTTTCGAACTTCGGACGGAAATCATTTTCGATATATTGCGTAAAGTACGCGCCGCTTGCGTAATCAGAACGGTCGAATCCGTAGAATGACTCTCCGCGCTCCTTAGCGATTTGCATCGAACGTTCCAGCGAGTAATAGTTGATCGCGGCGAAGAAGGCGTCCGCAAACTCACGTCCCAACTCGGATTGATACGATATGCGGTTCTTCATAAGGAAACCGTGTAGGTTCATTGCGCCGAGGCCGACGCTATGCATTAAATCGTTAGCTTTGCGGACGCCTGGTGCATTGGCGATCGCAGTCATATCGGATACTGCGGTCAGCGAGTCCATTGCGGAATGAACAGCGCGGCGTAAATCTCCGGAATCCATAGCAGTAACGATATTGAGTGACGCGAGGTTACACGAGATATCGAGGCCGATTTCGTCAGGCTCACCGTAATCGTTGATGATATTAGTTTCCATCAACTGGAAAATTTCCGTGCAGAGGTTTGACATCTTCACCTGACCGACGCCTTTCAGCGCATGTCCGTCATTCGCGTTGTCCTTGAACATGAGATACGGATATCCGGATTCAAGTTGCGTTGTCGCAATCTTCGTCAACATATCACGCGCATTTAACTCGCGCTTCTTAATGACCGGATTCGCAACCAACTCGTCATACATCGCGCTAATATCCATATCGTCCAAGTGCGTTCCATACGCTTTGAAGACGGTGTATGGCGCGAATACGTAATACGGCTCGTTAGTCTCCGCAAGCTCGATAAACTTGGACGGAACGATAAGTCCGATAGACAACGTTTTAAGGCGCGACCGTTCATCCGCGTTAATCTTCTTCGCGTCAAGCAGCTCCATCACGTCCCATCCGAAGATGTTGTAATAGACCGCCCCGCTACCTTTACGCTGTCCCATTTGGTCCGCGTATGAGAACGCCATTTCTAGTTGTTTGGCGACCGGAAGGATGCCTTTTGCTACGCCTTCCTCCTCTTTAATCGCCTCGCCACGTCCGCGCAGTTTCGATAGATTCAGCGCCACACCTCCGCCAATCTTCGAAAGTTGCATCGCGGTATTATGTGCGTGGCCAATTGCGTTAAGGCTGTCGTCAAGCTCCGTAAGGAAACACGATACCATCTCGCCGCGTCTCGCTTTGCCTGCGTTAAGGAACGTAGGCGTGGCCGGTTGAACTCCGTTTAGGTAGCCCCACATAAGTTCCCGCGCTTGTTCGTAATTACCTTGAGCCAGGTATAACGCGATGATTGCGTAACGTTCCTCTGGCGATTCCAGGTACGTTTTCTTGTCGCGAGTCTTAAGCGCGTAATCCGTATAATATTTGAACGCGGCCATGTACGAAGCGAATCGCAAGCCAGCGTCGTCAGCCATGCGGTGAACATCCGTAATTTGCTCCGGAGTATATTGCGCCAGGACTTCCGGATAGTAATACCCGTTGTCGACCATATAATGAACGCGCGCCATTACGGAGTCAAACCGCATCTTATTATCGCGGATGAAGCGCATGAACTCGTCGACGGCCTCCGTATCCTTTTCGAGTTGGTAAAAACCGTCCTTCATTACGGTAACCTCGTTATTGAGTTCGATATATTTATAGGTACTTGACAAGCGCGTCCACTCCTTCGGTGAATTTTTGTATGTCGGTAGGCGTGCCCGCCAGTTCGAACTTGCAAACGATCGGCACTCCGTATTGTTTCGCTATTTGATCCGCGGCGAGTGCGTAAGCTGGTCCGAAATTACGGTTGCCGGACGCTGCCACGCCGCGTAAGTATTCGTTGTTATATGCGAGGAAAGCACGTGTCTTGGACGGAACCTCTCCGATCTTATCCGTATATGTCACGAGGATAAACGGCTCAGTTACGCGTAGATCCTCCGTAAGTTTAGCTGTAGGATAAGGGAGACGCCGCGCGAATAGGCCGACATTTCCCGTACGTGATGCGTAGACGACTAGCATTCTTCGCGCTCGCTCCTTTCGTATATTGCGCGGGCTTCGGCGAGCCTACGTTCATACTTCTCCGCAAGCCCTCGGTATACTGCGACGGACCGTTCGAGGGCTGCGATTTCCTGGCGCTGGTGTTCGGCGAGGCGTGCGGCTAGTTCGCTCATGCCGCGGCCACTTCCGTATCAATTAAGTTCTCGCGGATAAGGTACGCCAGAATTACCGCTGCAGCATCCGAGTCATCGTAGCCGGACGCGAACTTGTAATCAGGGCCGAGCCGTAGTATCTTCCGCACGCTTTCCGCAACTTGCGGTTTCTCAGCGCGACCGTTTCCTGTTACGAGTTTCTTAACGTTAGGTGGTGTCAGATTCTCCGCAACCTCGTAGCCAAGCCGCGATAGTGCGCGATCAACCGCCGACCATGCTCCATGAACCTTATCGTTCTGTTCGTAGTTACGCGCTGGCGGCCATATCTCACGAATGATTTCGGAATCAGGCTTATGTTCGCGGAAGAATAATAACGCGTGAGCTTCGATGACTTCGTAGCGTAACGGGCGCGCCTCGCCTGCGTCAGTTTTAACGATGGATGTGGCGACTAACTTAGGGACGCGATTCTTCACGTCCACAACCGCAAAGCCTGGCGAAGTTAACGAAAGGTCGAGTCCGGCGTAACGTTTAGTCTGCGCTTTTGGCTTCGCTATTGTTATCGCCTCCTGACGTGTATCCCTGGATAAATAGCGCGAGAATGATTAACGCAAATCCAATCCGAGTTAGCCACGTATTCCCACTATTCGCGAGCAGGATAATCCACAGCATCAAGCCGTATAGAGTAGCGGCGGTCACACCTACATATGCAATTCCGTTAAGTATGCGTTTGAGTACGTTCATAATTACGCAGCCTCCTTCGTTTGGCTCTCCGCCTCTTCCTCCCTAATCCGCTCAATATCCGCTAACGCCTCCGCCGGCCCGCGCTTCTTCCAGTCCGGCAGGTTCGATCTCATAATCGCGGCTACTTTGCGCCTTAACGCTTCCACCTCGTCTTCCGAAAGTGACAAGGATACCGTCCGCTTGAAGTCTAGGAATAACCACTTATCGAGATCCAGCGCAGGCGGCTCGCCTTTATTCGCAGCGTCAACGATTTCGGCGAAGTGGTCAAGCATTTCACCGCGCATCGCATCCGTAATATGCAGGCCGAACGCCGCAATGTCCGGATACTTTTCGATATCCACGTCAGGCATCGCCCACGCCTTCTTACTCGCGTTAACGTAGAGGATTACGTAGAAGTCAACGTCATACATAATCGAGTAGCAGACGCATTGCTTAACGTGGTCTTCCTTCGCGCCATTCCTCGTGGAATATCCGGATGTCGCGGAGTACGTTCCTTGCTTCGATTTAATTTCGAGGCCGACGCGCACCGTCCGGCCGAGCTCCGGTACGTAAACTTGCATGATTCCGTCGCATGTTCCATATAACGCGAATGTCTGGCCGCCGTGATTAACGATATGGCCGCGTTTAGCGAAGTCCTCGAATACCGGCTCGCCGCGTTCGTTACGGTCGAATGTGAAGCGCGGATTCTCTCCGTAATGGCGTGCGTAATGTTTCTCCGCGAACAGAATATCGCGCTGAATGACATCGCCAATTGCCGTCCCTATCCGGACCCAACGTCCTTGATGCGCAGGTCGGTCGGATGACTCACGCTTAGCGCCGCGCATCTTTTCGTAGAGGCCGCGTGCATCGGAGTTGGAGGAGCTTGGCGAGAAGTACGGAATGTTCCGCGGCGGCCATACTTTGCGTGATTTGTCCGTAAGTACGTTTTGATACCAGCCGTGAATCTGCGCGTCGAGAGCGTCGTCGTACACTTCTGGCGCGGAATGCCACTCGTTCAGGAATACCGTAAATTGCTCCGCGATTCTATTTGCGATTAGTTGGTTATCCGTAATTTAAACCGCCTCCTTAGTTTGTTGTTTCCGCGTAATCGTACGCACAATCGCGCCAGGCGGCGTATACGTCAGCGGCCGTTCCGCGCTATCAACGACGACATTGCGGTATGTGATTCCGTTAACTTCCGCTTTCTCCCGCAGGATTGCGTAAAGCTGCAGCGTAGCCTCCACGTCATTCATAGCGCGGTGATGTCCGTTAAGCGCGATTCCGTAACGCTCACATGTCGGCGCAAGGCTTGCGTTCTCGTCCGGATCAATTAGGCGGGACATGGCGCGAGTGCAGGCGAATCCTTGGTGCATTACCGGCCTAATAAACGCGAGATCGAACGGAGCATTATGCGCCACTAATCGAGATCCCCGAGACAGTCGCTGTAACATTGTCCAAGCGTTTATTTCCGAAGGAGCATCGCGCAAATCCTCCGCCTTAATTCCGGTCAACTCCGTAATCTTCTCCGGAATCCTAACACCCAGCGGAAGTGCAACGTACGTCTGGAACCGTCCGATCTCGCGGATGTAACTGCCCGACCCAACTTCCGCACGGATGGCGGCGATTTCCGTAATATGATCGGTGAGCGGGTCAAGTCCGGTTGTTTCGATGTCAATTACCGTTACTATTTCGTTCATTTACGCAGCCACCTCTCCGTTAATAATTTCGCGTACAAGTACCGGTAATACCCTTCCGATCGCCTTGCGCAATCCCTTCTCGTCAAAGTCCGCTGGTAAGTCCGCGCTCTCCTCTTTCAATAGGTCATCGTATACGCGGCCGCCAAGCTCACGCAGGATGACGCCCATATCCTCTAGTCCGAACGCTTCCGGAATAATCGCCTCATCAACGAGTTTGCGTAATAGCTTATCGACGCGCGCCTCGGTCAGGTACGTTTTGACGAACGCCGTCTCGACCGTTTCCACAGCGTTAGGATCACGCGGAGCCTTCTGCGGCTGCATCTCGCGGAATTCTTCGCTAACGAGCTTCATAAACGTTTGCTTACCGTACTGATCCCGGAAATTAACGTTCTTGACGACGATGCCTTCGCCGCCTGCTGCGTTTACCGCGTATGAAGACCGCCCAACCAGCGATTGCAGGTGTTCGAATGATACGTAAGGGCCTGCGTATAGGATCGGTGCAATTGCGAGTCCCAACCATGCGGCCTCGGAGATAACAACGTCAGTTGGCGCGTAATCTTCGTCGATAGTGCTGTAGATATCGAACAGATAGAACGTTGCCGCTTTGTCTCCGTAATCGACTTTGTGCTTAACGAGCCATTCTCCGTAGTAAATAGTGTCTGGCATTAGTGCGGAAGGATTAATACCGCGAGTAAACTCGTAGAATCCACGTAGGTTATTTTCCGGAGAGAGCTGCGTGTTACGTGAGAACGCGAGGACTTCTCCGTCATCTCTTAGCGAAAACGACGCGTTAGCTCCGTCCAACTTTTCGTATACCGTGATATAGTCGCCTTCCTTAACGACTCCTACAGTATCGCGATGTCCCATTCGTACAATACTCGTATATTTACGCTGTTCCATTTACGCAGCCTCCCCGTATTTATTCGCAAACTCCGGCAACGGCCGGTTATTCGCGTAGTCCCATTCGTCCGCTGAATACTCCATCATCCAGCGCTTTTGTATCGCAATGTCCGTCGTAAGCGGCACGCTTAACTCGGAAGTCTTCGTCATCACTTCGTTAATAAGCGCGATTGTTTCCGGCGTCATTTGATCGTCCGGAATGCTTACGATAACTTCATCATGTATTGACGCGTTAAACTCCCATCCGCGTTCTCGACATATCTGTGCCATACGGATACCAATGCGCTTGAGGATGTCCGCGCCAGTTCCTTGGATAACCGCGTTGAAGGCAGCACGTTCCCAGTAGCCGACATTACCGCGATCCTCTGCGAGCTTGCCTATCTCCTCTTGCAGTGCGGTGATCCTTCGTTGTTCTGCATCGGTCGGCGTCAGGCGGCGGAGTGATTTCCGTTCAGTGTACAAGCGGATCAACCGTTGCTCATTCTTCGATGCTGACGCAGCTACGCGTTTATAATCCGGGAAGCGACGTTTGCGGCCGAAAAGTGTTTCTACATAACCGTGCTGACGCATGAAGTCGCGAATATCGGCCACCATCGTTTTAAACGACGGAAACGTTTGGTCGAAGTTTTCGAAGAACATCTGCGCAACGTCGTCGGTAACTTGCATCTTCTTCGCGAAAGACTTAACGGATTGATCGTATGACACCGCGAGCTGGCCTGTCTTCATCATTACGCGCGGCTTGAACTTGCCGGTCGGATCGTACGCTTTGTCGACGCAGTATTCTTCTGGCAAGTCGAACGTCATCATCGCCATAGTCGTATAGAGGTCGACGCCGTCTACGAAGATTTGACGCATAGAGTTGTCGTTATATTTCGTATACATGATGTGCGCCATTATTCGAGGCTCTATCTGCCCGAGGTCGGCGCCGACAAACGTGAAGCCTTCGCGAGGAACGAATTGATTACGGACGCGGCTGCCTGCGCCTTTAGATGGTAAATTCTGGGCGTTGAGGCCGCGTCTTACCTTGCGGTTGTCTGCGATAAGCTTACGGACAATAGCGTGGTAATTAGCGTCAGTTATGTTAGGCATTAGCGTTGAACTCGCAAATATCGATTAGACTTCCAAACTTACCTCGCAGGCTCTCCTCAACCCACTCAAAGAACCCACGCTCTGTCATCCCTTTAATAAGGTCTGTATTCGGAAGAATGAGCTCCATTAAGTAGCCCTCGGACAATGCGTACTCGTACATATTTTCTGCTCTGACGTATATATTTCCAGTACTCAATAGAACGTTGAAATCGTTTATATATAAACTTCCGTAGTCACACGTCTCGCAGCCTGGCGAGTACTCCGAATCAGTCTCAATTTTCACGATACCACCGTCAATGAGAGGCAAAAGATATTTAGTCATCTACTCATTCCTCCGTTTCAAATTCGCGTAATATATCGATCGGTCTTCCGCTGTATCCTGACGAACTGTACCGCCCTGTTGCGGTCCCTCCCGCTTTGAACTCCGAGTGTACGCGCCCATCCACTTCGATAATGGACGATTTGCCCGCGCTCCCTAACATCGGTTGGATATACGTTGTTAGCAGCTTCTCGTACGCAGCCACGGTCGCCAACGGCTTGAGCGCTTCTTCCTCTTCGTAATACGCCTCCATGACGTCAGCAGCCGTACTGCGGTTCTTGCCGCGCTTGAACTGTCCGGTGCGGTCGCGTATTCCGAGGTGATCGTAAATCAGATACGCAAGGTGATTCCCGTTCGTTATCGAAAACTCCGTTACGTTAAGTGGCGCGTGCTCTTCGTCGGCTGGCGCTAAATTCTCCGCCTTCAATTGCGCAAGCCTTTCGACCGCGTTCGTATATTTCTTGAGCTGCGTTTTCCCTGCGGCTTTACATTCCGAGATTATCGCGAGTTGTTTCTCCTGAGCTTCCGCATTCCGTGCGATCCTCTTACGTTGCTTATCGATCCAGTCCGTAACCTTAGCCGCGTTGATCGTGCGGTCCATCTTACGTACAAACGCGTCGTCAATTTCGTACGCTTCGAATACGTCAGCACGAGCCTTCTCAAGTAGCGGTTCGAACTCGGTTTCTAACGCGGCGAGTCCGTCAATATCAACGCAGAAGCCGGACCGCGCCAAGAATACGTCTGTCTCCGGAAGCTTCGAGTCAATTTGCGCATAACATTCGAGAAGCTTGCCCGGCTTCTCTGCGGACGGCGTAACGCGCATCTGTTCGAATTGCCATTCCGTAAGGCGCCAACCGTACAGTACGTCCTTGATCGCGTAGATTCCGACGAGTTCGATGCTGAACGGAGCTGGCGAACGGTTTCCAAACATGTCTTCAAACGTATAGACCGGACCGTCAATTCCGAAGTAACGTCCGTATTTAGCGGTTAACGGTTTGAGACCGAAGTACTCCTCGTGCTCATTTAACGAGTTCATCGCGTCCAGCGAATCCCATACGCAGCCGTGAATCTCGTAGCCGTCTTTAATCGCAACGTGTAAGTCATAGCGCGCAGATCCCATATGAAACGATTTGCCATGCGCTGGTTGCGATAGATAAGGCGTGATTGCCGCGAGAACTTTTGAACGCGTGAGCTGGCGGTCGGTTGATTTATGTGCGCTCATATCGTCCAGGAAGTCGAAGCCCGATTCTCCGCGCATGTCAACGTGCCCATACGGAAGGTAGTACCCTTCGTCCAGTAACGGAAGCCATACGGAATATCCGATTGATACGTCAATGTACGTGTCTACTCCGGTTCCCTCGAAGTCATTCGCGGTCAGCGATTTTACGCCAAGTATCGCCCACCTATCCGGCCACTCCGCCATTTGGCGCCGACACTCTTCGCGAATACGCTCGACGAACGCAGGTAACTCCGCGTCATCCGTTACGATGTGGAAATTATCCGGCTTTGACCGCAATGTCTCCGCAACTTTCTCCGCGCGCTGATCCGTCTGCCTTTGTCGTTGCAGTTGTTCAGCCGCGCGGATTACGTCTTCTTTCGTTACTTGGCCGCCAGAGGTACGGAGAGTCGGACGATTGCCTGTTTCGCCCGATCCGTATACCTGCCGTAAGCCTTCGATTGCCTCGCGTTGCTTATCCGTTAATGACATCCGCAGTACGCGGTCGATCGCCTCTTCGTCCGTCTCCTGCGCCGCCTTCTTCCGTTTAGCTGCGTCTGCCACCCGTTCCGCCGCTTCGTCATCCGCTGGCGGCCGTAAGTTTAGCGTTAGTTTCGGTGATATAGCGCTCACTCCTTTCGTTGTAGTCCGCACGGTTAGCGCTTATGCGGCGTCCACCTCCTCTACGCGGTCGAAACGTTGCTCTACCGGAACGATTAGCTCAACCGTGGCGTAGTATGTTGAACCATCATTACCGTAAATCATCGGTGAGTCAGTTCCGTCTCCTTCGTATACCTCCACGATGTCGCCTACTTCGGTTTCTCCGCCGAGAGTTCCGAGTACCTTTACCAAATCTCCGCGTTTATACTCGTTCACCTTACGGCCGATCGCGTTCCAGCGGGCTTCCTCAGCGCGTTTAGCGGCTTCTTCCGCTTGCTTGCGTTCGATCTCCGCGATTTCGGCTGCGGTGAGTTTAACGAGTTTGTCTGCGTCGATGCACCCAAGACGATTAGTAGCCACGTTAGTTACGTAGAAATCGTGTCTGCTGGCTGTGTTCGTAATCTTCAATACGTCGCCTACCTTATGCTCGCAGTATTCGACCGCAACCTTTACGTAGTCTCCGATCTCGAATTTACTGCGCGGATCTTTAGCGGCCGCCACCTCTTCGTCTGTTGCGCGGACAAATGCGGAAGGAAGCGCCCAGTTTTCGTCTCCGACCCTATAGCCGCTAATTGTACGTACTTTATACGGCACCGTGCTCTTATCATCTACGAGTATCTCAACGATGTCTCCAACGCGAGCTCCCGAGTTTATTTTCTCTCCGTCAACAACCCGCGCATAATCTCCGACGGCCAGGCGTTCTGGCTCCGCTTTCTTCGCAGGCTCCGCGGTTACCGGTTCGAGTACGACGTATTCGGAATAAACTACGCATACTCTCGGGAAATTCTCCGTTCTAATAACGACGTCACCACCAGCCGCGTCCTCTGCTACAACGAAGGTATCTCCGTTCGCATAACGTGTCTCCCATACGAGCCTATCGACGATCTTAATCCGCTCACCTACGTCAGCTTTCCGCTTAACCTCGCGATACTGAGGTGTAGTGACTTGCGTCTTCTCTTCCGCAACCTTCTCGTAGACTTCGTAATCAGCGCTGCCCGCGTCGTAATCATCTCCGTCGTCATCCGTAATTTGCGGATCGTCGCACGAATCTACGCGGTCAACAACGTACAGCTCCGCACCAGTCAAGTAGCTGCGGCGTCCCTTACCCGTAAACTTAATCGCATCGCCTTCGCGGACATCGCGGTCGACTTTGCGCCATGTTGCGCCTTCGAACGTGATAGTGTCCGCGGCTGGTTCGGAGATTGGCGCGTAGACTTCGTACTTATCCGAGTTCTCTCTGAGTTGATACGCTCTCTCATCACCGTTATCATCCGCAAACACGAGTTCACGGTCTGAGCTTACGTACACCGCGTAGAATGCGCCCATATCGATGTCGTCACCATTATTTAGCGCCTTAACGATATCACCCGCTTGCGCCTTGCGGTCAACCTTGCGATAAGTCACGCCATCCACCGTTACCTCTACTGCCGGAATTACCACGTTAAGTTTCGCCATTAATGAGTTTCCCCTTTTCGTGGGCTGTCCGTTGGGACCTCCGCCCAATACTACGCTTGCTCCGTTTACTTACGTTAGGCCGCCGCTGTTACTAATCCGCGGTTCAACGCTAACGAGAGCTCAACCCAACGCTCACTCGCGCTTGCTTCCCGCGCCCAGTACTCTCCGCATAATCGGTTCTCGAACATAAATACGCGCGGCATTTCGCCATCTTGCGCCCAGACGCCAATTATTAGATCAGCGTCGGATAAGTCGTACGTTGTTCCGTTCCCTTTCCGCGCATAAACTACGAGGTCGCCGCCGCGGTCCATCCGCTGTCTGACCGTCTTCACCTGAATCTTAGCGTAGTCGCCCGATAATGGATCGCACGCCAGGATATCGTACGCTTCGTCCGTCTCCGCCTTGTGTACGGTCCATCCGTTAGCGAGCAGCGCAAGACGCGCCGCCAGCTCCGAATACTTTCCGACTCTTTCTGAAACATGTGCGATATAAATCACTCCTCTTCGTTATTTTGCGAGCGTGTAAATTGCGTATTAGAACGGTAAATCTTCGTCAGAGATATCGATAGGCGCGTCATTATCGGATGGAGCTGGCGCGTTGTTTCCCGAGTTGGCACCAATCGAGAGTCCGAGTCGTCCGATGTCAAAGCCCGCGATTACGAGGTTCTTAACCTGCTCATCCTCCTTCGCGACATAAAGGCACGTTTCAAACGTTTCGAAATCGAACGGATTTTCGCCAGCTTTATCGAAGTTAGCGCGTTCTTTCTCCGTCAGGTCTTCGTCCATATCGAGGATCGGCGACAAGCTTACGACGGTGTTCGTAGATGATCCGGTCTTCGAAATCTCAAACGCGAGGCGATCGAGTTTCTTCTCGTACTTCTTGATTGCCGCGAATACTCCGGCCGCTTGCTTCGGCGTCAAGTCGATAACGATATCCGCGCCATCTTCCAGGTTACCGAAAGCAACGAGGTACTTCGGTTTCCCTTTGTACAAGTACGCTTGCTTACGGATTTCCTCCGCTCCTGCCTCATCCCCGCCGTCTTTCGCTTTCTTCGCATCAGCGTAGAGCAAGTCAGCCGCGCGGTCCCATACTGAAGGGTTCGCTGTTACGTAGCCTTTATCGTTACGAGTAGCGGGATTCTCCGGTACAAACGTATTGACCTTACCGAACATTCCGAAGCCGTAGTACTCAACGGAGTCCTCAACAGATTTAACGCGGACTTTGTACGTTGTTCCGGATGTGAACGGAACAAGGGCGGAGTTTGGCGTATCCTTATCAGCTTGAGCATTAGCAACAGCGGCGGCACCTTTTTTCGTAAACATCGACATTCAATCACGTTCCTTTTCGGTTTATTTCGGACGGGGATTGCGCTACTGGATACGTGTGCACTCCGTATCGTTCGCGGCTTACTCTTCGCTTGTGCTAAGCGGATCATTGTCCGCTCCTGTTCCACAAGTCCCACGCCCGCTGCACGGCACTAACCGGATGTTTACACAGTTAATACCGCGCAGCCGACGCAGGGCCGACTTGGTACGCTATTTAATAGGTAATGACACGGTTTAAATTACCGCGGCATAACTCTCGGCCGCCTTTAAAACGTCGCGTCTGACGCGGTTTATATCGCGCTCCACCTCTGTTATCCGCATAGTTAATGCGTTAACTCTCGCATGGCATGCGTTACGCTTAGCGTCTGATCTGGCGCTGAGGGCCGCCGACCGCAATCCGCATACTTCCGTTTCCATCTGCGTTCTCAATTCGAGGAGCTTGCGTTCTTCTGCGAGGGCCCTCCGCTTGTGCTTGCGCAATTCCTTATCCGCCAACCTTTCGATGACTCCGCGCCACTCTTTTTGGACGCTCGCCTCTCTTACGGTGATCACCGCGTTATCCGCAATGGCGACGAAGATGACGACTTTACCTGACGTAAATGCGCGGCGCATCTTGCCGGAGTCATCCGGAATACATCCGATAAACGACGCGGCATCTAACTTCTGCGCAAGCCATTCGGTGATTTGTACGTCACTGCCGCGGACATTAAACCGTTCCCGAGCGCGCTTAATTGCGTGTGAAGTTGCGGACCATCTGAGCGGAGTTTTCACGCAATCACCCGGCCTCTCCGCAAAGTGAGTGCTTCGATATAGTCCGCGGAGTCTTCGTACTCTGCGACTGCACCGTTGTACCAAACGTCAGGGTAGCGGCGGGACTGAGGTAAAATTTCGTTATGAAAACGTGAAACTTCCGTGTTAGACGAACGTATATTTTTAGCAAGGGCGCGTTTCAAGGCGGCCACCTCCGGGTATAATATAGTTAGATAGCGTTGACAAGCGTTATCAACCGTGGTAACATGCTAATTGTGGATTGAACATTGTTACCAAAGATTTACAACATACATATCTATTTCGTATTGTTTAATTGTTAAGAAAGTGTGATATACTCTTTACGAACAAGGTCGGGCTTCTTGCCTGAAACTCCGACCGCGTTTATGTTAGACTGCACACGCCAGTGCTTTCTCACATTCTGATCTGAATCTTGCGATGGACTTGCGGTGCGATTCTGCTTTACCACCGAATAGGAGCGCCAACTCCTTTGCGGTTGCAGTGACGCTATGCCCTGGTTCAGACCAAGCTTTCAAGATCGCCAATTTCTTCGAGTCGCCGGCCGCCAAGCCGGTGATTCTTTCGTTATACATTAAATCCTTGTCGACGATCGCCAAATCGTCTTGTATTTCGAACTCCGTGAATCCGTCGGTGTTTTCGTTATGTACCATCGGTACCGTAACGTACTCATCCGCTTTTGTCTTCTTACTGTAACGTTTTGTAGATCGACCTAACCTGCGCTTAATGAAGTTGATGACTAATTGTGGTAAGTCGCCTTTATCGGCTTCAAACCTCATTACCGTATCTTCAATGATCTTGAAACACTCGTCTTCAAAATCAGCTTGGTTCAGTCGGTTACGGTTGTATTCCGACATCCGGTGAATCGTTTCCTGAAAGTGATACTTCACTCCCCACATTGCATCCGAGTCACCATTCTTAGCACTCATGGCTAAGATATTCAGTTGTTGTTTATTCACCATTTATCAGCTCCTTGTTTTGGTTACATAGTATATAAGGACACGAATCTTTGATATTGGGACATCGTTCTGAAATCTTTTTTTTAATCTTGTTGTTGGAGGGTTTTATGTATGAAGTCGGTAAGTGCCGACTTCGGGAGATACTTAAATCCAAAAGGATGACGCAAGTCAAGTTGGCTGAGCTTACTGGTATAAGTAAGCAACAGATCAACAACTATATTAATCGTCAGCACATCGTTGGTGTAATGGGTCTGGGAACCCTACGCACCATAGCGGAAGCACTTAACCTTGATTCCCCATATGAGCTGTACGAAATGAAGAGAGTTGCGCGATCTCCCGAAGAGGCTGCAGGCGATTAATTCGCTTGTACCGACGAATAGTACACAGGTTTGTGTACTGCCTAATATTACATTATTCGACGATATGCGGCAATACTATGTTGCGCTATGTTGAAAATATTTCTCCTAACAGCGCCAGCAACCGTATTCCTCACCGTCATCTCGTCGCCAACATCGTTCGCATCCTTCGCGCCATCCGGCCATCTCGCATCATATAACTCGCAATATCCGCGTATCTTATCCGCAACCTCTTCGCGAAGTTTCTCGCCCGCCGCGTCATTATCCGTCCCGATCACAAGCGCAGTCACCGGAGACATCCGCAGCATCTCCGCCTGGTTATCTGTAAACGTAGATCCGCCGACAGCTATCGCAGGTATACCGCAGCTCCACAGATATAACGCGTCGGTTTCGGATTCGACTATGACAACTCGCGCAATCTTCCGCGCATAAACGAGGTGTATCCCGTATATCATGTTACGGACAGGCGCGCCGCCCTTAGCGTAAAAGAAGACCTTCGACCAAGTTGCCCGCCACTTTGCGTTGATAATCGTACCGTCCGGATCGTGCCACGGCATGACCACCGCACTCTTCCCGCTGTCATAGCCGCAATCGAACATGCGCTGTACTTCCGGATCTATTCCGCGTCCAGTAAGATACGGAACCGCGACGGACTTATACGCGCTCACATCGATCGGCTGCGGCTTAGGTGGCGGTCCGGGTGGTACGAGTTTGATCCGTAGCTTAGGCGGACCGTCTTCGGTTACATCTCCGCTTATCAATTCTTCGCGCGCCTCTTCATACGTTATGTTGCGTAAGAAAGCGTAGAGTTTAACGGGACCTCCGCGAGCCCATTCCGGATCGTTTGCGCCTGAATCACGCCAGCAACCGAAGTCCGACGAATCCGGATCGATAATTACGCTGAATGACGGCGTCTTATCTACTCGGTTACCAAACGGAGATGAAGCGTTTAACCGACCGCGAGTATTCGGTTGTACGTTACGCCAGTCGTGCGCGTCGATTGCGGCAAGGAACGTGTCAACGTTTATGTTAGTCTTCACTACTCCTTAACCTCCTTGTTGTCCTGGTGTCTGCTCTTAAAGTGAGAATGGCTCTTACTAATCAAATCCATCCCTATTTTTAAGTTTATTAAAGCTTCTACATCCGAAGGCTCTTTAAAGTCTTTCATAAATTGTGTATACACTTCTTCAATTACAGCAGAGAAGTGCCACTTCTCAAACTCTACCCACAATGTGGAAAGTGTTATTGCGACCTCATCGATTACTGCTTCCGCTTCTTCGACTGCGATCTCATTGCTTTTCTTAATGCTTTCCGACTCTCTGGCGGGATAAAGAACTACCTCTTTAGCGGATTTGCGGACTTTAACTACCGCTTCGGGATGTTGCTGGTCGAGTCTCCACAACGCGTTTTTAATGGTGGAATCCCCTACCTCGTATCCTTTGTCTATAAACATCTGCCCCATGACAACCCAAAAGTCCGACTGTTTTATTCCGTAAGGATAATTTTGAATTTCTGATAAAGCTTCTTTACGGATATGTTCTGGTGTTGGTTTTGTCATAGGGGTATTACCTCCGAATTGATTTTATGGTGGTTTGTCGTGACTAACACCGTGACTACCACCACCAAAATATAATCCAGTCATTTCCTTTTGTCAATAGTTTCCGAAAAGTACTTTTAAAAACCGCTCACGCTCGCAAACTGTTCCGCTTGTCCTTGCGTATCCAACTCGCGCACCACACCATAATTTGGCAAGTATACAATTTCAACGCGTGTATCCTCGCCTCCGTTACGTCCCTTCTTGATCCATACCGCGCCTCGACCTTCCTTGTTCAACGTATCTACGCCGAGTAGGTTCGTCGCATCTTCGAGTATGGCTTTCGTCTTCTTAACTTCCGCACGCTTAGGCGCAACCAATTCGCGCTCGCCATCCGCGTTCTCTTCGTCTTTAACTTCGTCCGCCTGCGTTACCACATGTACAACGGTCTTCAATCGTCCGGCCATTCTCCGCAGCTTCTTCGATGTTTCCGCAACGTCACCGCCGGCAACCCGTGATGTATTCGCTTCGAAATCCATTAAATATATCGGATCGACTACGACAACGTCCGCATCCACTTCGATAATGTCCGATTCCAGATTCGTTATACCGCGGTTGATAAACCCTTCGCTATCTGTAGCGCGGAGTAGTATTTTACCTGGAATGATCTCGTTAAGCGCCGCGACAAACTGTTCGAGTCCGCGTTCGTATGCGTCATCCAACTTCCCCATGAGCATCCGTTTGTTATCGAAACCGACCGTATAATCTACGCCGTCAATCCGTTCAACCGTGCCGCTGACTCTCGCGGAAATGGACGAGTATGCACGCGCCATCCATTCGAACGTACTCATTTCGAGTATCCACAGTAGGACGACCGCGCCCTGGAACGCAGATTCTAGCGCCTCCTCCATTACGATGACGGATTTGCCGCGGCCGGATCGCCCATACCACGCGTACATGTTTCCGGAAAGGTATCCGCCGATCGCTTCGTTGACAGTTTCGAATTTGCTCCGCCAAATCTTGAACGAGGTGCCTGATTTACGTGCGCGGTATTCTGTTAGAAATTGTTCTCCTGATGTGGAAATATCAGTTATTTTAGGAACACTCGTTCGTGTTTTAATCTTAATCTCATTAGTACGTGCAGTCAAGCGATTAATGAAGGATTCTGTCGAAAGCGTTTCGTAGTCCTGTGTGAACTCCGCGCTATTGATATACTCCGCCAATTCCCGTTTTCCTGATGCATCTTTAAGCTGTCCCGCAAGGTATTCGAATGAATCCGTAACCCCTGCCAGGTAAGTTACTGTTCGTATGTTATTAGCGAAAGTCGCGTAGGAAGGCGCTGCGCCTCCGTTTTCTTTCGCATATCCGTCAATAAAATCGTATGCCTCGCGCTCGCCTACTGTTGGAAAATCCGCCCGCTTAATGTTGTACTTTACCAGCGCTTGCACATTTCCCTCATCAAGCAATTTACTTAGCAACTGTTGACCTGTAACCGCCATAATTCCTACACCTCCAGTTTTACACCGCCATGATAGATATCGTCAAATCCGGTTTAGGACAAATTTCCCACGAATTGATTTCGACAGTGATACCAATTTACGTAATTAATTGGACATATTTAGGTGAAAAAGTGGTCAAAAAATGATTGACAATCAGTTTGTCAAGTCGCAATTTGTCGAAATCAATACACGTAAGTTATCCCCATCTCCCGAATGCTCCCGTTTACTCCGTTTTTCGTTTTCACGCTCGCTTGAGTCCTCGGTGACTAATTCCGACAAACTCACGCTCGATGCAACGGTCCCGAATCCGGTCTATTAATCGCGGCGTAGTCTCACGTAACACCGTGCCGAGGTCCTTCAACGCTACGTTGCTCGTATATACCGTAATTAAGTCGTTTGTCACGCGATAGTTAATCACGCTATGCAAGTCGCTGCGGAATCCCTCCGTATCTTCACGCACACCGATATCGTCAAGCACCGCAAACGGAGCGGCTTTAGCGTGCTGCATTTGCGCGTAATATTGGCGCGCTGCAGGCTCCGCAATGTCATCCGGTACTTTGGGTCGGTTGAACTCCGTATACAGCGTTTGCCACGCGTTTACATCGAGAAAATACGCTGGTCGATCAAGCGCTTGCCTGTTGCGCTGGATTGATCCGATATAGTGACGTACGATGTATTCGCCGATTATCGCAGCCGCCGTCGTTGTTTTTCCGGTACCCGGACCTGCGCTATATAAGTACAGCGATTTGATCGGTTCCTCCGGTGACTCTTCGAATTGGCGTACGAATGTCTTAACGTAGGTGTCCAAAGCGCGGTATATCGACGCCTGGTCCGTCCGTGCTGGCGAATTGGCAAGCGTTAAGCCGCGGTAGCCTGACGGTAGGTTTGCTGCGCCTACACGTCCGCCTGCGCCGTTTAATCCGTGTGTTGCGATATAAGATCCGCATAGCTTTGTACATTGCGCGCCGCCTGCTAGCGAACAGTGCTGCGCCAGTATGCAGTTTTTAGCATTCGACAATTGCGTTCCCCCTAACTGTAACGTAATCTTGGATTGCTTGCGGCTAATTTACGGCTGATTTTAGAATGATTATCGTTGTATTATATTACTTTCCAGATTCCTCCGCTTTTTCCCGCGCTAAAATAAATTAATTATTTCATTGTCAGTCAACACGTTGTTATCCGCATTATCACCGCAATACTCCGCCTGTTTCTCCGCCCGCGCCTGTTCCGCCAGCACCTGCGGCATTATTCTCGGCAAAAGATACGCAATCAGAAATCCCGCCGTCAATTGCGGGTACTGCGGCGTCACCCGATGCTCACGGAATGCTCGCGTAATTGTCTCGCGTAGGGCTGACGGCCCATATTGCGTAAGTGCGCGCTTTAGTTGGCCCTGCTCAAATCCGTGTCCGCGCATCGGGACGTATACGGTAACTCCGTATTGCTCGCGGTTGAGATCGGCAACCATCGCCTGTAGCGTGAGTACATTCCAGCTTTCGAGCGGAAGGTTGCGCCAGTCCTTGCGCTGGTCTGCGGTGATCTTCGGTTTAGGCGGCTTCTTAGCGCGTGGCATCTTCCCGACCTCCTTTTACTTCGAACACTTCGCAAAACTTCCGGTACTCGTATTTGTCAAGCGATTTACATTTCTCGCACGACTTACATACGATTTCATAACGGACTTCTGGCGAGTCGTTAAAAATATAACTGTCGACCATCCGCATGTCTATCAAGAACCATTCGTGGTAGCAGACGGGCTCCTTCGGCTTTGATGCGCGTTTCTTAAGTTTAAAGTCCCACACCATCGACCACCTCCGAGTCAAATTCGTCCATATGGTTCCGCATGATGTCCCAATCGTTAATATTCTCGCCGTTTCCTCCCGTAGCATTAGTAATGACAACACTCCGAAGTTTAGCCCATTTTTCCTCTGCCGCGATCGCCCTGCGGATAGCTTCGGGCCATGCTTCGCGGGATTCTGCGATGAACCTCGCATCATGCGTTCGATCCGCGTCGATATCCGATACCACTTCGTCGTGATTATCGTAAGGAGGATAATACACGTTTGTCTCTCCGAACTTTCCGCCGTACATCCGCCAAGGCCCAGCCGTCGCCGCATCACATAGCGCAAGATCAGCTTGTAAATCCCGCTTAGTTTCCGTTGTCATCTCGTTGACACCTCCGTAGTATAAGTGGACTAGCGTAATTTGGTAAAACGTCATATTCGGCGAATAAGCAAAAAGGAGTATATCGTTAAAAGGAAAATACTGGTTGATCTAGTTATCATAATATATCCGAAAGATTTGTTATGTTAACTTAAGTGCCGTTTTATTGAAACTGGGTAATTAATTCCAACTCCGTTTTAGGCTCTATTACTCCCGTTTCCTTACAAATTCATTCCGGGAATTGTTCCGTTGATGAAAGCGTAAAACCATAGTGCTACGATAAACGGCCAGAAAGCAACGATCATCCAAAATACGTTAGGCGTAATCGGGAAACACACGCATAGTACCGCCGCGAATATGATTCCGAATAATACGTACTGAACGAATGCATTTTCGATAATGCGTCGGATAAACGCCATCTTCACGCGTTCACTCCTTCGATTTGGACTCCGATCATATCAAGCGCGTACTCAATTCCGTCGGCGAACGCGTCGTCCGCTTCCCCAGTAGTGTATCGACCAATTCCTCCGCGGTGGTTCTCGTAGGAAAGCACAAGCTCGCGCTCTGACTCCGCCCGTTTCTGCTCCTCCGTCAACTCCCGCTCATACCCGTTAACCATCGCGGCCAGCAACGTGTCGAACGGAATGGACGATAGGATTTCGTGATATACCGCAACCTGCGTGTTACCTTGCGCAACTCGCGTCATTTGCTGGTTCGTTGCGCCAGCTTTGCGCATATTCTCTATCAGGTCAGCAACTTCTGCGGGAATAGTCGGCCTGTTACTCATTCGCGTCAGCTCCTCCGTTTTGTTTGCGATAATATTCGATGATATCGTCGATTGTTTCGAATGTTGGTACATTGTTCATCTGCGTTAATCCTCCGTTATTTAGTAGCGACTCGTTCGGTCTAACCGCGCAATTGCTCCGTCAAGTGCGTCAGTAATCCCACGAGTAACGCGAGCTCTTTCGTCTGTCTTAGCACACTCCGTAATGAGTAGTGACGCAACCATAGCGCCAACTTCTGCGAGCCTAACAGCCGTATCAATCGAGATTGACGTCACCCCTAACTCTCGTGCTTCACGTAGCCCCGCGCAATGCTCCTTCATACTCTCGTAAATAAAACGTGCTTCCCTTTCGTTACTCATACGTATCCCTCCCGTATTTTAACCGCGTTATTAGCGCCTTCCCTCCGCACCCTACCGAATACCCTCCCGCACCATCTAAGCGCCCATCTTCACGCTAAACTCAGGCGATAATCCAGCGTTAACAGCCGCGATAATCTCTGCCGTCGTCTCCCGAAATGCTGCGCCAAGTTCCGCCAAGTTTGCGACATCATGTTCCGTAGCCTCGCGCATCCTTACGTGTTCAATGAACGAGGTCAGACCGGCGGACGTCAGCGGGTAATACGCGATTTCATCCCACCGCTCTTTTAGCGCGGGTGGCTCAGCGCCTTCAACCGCTTTGTAACCGGGCGCCTTCGTAGGGTCAACGATCTTGCGCTGCAGGACGATGAAGTTGCGGTCGTCCGTTTTGAGTGCGTAATTTTGCGTGATTTTAACGTTGTTTAACATGCGGAAACACCTCCGGTATATTTGTGACGAGCGACGCGTAATCGACGTAAATCCACGCGATTATTACGGTGATAGCAAGGGCGTAGGCGGCGAGGGTTGCGTCGATACGTTTCATTGCGGGATCTCCTTTAGCGGATTAATACTTATGATGCGCGGCTTGTGCTCCGCCTTCCTCGCGTACTCTACGCAATTACCGGTACCGCCTTTTGTTCCGTCCCATACCGCGATTACTAGAGCGGAATTATCGACCATCCACGCGTTACGCTTCTGCATCTTCCACGCGGCATATCCGGGCTCACAAACGTATTCAACTTCGTCAGCTTGCGCTAGAATATCGTGCCAACGATCTTGCGAGGTGTCCGGCCACATGCGTTCCTGACCTTCGAACGGGATCGCGGCTACCAAGCGGATACCGTAACGCGGAAACTGTTCGCGCTTCTTTAATACGATTTCTGCCGCGGCCATATCGACGCCGAGCGCCATGCCGGAGATAAACGTTGTGATACCGAATGAGTCAAGCGCGTAGTCAATTGCGCGGTCCAAGCGAGCTCTTACATCGGACATTATCGCGTTGCTTTCGTTGTAGCCTCCGAGTTTATTCGGGCGGTGACCGGTGAAGCATGCGGCAGGTTTGCGGTTAGACATAACGTGATTCCTCCGTTTCTTTTATAAGTGCGTATATGCTCGCGATTCACTTCGTTCATACTCGCCGTCGCCTTTGGCTCCGTATAACTTTCTACGCGTAATCAATTATGTTAGTAATAATCGTCCCGCGAAGTTTAGTTTGCGAAGCAAAATCAACTGAGTGGTAATGTTTAATCTAGTTATAAAGATGGTTCTAGTTATTACTGGTTCTACTTAGTGTGATGCCGAGCCTTGTAAGCTTCAAGCTATGTGGCGTAGCCGTCACGTGGCTCACTTATCGAATATCCGCAATCCGCTGATCGGCAGGATTTTATACACGGTGTTCTCCCACTTCTTACTATCCGGATGGCGCGTCCGCTCCCGTAACATTAGCGGCTGCCCTTTCCACCGGTAATCCGCGAGTGCCTTAACGCGCCTGGCGGCCGTCTCCCGCGCTACTCCGAGACTGCTAGCGATCTGCCATTGCGTAGGGTAGCACGTTCCGTCAGCGCCCATATACGAGGCGAGAACGATGAGCGTCTGCAGACGTTCCGGTCCAAGATCCGCGATCATTCCGGAGCGAACGGCCTCAACGTAGAATTTTACGAAGATGCGCGTTTCAGTTGCGCCGGATGTGACGGAATATTCCGTTTGGGATTCGACGCTGACGAGGCGTTGAGTGTCGGTTAATTGCGTCATTATGCCACGTCCCCCTCTCGCTTAATATCGTTGTTAAGCGCTGTATCTCCGAAGTCCACAGCGATAGGAAACGGTAATCTCGTTTGTTCGCGCCATATTTCGAGCGACGACTTTTTGTATCCGTAACGCGCGTTATCCTCCGCAATCTGTTCGACAGTACGCGGATTATCGAAGCACCAATACGTGAAACTGCGAAACTCTCCCGGAGTCAATCCGTTCTGTGACGCCAGTCGCCAAACTAGCGCATCGAAGCGTGTTGGATCGAGGTCAAAGCGTTGCCTGTTCGCTTCGAACCATTCGAAAGGGTTTGCCGCGTTCTTATTTCCGTTCAACCACGAAGCTAACGGACGCATGTTACCGAGATACGTCCCACAGTGTCCGGTTGCTATCGGAATGAAATGATCGTCATCACATTCGAGTTCATCCGTAAGGTCGCATGTACCGCCTCCGTCTAGGCGCATAGCTATTCGGTGAGTACGTTCCCAGTTCGCGGGAAGGCTGAGTAATAGCGCTCTACGTCGATTAGCTGCGGATCTTACAACATCCTCATTACGTTTGTCACATGCTCTGCATCGGAAACTAGTACCCATTAGGGATTTCGTTTTTCGCGTGAACTGACCAAGTGGAAAGAACTGACCACAACCGGTGCATATTTTCTGGAAGTTGTGTCTGAGGCGTGTAATCCCCCTAATGCTTAGCCATCCGTATACCCCTCCGTATTCCGATCCTAAGTATCTATATAGCGCCACGGTTAGACTGTTGTTTCGATTTGGTGGTGGAATGCGGATGACATCACCATCAAAAGCGGCTCGCCACCACTCATCCAATAGGTCCTCTATATCCCAGTTTGATAGTACGGTAACCGCCGTACTTACATTTTCGTCATAGGCCTCGTATAATTCAACGTTACCGCGCAGGATCTCCCTTCGAACGACTTCATGGTGTACATTAAATATTCTAGCCGCCTGTGAAAGGGAAGCTCCACTGTCTAGGATATCCTGTAGATGTTTTAAATTGATCTTAGATTTACGCGCCATGTCTCCGTCTCCTTTCCGTTTTGCTTTATACTACCTTGTTCCCGGCCGGCTTTATTTTCGGGCACTTTCTCGTAAAGTTTTTGTTCTCGTTTTATATAAGGACACGAAATCGCAAAGTTGGGACATCGCAGGCAAAAAAAAAAATAACGCACGCCTCCGAAGAGACATGCGTTTGTATTCTTTCATTATATACGCTATTATGTTTATCAGCTAAATGAACGATAAGTTTACGCTAAAATTGCGCGGAGAATCAGACAGTTTACCGGAACAACGTCCGCATAGTTTATCGGAATCTCGCGACCAACGGCCGATAAGTTTACGCGAACAATCGTTCTAGTCCCCGTCTGAAAACGTTGATGCAGCGGGCTTTCAGGACACCTTATGCTCAATTCTCAGCTTGTCAGCAACCATCGCGATGAATTCCGAATTCGTCGGTTTCGATTTGCTGATGTTAATCGTATAGCCAAACAGGTGGCTGATGCTGTCGATGTTGCCACGTGTCCAAGCCACTTCAATGGCATGACGGATGGCACGTTCGACGCGAGATGGCGTTGTTTTGAACT
>Ga0153980_1000075_pt1 | contig 66864 bp, 47 predicted proteins | sample TSGA064MetaG_FD_104722 | JGI IMG/M metagenome (GOLD analysis project Ga0153980, IMG submission 104722) | Attine ant fungus gardens microbial communities from Georgia, USA - TSGA064 MetaG | ecosystem: Host-associated > Fungi > Mycelium > Unclassified | place: USA: Georgia, Magnolia Springs State... | reverse complement strand
TAGTCTGAATTAGACTAATATTATTAGCCCAAGTGGTTATTTAGAAATTGTTTAAAAAACCATATAGTAGCATGATGATGAAAGCCAAGCGCAATTATATACAGCCGAAAGTTGAGGTAATACTTGTCGAATTGGAGAATTGTTTTGATAAAAATTCTCCTGAGCACCGCGGAAAAAAAAAGACAAAGGAATTGTAACAAAATGTCAAATGTTAAGCTGGCGGAAATGAAAATACGTCCATATTAATCTTTTGATGGTTTGGATGTAGCCTCTATAGTTTAATGTAAAAAATGAATATACATGGAAAACAAGATGAAGTTGATCTTTGCGGATGACTGCAGGCTGCAGCAGAAAATTATTGAGCTGCTTTCAGCGCAACTTGATCTGTTCGACTTGCAATTTACAGCGGATAACGGGAGTGAATTGCTCCGGTATCTTGATTCTTGCAAAGTACTGCCCCAGATCTGTATTTTGGATCTGCACATGCCTGTGATGAATGGGATAGATACGGTGCGCGAAATGAGGCGCAGATTTCCATCCATTAAAGTATTCGGGTATACGGCTACAGATAGCCTGATCGAAATAAGTGATTTCAGACGGAACGGAGCGCTGCAGGTTTTTTCAAAACGCAACCCGAAACAGATGTTGGCGGAAATTTGCGGTTATGGAAAAATGGGGGCGCAATACGAGCGGCCCGTAATTGTTAGAAAAAGCATTTCAATCGTTTCGCATGATAACTCCTGATCAACTTGGCAATCTCACGACTACCGGCTTTCAGTTCTTCAGTTTCCGGAGCAGTCCTGATCTGGGCATCGAACAAAACAGGCGGGATTTCTTTACGATAATCAAGACTTTCGAGCCGATTGATATCATCATTGAGGGAGAAAGGTATTATCTTGGAACAAATCAAATGATTTTTGTTGGCCCAGGTAGGTCCATTGACATGTCAAATGTGCGTGGCGGCAAAGGTTATCTGCTTTGTTTCACTGCGACATTTTATGAACGTTCGGTTGAGGATAGCGCTACAATCCATTCAGCATTGTTTTTTGGGGAACGCCCAGTCCTATATCATGATTCTTGTTTTGGCGAACATGTTTTTAACCAACAGATTACGAGCCGTCTCGCTAGGGCGAGTAGGCAAGGGGAGCATATCTTTGATCTTGTTGCACATCACTGTGTAGAATCGCTTTTACTGGATGTGTATCATGAGGTATCGTCGGGCGATGACATGTCACAGCTCAAAAACACAACCGATATTGGCCTGGTAAATCATTTTTCGGTGTTGATTCATAAACATTGCCGGGAGTACACCTATGTACAATTCTATGCCGATCAGCTTCATGTTACTGCGCGCAAGCTAACGGATGTATGTTTGGCGGTGACTGGAAAAACCGCCAAATCGATGATTTTATCCGTTTTGGTTCAGCAGGCTGTAAGGTATATCAAGCATACCAGTCTATCTATTTCACAGATATCCTATGAAATGGGGTTTAATGATGAATCCAACTTCCGGAATTTTGTGAAAAAGCAGACAGGCCATATCCCACGTGCACTACGGGGAAATTAGTAGAGACTAAAATCTAAAAAAATTATATCGTATGAAAGTTGGTCGGTTATTTTTGATCGTGCTTGCGTTGTTTTGTGTGCTATTGAATAGCAGGGCCGCCATGGCGCAACAAGCTTCATTGACAATTCGTTTGGGTACTTTTATCTCGGTCGGTTGGATTCCGGATCATGTTAATTTTTCATCGGGTGATGCCCGGGCAATTGCTGTGGATTCTTTGGCTATTATGGCTTTGGGGCCATTTGAGATGCTTGTCATTAGCACGGGCTCCGATTTCAGGAAGGGAGCTGATAGGGAAGAAGCTGAAAATAACAATATGATATTTGGCAACAGGTTGGCCATACCATGCGATAGGGGTGTTAACGTACTAAGTGGACAGCAGCAGATAACGCTTCCGCTTCAATCTCGGGTAAATACTTTTGTTTCAATAACTGCTTTATAGCTGTTGAGTTTCGTCCACGGACTTAAAATACAAGAAAGGCCTTCTGCTGATGCTCCCTTTGCATTTGGGTCTAGGTAGGGGTTTTCGTTGCAACACTTCGCGGCCCACATATTTTCGTAACAAGCTATAGATCCTTTCGGTGCTAAAATTGATGTTATAATTTTCCTTAAAATCGTCGACCATCTGTTCGAGTGTCCGGGGTTCGGAAAAATAATCCGATGCATAAACGACATAAGCGATCAGTTCGCGTTGTCGTCGCAGGTCTTCATTGACCGCTTCATTGGCAGGGTCGATTTTTTGCTTGAGGAGTAAGTTTTGCTCCTGAGCCGATATGGTTTCTTTAAAAATGTGTAAGTCTGGAAGACTGTCCATATCTATGGCCAGCGTTATTTTTGGATTGAAAAAATCTACAAGAGAAATAGAAAATGGGCGGCATATTTTTGCGACATGTTCAACGGTGATGGTGAGCGTTTTATTGTAATGGCTACGCAGCGGTCCTGCCGTTAAACCGGTGAAGCTGGCGAGACCGTTGAGCGAGAGTCCCGTCTGATTCATAATCTCCGTAATCCGTGATGAAATCAATGTGGCCAATGCATTGTCTGTAACTTTTCCCATTTTATGATCTGAAAATGATATCCTTTAGCGCAGCGGATCAGTTGTCCATCGCGTTACCTCGATCAGATGCTAGGCTGCCGGTATTTTAAGAAGTTTCAGGGGTAGATCGTCAGCTTCTTATGTTGCAGAGACTGGCAATAGCTGATGTGTATTTTGAGGTAATAAGCTGGCTATCAGTTGTAAAAAAAATAATGGAACGAACGCCTTCGTTCCATTTTATCCATTAATATTATCAAGTCGAACGCAAAAAAAATGACTTGATGGTTCAAAAGTAGAAAATATAATTGGAACTTATCGTGTGAAAATTGACGATAATCGTGTTAAAAAGTGTGAAAAAAAATTTTTGTAGGGAGTCGGCTACAATAAAAAAAGGTGGCTAGGTATTACCTAGCCGCCTTCTGATATAAGGTGTTAAAAATACTTTATTGTTCTAGTATTGTTTTAGTTTGCACGTACGCAACGAACGTTTTTGAAAGTAGTTCTAAGTAGGTCCAGTCCTAATAATTCGACATTTAAAGCTTCGGCTGTAGTTGAAGCCTTAACGAAAGGAGCTGTAGGTAATGGAATTCCTATGATACTTGCTCGTGTTGTAAAAGCATGGTAGCCATAGTAACCAACTCTTGTTCCTAAAAGATTCAAAAGAGGGCCACCTAATACAGGGGAATCTGTCCAGAAAGCAGCGGACGTATTGTAGCTGTCACCAAGGATATCTATATTCGTTCCAATAATTCTGAAACCAAATAGATCTGCATTAAGTGTTGATAGTCCTAATCCTAATAATCCTTGTCCGCTAGATCCAATCTGAGAAAGTAATGCCGTGTTAACAATCTGTCCATTATAAAAAATGCGCATATTGTTAGAGTTAGAAGTCCCGGTTCCGAAAGCATTTGTTCCAGTAGTACCGCCAGCAGTGATACTATATTGAGCATGATTGCCACCATTAGTGCCAACTGTCGATCCTGGTGCGGGGTCTGAGGCTCCTAATAATGTTCCAACTAGGTTTAAAACATTGTTTAACACGCCTGATGAAGATGTTAACGTGCTGACCTGAGTGCTAGTAGGTTGTTTCCAAAGTCCTTGAGGGTATATTCTTGTACATGGATCTCCCTTTTGTGCAACAGTGGAGGGGAATCGTGCAGCGACTAAAGAACCATAGGAGAAATAGCCATCGGCTCTACTCCTTTGCGCATTCGTTGCATAAAATGCGAAATTACGGATTGGATCGCTGCCACCTCTGTCATATAAATTCGAACGGCTCCATTTGACAGCATTTGCTCCTGTTCCTGTCGTTAAAGGTGATTCAACAACATTTAACAATAAGTGGTGACTTTTTCCCAGTTCGGGTGTAATGGAAAAATTAAAATCTGTAGCTGAAGCAAAGTATGTACGAGCTAAGCCACCATCCACATGGTTAATATTTAAGTTTTGCAGTGTTACTTTGATAGCGCTTTGTGCGTCAGTAGAGGCAGTATATACGTATGCGATTTTGGCGTCGTTATACAATGGGTCAACATTTTTGAAATCAGCATAACTTAGTGTTGGTGTAAATGTGGCACCTGCGGTAACAGCACCTGTCAATAAATTAATGCTACCTGTTGCAAGGTTTAATCCGGACACAGACACCGATGGATTTCCGGTGATATTACCGAATACACCGATAGTATTCAGTTCTATGCCAACACGCGAAAATGCATGATTAAAAAGAATGTTAATGTTTGAGCTAGTTGCTAAATCAACAGTACCTGAGGCGTATAGAACATCCTTATTTTGTGGAAGTGCAATTTCTCCACTAGTTGGTGTTGACGATGGTGCGTCATCTTTAGAATTGTAGGAAAGGGCTACCCATTTGTAAGAGCCAGCTGGATCCAGTCCGTCAATTGTTCCTGCTGTGCCTGATAGTAATTCTTCAACTGCAACAAGGCTATTCCCAGAATAAATGTACACTACATATTTCGTGCCTTGTTCCATATTCTCGGTAACGCCAGGTGCCGCATCGGCGGCTGTGCCATTTGATCGTGCTGCACTGTTTATGGTAGTCTTTACAGGAACATCATTGTCTGTCGAAACGGCCATATCAACATCCGAGAAAGAATAAATTTTGCTCTGTGCTGTCTTATTGGTTGAGGAAGATGCAGCGCGTTTTACTCCTGCATCGTTGTTGGTTTTAATACCGCCTACCGAAATGGTTAATTTGTTGCTTTTTGTGTCAACAATTTCTTTTGAATCTTTGGAGCAGCTCGTTATTAACGTCGCCGGTATTGCAAGCATTGCCATTGCAACAACCCAGTGAGCTCCTTTTTTTTGTAGAAATTTCATTTTGTGCTTTTCTGTTTTGTTAATAATTACAATACTTCCTAAGATCCTTCACCGTTATTGGTTTCATCTGCTCCAGCTCCCCAGCCACTCGATTGTGGAGTCGCGCCTGGTTGAACTTGCGAACCTGCAGCAATGCCTTGCTCAAGCTCAATTACGTTCTCCTTAATGGACGGAGCAACGTACATTTTTTTTGCGTTCTTATTCATGATAATATTATTTGGATAATCCATGCTATTACTAGCATGGGGTTTAAAATTTAATGGACAATTTAATGCTTCATTGTTAAAAATTTAGAAATTAACGTTTTGATAAGCAGCTTGTCTCTGCGTACAGACAAGTATTGTGGTTATCGCTGCGTCAATTTTGATATAATATTCCTATTAGTGCTGTTATAAATTTATATATGTCTACTACTTTTTTCTAGTTTGGCTAAAACATAATATGTTTTCGGATTGTAATATTACGACTAAATATCAACTTGTGCAAAAAAAAATTGTAAATTATTTTGTAACATAAAATTCACTTGATATTTAAACATGTTTCCTTTTCATGACTTTATTGTTTACCTTTTTTGCTATAACTGTCTTTTAATGTAAAATTGAAGTGTTTTTAAATACTTTTTTACCGCATTATATGACTGTAATACTCTGCTTGAACAAAGTTGTTTCCCTTTTGTTTTAAACTTGAATAATTTTTTTCCGGTAAATTTTTGTTTTATAATTAAGATGTTTGAACAGGTAGTTCCTTAATGGTGCATTCGACCAAGTATATGTTATAGTCTGTTTTATTTTTAAATTCTGTTTGGTATTTTTAATATCGATAATCAATTTCTTAATAATACTCACTTCTATTTGAAATAAAATATTTGCCATTATAACGCATTTCATCTTTATTGACAAACGGTAATAGCGCTATATGTTTGTTGTTTTAGAAAAATATATATCGATTTAGGCTTTTTGTTTTTTATTGTTGTTTTGTGTTTTTGTTTTCATAATAATTAAAGTGTTTAAGCAATCAATGAATTTTTGATTCCCGATTCAGGTTCATAGGTATACCTCTCCTTTTAAGCCGCTCTAAATACACCCAACTCTTTTTCTTAGCCAAATATCCGCAAATCTGACCTTAATTCTCATGGAAATGTCATGCAAACAACTCATTTTAAGTCGGTTTGTAGTGCTTTAGCTACAGAAAAATAAACATCACCCGGATTTCTTTGGCCCCTTTCAAATATTATCTACTTTCGTGCACCTTCTGATTTGGAAGTGTCATATTATTCTATTCTAAAGATCTTGTTATTAATTAGATAGTATTTTTTTTATAGTGTGTACAAATTACACAAACATAAATTGCTTTAGAACATTTAAAAATATAAGAAATGAAAACGAACACAAAAAATTTGGCTAACCAAAATGGCCGTCTTCCTTATGAAGCTCCGCGTATGAATGCGTTACATGTAGAATTGGAATACAGTGTTGCGGCTGGTTCAACACAGGGTTCTGTAAATGGTTCAATGACAGAATCTTGGCAGACTGAGACGCAAAGTCAGGATTTAGATTGGTAAAAACGGGGATCTCATTATTTAGTGATATAAACAATTATTTTATGAACAAGTTTACAACAAAATTAGGTTTAACTTCTCTCTTGGCATGCGTAATCTTTATCTCATCTTGTAGTAAAGATAATAATAACGTAGCCATTCCAGATGGACCAACCGTACGTTTAAATATAGGACAGGTATTTGCGCCAGAAGGTCCGGTAAAAGCGGCTTCAGTTGGCCGTTCTTATGCTTCGGCAATACAAACAGTAGAAATCCCGTTTGACAATCAATATACATTGGTGGCGACGTTGACCGCTGAAACCGCAGCGGCACCGGGTTTAAAAGCATCTAACCGTGCGGCTACCGTTTCGACAGGCACTGATCAGAAAAAATTGAAACAGGGGACTGTGTATTATGTGGCAATTTTTGATGCAGCGGGTGACTATAAGGAAACAAAAACGTTTACACAAGGAAACAGCGCACAGGATTTTGCGATCGACAAAGGAAAATATACTTTCGTAATTTATGCGTCTGGGACCAACAAAACATTGCCTTCCATTGCCGCTGGCGCGAAGCTGAGCACCGTTAATTTTGCTGGTCTAACTGCTGATAAGGACTTGATGTTAGGTCAGGTGCCATTTGAGGTTAAAGATGGACAGAATCTATTGAATGCTGATCTGGCGCATTTATTTACACAGGTGACATTGAAATTTGATGCCTCCCAGTTGGGTTCCGTAAGCAGTATTGCAGGCGCAACTATTGCTCCTTCCAATGCAGCTGTTGATGTGGCGCTTACAAATGGTGCATTAACCTTCACTGGGGCTGCAAATCCAGTAGCGTTCAATCTTAAAAATACAACCGGAAAAGTAATCAATTCGGATTCTACTTTTATCACAACGGCTGCTACAGCAAATGGTACAATTGTACTGTCTGGTGTTTCGATCGCCGGAAGTGCTGCAAAGAACTTGACAAAGGCGGGCTGGAATCTTAAACCGGGCGTAAAATATCAGTTGGATATTACATTGAAGAAACCAATTGACGTAAATATTGGTGGTAGTACTTGGGGGCTTGGAAATTTAGTCTATAATCCAAGTACGGGCAAGTATGGCTTTGCAGAAGCGAATAATGCAGCCGGCGATTATTTCTTTGCTGATTATGTGTTGCCGAAATTTATTCCGACATCCAATACAAAAGATCCTTGGATTTACCAAACTCCTTCAAGAGACAGAAACGGTGCGGCAGGTGACCCTTGTAAATTGGTAGATGGTAATACTTGGAGATTGCCAACTGAGCAGGAGGCTAATGCATTGGTTCAAAGGACAAACCCAAATAGCGCTGAAAATCGTCGGAGCGATGCTGCGGCTAGGTGGGTAGATACATTTAGCGGTAACGCTGATGGCAAATTGGGAATGTTTTATGGTGTATATAATCATCCTGGGGCGGCAAGGGACCAGTATTTATTTATGTTATTTGCAGGTCAATATAGTACTTCCAATGCGTTAAACGGTGAAAATAATAAAGCTTATTATTTAATTACGGCTAATGGTGGCGGATACAAAAAATTCGAAATGGGTGGAACGAAAGGAAGTATCGGTTGGGACTGTCAGATCAGTGGAATTAATTCGGGTGATGCCGTGCAAGTACGTTGTGTGCGAAATTAAGGACTGAAATATATTTGAATAATGAAATTTAATGGAGACGTCTTCCCTTTTTGGGAAGGCGTTTTTTTTCGTTCCAAATTATTTGTTAAATTCGCTTGGCCTACGTTGCTGTTTAAGGTGTTATTTTCGGATAATTGGAAATTATGGAATTTGGAGTTCATCGTGTGATCGGGAAAGAGCGGGAGGATTCGGCTATTGCTGATGCAACGGCAACGGACAATTATACGGTTCTTTTTGTGTCGGCAGGTGGTTGCCGGATTCAGATTGATAAAAAAATGATTGAGGTAGATGAATATAGTCTCGTCCTGGTGCCACGGGGAATTAAAATAGGGTTTGACCCGGAAGAGGCGCGGGCTTTTTTAATCATCTATTTTTCAGATAATTTTTTTGCGCGTACAGACATCGATGCTTCCTTCATCCGCAGTTTTAAATCATTTGACAGACGGCAATATACCTATCAGGTACTCAGTGTTCCTCAGGAATACGCGACTTATTACGAATTCGTCGGACAGCAGCTCAAACTCTCCAAGCAGAACTATAACCAGGCTATCTATCGTGATCTGGCACATAATATTGTGAAGCAGGTGGTTTTGCTCGCGGCTATCTATTTGGAAGAAAAAGGACCGGGTGAGCTGTTGGGATATAACATGGATTTGGTACGTCGCTTTCAGGATCTTGTAGAAAAAAATGTAAAAAAGGAGAAACGGGTGATGTATTATGCCGATCTGCTCCATATTGGCAGTAAAAAACTGACCAGTTTAACAAACGAAGTGCTTGGAATTACGCCAAAAGAAGTGATTACGGGCGAATTGTTGCGTGTGAGTAAACAGTCATTGGCTGAATCTTCGCTCAGTATCAAGCAAATTGCCTGGGAACTGGGCTATACCAATGTAAACAACTTTAGCACGTTTTTTTTAAAAGAAACTGGTACAACTCCTAAGGAATACCGAAAAAGCTGGCAACAATAAGTCTACTGTTTTGTTGCGTATGGTACATGTCTCCACCCGAATGAATTCAATCTTTCACGTAGGGCAACAACGCTTTTATTATTGAATAATTAATAATTGCTGTGGCTACAGGGCTACAGAAATACCCGGCCTCCTGTTTTTATACTTTTTAGGCCGAAATTCATACTTTTCGCCTTCTTTGATGCCGTATTTTTGTATCAATACAAATACCCTACACCCCTATGAAAATCATAAAAATACAGGTGTCATCGGATACCTGCATTTTTATGTTTATACCACCCGTTACTTGCCAATGTTATATTTTTTTTAAGCGGGATAAATACTGATCTTGTAAGTCGTCCATTGCTGTAGAAAGTGAAGTCAAAAAAGGTCAATATCAAACGGTTTGCGCTGTAATGGCACCATTAACCCGTGTTTTTTTTAGCCGGCAATGCCCTGAGATTTACTGTTGTTGAAATGGTCCGCTAGGCTTTGATTCAGGATCGGGGAAGTTTTTAACATCTCGCGCACCGGATATTTTTCTGCGATTTTCTGTAGTGCTTCGAGATGCCGCTCATGGTGCAGGTCTGTGCCCACAAAATCATACATGCCGGATTTTAATAAAGTCATTGCAATTGCTTTCGCATCAACACCATAATATCGGCTGAGCGAGAGTAGATTGAGCTGCAATAAACAGCCCGCATCCTTAATCTGCTTGTAAATATTGAAATTGCTATGGTAATAATTGTAACGTTCGGGATGCGCTAAAATAGGCTTGTAGCCAAGTTTTTGTATATCCAAAATGGTATGAAATAGTGTTTTGGACTCGGATAGATAAGACATCTCGATCAGCACATATCCACCGGGTATAATGCAGAGTTCATCCTGTTGAATAAGGGAGGTCAGACCATCATCAATCATGTGCTCGGCTGCTGCAAAAATCGGGGTGTCGTTTCCAATATCTTTCAGACCACTGATCAAGGCAGTCTGTGCCTCTTCAATCGTAGATTTGGTATTGGGGTGTACGCCGGCCATAATATGCGGGGTACAAATAAATTTCTTCAATCCCAATTTTTGTAAAGCCTGAATATAGCTTATTGAATTTTTTACTGAACTGCTTCCGTCGTCAATACCGGGCAAAAGGTGATTGTGCATGTCTACCTCCAAAAACTCCAGCTGGGCCAAAGGTCGGACGGATGACGACTTTTTACGGTTGAATATATTGGTAAAAAAATTCATAATAGCTGATTCAAGTATGGTTTTGTCTGTCTTACAGGATGTTTTACAAACAATATGCCAGTTTTGACGTTTATGAAGAAGGATAATGTAAGGAAGAATAGATTTTGTTGAATAACAATAAATTCTAACGGCCTTGTGTTGGGGATTTTTAATTTTTATTGCTGTTTGTAATATTTTCGGTATAATAGTTGCTTACTCCACGATGATGCGAATAGAACGTATGTAGCACCTGCTGTTATTGATATTTTAAGTAAAAAGACCAAATAATTGTTAAATTTTAAGTATCTTGGTCATCTTTTATGAAATTGAAATAAGCCATATACGTTGTATAGACTTCAAGAAGATACGACGGTATAGAAATAAACTAAAAGAGAAGAAAGCTATGATGGGATCTCTATGGGATTTAAGAAAACGGTTGCGGAAGGATAATCCTCGGTGGGTCATTTTGCTGATTGATATGTGGTTTGTATTTGCAAGCTATGTGTTTTCAAACTACGTAGTCAATAATTTCAGAGGGGTCTTTGATGTGGCCCTTATGTTGAAGAAACTTGTACTCGTTTTGCCGGTGTACTTTGTCCTATTTTTGTGTTATAATACCTTTAGGGGGATCGTGCGTCAGACAGGCATTCGGGATACCATAAAAATATTTAAGACTGTCACGTCTGCCTATATCGTCTTGATGTTGTTGACACTGCTTGCTAAAGCTATTTTTGAAAAGGGAACATCAGCGGGCGATTACCTGCGTCTTTCGTACGGGGTATTAACGATGCAGGCCTGTATTTTAATGGTGATCATGGTCGGGGCACGTGTGGTATACCGAACGATTTTTGAGTATCTGTTCCTGCCCGCACGAAAAGGTGAAAATGTACTGATTTTTGGAGCTTCACGCCCGGGGTTGGTGTCTTTCTCCCTGTTGAAAGAGGATCCCCGGATCAAGTACCAGGTCGTCGCCTTTGTAGAAGATAAGGTATCACGCATCGGAAAACGCCTTGCGGGATTGAAAATCAAGGATATTACTGAAATTACCAAGGAGTATATCAGCAAACACGAAATTACCCAGGTGATCATTGCCGTGGAAAACAATGATCCCGAACGCTTGGAATATGTCTCAGACTGGTTTCAGAATATCGGGCTTGAACTTAAAATTATGCCGCCAGCACGGATCTTACTCAACTCCGGTGCAAAGCGGGAGATCCGCCCTTTAAAAATTGAGGATTTGCTCGGTCGCAAGCCTATTAAGCTGGATCACCCTGAGATTGAGGAAGAGATGAAGGGCAAAGTGATTCTGGTCACTGGGGCCGCGGGGTCCATTGGCTCGGAGCTGGCCCGTCAGATTGCAAGACGTTATTATAAAAAGCTGATCCTATTGGATCAAGCGGAATCTGCGCTGTACGATATCCAACAGTCGATCAAAGCAACACAGCCTGAACATCTGCATTGCATTGTGGGTGATGTCCGCAACTATGCTTTTATGCAAAATATATTTGCACAGTATAAGCCGGATCTTGTTTTCCATGCTGCGGCGTACAAACATGTACCCTTGATGGAGGCCAATCCTTACGAATCCATTCAGACAAATGTACTCGGAAGTAAGAATGTGGCTGATCTTTGCATGCAGCATGGTGCAAAGAAAATGGTAATGGTTTCTACGGACAAGGCCGTCAATCCAACCAATGTAATGGGGGCAACCAAACGAATGGCTGAAATCTATGTAAGTAGCTGTAGCGGTAGGTCTGAAACTAGTTTTATCATTACGCGATTTGGTAATGTGCTCGGTTCAAATGGTTCGGTCATACCGCTCTTTGAGAAGCAAATGGCAAGCGGTGGTCCATTGACCCTGACGCATCCCGAAATTACGCGTTTCTTTATGACCATCCCTGAGGCTTGTCAGCTGGTGCAGGAAGCTGGTGTGATGGGGAAAGGCGGTGAGATATTTGTCTTTGATATGGGCAAATCCGTTAAAATAATGGATCTGGCCAAACGAATGATCAAACTGAAAGGTTACCGCTATCCCGAAGATATCGACATCAAGCTTGTTGGTCTGCGCCCGGGCGAAAAGATTTATGAAGAGCTTTTGGCTAATAATGAAAATACGGTAAAAACTCATCATCCGAAGATTATGATTGCCAAAGTAAAACACGATGAACTCACCCTAAAAGCCGAACGAATCAATGCCGTATGCCAGCAGATTGTGGATGCGGATCAGCATTTACCGGATTATATGGAATTGGTGGCAGCGATGAAACGCATTGTTCCGGAATTTAAATCTCAAAATTCGGAGTATGAAGCTTTGGATAACAGGATTGAACAGGAGTATAGTGATGATGTTCCCGTTTATTCACTGATTAAAAAGGCATAACCTGACGCTAAAGAATAAATACGAAAAGTCCCATTAATGGGATTTTTTTGTTTGTTATGCTTGCTCCATCGATTAAAACTTGCCAATTCGCAAAAATCAACCTAATTTTAGTGAATTATTTAATTGAGGTAATAATTTTGGGCAGGTTAACCTGAGTGGTATTCCGTCGATAACCGAGGCATATATGAATAAAAAAATCTTAATCACAGGAGGCGCAGGATTTATTGGATCCCATGTCGTTCGTGAATTTGTTGTAAAGTATCCACATTATCAGGTTATTAATCTGGATGCCCTGACCTATGCGGGCAATCTGGAAAATCTAAAAGATATCGAGGATCGTCCGAATTACACCTTTGTCAAAGCGGATATTACGGATCAGGCAGCAATAAATGTTGTTTTTGAACACTATCAGCCGGATGGTGTGATTCACTTGGCGGCAGAATCCCATGTCGATCGCTCCATTGCAGATCCGACGGCATTCGTGATGACCAATGTGATCGGGACAGTCAATCTGTTGAATGCTGCTCGTGCAATCTGGAAGGATAATTTTGAAGGAAAACGTTTTCATCATGTTTCTACGGATGAGGTGTTTGGTGCGTTGGGAGAGTCCGGTTTTTTTACGGAAGACACCAAATATGATCCGCACTCACCGTATTCGGCTTCGAAAGCGAGCTCGGACCATTTTGTCCGTGCCTATCACGATACTTATGGATTGCCGATTGTGCTGACCAACTGTTCCAACAATTACGGGCCCAATCATTTTCCTGAAAAACTAATTCCGCTGTGCATTCATAATATTTTACATGATAAGCCATTGCCTGTATACGGAGACGGAAAATATACCCGCGACTGGCTTTTTGTGATTGACCATGCCAAAGCGATTGACCTGGTTTTTCATCAAGGGAAAAATGGAGATTCGTACAATGTAGGTGGCTTTAACGAGTGGCAGAATATAGACCTGATCAAGGAGCTTTGCCGACAAATGGATGTCAAATTAGGCCGGGAGCAGGGGACGGCAGCTTCGCTGATCACCTTTGTGAAAGACCGTCCGGGTCATGACCTGCGTTATGCAATTGATGCAAGCAAAATCAATACAGAGCTGGGCTGGAGCCCGTCAGTAACTTTTGAGCAAGGCCTGTCACTGACAATAGACTGGTTCTTGTCCAATCAGGAATGGCTGGATCATGTGACTTCGGGCGACTATCAGCACTATTATAATAACCAATACCACGGCGCTTAAATATGAAACATACAGAAACGAAATTATCCGGTTGTTTTATTTTGGAGCCTGCGGTATTTGAAGATGAAAGGGGCTATTTTTTTGAATCCTATAATCAAAACAGACTGGCAGCCATATTAGGTTATGATCCGCATTTTGTGCAGGATAACCAGTCGAAATCTCAATTTGGCGTCGTGAGGGGATTGCATATGCAAGCCGGAGCGCATGCGCAGGCGAAATTAGTCCGTGTATTGGAGGGTAGCGTACTGGATGTCGCTGTTGATGTTCGGCCCGGTTCCCCTACTTATGGACAGCATGTTGCCGTGGAGCTCTCTGCGGAAAATAAAAAGCAGCTATTTGTACCGCGTGGATTTTTACACGGATTTTCAGTATTGTCCGAGCATGCGGTATTTGCCTATAAATGTGACAATAATTATAACAAAGAAGCGGAAGATGGTGTAGATCCACTGGACCAGCAACTGGCGGTTGACTGGCAAATTCCGGCAGAACAGATGATCTTGTCCCAAAAAGACAAAGAAGCACAAAGCTTCGCTGCATTATCCAATAAATTGAAATAGTAAAATAGCGTGCCTGAGCTGATTAAAAGCTCCTGCTTGAAGGAGATAAACGGATCAGGATGCTTGAACCATAAAAAAGATTTTGATGAAAATCGTCATTACCGGCGCTTCCGGACAGCTAGGATCCGAATTGTATGAATTATTGGTAAATGATACCGAAAAAGAGTGCTACTTTTTGGACCGTAAGCAATTGCCTTTGGACCAGATTATGCTGATCCAGGATATTTTGGCCATGTATCAGCCCGATTTAATTATTCATGCCGGCGCTTATACGGCCGTAGATAAAGCCGAGGAAGAACATGAAACAGCTAATTTGGTCAATCATTTGGCCTGTGAGGAGATTGCACAATACTGTCGCCTCCATGACGCCAAGCTGATCGCCATTTCAACGGACTATGTGTTTGATGGTAATTCTGCCGTTCCGCTAGCCGAAGATGCACCTACAGCACCGATCAATGTCTACGGTCAGACCAAACTTGCCGGGGAGCGCGCTATTCAAAAATGGTGTCCCGAGGCGATTATTATCCGGACATCCTGGGTGTATTCTGCATACGGGAAGAATTTTGTCAAGACGATGTGCCGTCTAATGGCCGAACGGGGTGAAGTAAATGTAATCAATGATCAGATCGGTACGCCGACGTATGCAAAAGATCTGGCAATGGCGATTTTGAAAATTGTCGATGCACCGGATTGGAAAGCCGGAATCTATAACTACAGCAATGAGGGGGAGATATCCTGGTATGATTTTGCTGTAGCAATACGGGATTTCCGTTCGTTTGATTGTCAGGTAAAGCCAATTCCGACAAGTGCATACCCCACACCTGCGCAACGGCCAAAGTATTCACTGCTTGATAAGTCTAAGATTAAAGCGGCCTTTGATGTAGCTGTACCGGAATGGGCGTTAAGCCTGGCTAAAATGCTGGGCGAGGAAATTAAAAATTAAAAAAATTATTGAGCTGAAGGCTGATACAAGCAGTGTCTACATACTAAAGTCTCAATACGCATAGCTGAATACAAATGAAAGGAATTATATTAGCCGGTGGATCGGGAACCCGTTTGCACCCTTTAACGCTCGCCGTGAGTAAGCAATTAATGCCCGTTTATGATAAGCCGATGATATACTATCCCTTGTCTACATTAATGCTGTCGGGAATTCGTGAGATATTGATTATATCGACTCCACAGGATTTACCAAACTTTCAAAAGTTATTGGGCGATGGTTCTCAACTCGGCTGTCGCTTTGAATATAAGGAACAGCCAAGCCCCGATGGTCTCGCACAGGCGTTTATATTGGGAGAAGAGTTTATCGGGAAGGACAAGGTCGCATTGATTCTTGGCGATAATATTTTCTATGGCTCGGGCCTATCAAAGCTGTTGCAGTCGTGCGCGAACCCTGATGGGGGTGTCGTATTTGCTTATCCTGTACAGGATCCTGAACGTTATGGCGTGGTAGAATTTGATGAAGCAAAAAATGTAGTTTCTATTGAAGAAAAGCCAAAAATGCCTAAATCCAGCTACGCTGTTCCCGGTATTTATTTTTACGACAATGATGTCGTTGCAATTGCAAAAGGCATCAAACCATCCGCACGGGGAGAGCTGGAGATTACCGATATCAACAAAGAATATTTACGTCAGGGCAAATTAAAGGTCGGCATATTTGACCGCGGTACGGCTTGGCTAGACACGGGGACCATCCAGTCACTGATGCAAGCAGGACAATTTGTACAGGTCATTGAAGAACGGCAGGGAATGAAAATAGGCGCGATCGAGGAGGTCGCCTATCGCATGGGCTATATTGATAAAAAGCAATTGTTAGCTGTTGCACAACCTCTGTGCAAATCTGGATATGGTGAATATCTGAAACATATTGTTAAATGACAAGTTTATAGGAAGCATATATCCGAAATCTATTTATAAAGTAGTCCTATGGTATTGATAATGTTTGTCCTGGATCTGCTATAGGATGTTTTTTTTGCCGTAATTCAATAAAATAAAAAAGAAGACCTTGGTATTCTTTAAAAAATAGCTATAATTGCGTATAATCCATTTTATTAGACGCAATTATACCTTATGAAAAGTTTCAATTCGCCTTCTTGGCGAGCTCATTTATACCTTATCGCGATTTTACGGTCCATACAGAAGTCGTCTTATATCGAAAAAAATTTCTAATATATTTATGATTTTTTCTTTTATAAAACAATTCTTTTCTAGTAGTTGTTTTTAAAGAGATACAAATACGATAAAACCCAATCTGGATTGTGTTCGCGGAATTTGAATTGACACGGGGTGGCCTCAGAACATGATATCAGAGCGTATATGACTGATTATAATACAGAATAATAACAAGGACATGATTACTGTAGGCATCATAGATAGTGACGAACACGCGAGACAAGAAACGCAGCGTATACTTAACGCAAAGAATAAAGTAGCGGCAAATCAGATCGAAGTTATTTTTGATATCGGCAAGGGGCGAGTGGACCGAGCTATGGCTGCACCGGATGTACTGATCCTGGATATTGAACACCAGGAACCACTGATCGTCGAACATGTTAAAAGTATTTTTCCCAAAACTGAAATTGTGATATTAACCAATACCTGTGATGTCAAGACTGTACGTAGTTGTTTTAGACACGGTGCCGTCGGATATCTATTGAAACAAACCTGTATGGATTCGCTTCTTTCGGCAATTAAGATTACCTTAAATGAAGGATCCTTTGTGAGTCCGGGTGTAAATAGGGCCCTGATCGAACAAAGTTTTAAATCAAAAAAATTTGAAGACCTGCTTACCGCACGGGAACTCCAGATTGCCAATGGGATCATCGAGGGATTGAGCTACAAAATGATCGCTCAGAAATATACCATTTCATTGGATACCGTGCGGATTTACATCAAACGAATTTACCGAAAGCTCCAGATCAACAGCAAAGGCGAACTGATCGCCCAATTGACAGCCTAAGATTTCGTTACATGAAGATGTGACGCCTTATATTTTAATCTCAAGGAATTTAGCCTGACTTTTATGGATATTTGAATCGTATGCTATGCCAATAAGAAACCGCTGGATTTTCCTGTTTCTTTTCTGCCATGCTGTTCTTCTCTTGTCCCAAGCGAAAGGTCAGCAACAGTACGATATTGTGCATTATTTTGAACGTGATACGATCCAGATTACATCCGCACAGACATTCTCCAATAAGTTAAACATCAGTAACCATACCGATCGATCAATTGAATTAAGACCTCTGTCGGCGAATACCGCCGCGCTTCGGGGCTTAATAAAATTACCGGCTTCAATTATTTTAAAGGCCAAAGAAACAAAATTTTTTCCGCTAAAATATATCGCCGACCGCCAGACGATTGCGCAGGGGATACAGGCTTTTACGATCGGATTGGAATCGGATGACCCATCCGTAAAAATACAGCCCCCCCAGTCTTTTTATACGCAGTTGGAGATGGAACAGTCTTTCCTGATACAGACCGAACAATCCGAATATTACCTGGATCAGGCCACGGGGCAAACACAATTTTCAGTACGCGCTGTCAATCGTGGACTGGTACCCCTGACTGTTCAGTTGCGTTTTCCTAATCTTTCTCCTGACCTGGAGATTATCGGTGAGACACTGCCGTTCACACTGGTCGCAGGGGGGCAGTCTTTGCTGACTTTTACAGCCCGTTTGCGTAAGAAAAATATAAATATGGATTTCGATGTTGATATTCAGGCGGTCGAGGGCGGCGGTAGCGTATTGGCCTCCAATCGTATCCGTATGATGACAGTGGGTAGTGTGAAGCGTTTCTTTTCCAATATGAATCTGCAAAACCAACCCCGGGACAATAGAGCGGCTTTACGTTATATTAATATGGGGCAAGATATTTCGGTTTACCAGCTACAGGGAGATGGCAAAATTGATCTGAACAACAAAGATAGATTGAGCTACCGAATGAATCTCGATTATTATCAAGATCAACGTACCTTTAATCTATACGATACCTATCTGGATTATGATACCGAAAAGTGGGGGGTGAAACTGGGTAATATTTATGAAAATCTCGATCAGTTTATCAATGGGCGCGGTATCAAAGGGACTTACAAATTCGATAAACGGCGTTCCCTCAGCCTATATGCAATCCAGAACAATTACATGTTGTTTACAGAAATGGATAATCCGATTCCGGGTGGGGAAATTGTTGGCGTTAAATATGCCATTCAAACCGAACAAAATCAGGAGAACAGCATGGCCTTCTTACATAGCAATAATGATTATCGTGGCGTCCGCAGTGGTCTGTTCAGTGGTAAAGGTTTTATTGATCTGGGCAATAATAATAATAGCCTTTTCCTGGAAGGAGGAACGAGCATCGAACAGGTTGAAAGTGGAAATAATAGGCTGGCGGTAGCGGGGGGCATAAATTACAATACCTCTTTTGACAACTATCAGCTTACAAGTGTCAATTATTATAGTTCACCGTACTATGTGGGACTGCGGAGAGGTCTTGCCCAAACAGATTCACGCATAACCATGTCACTGGCCAACGATCGAAATGTTTCTGCCCGGATCAGCTATATGGATAATAATCCAAAATACCTTGCCGGAGACAGAAACTATTTTTTTAACAATGCTTCGAGGATACAGATCTATGAGTTGGGCTACCATACTGGCTTTGGAAAACTACAGCTTGATCTCAGGCCTTATTTTATGGCTCAACAGGGTACGTATCAGAATTGGTGGGGAATTGCAACTAATCCGACAAACTGGAAGTCGAATTCCCTTCGCACGGTGGCTGATCTCAATTTTTTTATCCCAGGCCATCGGTTCTCGCTGCAAACGGATTATGGATATACCTACAGGAATACTTCCAATAGACCTATTGCGCCATTCCATTCGGTCAGAATCAATGGTAATTATACACATACGTTTTTTGGATTTAATACATTTATTCAGATCAACCCGTACTACTTAAGTGATCTTTTGGCGACCAGCGCAAATTCGAATTACAGCATTTACTCGTTGGGCCCGAATACACAATTTTACGCCTTTAATAACCAGCTTCATGTGCAGCTGTCGACCATGTATAGCTATTATGGCTTCTCCCGAAGTAATAATCTCTCGGTGAATGGCAATGTCCGCTGGCAGATAAAAGACAACTGGAATCTGACGGCCGACATATTTTACACGGCAATAAGCGGAAAATCATTGTTCCTAGTCGATCCGAATTTACCGCCTGACCCTAATCCGCTGAACCGTTATTCGTTTAATAATAGGCAGATTCGCCTGGGAATAGAAAAGAATTTTGGCCGACGGGCCGGACAGAAAGGGCATAAACTGGAACTGACTTTTTTCGAAGATGACAACAATAACGGTAGCAATGATGTCGGAGAAACCAAAGCTGGGGCCGTGCTGGTGCGGGTTGGCAAGGAAGTAGCGCAGACGGACGGAAACGGACGTGTGAAATTTGTTGATATGAGGGCTGGTCCTTATTTGGTACAGGTGGAGAATAGCAAGGGCTGGGTTTCGCGGGGGCCGATAAATGTATTGATGACTAAAAACCAGCGGCTGGAAATTCCACTGATAAAAGCGAGACCATTAAAAGGGCGCATTAAGGTCGTTGATAATAAGTATCTAAAAACAAGGCCGCAACTTGGCGGAATAAAAATAACCGCGGCGGATAGCCAAGGGAAGATCTACAGTACATTAAGTTCAGAAAACGGCGATTATGTGCTGTACCTTCCATTGGGAAATTACAGCATCGCTGTTGTTACCGAAGGAATGCCTTTCTCAATCGAAAATCAACATTGTGAAATCGAAGTAAAAGCAGATACCGATAACATAATTCCTGATTTTAATTATCGGGATGAGCGCAGAAAAGTAGGTGTTAAGCGCTTTTAAGGGGCGACGAAGCTAAAAATAATATTGGTTGTATAGGCGCCGGCAGGTTTATTGAGCAGTGTACCTGTTGCGCTGGCGGGGATGCTGTAAAGAATATTGAGATTACGGTCTATCACAGGATCGGCATTCTGAATGAGCTGCTGAGCTGTCGTGGAAAGTGTAACGGTATTCATGCCGCTCTGACCTGCCATAGGTCCAATGCGCAGTACATTTAACGGAATACTGTTGGCTCCTGAGGTAAAACTTGCCGATGTAGCGCGTACGTAGAGATTGTAGGAGCTTGTTGCGCTAAGTTTTAGATGATTCGACATATTGACGTTAACCCCATTTTTATAGTCGTTGGCAGTTGTAAAAGACAAGTTAACAGCCTGCTGATTGGCAATGATTTCAGCAAGATCACTCACAACAACGGCTAGATTTCCGTTTGACTGAGCCAGTAGACTGCCACTGGGATACGCTGATGATAATTTGTTCCAGGTGTAGGTTAATGGAACGGAATAAGTACCTGCCTGTATAAAATTTGTTTTCAGCTGGTTTAATCCAATGCTATACGTATAGGTCAATGATTGACTGTTGTTTGTGGGCACAGCAATGCCGGCCGTATTGGTTAAGGATTGATCCGTTGTGGATAAAGCTACAGCGGTTGTATTTGTTATCCCTGTTAAAGTCGTATTGACTGTTGAAACAGAGGTAACAGGTAAGGCATTATAGGTCGCAATGGTGCTGAAGCTAAATTGTGTATTTCCAGTTTTGATACTTGGAATGTAGGGGACAGTGGTCGATAGGGGTATAACAGTATTGCTACTAATGCCGTTGGCAGCACGATAATAGCTCAGGTCATTGACCAGCATACTGGTCGTACCAATACTGGCCGGGGGGCTTATAAAAGCCGGGACACTGATGGAGAGATCCTGGCTGGGGGGTGTGATGGTACCGCCTAAAATACCGGAGGCAGTAAGCGATAGCGTAGTTTTGTAAATGCCTGAAACCCATGTTTGATTGGCGGTAACAAAACGTGAGTTGATAATAACCGGACCTGCAGAAAGACTTACGGTAGCCAGCGCACTGATTAAAACTTGATCGGCTGTTGATAGCGTGACATCATTACTTGAGCCGAGCAGCGAAAGATTGTTGATTTTTTCCAGTTTAAGGTGTGCTACATTTAAGGGGACTGTTCCTCCGCCTGTTGTGCTGACAAAACTTGTGTTGTTAATTGCTTTGGTGCTGATTGTTGGGAGCAGGGCAAGTAATGTAAAAGAATATTGTCCACCAGTAAAACTTTGGATGTAATCGGTACGTCCCTGAATGTTCGCTTCTGGCAGACTAATAGTAACCTGAGCCCTAGCATGGGGTATGCAGTGGCTTGTGCCAATCAGTAAAGCAGCGAGACTAATATGTAATTTCCTTCTCCGCAATTTTTAAATCATATTGGCTCCCCGCATCGAGTATCGCAACAGCGAGGTATTGGCCGGGGGCAAGTTTATGGGGTAGATCTACGCGAACCCATTGTTCCGACTCGGGAAGCATGGCAATGGGCAGTGCATCAACGGGGGTTTCTTCCCCGGTTGCTATATTGGTCAACTCAAAACGTACATAAGCATCCTTGTTGATCTGGCCTGTGTTTCTAACTTTGACTTCCATTCGACGGAAGGCTTGCCCTTGCTGAACAGTAATAGCGCCTTTATCTTCAAAAGTAAGAAATTCCAGATCACCGGATTTTAATCCGGTTGGCGTATGATAAACCTGGATGCCGACCTCAATCAAGACGTTCATATGGAGTCCATTTGCCTGCGCAGCTTTTTGTTCTTTAACCTGTGTAAAGAAAAGCATGCTATGGCGTTGCTGTTTCGTTGCCGGATGATCCGGAATGGTCATGGAAAGATTGACCACTTTTGTTTCCCCAGGAGCCAGCTGGACGGTATTTTCAGATAAGGTAAGCCAGGAAGCATTTGACCCTGTATTATTCCCTGTGGCATAATACTGTTTACTGCCCAAGGAGTCGCGGTCCCAATCTTTCAGATTTGCGACGAAGGATAGCGCGCCGGTAGAGGTATTACTGAACGTAATGGCTTGACTGACGGTCTGTCCGCCTTCGCCGGTGAAAAATATCCGCGAAGGTGAAATGGAAATACCCTGGCCCACGGACAGGGTATTGCATATCAGGATAACAAATACGACTAAAGAATATCTCACGAATAAAATGTATAGTCAGATTTTTAACGTTGTGTTGCGGTATACGTTACTGTTGTACTATAGGCCGATCCTGCAAGGTTTAATAGCGATGCGGGATTGGAGATCGTATAATCGACTGTATAAACTGCACCTGTGGATGCCGTAGAGTTATTAACCAAGGCGGCGGCGGTGGTACTAAGGGGGACATTGGCAACCGGAGTTCCGCCATTGGCCGTTGCAGCAGGTACAGTAACTGTAACAATATTTAGTGCCGGTCCACCGGCTGGCGTAAATGCCCCTGTTGCGGCTACCGTAAGGTCATAAGGTTTATTGCTGACCACCGTAAAGTGACTAGCTTTCTCCACCGTTTTTGACGCGGCATAGTCGGCAGCCGTCGTGTAATTAAAATTAACGGTTGGGTCTGCGCCCAAAGTAATGGAAATTGCATCGGTCAGATTGATGTTGACGGTCACTGGGCCCGAAGTTGCGGTAGGTTTTCCTTGTGCTTTTGCTTGATGACCGAAGCATATGGCAGCGACGGCAATAAAGACTATTAATAGGTTCTTTTTCATAATTTCCTCGTTTTACGGATGTTTAACGTAAGTAAAGTTAACCACGATGTGATGGAAATGCAATGTGACATAGTCACATAATGATGTTATAAATTCGATGCTGCATCGGCTATTTCAACGTATATTGACTATCGTAGGCTCAGAAATTAATAATGTCCTTTTTAAGTCGTCATCAGAAACTATAAATGAAACAGCCTATATTTGCGCTCAAATGTCTGAATCCAAAAGAATCTATCAAATTGATCTGTTTCGCTTTATCGCGGCATCTGCGGTCGTATTGTATCACTATTTATATAGGGGATATAAAGGTGGCAACATGTCATTGCTGCGTTTTGATGAGATCGGTGAATATTTTAAATATGGGTATCTGGGTGTTGACCTCTTTTTTATCATCAGCGGTTTTGTGATCGCTTTTTCTATCAAACATCGCTCGCTGCCCAAATTTGGCTATTCGCGTTTTAAACGCTTGTATCCAATGTATTGGATCTGTTTGATCATCACGTTTGTGACCGTTTATTTCTTTGGAGCACCGCGTTATCTTGTGACATTCAGACAGCTCCTGGCCAACTTGACCATGGTTCAGGAACTGTTCGGACAGGGAAATATCGATGGGGCATATTGGTCTCTCTATGTTGAACTGAAATTTTATCTCCTAATCGCTGGATTTCTTATCGTAAACCGATTTAAGCAGGTCAGCCTGGACTACCTCGTCTACTTCTGGCTGTTGTTGTCAAACTTGCGGCTGTTTGTCGGGCCATCTGAAATTTATGATGCCATCCACGACCTTTTCATTCTGGACTGGAGTGCTTATTTTATTGCAGGAATCGTATTTTGCCAGATTTTTTTGCAGGGACCGGCGGTAAAGCATTTTATCGCATTGCCCTGGTGCCTGTACTTGTCCATCGATGGCGCAATTGGCCGTATTCATTGGCTGACCAGAACTTTTCATAGCGATTTTTCCCCCTATATAATTGCCTCGACCATCCTTATATTTTATATGGCGATGTTACTCGTCTCCTGTAAGAATCTACAATGCCTCAATTCGCCTAAATTTGTCAAAATTGGGATGCTGACCTATCCCTTGTATCTTATCCATCAGCATATTGGTTTTATTATTTTCAATCAGCTTCACGGCTACGTAAATAAATATGTGCTTGTTTCTGCCGTTACGCTCCTCATGCTGGGGGTTGCCTATATCCTGAGCGATTGGGTAGAGCCTCGGCTCATGAGGTTCTTTAAGCGATAGTGACACAGATTTGATAGCGGCTACGTTGTCGAATAAGCGCGATCGTTTTTTTCGGAAATTCATCGCATGCTAGCTTTATCTGAAATGTTATGTAATCCTTCTTTACAGTATGCTTAAGTGTGATGGAAATTATCTTCCTGTAAATCTGTTTTTTATATCAGAGTATTTCGTTTTTTTTTGATAGGTAGTTGATTTCGTGTTTAATTTTAGTAGTTTGGCTTCAAACAAACAATTATACGCCTAAGAAGGACTTCTCATACGATTTAGCGCAAGCGCTATTAAACTTTGGAGTAAAGTTGTAAAAGCTGGCTAACTATAAAAAGCGGACTGAATTTAATTCCGATCTGTATAACTGATTTTAACAAAACTCAAAACATAAGAAAAGGAGGTAAGTATATCGGGCATTTTGCTATCATCACCTAGCCGCATGCCGTTAAAAAGTAACGTATTCTTGGACCTATTTTGACAAACTAAACAGTAGAAATTAATAACCACTTGTCAAAAACCAAGTTTTACTATGAAACCAATTTTTAATACTTCTGCTTATGGATTTCAGTATCTGTACCAGAAAAAAAGATTCTCACTGGGGGTCGTATTATTTTTGCTTGCCAATGGTGTGCAGGCAAATGATTTACGAGCTGGAATTCCTGAGCGATTTGTGTCAAAGGGAATCCCTACTGAAGAAACAAACCTAACAACGCTGCAACGCGAGCTGTCTGGCCGTGTTGTCGATCAGCAGGGGCAACCTATCGCTGGTGTAACCATCAAAATCAAGGGGGGCACCGCTACAACCTCCACGGATAAAGATGGACGATTTCGAATTACTTCTGGGACAAATGCTATACTGAATATCAGTGCCGTAGGCTATAAAGCACAGGAAATTTCGGCTCCTGTTAGCGGCGAACTGCAAGTACGTCTGGAAAGTAACGTGAATGACCTGGAGGAAGTAATCGTTGTCGGTTATGGCACACAAAAGAAGACAAACCTAACGGGAGCTGTTGCTTCAATTGGCGGGGAGCGCCTTGAAAATCGTTCTGTACCTACCATTACACAAGCGCTACAAGGAACAGTAGCAAACTTAAATATTTCGACGCCAAATGGTGCACCGGGGACAAAACAGGAAATCAACGTCCGGGGGTATACGGGCATTGCAATAGATGCCGATGGTAACAAAGTGAATAGGTCGGCGGGACCATTGGTCGTGATTGATGGAGTGCAGGGGGGAGACCTGAGTAGTATCAATATGAACGATGTGGAGAATGTATCTGTTATCAAAGATGCCGCTGCTGCAGCAATTTATGGATCAAGCGCTCCATATGGAGTAATTATCATTACGACGAAAAAAGGGAAAGCGGGTAAACCTGTTATTACGTATAATAACAACTTTGGATTTGCCCAACCAATTAACTTGCCGACGATGGTGAACTCGTTGGACTTTGCCAATGCTTTTAATGAAGTCGGTGCAAATTCGAATTATACGGCCAAACTTTTTGACGACGAGGTTATCAAGCGGATCAAAGATTACCAGGCTGGGATTATTAAGGATGAAACCATGAAAAATCCAAGCGCGGATAGCTGGCTCGGCTGGAACGCGGCAAATGCGAATAACGACTGGTTTGACATTTATTTCAAAAAGGCAAGCTTTAGTCAACAGCATAATGTGGGTGTATCCGGAGGGGGTGAAAATTCCAACTATTATGTCGGTATGGGATATAATCAACAGGATGGTTTATTTAACTATGCTAATGATCAATATAAACGTTATAATGTTAGGGCTAATATATCATCTAATATTACCTCTTGGCTTACCTTTAATTTCCGGAGTGCAGTATCCCGGGCACAGACGGATAACCCCGCAATTTATAGCGGAATCAGTGGCGGAAATAGTTATTCTTATGACTACTTTCATCAGATTGGCCGTACTTATCCAACGGTACCGATGAAAAATCCGGACGGCAATTGGTCGGAAGGGAGCGGTATTGGCATATTTACGGATGGTGGCCGTGCAAAAGCGACGACTGACAATGCGATCCTGACAGGAGAATTTTTGGCACATCTGGCTCCAGGCTGGGATTTTACAGCGAATTACACCTATGACGGTACTTATATCGATAATAGCAATCACCGCAAAACATTTTATATTGTCAAACCAAGTGGCGCAAAAGACCCGCGTGGAGGAACTTCGCCAAATTATTTCGAACGCAATACCTACAAAAATCAGCACTATACCATCAATGCTTTTACATCTTATGAAAAGACATTGGGTGGCCATTATTTTAAAGTCCTGGGTGGTTTTACACAGGAACTTTATGATAATCTGCGGTTACGGGGATCGAATGATAACCTGTATTCGGATGAAGTGCCTTCACTCGGACTATCGTATGGCGTGAATCGCAATGCGGCTGACGAAGCCTCACAATTGGCAATACGTGGTGCCTTTGGACGAATTAATTACAACTACAAAGAGAAATATCTGCTTGAACTGAATGGAAGGTATGATGGTACATCGAGATTTTTAAAGAACGAACGATTTAAATTTTATCCGGGTATATCTGCTGGCTGGGTGCTTTCGAAGGAAGAATTTTGGCAACCGCTTTCCAATGCGATTGACCAATTTAAGATCCGCGGATCCTATGCAAGCTTAGGTGATCAGGCTTTTACCGATAATCGTTATCCATTCTATCCGAATTTGGCGACGACATTACCTACCGATACCCGTTGGATCTTTAATGGTGGTCGTGGATCATCAGTTGGAAGCCCCGGATTGGTCAACTATGGCCTCTCATGGGTAACGACAAATACACTCGGCTTTGGTGTGGATGCTGCTTTGCTGAAAAATAAATTAAATTTCAGCTTTGACTGGTACAAACGAAACGGTAAAAATTACGCGATGGAATCACAAGGGCTACCAGCACTTTTGGGCGTGCGTCCACCGCTTGTCAATGATGGGGAAACAGAAACAAAGGGTATTGAATTGACAGTGGGTTGGAAGGATAAAATCAATGAATTTTCCTATGGTGCTAACCTGGTATTCAGTGATTACACGGGAAAAGTGCTTAAAATCACAAATCCGAAAGGTTTGATAGACCGTCAATGGTATAACGGCATGACGCTCGGTGAGATCTGGGGCTATGAAACTGTGGGTTTATTTAAGGACCAGGCGGAAATCGATGCAACGGATCAATCTTTTATTCACGGTGGTACATGGAATATCGGTGATGTGCACTACAAAGATCTAAATGGTGACGGTAAAATCAATATCGGTGAAAATACCATTACCGATCCGGGGGATAGAAAAATCATCGGTAATAATACGCCACGCTATTCTTTTGGATTGAATATGAATGCAGCCTATAAAGGATTTGACCTCACCGTATTTTTGCAGGGGGTAGGTAAACGCGATATCATGTTTGATGCAAATTCAAATTATTTTTGGGGTTTTACGGACGGAGAATGGCAGTCTTCTTATTTTACGGTACATACCGATCGCTGGACAGCCGAAAATCCAAATGGGTATTATCCAAGAGCTTACTTCAACAGCGACAGAAATCGTAAGGCACAAAGCGGTTACCTGCAAAATGCCGCCTACTTACGGGTGAAAAATCTACAATTAGGCTATACTTTGCCGAAAGAAATACTTGACAGGATCAAGTTCAAGCGGGCGCGCTTATTTTTCAACGTAGAGAATCTGGCGACGATTACTAGCCTGACCAAAATTGTAGATCCCGAAATTGTTAATGGAAGTGCAAAAGTATATCCTTTGCAACGGAATTGGGCTTTTGGACTGAATGTTACATTTTAAAACTGAAGAAAATGAAAACGATAAAATATGTGAGCTTAGCTTTCGCTTTACTTTCGCTGAATGTATCCTGCAATGATGATTTTATGGAACGGCAGCCGCTAGATAAAATCAGTGACGGTAATTATTGGAAAACAACAAATGATCTAAAATTATACCTAAATAGTTTATACGACAAAAATGAACTATTGGCCCGAGAAGATGGCTGGGGATCGATCGGCCCCTATGGTTGGGATGCGGATAATGGTAGCGATACCGAAGTGCGCTATACCTACAATACGCGAATGAATGGCGAGAAAACTATTGCAGATGATAAGGACGGCTGGGGAACAGATGATTGGGCACCTCTGCGCAGTATCAATTACTTTTTGGATCATTATAAAACGGTCGAGGAAGCGACTTCCTTTGATGCCGTAAAACAATATGTCGGTGAGGCCCTCTTTTTCCGTGCCGGATTTTATTTTGAAAAATTAAAACGTTATGGTGACCTTCCTTGGGCAGAAACTACTGTAGGAATGGATTCGGAAGTGCTACAGGCAGCCCGGACCCCGCGTAACCAGATTGTGGAAAATATTCTTGGGGATCTGGACAAAGCCATCAGCTATCTGCCGGGTGGTGCCGGTGGTTGGACCGGACGTCTTACGAAGGAAACCGCAATGGCCCTTCAGTCACGTATCGCGCTTTATGAAGGGACATGGGAGAAGTACCATGCCGCTGACGATTTTAGGGCTGCAACAAATAAAAGCCAACAATTTTTGGAAAAAGCAGCCGCTGTATCTGGTCAATTGATCGCACTGTCCGCATCAACAGGATATCCGGCTCTGGATAATGTGGGAGTCGAAAATGGTTACCGGGACCTGTTTAATCAAGAGAATTATAGCACCAGTAAAGAGGTGTTATTCTGGCGGAAGTATGAGGCAGGCGCAATCAACAGTATCTGGGATCGTTACTCTTCAAATGGAGCCGGAAGGGGAGCAACAAAAAACTTAATTGACTCTTACCTTAAAGCCGACGGAACACCTGTCGCAGCAGGTTACGATGACGCCTCTTTACTTAAAATTGTTGAAAATCGTGATCCTAGACTGGAACAAACGATTCAAATTAATGATAAAAAACATTATAGATGGGACAAAGCGAATCCGATCTTTTATTTTACGGCTCCTGCATTTGACGGCTGGGATTCGGAAGAATCCTGTCCTACAGGTTATCAGATCTATAAAGGTCATAATTTCCGCTATGCGGATGCACGAGCTGCTGGACAAGGCTTACAGGCCTTAATTTATTTCCGTTATGCTGAAGTTTTGTTGAACTATGCTGAAGCCAAAGCTGAACTTGGCACTATTAGCCAAGATGATTTGGATAAGAGTATCAATAAATTGCGTAAACGCGTGGGCATGCCGGACCTCACCACGAATGTGGCCAAAGATCCTAATTTTGAATTCTCAAGTTTAAAACCAATTATACAAGCTGTACGTCGTGAACGGAAGGTAGAATTGGCATGCGAGGGTTTTCGTGTAGATGATATATTTCGTTGGGCTGCTGCTGGTGAACTTATCGTGGGTAAAATACCGGTTGGTGCCAAAAAAGCGTCATGGGTCGGATTTAAATTTTCCAATTACTTGCCTGAAGCTACTCCGGATCTCTCCAGACAAGCAAAATTTGACGAACGTGTTGCTGCATTGGAAACTGATGCGAACGGTTATATTAAAATCTTTAAAAATACCTTGAATAAGGGGACGGAAGGATTTAAATTCAAAGTAAACCGAGATTATCTTCTCCCGATACCGACCAATCAAGTGACATTGAATCCCAATTTGAAACAAAATCCAGGCTGGTAGCTTGTTTTTTAGTTGTCTTGATCTTCGATATCCAGTTATAATTGACTGCGTATAATTTGGATAAGGCCCGGCGTTTAATACGGTCGGGCCTTATTGTTTTCTATAGTATGATGTAGGGTGTTATTTTTTCCATTGAAGTGTACCTTCATAGGCAAGGGCCATGGTTGGTGATACATTTATTCACAATGGGGCAATCAAAAGCTTGTAAAAAGCAATTGACCGCCATTGTATTAAAAAGATCTGTTGAGTAGTACTTCCTGTTTCAGAAGCCTAGTAGACAATATTTCCTTGATAGATCAGGGAGCCCACCGGTGAAATACGCGAAATAGCTTCGGCCGAACAGCTTGCATCTATGAGTACGATATTTGCGTCGTCGCCGGGCTTTGGCCATTGCTGTTGCCCTTTGTCATCTAATGGAATCGGGCCTGCTGTTGCCAGCTTTAACATACGTGACAGACCGTACTCGGTAACCTGTCCATATACCTGGGCCGCCATATTGGCCTTTTGCAGAACACTTCCTGTCCCAAAGGTGTTCCAGTGATCGACAATGCTGTCGTTTCCGGTCATCACGGTGACCTTATTTTCCAGCAGTGTTGGGATAGGCATAATCAAGCCGGCAAAAGGGATGGTAGAGACAATGCCGATCTGCGCAGCACCGAGCTTCTCCGCGATCTCCTGTTGTTTGGCCTTCTCGAGCTTTCCTAAAACAAAACAGTGACTGAGATAGGTCTTTCCTTTTAATGCAGGGTTTTCATTGACTTTTTTGATCAGATACTCCACCGTTTTCAATCCGGATTCTCCAGATTCATGCAAATGGATGTCAATTCCCTTTTTGTGATCCAATGCCAGTTGGACAGTGAAGTCCATGGTTTTCTCGATGGCACCGTCAATGGTAAAGGGATCCACGCCACCGATAAAATCAATATTGGTTTTTGCCGCTTCTTTGAGGTAGGGCACAGAATCCGTGTAGTATACGCCATGCTGAGGGAAGGCAACCAACTCGGCTCCAAAACTGTTTTTCTTATTTTCCAGTGCAAGTTGTAGGTGATGTAGGGAATCCAGTTTTGATGTGGGCTCGATATTGACATGGCTACGTGCAAAAGCTGTTCCTTTGGATTGTAGTAATTCAATCAGCTTTTCGGCCTTATAGGTTGAGTTTTTTAACAGTTCCGGAAGAATCTGCTGTTCTAGTGCGATCATTCCTTTGACACCACCGGCGCCGCGGCGTACGGCTTGCCATTTATCCCCATAAAATGTTTTGTCTAGGTGGATGTGCATATCTCTAAACGAAGGGAGCATCAGATGGCCTTTTGCGTCTATGGCATTGGCATCGGTACTGTTGGGGTCAATTTTTTTGATTTTTGCGCCTTCGATCTGTACAGTAAAAAGACCGGTTTTTGTTGCAATAACATTGCCATTGCCATCATATTCAAAGCCTGTTTCCAATAAAACATTCTTTAGGATATAACTTTTTTTGCCTTGGTTTCCAGCCAAAGTTTGCGGGCCAAGTTCACTACGGTTTTCGGCGACGAGCGCGCCCGGGATCAATGTTGCTCCGGCAAGTGCTAGGGCAGAATTCCGTATAAATTCTTTGCGTGTAAGCGCTATTGGTTTCATTTTATTTTTTATTTACGGTGCAATCTTGCTGATCCATAAAATGAACCAGCCTTTTACAAAGGTATATACAGGAGCTTGCGTATTACTGGGTAATTTCTGCCATTTCTTGTGCGATTTATCTTTTTTCTCGAAAATCACTTGGACTTACACCCGTCTGTTGTTTAAAAAAATTCGAAAAATAGGCTTGATCTGCAAAGCCCAATTCGAATGTAATCTCTTTAATGGATGATTCTGTACTTTGAAGAAGGCGTTTGGCTTCTACACAGATCCGCTGATGGATAAGCTGGGTGGCTGATATCTTCAAATGTTTTTTGCACAGGATATTGAGATAATTGGCAGAGATATGCAGCTTCTCAGCATAAAAAGCAACTAATTTCTGTTCCCTGAAAAATTCATCTATCAACATATTGAATTTGGCAAGACGGGGGACGGATTGATAGACTTTAAATTCGGTGAATACATGCTCTGCTTCCCTGCTGACGATGGCGGCGATCACACCGGCACGTGCTGTAATCAAGGGGATCAAAGAATGCTCCCGCTCCAGTTCTCTTTTGACCGATTCAAATTCGTAGTGGAGCTGGAAGAAGGCTTCTTTGGTCAGGTCGATCACAGGGTGGTTTTGGTAGTTGGTAAAAGAAAAGCGAAAGAAGGGCGCGAAATGCTCAAAAAATGAGCGTTCGATCATCAATTGATAACCAATTGTACCCGCGTAAACATGCCACTTATGCATTTGGCCCGGAAATAGCACATGTACCTGATGATCTTTGATCGGGTAGTCAATCGAATCAATCGTGTGTACACCGGATGCGGTATCAAATAAATTGATAATAAAAAAATCGTGCTTATGGGGCTTTTCGATCAGCCTTTCGCCATGTAATTCATTGAAGAGCAATTCTTCCCGGCCGGCGGTCTGTTCTTTGCGAAAACCGTCCAGCCCAATGACCGGCGCCCAGCTATTAGCATTTCGTTTATCCATAGTGCAATGTCTCAGACCTAAAATACGAAAAGCCCATAGCATTTGAGGCAATGGATCAAAATAAACCAGTTATTCGATACGGGCTGTCCTACTGTTGACAGTAAACAATAGTCATTTTCCCAATTCTTTCCTAAATTCGGAATACATTTGTAACGAGTAAGGAAAAGGTTGAACCGGGGAATAAGAGTGAAATTTAGTTAAAAAAACAATTGTCCAATGAAAGTACTTGTAATTGAAGACGAAGCGGAATTGAGGGAAACATTGAAAGACTCTCTTGTTAAAGAAGATTATATCGTCGAGACTGCGGGCGATTTTAGATCGGCGGTGGATAAGGTCTCGGTCTATGACTATGATTGTATTTTGCTGGATATCATGCTTCCGGGGGGGAGTGGATTGCAGGTCTTGGATCTGCTTAAGCAGGAGGGTAAATCGGATAATGTCATTATCATTTCTGCGAAAGATTCCCTGGATGACAAGCTGAGGGGGCTGGAACTTGGCGCCGATGACTACCTGACCAAACCCTTTCATATTGCTGAGTTAAATGCCCGGATTAAAGCTGTATTGCGCAGAAAACAACGTGATGGCAAAAATACGTTGGCAATGGGCAACCTGTTGCTGGATCTGAATGAACGTAGTCTTTCGATTGCCGGTGAACCTGTCGCACTGAATAGAAAGGAGTTTGATATCCTCAATTATTTTTTGCTGAATAAAAACCGCCTGGTCAGTAAGAGCGCACTGGCGGAGCATGTATGGGGGGATAATACTGATCAGGCAGATAACCTCGATTTTATCTATTCCCAGATTAAAAATCTTCGAAAGAAATTTTTGACGAAACAGGCGAATGTGGATTTTGAAGCGGTCTATGGAATAGGATATAAACTTGTTGAAAAATGAAATTAGCCAATCAGACACTCAAATATCTCGCTGTCTCCGTACTGGTTGTGATCGCACTATGGTCGACCATTTTTTATTTATTTATGTTGGAAGTGATCCATGATAATATAGATGAGGAATTAGAGAATCAAAAGCGCCTAATTATTCAGGAACTGGCTTCTGAGGCAATTGTATCTCCGGATCTGGAATTTGGAATTAACAATTATAAGGTACGTGAAATTTCCGAACAGCAGGCGATAAACATGCAGAATGTATATAAAGATACCATGCTTTATATGCAGGATGATGATGATCCGGAACCCGAGCTCGAACCTGTACGTATGCTGACAACGGCTTTTGAGCATAAAGGGCATTACTATGAGCTTTCTATCATTAATTCGATGATTGAGGAGAGTGATCTGATCAAAAACTTGTTTTACTCTGTTCTGATTTTATTTGTCCTGCTGGTGGTCAGTATTGTATCGATCAATAAGGTGGTGATCGAACGATTATGGAGCCCCTTGTATCATTTTTTGGATCAGCTGACCAAATTTCGCCTTGGGAAATCGGACGACAAACCGGCAATGAATACCAATATTATGGAATTCAAAGACTTGCAGTTTGCCGTGACAACATTGATCCGACATAATGAGGAAATCTATGAACAACAGAAGCAGTTTATCGGAAATGCCTCGCATGAATTGCAGACACCTTTGGCGATAATGATCAATAAACTTGAAATGGTGGCTGAAACAGAAGGCTTGCAACCTGAACAGGCAAATGCAATTGCCGAAGTATTGAACACTGCGGAAAGATTGGTGCGATTGAATAAGTCCCTATTGCTGCTTACAAAGATTGAAAACAGGCAATTTTTAAACAACGAGGATCTTTCGCTCAATACGCTTGTGACACATATCGTCGAGGAACTTGAAGATATGGCCGCATTTAAAAATATCAAGATACAGGTGCAGCAACAACTGGAGCTTAACCTACGGTTAGACAGCTCCCTGGCTAATATTATGGTGTCGAATTTGATTCGTAATGCTTTGTTTCATAATATCGAGGGCGGGCAAGTTGATATCACGATCACTGAAAATGCGCTGCTGGTTGCAAATACAAGTGTTCAGGAGGCTCTGGATGCTGAACAAGTGTTCTCAAGATTTTATAAATCGGATACCTCTTTCAAAGGTACAGGGCTGGGCCTTGCAATTGTTCAGGCCATCTGTCATCTCTATGGTTTTGAGATTTCATATCATTATGACAATAGCCGGCATATATTTAAACTGGATTTTAACCCGGCATAATTTTAATTCCCAAATCTTTACAGAATCGGGGCTTTACTTTGTATAACATTAAAGAAAGTAAAATGATGAAATGTAAAATAATACTAAGTGCATGTATTCTTGCACTTACAACGATTGGAGCTTTTGCGCAGGATATCCCCCAAAGTCAGGTACCTGCTGTCGTGGTGAATAGTTTCCAGCAAAAATTCCCGAAAGCCAAAGGGGTAGACTGGGAATTGAAAGCGGGGCTTTATGAAGCCGAATTTGAAACCGGTTTGTTCGGAACAGACCACGAAGTTTGGATTCAAAGCAACGGTAAAATTGTGCGCCATAAGGAAGAACTTGCAAAAAATGATTTGCCAAAAGTGGTAATCGCCAATGTGAAAAAGGAATTTCCGGGCTATCGCATCGAAGATGTGAAAAAGATTACGGCGGAGCAACAGGTTACTTATGCATTCGAAGTAAAAAATGGAACAAACGAATGGAAACTTGTGGTCGATCCCAAAGGGAATGTGTTAGGAAAAGTGAGAGATTAGACCGTGCCGGACGTAAAAAATACAAAACACCTTGTTAGCATGTTTAACAAGGTGTTTTGTATTAATAGAGTCGCCTCCTTAAATTAATCTTCGCCTTCTTCGGCGTGCATCTCGAAGGATAGCTGGATGATATCCTCGCCGGGATATTTCGCTACATAGTCGGCGCGGTTCCAATCCCCACGAGTAATCGTCGCTTTCGTCGCTGTGTCCTTAAATTTTCGTAGAACGAAGGCAACATCTTTTTCCCCGGTATTATCTTTTCCGGCTGTAAAATAGCTCGTGATACCAGTCGTTTCAACGGCACCTGTTACGGCCGAACCATCCCCATAAGATGTCTCTTTTGTCTGAAATACTGCACCGCTTGAGGTCGTGCTATTGGAATTCAAAACAAAAGCACCACCGGTTAAGAAGGCTTTATAAAGACTTGCTGTTGTTTTATCTTTAATATATTGCCCCTGAATTTCCTGTCCTGCGGCATCAAATTGTTTGAAGTCAATTTTATAAACACCTGCTGGCTTGATATGCGCGTGACCATCTCCTAATGCCTTGCCACTGTTGTCAAAGTTTACTGAAATAGGTTCTACGCCAGACTTATCAACGATATCGTGGAAGTGATCGCCATGGGCATGGGCATCGACTTCGGTAAAGACCAATTTAAAAGCAACTTTGGCATCTGCCGCCTGTATCGTCAACGGCGACTCTACGGTAGTCGTATTTCCGGCTTTGTCACTTACGGTAAAGTGAAAATGATATTGACCGGCGGGAGCTTCAGATGGAATGTCGATGTGCTCATGAAAAGTTGCATTCTTTTTACCGGCATATTTTTCGTCGGTAAAAACTTTGGCTAATTTGAAGTTACCTCCGCCTTCCTGATGGATTTCGATAACAATCTTGTCGATGAGTGCCTCAGCCACAATTTCACCTTCTAAGTGGAGATCTGAGCCTGCTTTTACTGTTTTATTATTGTCGGATCCGATTTCCATGGTGCCGATCTCGGGTTTCGTTGAGACAGGAATATCGGCATCGTCTTTCTTACAGGAAGACAGGAAGCCAAAGAAAAGTGCTGTAAACAGTAATAAAAAGTTAATGTTTCTAGTTTTCATCTGCATTGGATTTAAAATTTATGATATAAAATAATTGAAGTATAGTTGTGTGTTAAGGGAGCATAACATTATTCAACGATACGTACGCTGATTCCGCGTTGTATGCTCCAGCCGGATTGATCCGTCACTTGAATCATAAAATGGTAATTTCCGGGATCGATGTCTGCAGGGACATCAATCTGAAGCTGGGCATCATACTGTTGTGGTTGTCCGGGTATAGTGACGGACTTGACAAGAACAAATGGTTTGACCGGTTTTTTGACGGGCTCTAGTGTACATTCCTCTACCTCGGTACTGTGGGAATGATGGTCAAAATTGTGATGAATGTCAATGCTATAACTGCCCAAAGCGACATTGTCGGATAGTTTTGCATGGAAGGTAAAACTGGATCCCCTTGTGATCTGGCTGCACTGCTTTGGAAAAGCCGTTGATGCGCTGAGATCGATGGTTGGTTTTTCGGTGTCAATATTTTCGGTATCCTTTTTACAAGCGATGGTGGCGCATAGCAAGAAGGCCATAAGCGTGTATTGTTTCAGTCTCTGCATTTCTGTGTTCTTTTTTATCATGATTTTAGTCAATTTTGTTGTGCTGGGCTGTCCTTCCCGAATGGTATACCAATCGATAGGACGATATTTCGTCCCTGTTCTGGGAGTGATATCAGACGGTAAAAACTGGTGTGATCCATATATTTGTTATCAAACATATTCTGGACTTGTAAGCGCAATAGCAGCGCTGACTTGCCCCATGTCAACTCTGTTCCCGCTCTGAAATTGAAGACTTGGTAACCTGCTGTTTTTTCTTCTGGTGGGACAATATGGTCTTGCTTAGCGGTCCATTTGCAATCCAAAGAGAGGTAAGGCGCCTTGAAATACGTGCTGCTTTTGGGAAACCAACTGAGGTCGGCCAAAAGTGAAGGAGCAGGTGAGAAAGGCAAGGTATAGCCTTTTTTGCTGCCGGATAATTGTTCGGATCGAACATATTCGCCCAATAATTCTACTTTCCAGTGAGTTAAGGGGCGATATTCCATTTTTAGTTCGGCACCATAGCGACGTACCTTGCTTTCGGCATACTCAAATATTTGATTGCCCGCTCCGTAATACTGATCATAACCCGATGTAGGATTGAGGTAGATATAATTCGCGAAATAATTGAAAAAGGGTGTGAAAGCAATGGAAATATTCCTCGAACGCCGCGCCAGGGCGAAATCGACTTGGTAAGATTGCTCGGGTGAAAGGGATGCATTACCTTTTTCATAACTGAAATAATGATAATTTACCCCGTTGGCGGCAAGTTCCTGTGCAATAGGTACCCGAAAACTTTTACCAACATTCAGTTTGGTTTCCCATGGACCGATTTGTCGCGTTGCCCCTAACGACCAAACCAAACTATTGAAGCTACGACGAAGTTCATCCGCTCTGACGATATAAGCCGACTGTCTGTCTTCCAATGTAGACGCAAACCAGTCCTGATAGGGCGAGGTATGTATGTGGCTATAGTCATAACGTAAAGCAGCATAGAGTATCGTTTGATCGTCGATCGGATATTGATCATGGATAAATGCACCCACTGCCTGCTGTTTGTACGATGGGATAAGGAAACTCCAACCAGCTATTTTATTATGCTGATATTCCGCATTGCCGCCAAGGGTGAGCTGGTGAGTACCTAGGTTGAATTGGTCTTTTAGTGCTATATTAACAATTTCTTTGTCATAGCGTCGTTCGAGATGAATGGGAATGTTCATATCCTGAGGATAGACTGGTGGCATATACCCGTGTGCGGTATAGTGGTTGAACTCCTGACGATAATTTCTTTGGTAGCCAAGATCCACCCAGATCTTATGCCTGCTCTGTGTGATATAATTTCGATTGATGAGTTTAAAATGATTAACCTGCTGGCTTGGGTAGAGAATGTCCCGATCGGATTGGTCATACAAGGCCGTATTCACTCCACGTGGCTCCAAACCGTGCGCATTGGCAAAAAAACCTATTCTAGTGTGGTAGTTGCTTAAATAGAAAATGGACGAAAATTGACCAGAGTTATAACCGCCCCTGAGCTGAAAGTTGGTCTCCCGTCCGGCCGTATTGCGTACCTGACGATCTTTTAATCGGACGGCATAATTGTACACATACACTGTGTCAGTAGGTACACGATAGTCGGCGTAATCCAGATGTGTAACACCGCCACCGAAGACCCAATTGCTTTTTCGGCCCTGAAGTTGCAACGATCCACCATAAGTTGCGTTGTTAGACTTGGTTAATAAATTGACAACACCTTTCAAGCCATTCTCTTGTAGTTCAGCAGGTGGTGATAGTCGGATGACACCACCAATAGCATCCGACCCATACATAAATGAGCCGGCTCCTTTAATGATTTCGGCAGTGCCGATACTGTATTGATCAATTTCCAGTCCATGGTCCAAACCCCATTGCTGCCCTTCGTGCTTAATCCCATTTTCTACGGTGGCCACCCGATTAAAGCCTAGACCCCGAATTTGTGGTTTGGATTGACTGGCACCTATACCTATCGCATTGACGCCGGGTAGCCGGCTTAGGGTCTGCATTAAACTGCCTGCCTGATATTTCTGTATGGAATCGCTGGTTAAAACATCTACGGACATCGATCCCTCCGCAGAATGTTTATAACGTTTTCCCTCAACATGTACCTCCCGCAGTCCAATGATCTTTGCTGCTTTTTCTTGTGCAAAAGTGGAATGTAGAATACTATAGGTGAATAATAGAGTGAAAATCGTACGCTTGTTCATCAATGAGCTGTTTGTAAATCATGTATTGCAATTAAGTTGCAACAAATATAGGTAAAAAGATTTTAAAAGCAACAGTGTTGCGTAATATGAATAGAAAAAGAAATCCCTGAAATCAGCGATAAAAAGAATGCTATAGCTCAACTATCTTTGAGTAAGTTGATTAACGGATTGCTATGGCAGTTTATTCGAGGTCAATTCAGAATGGATAGGATGGAACGTTTATAAATAACAGAACAAATAAACTATAAAATATATCAACGATGGTAAAACAATTTATGACTGGCATCTTGACCGTAGCGGTGCTGACCATGTCAAGTTGTGGTTCAGGAACAAAGGATCCCGCAACTTATAACAATTCAATTATAACGGTTATCAATGGAAGTGAAAAGCATATCACCGATATGAATGCAGCCATGAATGCCTCTGATTATGCAAAGGCAGAACAGGTCCGTTCGGATTGGGAGAAATCCTTGAACGAAGATATCAAGAAAGTGGAGGATCTTGGTGATTTCAAAGGTGACGCCAATTTTCAGAAGGCGGTACTCGATGGTCTCAACGGTTATAAAAAGATCGTTACCGAAGATTATCCAAAGCTGATCGAGTTGCGCAAAAACAAAACGCCTGATGCAACTGCCGAATCAGCACTGCTGGATAATATTAATAAGGCCTTTGAAAATATGAGCAATGGTGTGAACAAAGCATCTACCGAATTTGAAGGGAAATATAAGGGCTAGAAAGTTGAAAACATTTCTGCAAGCGCGAGAAAATAAAATCAGATAAAGTGCTGTCCAAGAATAAATTGGACAGCACTTTCGTTTTTAAAAATCAATACTGTAATTGACTGTAAATGTGCGTCCCCTTCCCTGATAGTAGAACATCTCCGGAACATTGTAACTAGCATAAAGAAGTTGAGCTCTTTGACTCCAGATCGACTGATATTTGGTATTTAGGAGGTTTTGAACACCAGCATTAAATCGGCCATATTTGGTTGTATAAGTCACAAACCAATCTACAGCATTGTATCCTTTCAACTTTTTATGGTCCGCATCTTTCAGATCGAGTATCTGCAGCATCTGTAATCTTGTGGACCATTCCCGATAAGAATAACCTGCATACACGTTTATTTTATTTGAACTGGCATAATTAATATCTTGTTTCAACCATTCGCCATTAATTTTGTTCTTGGAGCTAATAACTAATGTGTTGGCTCCAAGTAAGATGCTTTTAATTTTGTAATCGATCTGCGCCTCGATACCGATATTACGGATTGGGTTATCTTTCACTAAAATCTGATAGGTACTGCGGTCACTTTCTACAGATTTGTTGGATTGACTGACAAATCCGGATAATTGAACCTTTAGATCTCCCTGATTAAGACGGTACCCCAGCTCAAACTGATTTGTCTTTACCCCCTGTAACTTTGCTTCTGCAATATTGACACTTGACTGCAATGCATAGTGGGCTGCGGTAGCATCATATTTGTAGGTGCCATAACCAAAATATTTCGCGGGATCGGCTAGTGCAACTCCCTCTGAGTAACTTAGCCAAGTCTGTTGTTGTGCATTGATTTTATACAGTGCACTGGCATTGACTGTAGTCATTCCATAATTACTCTTTCCTCCGGGAATCTGGTCAGCGGTCTTTCCCATACCAAAAGCAAGTAAAGCTTGCTGGGTATTGCCGATGAAGTCTGCGACATCAATAGCTGAATTCTGATAACGGATGCCAGCAGACAATTTCAATGGATCAATAACCTGGTATTCTGCCTGAATATATCCCGCCAGCGATCTCGATTTGATCGTCGGATAGCGGCCGACAGCATAAATCTGTTCGTTGACTAAACCTCCCGATGCTAAGGCCTTTGGAATATCATAGATAGATTGTGTCGCCTTAAATTTTTCGAAATCTAAGTCTGCACCATAGGATAAACTTAGATGATCAAATTCTTTACTCAACAACAGCTTCATACCTGTATAATCGGTATTTTGACGAGATGAAGAGGTGTATATCGTCTTTCCCTGATGGAGGGTAATATTGTTCGGAAATGGGTAGAAATCAATTTTCTCTGCCCGGCTCGCAACTTGGAGATAGAGATCCTGTCCACCGAGAATATTGTTTCCGGTATAATTCAGCGTTCCCATCCACCGTTTTGTGCCTGGGTCGACGGAGGACTTGAAGCCGTCCCTCATTTCCAATAGATGTCCATTGCCCGGGGTGAATGCTTTGATACTGTCGCCAAGGAATAAACTACGATCACCATTGAACTTTGAGTCATAATATTGACCAAAAATGGAAATCTTATGTTGTGGATTAATTCGATAATTCAACGTTCCCTGAAGATCCATCGACCTATTGTATTGTAGATCGGTTTGGGAGATATCCGTAAATATTTGTTTATTATCCGCACCATAGGTCGCGCCGTTCTGTTGGTAAGCGAAAGCAAGTCTACCATCTATTTTTTCTCCTTTTGCCTGGACGGATTGTGCAATACGCCAATCAGCATCTCCGCTATGACGAAGACCTGATCGTACTCCGGCTTCAGTCGAAGCCCCCCAGCCATTCTTTGAAGCTTTTTTGGTGATAATATTGATAATACCGCCTGTTGCATTCCCGCCATAGATGGAGTTTGCTCCGGACAGGACTTCTATTCGTTCGATATTGAATGGATCTATTGCATCTAATTGGCGGCTTATTCCACGTAAACTATTTAAACTTACACCATCAATCATGACGAGCATACTACGTCCACGCATATTCTGTCCATAATTGGTCCGTCCTTGCGGCCCCACGTCCATGCCGGGAATCAATAACCCGAGCATCTCTTTAATCGGAACTCCGCTTTTGGCCTGTTGTTGTATCTGTTCTGAATTTACCAACCAAACTGTACCTGCAACGTCTGAAATACTGGTTGGCCTGCGATTGGCGACAACAACAACTTCATCAAGTTGATGACCCTCATTGATTTGAAAATCTAATTGCTTGAATTCATCACTTTGTATCGAAAATACGGTCAAGTCGGATGATCTGCCAAGGTAACTTGCCTTTCCTTGATAGGTACCGGGCTTGATGAAAATGCTGTAAAATCCGTTTTCATCACTTTTAGTTTTATTTTCGTTCGCAAAAGTAATCGTGGCACCTGTTATAGGCTTGCCTTCCCCGTTTTTTATATATCCCTGAATTTTTTGAGCGTAACCCAAAGATAGCGTACCTAGCCCCAGTAAAGGTAGTAGAAGTCTTTTTTTCATAAGAGCTGTAAAGATAATTCTTGTCTGGGGACAAAAATAGTTTATAATAAATCTAAATAAAAGATTTTTTTTAAAAAAGATATTCTGCCAGATGCCCGAGCTTTTGTATCTAGTCAATATCTTCGTTAGGGTCATTGTGACAAAAGCGGTATGACCATGCATTTTGAATCGATGATATAAGCATCGTACCGATAGCCTAAAGAAGGAGTTTTATCCGCTTGTGGAATGCATTTACTTAAGAAAGGTTAAAGCACAAAGAATTGCGTTTGAATCATGTATTTTTATGTAGATTTACATCTAAATAGTAGTTTATGAGACAGGTATTAGACATTCGTATTGTTTTTTTATTGTTTTTTATTTTTCCTTCAGCCATAGTACATGCACAGATGAAGGAAAAAGATATGGATTATTTAGTATTGATGAATGCGGATACCCTATATGGTAAGATTTCATCTGTAAAGGACAATAAACTTAAATTTGAAAATCAACAAAAGGAAAAGGTAGCATTTACTCCTGATCAGGTTTATCGTGCGTACTGGCAGTCCAAAAAGAAAGTATATGCGCCATCCTATGTAGAAAAAGGATTGGAAGTGGTCCCCGGAACAAGCCCAAAAATGTATCGCATACAGAAGGGAACAGATCAGGGGCCAACTTTTGCAGAAGTGCTCGCCGATGGTGAAATAATGGCTTATTATGTTTCAGAACTAAAATTTGGTGGCGGTGCCGCAGTAAATGTTGGTGGCGGTGGTGCCGGAATGATGCCAACTATAATGGTTAATAAGAATAAATATGCATATGCACTGAAAAAGGGGACTGGCGAGGTCGCTGAAATCAATAGCAACAACAATGGCCTATTTAGCAATGCTAAAAAGAAAAGACAGATTACCTTCACGCAGTTAATCAATGATGAGCCAGCGTTACTTGCTGAATTTGAAAAAGAGCAAAAGTATAATTATGATGTATTTATTAAATACATTATGCGATATAATGAGCTACAGCAGGCAAAAGAATCTCCTTCGGACCAATCCAGACTGTTTATTTATTAACATTCATCCATTTACATTTCGAAAAAAAACAACATATGGCGCTTATTATTTTTATTGTACTGACCATCATTGCTGCTTATGGTTTTTGGCTTTTGTTTGAGAAGGCGGGGCGTCGTGGCTGGGAGGGTATTGTACCTGTTTATAGCCAATGGATTCAAGGCCAGATAACCAATCGACCTGTCTGGTACATTGTACTGTTGATCATTCCGATCGTGAATGTCTTTGTCTTTTATAATTTATACCTGGATTTCATCCATTGTTTTGGTAAAAGAAGGTTTTGGGAAAATTGTGCTGCGGTGCTGGTCCCTTTTATCGTATTACCATTATGGGGCAGAGATAAAAATGTCCAATTTCTAAATGGACTTTATGCTAAAAAACTGAAAGCTGCTGCTGAGGGCACACCGCTGACAAAAGATGATAAACTGGGGTTGTTGCATGAGTCCTACAATGAATTTAAAATCAAATACCCCTATAAGAAATCTATGGTTCGCGAGTGGGCGGATGCCATTGTTTTTGCGACGGTTGCCGCAACGCTGATCCGCGGTTTCTTGCTGGAAGCTTTTATGATCCCTTCAGGTTCAATGCAACAATCGCTTTTGATCGGCGATTATTTATTCGTTAGTAAATTGAATTATGGCCCCCGTATTCCCAATACGCCGATTGCTTTTCCTTTTGCACATCACACCATGCCTTTATTTGGTGGTAAAGCGTTCTCTGAACTGATCGAACTTCCTTATAAACGGTTGCCCGGTTTTCAGGAGATCAAACGTAATGATGTCATTGTTTTTAATGCGCCAGCCGGAGATACTGTCGCGATAGAGAATCAGGATCAACCTTATTACGATCTGGTTCGTTCCATGGGGTACGAAGCCGTCCATCAACAGTTTACTATTCAAACACGTCCAGTGGACAAGCGGGAGCATTTGATCAAACGCTGTGTCGGAATGCCGGGTGATAAAATCAGTATGCGCGATGCTGTACTCTATGTAAACGATCGACCCGGTTTCGTTGCTCCAGAAAGTCAGATGGATTATACCGTAATGACTGATGAGACAGGCCTGGATGAACAGCGAATGCGAGATATGGGGATCGAAATCGCACAGATTCAGCCCGGAATTTATACGGTCTTTCTAACACCTGAGCAGGTGAACATGGTGAAATCTTGGTCCAATGTTAAATCCATGCAGATGAACCTGCGCAAAGCAGGGGAACCGGAAGCGAATACATTCCCGAATGATCCACAGTACAAATGGAATTACGATAATTTTGGACCTTTTGTGATACCAAAAAAAGGAATGAAGGTTGCTTTGAATGCGCAAACACTACCCCTTTATGAACGAGCGATCCGAGTCTATGAAAATAACCGCCTGGAAAAGAAGGCGGATGGTTTATACCTGAATGGCAACAAAGTGGATTCCTATACGTTCAAAATGGATTACTATTGGATGATGGGGGACAACAGGCATAATTCATTGGACGCAAGGGATTGGGGCTTTGTGCCCGAGGATCATATTGTGGGTAAAGCGCTATTTACCTGGATGAGCTGGAACACAAACGGAAATGGATTTTCTAAAATACGGTGGAACCGGATTTTTAAGGGTATTCATTAAATAGACGAAAATAAAGTGTGTAGAAACGGGGATGGTCGTGCAAGACCATCCCCGTTTTTATTTTTAATATTACTTTTTCAAGCTCAGGTAATCTATTCCCATAAAGCTTTCTCGCTTTGTTAGTACGATCCATCCCAGGACAACTCGGTAACTATTTGTAAAAATATTTCTTGTTTTTATACCGTATTAGCATTGTATCAGATTTCCCATTATATGTTTTGTAGGTCAGTGAGTTAGGATTCGTGATACTTGGTATTTAAGTGTATTGGGTTTTGATGTAAACATCTAATTTACAGTGTATTACATTTTATTTTTGTTGTTTTTTTAATCTGATCGAACTAATTTAGCAACCATAAATAAACCAATTAACAATTATTTCAACGCTAAATTTCCAAAAAATTATGGCCAAAAAATTAACGCTCTTGATTTCAAGTGTACTTGCCTGTACCTATATGGCAAATGCACAAAATCGGACGGTCAGTGGTACGGTGGTAGATAGCCAAGGGAAACCGATACCGCATGTCTCCGTCAAGCTTAAAAATCGCTCAGGTGGAACAACGACAGATGATCAGGGTAGATTCTCTATTCCTGTTTATCCCCAATCAACACTCGTATTATCCAGTGTCGGATTCCTCAATAAAGAACAGGAAGTCAACGAGCAGTCTTCGCTGAGTATTACCTTGGAATCTGGCAATACCGAATTGACCGAAGTTGTTGTTATCGGTTATGGAACGGCATCCCGAAAGGATGTTACAGGTTCTATCGCTAGTGTGAAAGCTGAGCAGCTGGAAAATGAGAACCCACAGAGTGTAGCGGATCTGCTGAAAGGGAATATTGCAGGTCTGAGTGTATCGCAAAATACCTCGGCAAAGGGTGGTGGCGATCTACTCGTTCGTGGTAAAACAACGCTGAGTGCCTCGACCTCGCCGTTAATTGTCCTGGATGGGATCATTTACAATGGACAGCTCTCGGATATCAATCCAAATGACATACAAACCATAGATGTACTCAAAGATGCGAGTTCACTGGCTGTATATGGAGCCAAAGCTGCGACAGGGGTAGTCGCTATTACAACCAAAAAGGGTACAAGTGACAAACCGATACTGACCGCCAATACAAACTGGGGGCTGGCCACGCTGGCACGCAATCAACGGGTATATAATGGGCCTGAGTTCCTAAAATGGCGTGCAGATGTGGGTCGGGCTGGAGGTAGTAGGCCTTCTTACTTTTATGACGACCCACGCAATCTTTCTGCTGGTGTAACTTTAGATCAATGGCTTTCGGGAGGAAATAAAGATTTGGATCCTGTGGACATCTGGTTGGATAGACTGGGATTGGTGGCAAATGAAAAAGCAAATTATGTAGCCGGTAAGACCGTGGATTGGTATGATGAAATTTTCAGAACAGGAATACGTCAGGACCACACCGTCAGTATGAGCGGAAGAAAGGAAGATGTCAACTATTATATGTCTTTAGGCTACAATAAAAATCAGAATCTGATCGAAGGCGGAGAGTTTAGCACCTTTCGGGCACGCTTAAACCTAGAGGGTAAAGTGACTAATTTTTTGCGCATGGGAGCCAATGTGCAGTATGCAGATCGTGACGAAGGTGCCATTGAAGCCGATTGGGCGCAATTGACCAGTCTATCACCTTATGGTGATAAATACAATGCGGATGGTACACTAAGACGGATTCCAACCGATGATAATGGATTGAATGCACGGAATCCTTTCCTGAATATGACATACAATGATCGGATGAATAAGCAAAATACACTCTTCGCGAGTTTATTCGCCAAAGTCAATCTCCCTTTTGGGATTACCTATCAGTTCAACTTTAGCCCCGGAATTGATATGTATCGTACCTTTAATCATAACTCTTCCGCCAACCCCAATGTGACTATCCCAGGTGGATCGGCAAGTCGGGATCAAGAGACTCGCTACAACTGGCAGATCGACAACCTCTTGAAATGGAATCGCAAATTTGCGCAGATCCATCATGTCGATGTAACGCTTTTGGCAAACTCCGAAAAATACCAGACTTGGTGGACACAGGCAGCTAATCAAGGTTTCGTGCCAAACGATTATCTGGGGTATCATAATCTCGCCAGCGGAACCCTACCATCTGTCAATAGCGAGGATAAGGTGTATACTGGTGATGCACTTATGGCCCGGGTCAATTATAGCCTAATGGACCGCTACAATTTGACACTTTCTGTGCGGAGGGATGGCTACTCGGTTTTTGGGATGAATAGTAAACGTGCAACTTTTCCGGCGGTGGCCGCTGCCTGGACATTCACCGAAGAATCTTTTTTGAAGAATCTATCCTGGCTTAATTATGGTAAATTGAGACTCTCCTATGGTATCAATGGGAACCGTGACCTGCGCAATCCTGACAATGGAACGGTAGATCCCTATGCTGCGTTATCACAATTGACCATCAATAAGTATCAAACCGTAAAACCTGATGGTACGCCAGCCGAGGTCAATACTGTAGTCGTTAATTCCAGGTTGGGAAATCCCGACTTAAAATGGGAGCAGACAACCTCGCTCAATGCCGGATTGGACTTTTCAGTATTAAAAGACAGGCTAAGTGGTTCAATCGATGTGTATAGCAAAAAGACAAATGATCTTTTGGTTAAGCAGTCGCTTTCCAGTGTTTCGGGATACCAATTTGTTTATTCCAACTTGGCCGAAGTGAAAAATAAAGGCCTCGAAGTGAGTTTAACAAGTAGAAATTTGGTGGATGGTCCAGTAAAATGGAATTCCAATGTTATCCTTTCGCTCAATAGAAATAAAATAGTCCGTTTGGCAACCCCAAGTGATGATCGTGGAAATGGCTGGTTTATCGGTCAGGATATCGATGTTATCTGGGATTATAAGGTATCGGGTGTGTGGCAGGAAAATGAGATTGAAGAGGCTAAAAAGTACACGAAGGCAAGCATTCGGCCAGGTGACTTTAAACTGGAGGATCTAAATGGTGACTATGTGTACAACGATGAGGACAAACAGTTTATCGGTTATACCTCACCCCGTTTTACTTGGTCTGTCCGCAATGAATTCAATTTGTTTAAGAATATAGACTTCTCCTTCCAGTTGATTTCCAATTGGGGTCAGAAAAAACAATTTAACCAAGCAAAGAACAATCCGGGTAGTGTGGGCTTCATGCGCTCAACGTCCTACATTCAACCCTATTGGACGCCAGAAAATCCAATAAATGACTATGCGCGCTTGGGTAGCGGTGCTAATGGAACCAGTTTCAATGTCTATTGGAAAAATAGCTTTATTCGCCTGAACAATATATCGCTCGCCTATTCTCTGCCAAAGCAACTCGCAGAACGATTTAAAGTAAGGAACCTAAAAGTATATATGAATGTCAATAATGCTGCGGTATATGCGCCAGTGTGGAACTATTGGGATCCGCAGAATGATGGCCCTACCCCGAGGTATTACACACTTGGATTGAATGTATCACTTTAATTTTTACGATATCATGAAGAAGATAAATATTAAAATAACGGCCGTAATTGCATCCATGGTACTGATGACCACCCATGGATGTAAAAAGAGTTTTTTGGATTCAAACCAGTTATCCCAGTATTCTCCCGATAATTTGGATAATGTTGATGCACTCAAAGGTGTACTCAATGCACTGGGAAAAGCCTCAAGAGGGGAGTTTTTCGGTGATTCGGCCCCATTATTAACAGAATCACTGTTTTCAGACGTTGCAGTAGACGGGACAACGGACAAAGCGACTCCGGCGCAGAATCTTGTATCCCTGATTACGCCGGATGCCAACCTCAATAGTGATGACTTTAATAAAATAGGCTGGTACTGGAGTAATTTTTTTGCTGCTGTCCGCTCGGCTAATACAGTGATAAGCAATATAGATCGACCAACTTACAGCTCAGAAGCGCAAAAAAATGAAATCCTTGGATCGGCATATTTCTATCGGGCTTATTTCTATTATCGTCTAGTGCATGAGTTTGGAGATGTACCGCTGCAGTTGAAAGACCTTACAGCACCGAAATATGATTTCTATTCGACCAAAAGAGAAGTAATTTTGAAAAAGATGAAAGAAGATTTAGAGTTTGCGCAGCTGTGGGTTAAAGACGAAGTCAATAGAGGGGAAGTGACAAATGGAGCCGTCAATCACCTGTTGGCAAAAATAGATCTGGCATTGGGGGATTTTGATGGTGCTATTGTAGCCGCCAGCAAAGTGATTGATGGGGGGAAATATGCCCTGATGAAAAACCGCTTTGGGAGTACGGCGGCAGATCAGTCCAAGAATGTAGTATGGGATCTCCATCGCATGGATAACAAAGCGATTCCTGCCAATAAGGAAGCTTTATTTTTGGTGATTGATCGTCAGACTTTGCAGGGAAGAACCGACCTTGGCTCTCAGTTGATGCGCAACACTGTACCTGCCTGGCACTTTGCAAACCTAAAAATACCCCAAGGTGGCTTACAGGCTATTGTGGATGCTGTAAATGCTGAAATTCCCCTGACACGCATGTATGGGCGGGGAATAGGGCGGTACCGCGGAACGTATTACAGCACCAAAGAAATATGGACAGATCAGACAGATTATCGTCATGCCAAAGGGATGTGGATGGATATGACAGATCTTGTCTATAATAATCCGGATATTAAAAAATCCGCAGACGCTGAAATTAGAAAGCTTTATGGTCAGCCGATTCAACAATTTACTTCGGATAATATAAATAGGGTATTTACGAATGGTTCATTGGATACCATTCGTCACTGGTTTGGATGGCCTCATTATAAGGTTTTTATCAATTCAACAAACCAATATGCCGAGGATCCTTACTGGAGTCCACCACGCGGCACCAATACGGACTGGTATGTATTCCGCTTAGCGGAGACCTATCTACTACGGGCCGAGGCTTATATCTGGAAAGGACAACAGGCACAGGCCATGGCCGATATCAATGCCGTTCGCGGGCGCGCGAATGCAGAACTGCTGCAAAATGCCGCCCGGATCAATATCGGTACAGTACTGGATGAAAGAGCAAGGGAACTGTTTTGGGAAGAACCACGAAAAACGGAGTTGACACGGATTGCCTATATTTTTGCGCAGACTGGTATTGCTGCTTATAACGGTAAGACCTATAGTATGGCTAATTTCGCACAGAACAATTTCTTCTACGATCGCATTATTGAAAAAAATTCATTTTATCGCAATAAGGTTCCTACTGTTCAAGGTGTTCATTATGAGATTGCCCCGTACCATGTACTATGGCCGGTGCCAGCATCAGCACAACGCTTCAATACAAATGGTATGATTAATCAGAATCAGGGCTACGCGGGAGCAGAAAATAATGTGCCGGCGTTAGATAAAATTGTTGAATAAGTATATAACATTGAGATGATAATCTCGAATCACATGCTTTAGGATAATTTTGTTATTTTGATCATCTAGAATGATTCCGGATAGGGGCAGCCGCTGGTCGCTGATACCTATCCGGCTATAAATAACCAAAAGAAAAAGGGGAAGGCGAGTTATGTGCACCAAAAACAGGACGAAAATACGAACCGGTGTAATTGTACTATTCTTATTTAAGATAGGATGGTTATTTGGGCAAAATCCTATTACGATATATCCCAATACAGCCGAACACATCTTTAAGACAGCCGAAGTATTCTATATGGAAGACAGCACCAATAGGCTGTCATTTGAGGAAATTAAATCGGCGGGGCGATCACAACAGTTCGTTCCTAACGAACGGTATTACCCCAAAAACTTTAATCGGTCTTCGACCTATTGGTTTAGAGTGAAGATCCATTTTAGACAACAGTTATCTGGAGAACGGGTCATTGAGTTATTTGATCAGACTGCGGATCTCGTGGAAGCATTTATTCCAAATGGAAAGGGTGGTTTTGTGCACGATCAAACCGGGGCCTCCATTCATTTTGGGAACCGGCATTTTATGCACAAGAACTTTGAGTTTTTGATTCCTGCATTGGAAAAAGGAACCTACGAAGCTTACTTTAAGGTACGCTCAAGACAGATGGTCAATGTGATTTTGGTCTATCGTACCATGGAGCGATTTGTGCAGTACACCTTGACCGAGTATTTTACTTTTGGTCTGTTCTACGGAATGATTATCCTCTTTAGTTTCAATAATCTACTGATGTATTTTGCCGTAAGGGGGCGCCAATACCTCTATTATGTGTTATATATATTGTGCGTCGGCCTTTATGAGATGTCTTCGGATGGGATCGCATTTCAATACCTATGGCCTGAGAACCCGTGGTTCAATCAATATGCAACCGCGGTTTTTGTGTGTTGTGTCAGTGTCTTTGCGCTGTTGTTTACGAAGTCTCTGCTACATGTCAAACAAAAGGAACCTAGACTTAATAAGCTGTTGAATGCGGTAATTATCTTAAGGATACTATTTTTTGTGTATTGCCTATGCTTCAATCAAAATTGGTTTATCTACAAATTTGTAGAAATTGTTCCACTATCGGTCGCTTTTTTTTCAGGAATATGGCTATGGAGAAAAAAATACCGTCCCGCTCGTTATTTCGTCCTTGCTTATGCCTTCCTCTTCTTGGGATTTGTACTGAAAGTAATTTATGTACTGGGTTATGCACGCTTTCTACCCAGCTCAATTGGTCATTACAGTATTACATTTGGTTTTGTTATGGAGATGACTTTCTTGTCATTTGCCATCCGCGATAAAGTCCGTCTATTGAAAAATAAAAAAGAGCGTGCACAAAAAAGAGTCATAGAGCAAATGCAGATCAATGAGAAACTCCATGAAATGCATAACAGGGATTTGGAAAAGAAAGTGAAGGAGCGAACATTGGAAGTCATGCAAAAATCGGAAGAACTGGTGGAAAAATCGGAGATCATTACAGGGCAAAACCGCGAGCTGAAGGAAATGAATAACCTCTTAATGGCTCAGTCGGAAGAAATACGCCGCATGAATCAATTGTTGGCCAAGGATAATAAAAATCTGCAAACCAATATTGAACGGATTACGGACGATCGCGTGCTTTCCAAGGAAATGAACTTTGAAGAATTCGGGGCAAAATACCCGGATAAAGAAACCTGTTATCGGATACTGGCGGAATTGAAATGGAAAAAAGAATATTGCTGCAGGAAATGTGGTTACGATAATTATTGCGCCGGTAAAACGCCCTATAGCCGTCGATGTACCAAATGTACCTATGAAGAGTCTGTGTTGAACAATACGATTTTCGAAAATGTACGCATACCGATCAACAAGGCTTTTTACCTCGTTTACCTGGTGCATTTTCATCAGGGTGAGATTTCTTCCTATAAGCTTTCCCAAAAATTGGGGATCAGACAAAGTACCTGTTGGAATTATGCGAGCAAAGTGAAAAGTATACTTACAACGAACAGTAAAAAACATAAAAAAAATGAAAAATCAGGTTGGACAAAACTGGTGTTAAATGTATTGGATTGACCAACATAAATAGAATACATGAAGATTATATTTAAACAAATTATTACTTTATTTTATATAGGGTGTATACTTTTCTCTTGGAATGCCAATGCCCAGACACTCCAAGATGGTAGAGGTTCGATTGATTTCTCGTCGAACTGGCAATTTAAGAAAGATACAGCCTCCCAGGGACGTTCCCCTCGACAAATGCAAAAATGGGAAACTGTCAACCTTCCACATTGTTGGAATATCCTTGACGTTATGGATGATATTCCGGGTTATTATCGCGATGGCGCCGAATATCAAAATACCCTAAACTGGAAGACCGAATGGGAGCATAAAAGGATTTTACTTCACGTTGGGGCGGCCAATCAGGAATCTATCATATTTGTCAATGGCAAGCAGGTGAAAAAGCATGTTGGTGGTTATACTGCTTTCAATGTCGACATTACCGACTATCTCAATCGGCGTGCAAATGAAAAAAATAATATAGTCCTTAAGGTTAACAACCGCTACAATCAGGATATTGCGCCATTAAGTGGAGATTTTACTTTTTTTGGGGGTGTTTATAGGAAGGTGTTTTTGCTGTTATTGGATCAGATTCATTTTACAGATCCAATCTACGGAAGTAGTGGTTTGCGCGTTAGTGCAAAGGTAGATGCAAATGGAAAAGGCACGATCAATCTTCATGGAGATCTCCAAAATTCTTGCTCATCCGAACAGGATGTATTAGTAGAAAGTATACTTGTAGATGCCACAGGGGCAGTGATAAAAAAAATGCGTCAAAAGGAAAAATTAAATCCGAATGCACAGAGCAATTTCCGCATGAACATCACAGGCATTCAGCCCCCAAGTCTATGGTCACCTGAATCGCCCTATCTCTATCGCCTATCGACGAGTATTTACGATTGTAGCGGTAAGCTGCTGGACCGACTGGACAACCCTATTGGTTTTCGCTGGTTTTCATTTGATCCTCAAAAAGGATTCTTTCTAAATGGGCATCCACTGAAATTGATCGGGGCAAGCAGACACCAGGATTTTGAAGGAATGGGCATTGCAGTCCCGGATACGATACAAGTACAAGACCTTGTTAAATTAAAAGCAATGGGGGGTAATTTTTTACGTGTTGCACATTATCCTCAGGATCCCGCCATATTGAAAGCCTGCGACAGTTTAGGTCTTTTGGCATCCGTAGAAATTCCGCTCGTCAATGAAATTACGGAAAGTGCTGCTTTTGCTGAACATAGTTTCCAGATGCAAAGAGAAATGATCCGGCAATATTTTAATCATCCAAGCATTATCGTCTGGGGCTATATGAACGAGATTTTTCTTCGCCCCCATTTTCCAAAAGATAAAGAGCGGCAAGAGACCTATTTCAAATCTGTTGTAGCACTGGCACAGGAATTGGAAACACTTACGCGTGCCGAAGATTCAACGCGCTATACCATGATCGCCAACCATGGTAATTTTGATCTCTACCATCGGACGGGCCTGACCAAAGTTCCGATGCTTGTCGGCTGGAATCTCTATCCGGGATGGTATGGTGGCAAGATTGCTGATTTTGGGAAGCAATTGGAGCATATCCACCAACAACTCCCCAATAAACCACTATTGGTGACCGAATATGGTGCTGACGCAGATGATAGGATATATACCGATAGACCGATTCGCTTTGATAAGAGTGTGGAATATGCATTGATGTACCATCAGGGTTATCTCAACGAAATTTTGCGCAAACCGTTTGTTTCTGGTGGCGCTGCGTGGAATCTTTCAGATTTTAACTCGGAGACACGGGAAGAAAGTATGCCACATATCAATACCAAAGGCTTATTGACGTGGGGTAGAAAGCCAAAAAACACCTATTTTTTATATCAGGCATATTTAAATAAGGAGCCCTTTGTAAAAATCGGGTTAACTAATGGTAACAAATGGAGCGCGAGGTCTGATTCGAGCACATCCATGGTTGGTTCAGGATGGTTAAAGATACCTATATTTAGTAATGCCGATTCGGTTAAGTTGCTGTTGGATGGTATCGTTATGGGCGTGAAAGTTCCTGTAGACCGGGTAATGATGTGGCCTGTAAATTTAAGCCGAGGTGTGCATGAGGTAGAGGCGGAGGCCTTTCATGCGGGCAAAATCACTGGCAAGGACAAGATGGTTCTCGACTGTGAAGTTATGCCTTATGACCTAAGAAAAGACGGGGGATGGCAGCAGCTATTGATCAATGTTGGAGATAACCGTCAGTATACGGACACCAAAGGCAATAGGTGGTTTCCGGACCAGCCTTATCGAGCGGGGAGCTGGGGATATCATGGCGGTAAACAGTATCGCTTAAAAAATACTGGGCGAGAAAACCTCGGGAGTGATATCAATATTCGCGGTACTTGGGACGATCCGCTTTTCCAGACGCAACTGCAGGGATTGGAGTATTATCGGTTTGACCTGCCCAAAGGTGATTATGAAATCGAATTGACTTTTGCCGAATTACAAGGATCAAATCACAAAGAACAACTTGTTTACGATCTCGAACAACGCGAGAGAGAACAGGAACAGATAGCTATCGACCGCATTTTCGACATTCAAATTGATGGGCGAACAGCGGTTAGTTCCCTTAATGTACTGGATGAAGTCGGAGCATTTAGGGTATTGCGTCAAAAATATCTGGTGCAAGTGATAGACAAAAACAATCTGACGATTTCATTTATTCCTAAAAAAGGAGAAACAATACTAAATGCAATTCGACTTAAAAGAGTCGAAAATACCCCATCTATAAAAAAATAGACTTATGCTAAGATTTAAAAACTATATTATTCCCGTTTTAACGTTGTTAGTTACACAGTCAGTCCTAGGAAATCCGAAGCCATGGGCGAAAAACAAGACATCTCACAAAAGCCTTGCTGCAGGTCGGAACGATAAAAATAAGAGCCTAATCCGTTTTGGTCAATCAACAGAAACGAATACAATTGCCAAAGACGATGGTCAGGAAATCTTCATGAGTAAGGGAAATGTAAGTCTAGACTTTAGCAAGCGAGTGACTGCAAAAAAAATAAAAGCCCCTTTTTTAATTCGACGGGCAAAGGGCAGGCTTGGGGATTATCAAACAATAGCCAAAGTCACTGAGCCCAGGTTTATCGATAAAAATATCGAAGGAAGTCCATATGATTATTACTATGAGATACAGACGGTAAGTGGCGAGCCTATTGCACGCTTGGCCATGGAGCTACAGCTCTTTGGGGAAAATATTTTTATTTATAGCCCTACAGACGATAAGGAACGTGTAGGTATGGAAGTAAATCAGCTCCATGATCAGATGTTCGGAAAAGAATTCAGTCCCAATCGTTATGCCCTGCTCTTTAAGTCGGGGGATTACCGGGACGCAGGGATATTGAAAATTCCTTTTTACGTGCAGATAGCAGGTTTAGGACAGGTTCCATATGACGTTGAGGTTTCAAATATCCATACACCACCACATCTTGCGGAGGGAAATGGTACGTGCACTTTTTGGCGATCGGCAGAAAACCTGTCTGTCATTGGCCCGGAGAGCTACGAGGAAGAAGAGACATTTAAATGGGCCGTCTCACAGGCGGCTCCTTTACGTCGTATTTATTCCACGCGTGTTGTGCGCAACCAATGGGCAAATGGCTGGGTGAGCGGCGGATATACTGCTGATTGTTATTTTGAGGCAGCCGCGGGTTCAAAAAATCAACAACAATGGTATACGCGAAATTCTTTTTTGAATAAAGGCAGAGGAAAGTTTGAGGAAATTAAATACAATTATTGTTTTCAAGGTGTTGACTTTGGTCCGTCTGTTGACACAAGTACGTATCAAAATAATTGGGTAAAGGGCGGAAATGTGACGCTGATTCCGACAACACCTGTTATTCGCGAAAAACCTTTTGTCTTTTTTGATAAGGAGGGGCGATATAAGGTTTTTCGTCCGGCATTGAAACACAAGCATAAAGGGGTATCCTATTCGCGGAATGATATGGGAGCAGGTGAAGTGATTGACATCGAAAAAGATTTTTATGTAGTGAAGCCAGGAACTTCAGCGCAGGATATGAACCGACAGTTGCGGATAGGAAAGCACCTGCTGATTACACCGGGAATGTACAATTTGTCTGAGCCATTGCATATTACCCGGGCGAATACAATTATATTGGGGCTTGGTCTGGCAACATTGATCCCGGGAACCGAAAATCCATCTACAGCGATATTGGTTGACGATGTTGATGGGGTGACTGTTGCCTCACTGATGTTCGATGCACATTATAGTTCACATAGTCTGATTCAAGTCGGCGGGCGAAAAACATCAGTTAGACATGATCGTAATCCGACCTTGTTGGCGGATCTTTTTCTGCGTATTGGAGGTTTTAGGGCAGATAAAGTGCATGTGGACCAGTCGGTTATTATTAATAGCAATGATGTGATCGGCGATCACTTTTGGCTATGGCGTGCAGATCATGGTGTAAAGGGCAGTGTGGGCTGGGATACCAACACCACACGGAATGGACTCGTTGTTAATGGCGATTATATGACGATGTATGCCTTGTTTAACGAACATTTTCAGGAGTATCAGACCTATTGGACCGGAAATCATGGTCGCACGTATTTTTTTCAATGTGAAAGCCCTTATGACGCACCCAATCAGGCTGCATATCGAAGCGAGAATGGGACACGAGACGGATTTGCAGCCTATAAAGTAGCTGAGCAGGTAGAACAACATGAAGCTTATGCATTTGGGATATATGATGTATTGGTAAATGCGATCAGGATTGAAAGTTCGGTGGAGACTCCAGTAAAACCCGGCATTAAGTTCAAACATATTTGCAACAACAGCCTATCCAATGGCCCAAATCGCGGATACGGTTATGTGATTAATCAGATTCAAAAAAGTACATACAATACCTGGCGAGATAATAGGACTTTTGTTGTGGAATTTCCGTAAATCTCTTCTATTGTTAAATATAATTTTATTTATATGCCGAATACCAATCTATGCATTTAGTAGTAATGAAAACTTAACGTTACAAATAAATTTAAGATTTTTTAACATTTTGAAAATAGCGAAATCGATTGCGTAACGAAATACAATCGATTGCGTTAAAAAAAGCGTCGTTTACGCTGAAGAACCGTTTTGATATATTAATAAATTGGAAGATTTTAGTGCTGAAAAGAACACTATAACCAAACCCAATTTATGGAAATGGACATCTACACCAAGAGGAAGTGGATTAGAATAATCCCGCTTCTGTTTAGTCTAATGCTATTCCAGCTATCTTCTTTTGCACAATCGAAGATAACAGGAAAGATCTTAAACAATAATCGGCCACTGCCTGGCGCAACGGTTTTTATAAAAAATAACGTAAAAAATGCCACTTCAAGTAATCAAACCGGTGCATTTGAAATTCAAGCTAAATCAGATGATATTCTAATTGTCAAAAGCGTAGGATTTGAGACACAAGAGATTTCTGTAGGAGGAAGACAAACTCTCACTATCAATTTGATAGAATCAAGTAATGATCTCGGGGAGGCTATTGTTACGGGATATACAACAATCAGCCGTAAGAAGAGTACAGGTTCTATTGCGAGTGTCACCAGTAAGGATATTGAAAATCTCCCAGCAGCTAGTATCGATGTATTATTACAAGGAAAGTTGCCGGGTGTTAACGTCCAGAACTTTACAGGACAACCGGGGATGAAAACATCATTGGTCATTCGTGGGAACACGAATATTCCTCGATCTAATGGTGACTATGATGCGGACAATTTGACGAGTAACCCATTATATGTCATTGATGGAATTCCGACGTCTGAAGATGAAATTAAGAGTTTCAATGTGACGGGAACCAATTTTTTGGCCAGTCTCAACCCAAATGACATCGAGTCTGTTGATGTATTGAAAGATGCTTCTGCTGCTGCACTTTATGGTGCTCGAGCTAATAATGGCGTTATCTTGATCAAGACAAAGCGTGGTCAATTAGGACGTCCGAAATTCAGTCTAAATACATACCAAGGTTATGTCACAAAACCCGCGAAGGTAGCTACTTTGATTGGGGCAGCTGAGCGAAGGAAAAAGTTAGCCTTGATTTACAAATACGGCAATGATGCACAACTTGCAGACATACCACAATTATTAACGGACAGCTTAAATCCAGCATTTAATAATAATAATGACTACCAGGATCTGTTTTACCAATCTGGCTATGTACAAAATTATGACCTTTCCGTTTCGGGAGCGACTGAAAATTTGAACTACCGGGTCAGTGGTGGGATGTATAATGAGAAAGGGATTGTCAAAAGTACGGGTTTAAAGCGGTATTCATTCACCAGTAATTTGATCTTTAACATCACGAAACAATTGGAATTCCTTACCAATTTCAAGGCCTCAACCAACAAACGTATGGATGGAAAAGGAAATACTGAATTTCTAAAGACAAATCGATATCGTGGTATATTTGCTATTAATCCAGTCGATATGCCGACTTCCTTATTGGGCATGAGTCAGGATGATATTAATAGCATTGTAAACCCTTACGATTATCAACGTAACGATAATATCAATGTTGATTTAAGTGGTGTGGGTGAATTAAGATACACCTTTCTAAAAGATTTCCGTTTGAGTACAAGGAGTATCATTAATTATTCAACAGCCAAAAATGATTTTGCATCACCCTCTATTTTGAATTCAGATGGTTTGGCTTATGCAAAATCCACTTACACCCAGTATAGAAAATATTTGTTGACGAACTCCTTGTTATGGACAAAATCCTATAATGATGTACATAATTTTACTGCTACAGCAGTACAAGAATATGAATCTCGAAAAAATGAAGGGTTGTATTTGTTGGGTAAGGATATCCCAAATGATAATATTCAGGTTGTTAAAGGAGTCAGCTCGCAAAACCTCAATGGATATTCCGATCAGTCCACCTATGCAAAATTATCGTTTTTGGGCGCTTTTCATTACGATTACAAAAGTAAATATCTATTGGATGCGGTATGGAGAGCGGACGCTTCTTCACGCTTCGGTAAAAATAACAAATGGGGATATTTTCCTTCTGTAGGTGCGGGATGGATTATTTCAGAAGAACCGTTTATGGAAGCCAACGAGTGGGTGGATGAATTTAAGTTGCGTGCTAGTTGGGGGCGTACCGGAGATGAGAGTAGTATTGGCGATAATGACCGATATAATGCTTTTGTTGCGGGAGATGGATCATATCCAGGGAACTTTGGCAATACTTATGGTGGAGGCACAGCGATTATACCTAACTATTCTGGCATAACCAACGATAATATTACATGGCAAAAATCGGATACATGGAATGCAGGGTTTGATGCCTACCTGTTGAAAGGTAGACTGACAGTCAATTTTGATACTTATGTAAGAACTACCACGGGACAAATGCTGCAAATTTGGATACCAGAGTATTCAGGTTATTTACAAACATTTACAAATGCTGCAGGCGTAAGAAATTCTGGGGTAGAGATTAATATCCAAGGAAGGGTATTTGACAAAGAGAAAGCATTTCAGTGGACTCCGCAATTAAATTTATCATTTAACAAAAATGTGGTAACTGCACTTCCGAATGGTAATAGGGATCTGTATTATGATAATGGGGTGTATGTAGTTGGAAAACCATTGAATATGTTCTATGGCTATTTGGTTAATGGTGCTATCAGTTCATCAAATGATATTATTGTCAACCCATACACGGGAGCAGTCGGCGCTACAAAATGGGGAACATTAAAACCTGGGTATCCAAATTGGGTAGACGTTAATGGTGATTATAAAATTTCCGATGCTATTGGTGAAAATGACATGACCTTTTTTGGAGATCCTAATCCAAAAGTGACCGGTGGATTTATCAATAATTTTAGTTACAAGGATTTTTCCCTTCAGATTTTGACAACTTTTACATTTGGTCGTGATATTATCAACAATACTTTCGCCCGTAGGATGTCCAATGGTTTTTTCTATGGTAGTGCAAAAGATTTTTCGAAAGCATCTATTGGAGATCTAGATAAATTTGATTTTTGGGAGCAAGAGGGGGATATCGCCCGATATCCAGCGGCAAATCCTTATATGGGATTATATGCCTGGAGGGCTGCACAATCAATGTTTATGGAACCCGGATGGTATGTACGTATCAAAAATATCAATTTAGCTTATCGTTTTAATAAAGGCAAAAATCCGTGGATGGATCGTTTGGGGATAAATTCATTAAGGCTCTATGGTACAATGGATAATGTTCATATGTTCCAAAAATTTTCAGGTGTAGATGCTGAAATGGTAGATGCACGTGGATTTGACTATGGAGATGGATACCCTTTACCATCGAAATATACTTTAGGCGTTCAATTTGAATTCTAATCACTAACGTTATGAAAATCTTAAAAATAAATTATAAAAAGCTTGGACTAGCTGCAACTCTCATGTCCGCCTTGTTGTTAGGGGCCTGCAACAAACAGTTAGAAAATAATTTGATAAATGATACCTATTCAGATACGTTCTGGAAAAATGAGAAAGATTTTACGGGAGCTGTACTAGGTACTTATGGCTTGTTTCGTAAGGCAATGGTCACCAATCAGGCATTTTTTGCTTGGGGGGATACTCCAATAGGAATTTTTACTACGGATGATGGAACCCTGCACTCCAACATCTATACAGGCGGAAGTTTTATTATGAGTTATAGGGAAGGAGGGTGTCTGAATTGGACCAATTGGTATCGTGTTATAAACGCGGCTAATTTGATTATTAAAAAATTACCTGAAGTTTCTGATGATAAATTTTCAGCGGGAACAAAGAGTTATATACTTGGGGAAGCCTATTTTATGCGAGCGCTATCATACTTCTATATGACTAGGGTATGGGGAGACTTACCATTACAGACCGAACCAACAGAAACCGCCGATCAGGCCGTTTTGAAAGGCAGAACGTCAACAGAGGAAATCTTGAAGTTTATTGTTGAAGATGCACAGAAAGCCTCAAGCTTACTGACATGGGAAGGTGTTGATGGCTTGGGACGTCGTCGCGCCAATAAAGCTGCTGCTTTGGCCTTATTGACACATGCCACGGCTTGGCAAAACGATTATGCAAAGACTGTAACCTATGCTGATTCACTGATCAAACGTACCGATCTTTTTGCTCTACAGGCAAAAGGTAATATCCGAAATGTGTTTAAGGAAGCCGGAGCTAAAGAAAATATATTTGTTTTTACAAATAAAGATGCAGAAAATGAATCGGCTTTTTATAATACAGATTATGTTGGTGTATTTTCGGCGGCAGTGGGTTTTATTACTGTCAGTAGCGATATCTATGTGAATATGCCATTTTTTAGACCTATTTACTTTGTTACCAATACAAAATTAGAAGAAATTTATGGTTCTGGAGAAGAAGGAGACTCTAGGAGAACTGATTTTTTTAGAAATAATACAAACACCCAGTATAATTCTTTAATGAAATATTCGGATATCGTTTATAAGAATGCTGCAACGAATTCTGATCCTAGAATAGAGAGTAATCTTGTTGTTTTTAGATTGGCGGATATGATTTTGTTGAAAGCCGAAGCCTTGAATGCTCTAGGCCGAGATGGAGAAGCCTTGACTGCTGTAAATTCAATTAGGGAGCGTTCGGGAGCCAAAACACCAATCAGTAGCAGTGGGGCCAACCTAAGGAGGGATATTCTAAAGGAAAGACAACGCGAACTAATTGGAGAAGGACATGCTTATTTTGATATCGTACGTAATACTTGGAAAACAAAAAATAATAATCTTTATATACAATTGGCTTCTTGGAGCATGGATGCAAACCGAATGGCACAAAAAGGATACTTATTTCCAATACACAATGATATATTAAATTCTAATAGATTAATCTCCCAGAATCCTTATTGGATGGGTAAATACTAACAATATGAAAAAGACAATATTATATATAGGCCTTCTCTATTTCGTATCTCTATTATTCAGTTGTAAAAAAGATGGTGTAATAGATGGCGGAGTAAGCGACCCACATGTCAATATGACGACTTATGATTTTTTAAAATCACATCCGCGACATCTTTTTGACACGACATTAATGATTATCGATAAGGCTGGATTAAAAGATAAAGTGAATAAAGCGGGAACATTTTTTGTACCCACGAATTATTCGATCCGCCTCTTTCTCTTTGCAAAACAGAATGAGTTGCGAAAAACTGACGAACGACTCAACTTCAATTTGGATTCGTTGTTTAAATATTACTCTCCAAAAATGCTGCAGGACTCCATGAGTGCTTACTTTTTCAATGATCGCATTGTTCGAGATAATCTGACAGAGACCGGGACAATATTCCAAACTCAGGAGCCAACAACGAAATTGTTGGTGACTTTGGAGAAGTCAACGAGTGCAGACTATACAGAAGATGGTATTATTTCTCAAGGGCCTAAATTATTGTATTTAACAAAGATCTATGGTGAACGAGATGTAATGAAAAATGGATCATTGTCCGACCCGTCAGGAAAAGCTAACCTTAATGATACGAAAGTGATTTGCCAGACCTCGGGGATTATTTCAACAACTGGTATCGTGCATGTATTAAGCAACCAGCATATTTGGGCATTTAGAAGATAAAATTAATTGGCATTGATATGAAAAATAAATTTAAGATATTCATATATCTAGGTGCATTGGCCACTCTGATGTGTACTGGATGTAAGAAAATAGAGGTAGGTTACCTAAGCGATAATATTCGGTACGGATCTAATCCCATTATGGTAGATCAAGGTACCTTTTATACGGCAGTTGGGATTATTCCGGATGCTTCTACACCTCCATTTACGGTGACATTATTAGATGTCAGGAATAAAGCAACAGGAAAACGAGAAGAGTCATTTTTCAGAGAATACGATATTAAAGTATGGAAGCAAAAATATGATCCGAAAACAGATACCACGCTGGAAATAATTAATAGCAAGCAAGGAATAGAAAAAAGATTACCACTTACCGTACTGGAAAAAAGTGGTCAATTTATGTTTACTCAAGCGACTGACAACGTGCCAACGGGTGAATATGAGGTTGATATTCGTGTGCAAAACCCAAAAGGAACAAAAGACTATAAGAATATAACTACTATTAAGCTCTCGCCAGTAAAAGAGTACTCTTATGAAAATGTTCCGTATTTTATTGCAGTAGAGGCAAATAGTGAAACTGGTATTCGTTTTCCTTATGATGATCAATGGATTGATCAAGTTAAGGGTCAGAGTACGAGCTTAACGTTGAAGATAACACGTGTTGCAGATGGTCCAAATCAGATTGCTCTCAAGGTATATGATAAAAATGGCGCACTTTTTCCTGGTAAAGCATTGGATAGAAGGCCATCTGGTAACGATTTTCTTAAAACTTTGGCCACTTTCGCCTATAAAACAACAGTCACAGATACAGCGGTTATCTACGACTATGCGCAGGTGAGATTTCCAGATGTGTATTGGGATACTCAATCAAATGGTATAAATTGTTATTATCGGATTCAGTCCAAATGGATTCAGTCGGTGGATTATGCTGATACTAAAAATTGGAATCCGCCAACGGATATGAAGTATTTAACTTATGATCAGTCTGTTAAATTAAACATTCGTTTTAATACTAAAATTTATAAACCAGGTAAGTATATCTATGAACTTCATTTGAAGGCAACGAAAAATCCGGATGCAAAATAGTTATTGAGGAGATTTGAAAAACTTGTGTAAGTGGAGGCTATTCCCATAAGAATAGCCTCCATTTGGTAAGCACGGTTTCCGATATCATTTTTAAAGACGGTTATGCTTTTGGGGAGGTAAAGAGATTGTGCATTTTGCTTTAAGAGGTCGCATTCTCGTTCTTATTTAAACCATAAATAATTATGAAAAGAAAATTTTTCACTTTCGGTCTGAGCCTATTGATGAGTACGAATCTAATGGCACAATCTGCTCAGGATTTTAAGCAGACCTATTCGGATCTTTCTGTGTTCGAAGACGCATTCGCATTAACGTTAAAAAAAGGTATTAAGAAAAAGCAGATCGACCAGATTGGTGACACCACATTGCGCAGGGTAGCTTTATCTATGCTAGATGGCAAATACAGTAAGGAGTATAGATATGCAGCTTATTCTGCCTTGCTTAACCCATCCACATTGGGGCATCAGTTGAGTATTGGTGATGGATATAGCAAATATGAGAATATGACCGGGGTTTACCTTCCAAAAGGGCAGCATATTGTCATTGTAGATGGTATTGCAAATGGCAAAGAAGTTAACCTAGTGGTACCAAATTGGCTGCGTAAAGCTCCGGATCCGATCAAACCCACAGAAGATCCGAAAGGCTGGGGATTAGAAAAACAAGAATTTAGATTGCATAATGGCGTGAATATTATCCAGCTCAACGATTTTGGAAGTTTAGCTTATATTGATTATTTCTCTGAAGAACCTGAGAAAGAAAAACCTGTTACGGTGCATTTTCCAACAGGACAGGTAAACGGATATTTTGATATAAAAAAGCAGGGCAACAAGGAATGGGACAGTCTGATTGATCATGCAGTCTTTCCAATTATGGATGCAAAGGGCGAATATATACAGACAGCCTATCCCATAGAGGCAATGAAGAAATATGCCTATGGAAGAGGTGTTGAACTGATCAGTAACTATGATTCTTTAGTATTCAGACAGCATCGTTTGATGGGTTTGGAAAAATATAAGAAAGTTCCTAAGAACCGTATCCTTGCGCGGGTAAATTATAATTATTACATGTTCCGTGATGGGGATGGGGTTGCCTATATGGGGGACAAAGTAGGTTATGCGATGCGTATGGTTGTTGATCCTGCTTCAGTAATAAAAGGAGATCCCTGCTGGGGGTTTAGCCATGAAGTAGGACATGTGCATCAAACACGACCAATGTTTAATTGGGGAGGACTCGGTGAAGTGAGCAATAACCTGTTTTCTTTATATGTTACACGGTCATTTGGTAATAAAACACGGGTTTCTGAGCAGAATAACTTTGAAAAAGCCAAATCCAGTATTATTGACAAAAGAATTTCCTATTTATCTGATCCTGATGTGTTTAATCGTTTGATCCCTTTCTGGCAATTGCAGTTATATTTTGAAGGAGTTGGAAAGCGTCCAGATTTTTATGCGGATCTGTTTGAGGCTTTTCGTCAACAGAATAGTGCTAAACCAAGGAGGGTACGCTCGGATTGGGCTTCTGACAGGATGATGGGAGAGCGGAATCCAGCTGTTCATCAATTAAACTTTGTCAAAACAGCATGTGAGGTTGCTAAAATCGATCTGACTGATTTCTTTGATAAGTATGGATTCTTCTATATCGGTACATTGGAGTATGATGATTACGGAAAGTATACGTATACAATGACACAGGAAATGGTTGATGAATGCAAGAAGGCAATTAAGAATATGAGCTTGTCTCAACCTAAAGTAGATCTTACTACGCTAAGAGACAATTAATATTTGGCAATTAGTCGATAAAACTCCGAACGATACAAGTTGCTTCGGAGTTTTATATTTTTAAGCGCATTCGTTCTTATAAAATATTTACTTTTTACTTCAAGAAACTTCGTTTCCAGCCAGTGAGTCCGAGTATTTGGACTGTTTTTGGATTTTTTTTAGTTGCGGTTGGCGAGCTGTTCGACACGAATCAGGCTTTAAAAGTACCTGAATACAGATGTTAGTCTAGTTCGGCGTGAATGCCAGTGCCGTTTTAATGTGCTGTACTCGGAGCAAGCACGGAAACAGTATGGATTCATGTCAATGTTCCAACTGGGATATAACTCCTTTCGCCCCCCTAGCCAAGGGGGGACCGCAGGATACCACACCATATTATATGATTCCGTCATCCCATAGCCCTAGAATCACAAATACTACCTGTGATCGCCCCATTGTTACTCGTTATTATAGACAAGTTCGATTTTAATTTAGCAATAAGTTAGATTTAAGTTAGCGATCCATTAGGTATACTTTAGCTTTTACCTAATGAAAACCTAAACTAAACCTAAACAAGCCCTAACTAAAACCTAAATAAATGGATAATTTGTCCGCCAGTTAAGAATAAAGTTCTCCATAGGCTATCGAATGGAAATCTTCGGGTTATTTCCTGTAGGAATCCCCCGGAGCGCCCTGTCCGTAAGGGGAGAGCATCTGTTTTTGCGTTGTTCGCCAGCACCGTCCGTGGCGCAGTCTTTTTCGGTCACCGTTTCGCTCCGAATCAGCGTATCCCCGCTAAGTGTTCACATCCAGCCCTTTCCAGATTCCGGGTGTATCCCAGGGGGCCTGACTGCCATTCTTCGGCCGCGCCTATGCGATGGGCTGCCTCGCGATCCATTTCCCCTGCTGTCCGCCGCCTTTTTCCCGCTTTTCCTGTCCGGAAGC
>Ga0153980_1000073_pt1 | contig 67534 bp, 61 predicted proteins | sample TSGA064MetaG_FD_104722 | JGI IMG/M metagenome (GOLD analysis project Ga0153980, IMG submission 104722) | Attine ant fungus gardens microbial communities from Georgia, USA - TSGA064 MetaG | ecosystem: Host-associated > Fungi > Mycelium > Unclassified | place: USA: Georgia, Magnolia Springs State... | reverse complement strand
GGGGGTAAGAGTGTAAATACAGAAGAAATAGTGGATGTAATTAATCAAATCAGGCCTTTCAAGAAACTAGGAAAGATAAAATAAATAAACTCTTATTAGAAGTATTAATAAAAATATTGTTAATTTAGGTAGTATATCTGCTATTGCTTTAAATACACATACACAGGGTATAATGTAATTTCTGCTACAATTGCTAATCGATAATTTTATATAACATCTTGATATAAATATACACGGTGCGATGTATAGCTAATGCGTGTACTTAAGGAGAGTTAAGACGTCTGCTCCTCTTTTAAATTAAAACCCTAGTCCATTGGATTAGGGTATTTTTTTTGCGTTAATTTAATTTTTACGTGGCTTTTTGGGGTGTTTGTAAGAGTTATTAGTGAAAGGTAATAATTGAAAGTATATAATTAAAGATATTTTTTTATTATAGCATCACCTTATAACGAGAAGGAGGAATATAGATTATGAATTTTAAGAAGATGTTAACTTTTGGACTTTTGGGATCAAGTGTGTCATCTCACCCAATACCAGATTTGAAAAATAATGGAACGAGTGAGCTAACATCAGGAACGCAAGATTTTAATAATCAAGATGGGGAAACTCCTAACAATTCGTTAATGGAACTCCCTTCAAGTCTGGAACGAAAGTATGCTGATGCCCCTGCGTTAAACGATGCGATAGATGCTTATCATGCTCATAGTCCTCAAAAATCAAAAGCATCACCCTTATCAGGTAAAATTAGAAACGAGGACGTTATAATAGATCATTATTTAAAAGTAGTTAAAATACAGTTAGAGTACCTCAAAGGTCCAGATTTATCACATACTGTTTTTAAGGAAGCAATCGAAACAATGATAGATATAGCAAAATATAAAAAAAAAGAGGCGCATCTTATAAATACAGAAAATATTCCTAGAAAGTCAAGAGAACAACTAGACAGTTTAGCTAGTTTATTTAATGATGCGAAAATAATTTATAAGGATATAGAAAATAAATTAGAGGGAAGTAATTTAAAAAAGAACAAAATTTTAAAGATTAAAGCAGGTATTGAAACTCGATTAGGAAAAATTGAGGAAGTTGTTGAATCTTACAGAGGCGGTAAGATCACTGATAAAGTCTTAACTTATTCCTATTATCCGAATTTTAAAAAAAGGTTTAAAGAACTCTCATCTGAACTCAAAGAGACAACTCCATTCATTGATCATGTAGAGAGCATGTCAGTTAAATATAGCAATGAGGCAAGACTTTTCAACAAATGCTCAAAAACAGATTTTAAGAATGTGGATAGATTTACGAGGTGTGATCTTTTGGATAACTCAAGAACCAATGAAGATCGCGACAAGGACTTTAGTTCACTCGAAAATAGAATCAATGAATTACAAATTAAAATAGTGAATATTGAGTCTGCAATGATAAACGAGAGAGATTCTATCAAGTGGTTTCTTCAGTCTGACAAAATAATGTCGTATAAAATGGCAACTAGTTATATAAATAAATATGATGAGAAAATTAATGAATTAAAACAGAAAGACTATGTTAGTGAACTTAATGAATATAAAAAAAATTTTATAAAAAAGGATGATCCGTATCTTGCAAGAAAATTGCAATCAGCTCAGATGAAGGCATGCTTTATAAATACTAGAGGTAAGTTACCCTATGAAGATCGGATAAAAATTTGTAAGCTCACTCCCATTACACCACAAGGGCGTTAGTAATGAGAAAATAAGATGAAATGAGTTACAATGCGTCTCAAGTCTAGGCTTCAAAGATAAGGGCTAGATAAATGGATAACTAATTATCAGGATAAGGTGTAAAATTATCAAACACCTGAGGAAACTAGAGACGATTGCCCCTAGTCTTTAGAAAATGATGCTGTTGTTATTTACCGTTAGAAAACAGGGTTTTTTGTTTTAACAGGGATTATGATACTATGAAATTATAAAAATTTAAAAATATAGGTTATAATGGTAGATATGGTAGGTGTGAAATAATAAAAAAAAGTAGTAAAACACTACTCTTGCCAACGTTACCCTAGCTGGCTCGTGATTATTTAATAATAGTACGTACTTATTTAGTAACTTTATAATGTCTTTCAAACGTGATGATATCAATACTTTAGAGCCTTTTAAAGCTTGACAGTGCTTGACAATTAAATGTGAGGTGTTCTATTATGAAGTTAAAAGACTATTTGATTGATAAAGGGTTCTTATTTTTTTGCTAGGCTTAATAAATCTTTATTTAGAGATGCTTTATATGAGGTGCAACAATTTATCACTGTTTCTTATTATAGTTTCTTTGGTTTACTGTTAATGGGTTATTTTAGTTATGACTATGGGAAAAGATGAAAATTTTAACAACGCTTTGATCAATTTTTGGAGGAATTAGATGGAAAATATTTAATATCAGAGTTATTCCCATCGGTGAATTTTTTAGAAGGAAAGAAATTACATGAGATTTTACAAATAACAGGCAAATCCATGAAAGAAAATGTGAATCAGTATGCTTTTTCTATGGAAGAACATAAAGATTATATTGAAATGTGGATTCATGAAGTGAAAACTCTTTTGGCATCTACGTGATTGTTAATAGAAAATAACCCTAATGAATGCACCAAAAGCCTTAATAAGATATCTACTTTAATTAGGTGGATCAAGACGGTTAAGGCAATGGAACGAAAAAAATGTAAAAAAAGGCTTATTACTGGTATTAAACAGTAAGAGAAACCAATGGAGTCCAGCTGTAAGTAAAAGGCATTTAATCAGAGTTAGAATGAGATGAACCGAGGTTTTATAGCTTTATTGGGGATAGAAGGTTTCTGCAATTGCAATTATGACAAAAATTGAGTGATTCTAAAGCTACTGCCACCTGGAACTGCTATTTCTTTACTGTTTTTAGGGTGAGTTAGGGTCACATCTTAATCTAAAAGTGGCTTTATAATCTGTATTTGTTAGTTTGAATCTTTTATATAAAAATGATCTAGAAATGGTCAAGTCAAGTAGCATTTATATTAAAAAATAATAGCTACCGACCCTAGTATTATTTGCGAATGGGCACTATTATTAGCACAAAGATGATAAAGTTTAATAATTTCATTCTCTCGCACATATAATCCGTGTGGAGGTGGATGATAGGATGAAAAAAATAAATGGATCGCAACTTTTTACCCTTATCCTTATTACACAAATTTTTGGTCTTCTTAGCAATTTACTTTCAGGACAAACAAGACAAATCTACACCGCATTAATAAAACCACCACTGGCGCCACCTGGATGGCTTTTCGGTGTCATTTGGCCCCTGCTGTATCTACTGATTGGAATGGCAGCATATTTGATTTACCAAAAACCTCAGACAGCTGAGAGTAAAATAGCCATTCGGTTATATTGGGCCCAGCTGCTTGTTAATTTCCTTTGGCCCATTGTATTTTTCCGTTTTGAATGGTATGATTTAGCGGTTGGTGTCATTATTTTGTTAGATGTGTTAGTAGCGGTTGCTGTTATCCGGTTTTACAACGTCAAAAAAATTGCTGGGTATTTAATGGTTCCTTATCTTCTTTGGATTTTATTTGCCACTTATTTAAATATAGGGGTTGCATTACTAAATTAACGGTTATAAAAAATAGGAGTGCTGAAATGATAGGTCGTTTTCAGTTAGCTCCTTTTTTTATTTGTAGAAAGTAAGTAAATAACTGTTATACAAAATTGTAGCTACTATATTTACGGCTGAGACAAGACGTTTTTAAGAAAAAATGGACGGCTTATTGTACTATTTCTTTTTTTGTTTTTGGTATAAATAAAGTCAATTTTATGATTAATGAAAAAGTTATGGTTCTTTATTTCTTAATCAGTTTGAGCACCTAACAGCATAAAATCTTACACTAAATTAGCTAAGAAACTAACAATATATGACCATAGACAATTGAGATAAAGTATTATAAGTCTTAAATGAGTGGAATGAAATAACTGAAGATTTGATACAGATAGTTATAAGTTATTTCAAGAAGTTAATGATGGAAAAAATATTGAGTACAAGGCGTGTTTGAGAGCATTCAAAAAAGATGAAATAGCACCCAATCGTTTAGATGATTGAGTGTTCTTATTTAATTAATTGTTCAATTTCTATTTGTGAATTGATTTCTTCATCATTCCTAGGCTGCAAGATATTAAAGAAGAAATTTAAGTTATGCTTACTGCTCTGAATAGTCAAATCAACACCTAGTTTTAAAATTAATTATTTGGAGATACCATAATCAAACAATTGACTGAAATGATTCATCGATACCTATATGGTAACGACCTCTTTTGTATTTTCATCAGAGTAGAATGAAAGTAAATAAAAAAGTAGATCTAAACATTATATTTAGACATGCTTAGTTTACGGTAACATCAACCTAAAGATAACCAATTTTTCTTTTTTAATAACTTCTTAACAAGTTTATGATATACTCTAATGTGAAAGGAAGGTGCGTTTAAAATGGCACGAATACTTGTTGTGGAAGACGATAAGCCTATTAATAATCTAATCAAGATGAACCTTGAACTAGTGGGTCATACTTGTGTTGCTGTTTTTGACGGAGAAGCGGTATTTTCAGAATTGGAAAAACAAAATTTTGATTTAATCTTGTTAGATATTATGCTTCCTAAACTAGATGGATTTCAAGTGATTCAACAATTAAGCAGCGATATCCCTGTCATCTTTTTAACCGCTCGCGGGGTTGTAAGTGATCGAATTAAAGGTTTGCAACTGGGTTCTGACGATTATCTGGTCAAGCCATTTGATATGTTGGAACTACAAATGAGAATTGAAACGGTTTTACGCCGCACACAAAAATCGGAGAATCAATTTTTCTTAGACGATGTGAAAGTTGACTTAGCTAGTAGACAAGTCTTTTATAAGGATGAACGGGTGGATTTTACACCACAGGAATTTTTGTTAATTGAAACTTTGATCAAAAACCGTAATATTGCTTTGTCTCGTCATAAACTATTAGAAATCGCCTGGGGCTATGATTTTGGAGGTGATACAAGAACGGTCGATGTTCACATTCACAATATACGTAAAAAGTTATCTTGGGAAAAAGTTATTAAAACAGTTTACAAACTAGGATATCGACTAGAGGTAACACGATGAGGTTAAAAACATTTTTTACTTCTTATTTTTTGTTAATTTTTATCTTATTTATTACAGTGAGCACCATTTCGGTTTATATGATTAATAATCAAATGGACATGTTGAATGCAAGAAGTGGGAGAGAATATCAAACCATTTCCGCTTCCTTAGCTAGAGATCTGGCCGCCACCCTTGATAGAAGTCATAACGATACGCTTGAATCCATTATGGTAAGCAGCTTGGTAAATGCCTATGCTAGTTTTTACAATGAACACTTTATTGAGATTTCTTTGATTGATCTCCAATCGAATGATGATGTTAACCCTTATATAGAAACTTCTTTTACTGTGCAAGAGGAAAGAAATTTTGTTTTTATTTCAGGCGTATTGCCAACACCTTTCCAAAATTATCGGTTAGAGGCTTTTTTTGATATGACAGACGATTTGGCGAGTATGAAGCAGATCAAGCAGATGTTGTTGATTCTTTTTATTATGTTTTCTATTGTAGCTGCTGTTGCCTTACATCTCATTTTGATAAAGATTTTCAAGCCTTTAGAAATTGTTGCCGTTGCTTCTAAAAAAATTGCAGGAGGAGAGTATAGCGAAAGAATACTGATTAAAGGTGAAAAAAATGAGTTGTCCGCCGTTGCTGAAGATTTTAATACAATGGCGGAAGAAATCGAGAAACAAATAAAAAGATTAAGGAAAGAAGTGGAAGGAAAACAGCAGTTTGTCGACAATTTTGCACATGAAATTCGCACGCCTCTGACTTCTGTAAATGGTTATGCAGAATATATGCAAAAAGTCTACTTAAAGGAAGATGAACTAATAGAAGCGACCCAATATATTATGGATGAAGCCAAACATATGAAAAACCTAGCAAATTCTCTGTTAGAGCTGGCAACTTTAAGAAATTTTATCCCCCAAAAAGTCATGATTTCAATTCCACAGTTGTTTGAGGATATTGGTCAAACCCTTAAGAAAACTTTTGACGAACAGAAAATAAAGCTTATGTGTCACACCGATGTTGATTTTTTAGAAGCACAACAAGATTTACTTAAAAGTTTGCTGCTCAACTTGTGTTTTAATGCCTTAAAAGCTTGTTCTCATGGTGAAGGAGTTATTAAACTAGAAGCAAAAAAAGAGAAGGAAAAAATTATTTTGTCAGTATCTGACAATGGGTGTGGCATCCCAAAAGAAAGCCTAGAAAAAGTAACAGAGCCTTTTTTTAGAGTAGATAAAGCTAGAAGTAGAGAAGGCGGTAGTACGGGACTGGGTCTAACTTTATGTGGACAAATCGCCCAAGTTTTCGATGCCCAAATGATAATAGAATCGGAGGAAGAGGTTGGAACAGAGGTAAAAATAGTTTTTACAGCTTTATAACCATTTGAAAATATCTTGTTAATAACTTAGTTTTATACTATTCATGTAAGCTTTAATTAACAGGAAAGGGGCACGTAAAATGAAAAGAGAAATAGTTAAAATCACAGCTTTTTCAGTTTTGTCTATTGCGGTTTTGGGAGGAGCCTTTGTTGGGATTAATCAAATGGTACTGGCAAACGCACTCAATAAAGGAGCAAGCATTGAACCTGTGACGACAAATCTAAATTCAGAGGAGTTTCAAGAGCTAGAACAAACTAGATTTAATCTATTAGTCACGGAAAGATTTTTAGAAGATCGTTTTCCAGAAGAATTACAACATGACTATTCATTTGATAAACCTGAAAATGCTCTTACAAAGGAAGCGGCAGCTCAAATTGGAGCCCAGTATATTTATGAGATGTTAAGTGAAAATATTGAGGGAAAAAGGGTGGAAATGAGCTATTATGACAGAGATTCACAATCAAGACCTTACTGGGAAGGGCGAGTAGGAATCTCTGAAGCAGATATCCAAAACCATCAATATGATTTTCGGTTTGTCATTGATGCTGTTACAGGTGAAAGGATTGGGATCGAAAATAATGTGGGTCATGAATGGAGCGAAAGCGTACTGAACAGTTTGACGACTTTCGACAAACCTCCGTCTGTCAGTGATGAGCAAATCGTAGAATATACACAGTTAGTCCAGGATTTTGCAGAGCGACATTTTACAGAGACATCCGTGAATAGCATTCGTTTTAAGGTGCTGGATTGGTTGGGAGCGACCAGAAATGATAGTGGTGAATTTGTTGTAGAGTGGATCGCAAGATTTGATGTAGTAGACGATACAGGTCGCTTTGCAGCTGCAGCCATTACACTGGAGTCCCAACAATTACGTCACTTTTCCACAGAGGTCAGTGATAATATTCACCTGGAAAGTGATCGAAACAATCGCACACCCAAGGATGAAAATAGCCCGACTTTGGACTGGGTTCTATCGACAGGTGAAACTATTTTTATAGTTGATAATACATGGATGTCAGAAGAATCTAATCCAGATCTGGACCACGAGTTGACACCGTTTAATCTATCCATTGAAGAAGCGGCAGAAATAGCTGCCCAATTGATTTATGAAGAATTTGGTGATCGCTTAGACGGTATGAGATTTGATAAGATTTTTCGACATTCTGCTCTTGGAGAAAGAGAATTTTGGAACGGATTTGTATACGATGATGAAGCTAAACAATTATTCTATTACGTCATTGATGCTCGTACAGGTGAAAGAATTGAACTTTCTAAGAATACAGCGGATACACCCTTCTTAGGGTAAAAGAGAGAGAAAAGGTATTAGAGAAGTGATCGTGTAAACTGTATGGGAAAGCTATTCATGATAATTTACATTATAGGCATTGTGAGAACATGAAATAAAGCAAGCAAATTGATATGAACAGTTTGCTTGCTTTTTCTAAGTCGTCTTTATGGATTTATTGAGTGGAGATCAAATGTTTTAGCTGCTTCTTCAAAAACTTCATTTCCATTTGCAAGGTTTGGATTTGATCTATCATTCATTTCAAACTTCTTAAAGCATTGAATACATAATTGACATATTCATCTCCTTGAATATGTCAATTATGTATTCTTTTTTTTGGATGACAACTTTAGCAAATAAATTCTCTGGACTTTAAATAGAGTTGTTAGCAGGTTTCATCATGTAGGTAACTTAGAATTTGTTATGACAAATTATAGTCTTCGGTTTCTTACCGATCCATTTACTAAGTGAGAAGTCAAGGTTAATTAAATAAAGCCAAGAAATCCAGCTAGTTAATTTTTGCTATTAAACACTCACACTCACTAATGGAAGTGAGATATAAATGTTCCCTAATCTAAGTTTTTAACGAGAGCACCACCTAACGTTAAGAAGGATTGAGTTCTTTTATCGAGAGTGAACTGCTAAGAGCCTTTATAGTTAATACCTACTGGGTGTTACTTATAATCAATATTTCAATGTTAATCAAGTAAGCAAATAATTTAAAGAAATCGTTTCAGAACTGTATAATAGTGGCATATAAAATGATGATGCTAAAATACTATGGGCTTATTGTATTAGTGCTATAAAGTAGCTAATAATTTATTAATGGCTAAAAGTTCAGATTTCTCACTGGAAATATAACTTGCCAACAGGGACAAATTGACCTTGACTCTCAAACCAATCAATTAATTGATCACAATTACTAATGCGCTTTCGTTTCATAATCACTAAGATTAGTGTTTTGACTAACTCATCATCAACCTCATGCTTTGAGTCGACCAAAGGATTCAACAAATGGATAATATCGTAAATTAAAGCTTTAGAATATGTTTTATCTTTCAGCAACTTAATGAGTTCATCGTAGATAGGTAATGTTTGCTGGTTTTGATCTTTTTTAAATAAAATGAATGACAAATCGTACGTAATTCACCACTTCGCTTCATAACCGCTAAATTAAAGGCGTTTTTATTTGTAACTTGTTTAGCACCATGCTCCATCTTGCCAACAGTTATTAATACTTCTTTTAAAGGTTGCATTAAATGAGCTACTACAATACCAGCAGAAAACGTAAGCTTTGTTTTTTCTAGGAAAGCTTGATGAAGTCGATTAAGCCCTGAAAAAAGAGTTCGGATTGGAACAAAAGCTAGCACATCTTCTCCTCCGGCATAAACACACATGCCTTGACACTCCTCTTCAATTATTTTTTCTGCTTGTTTTGCAAAGGCACAGATTTTTTCACTTAAATTAGAGTGCTCAGCTTCCGTTTTTTCTAAATAAGCGTAACCCATGTTATCACCATCAAACTTAATACAAGCATAATAAGAGCTTAAATGACTGTAGTCTATCGCCTCAGCTAATTTGAAATGGTCTACTTTATAATCGTCAAATGAAGGTGCATTTCCATTAGCTAAATCATAAATAGCGTTAGCAATTTCCGTTTTATTTGCGTAATTTTGATAATAAGCATTAGTTTTAATTTGAGTGCTGGCTTCCAAAAGCATTTGTCGCAAAGACCTGACTTGGCGGTCACTCACATAAATTCGTTTCATCAAAGCAATGGCTGACAAAGCTTCTTTTGGCTTAACTAAATATTTAACTTTATCACAATGGGACAAGACTATATAAGCATTGTTGTCCTTGTCATTTAATTTATTCAAATCAGTATGGTACGGATAGGTTCCCTCGGTTTCTTTGATAAAGATAGCATTATATTCTGGAAACAGCGTACATTTACGACCTGGAAACTCTTGATTTTGTTGAAAAGGACGTATATTTTTAACTGCATGCAAGTTTTTAAACATTGTCTGGTAAGCTTGTTGATAATGTTCATCGCATTTATAAGGATGATACAACCAATGGATCTCTAAAAAATCAGCGAGTTGCGTCAAAGCCAAACTTAATTCTTTAGGATGGGTGATGCCAATGGTCTTAAACGCTGTCTCACTCATCTGTATAAAATGAGTTCTTACCGCATCAGCTAATTTTTGTGCTAAGCGTTGGTAATGATCTGAGGGCTTTGTATTATAGTTATCTATTTTAGCGATAAAACGATTAGGAATATTAGAGCCGTCTTCGTCTGCGTTAACGACTGGAAATACAACCTTAAAACCCTCAACAGAAATGTTACAAATGGCCTCTTTCGTTAATTGCGACAGAATATAGCTTCCTCCGTATAAATCGTTCATCTTGCGAGAATTTTCAATAAACCCTTTAACAGGGCCGACTGTAAATGCAAATAAGGCTTTCATTATTTTTTCATCTCCTTTCTTTCAATCATGTTTTGAAACTCTGATCGCCGGGAAAGTTCTACATCATATTCTTCTCTTTTATATATGGCTTTAACATAAGTATAGATGGGTAAGTAGTCCGTACCTATTTTCGTTAAACTAACAATAATCGCTGATGCAAGATCTTTATCACCAGTGGGATCGACATCGGTTTCCTTTTGTTGTTTTTTTATCCAATGACCTGCTTCATCAACTTTTCTTAAATAACCATTAAGCTTTTCTTCATTAAAATTTTTCCCAAAAACAATTTTTTGAATAAGCGGTCTTTTTTCAGTTTTATTATATTGTTGAGATAGGACAGTGGGTTTAATTTCATTTTTATCCAATATATATATAGGGTTAGAGATTTCTGGATTTGAATCTGTAATTTTATTTAAAAGAGTTAAAATTTCAGCTTTAGTCTGGTCAACAGTCATTTCTTTAGAATCATAAAGCATAACGCATCCTCGAGCTCGACGAACACGTTTTCCCATTCCCGATAAATAAAATGAAAGCTTAATCATATTTTTATACCAGTCTACATCCTTCTGACTCTCTTTTCGTACTTTTAAGCTAATATTGAAACGAGAACCTATATGAAAAGACTTAATAAGGAAAGTATTGGATTTATGAAGGGTTACAGAATGTTTTCTTATCTTAAATAGTTTAGGATTAGCTCTCATTTGCAAGCGTAAAAGAGGGGGAGTCTGTACTACCAAAATATTCACTTTCATATTCAAATAGTTTTTCTTTTGTGAGATTTTGTTGTGTAATTCGATAAATATAGCGTAATAGTCCTTTCAATTCAGTAGGGCGCAGCTCTAAAACATTATTATTGCCATAAGAAAGCAGTGGAGTAATGACTTGACATGTAATAGATTCCATAACTACTTCCCTTCTTCCTGAACTTTTTCATTGAACATCTTGACATAAGCTTGGTGCGGGAATAATAAAGGATTGTTAATCAGCATAAGAATTTGATTTAACTGGAAATTAAAAGATAATAATGAATTATTACCCACTTCAAAATTATCAACTGTTTTATCTTCAAGCTTTTTTATTGCTTCATTTGCTTGAGGAGTTAATTCAGCACCTTTGCAAAAATTTAAATCTTGATAGATATCACCCAACTTTTGAAATTTATCCGTAAAGGGAATGTCTAATATTGTAGAATCAGTTTGCGCTGTGATCACAATATCAAATAGATCTTTATTGGCTCCCTTATCTAATGTACACAAAATTTTAATAGGGCGAGTTGACCTTTGAGTAAATGCTCCATCGGTGGCTAACATATTGGCAATTCTTGCAATGGACTGATCAGAAGTTTTCAAATCGTTAATCCTTTGACACCAAGCCGTTGCATCTGTATTTCCACTTTTACACTCTACAGCAACGGCTACTGCTTCAATAGGGATAAATTTAATCCGACCGTATTGAAAAATATAGGGGGTGTAAGTTTCATCTATGATAGCTATATCGACTTCTTTAGAGACTCCTGTTTGACTATTCTCTTGGCTAAAGGATGAATCAATAATAAAAACAGACTGTTCAATCACAAACTTTTTCGGAATTATCATTTCAAAAAGTTGCTTCCACACATCTTCACGGGCGGTTCCCGTTGTTGGTGAATGCATACAATTTCGCATTTTAAGTTCTTCAACTAAACTCTTTTCTAATTGGACATAGTTCGCTTTAATATTATCAAGAATATTGCTCTTACTTTTTTTTGATTGGAAATTTATCTACGTATATGTTAAATTTTCTAATACCTATATATTATTAAAATATGACAGCATATTTCAAATAATTTTTCTAATTTTTAAAATTGCTAAACAAATCGATTTATATCATGGAATCATGGGCCTGATCATGAAGGGTACTTAACACTATGTTCAACTTCCGAAAAATCCATCTGGTTTTATTTTGATGGGTGTAAGAAATGCCCCTACTTTTTTAATGTAATATAAATGAGTAGAAGAAAGGGAGCAACCACTTACTTTTACGGATTTCGGAAGACTTTAAGTTTGTGCTATAATAGAAATAAGATAATGGCTTGTATTGTAAACTTGCTAGGTTTAATAAGTAATTATTTTACTTTGGAGAGGGTATAAGTCGATAAATGAATTACTATGAGAAAGGTGCTCTTTTCGATTCGCTAGAAATGACCATGGAGATAAAAAGAAAAATGTCTTAATTGACGTATCATATAATAAGGAATGATAGGGGCAACATATTTTCCTTTTTGAGAGAGGTGGAAACGTTGTTAAAACACGCAGAACATTTATTGCAGCAATATTTTGGCTATTCGTCCTTCCGTGAGGGACAAAAGGAGATTGTCCAGCAAATCCTTTCAGGTAAAGATACGATGGGAATCATGCCAACTGGAGGTGGGAAATCGATCTGTTATCAGATTCCATCATTAGTTTTTGAAGGCATTAGCATCGTGATTTCGCCTCTGATTTCTTTAATGAAAGATCAAGTAGACTCTTTAGCGCAGATGGGAATTCCAGCTACTTATATCAATAGTTCTTTAACAATTAAAGAAACCAGGACTAGAATGAGTCGCCTAGCAGCTGGCGACTTTAAGCTAATCTATGTTGCACCAGAGCGACTGGATTCTTGGGACTTTCTTGAAGGTATTCATGGTTTAAAAATTCCTTTAGTTGCGATTGACGAGGCTCATTGCATCTCTCAATGGGGCCATGATTTTCGGCCTAGCTACCAAAACATTCGGACTTTCATCGACCAACTGCCACAAAAGCCCATTGTTCTGGCCTTAACGGCGACGGCAACGGCTTTAGTTAGAGAGGATATTTGCACCTTACTGGACATTCCACTAAACCATACGATCATGACCACTTTTGAAAGAAAAAATTTAGCTTTCCAAGTTTTGCAAGGCGAAGATAACGAGAGCTTCATCAAAAATTACGTGAAAAAGAATAACCAAGAAGTGGGAATTATCTATGCGGCGACTCGTAAAGATGTGGATAGCCTGTACAACCTTCTTAAAAAGGCGGGAGTTCAGGTGGCAAAATACCATGCAGGGCTTTCTAAGGCGGAGCGGACTAGGTATCAGGAAGATTTCTTATTTGATCGAATTAAGGTTGTGGTTGCCACCTCGGCTTTTGGAATGGGTATTGATAAGTCAAATGTTCGCTATGTCATTCATTATCAGATGCCCAAAAATATGGAGAGTTACTATCAGGAAGCGGGACGTGCCGGGCGTGATGGTTTGGACAGTGAGTGCATTCTCTTGTACAGCTCTCAAGATGTTCAAGTACAGCGCTTTTTGATCGAACAATCCACTGAGATGAGTCGTCAAACGGGAGAGCTGAAAAAACTGCAAGCGATGGTGGATTATAGTCATACTGAAAGCTGTTTTCAGACGTTTATTTTAAATTATTTTGATGAATTTCCAAATGAAGACTGTGGGCGTTGCGGAAACTGTACCGATACTAGGGACAGCATTGAAGTGACTGTCGATGCTCAAAAAGTGCTTTCTTGTGTCATGCGGATGGGGCAGCGCTTTGGAAAAACGATGGTTGCTCAAGTTTTGACAGGTTCAAAAAATAAAAATATCCTTAAATTCCGTTTTAACCAGCTGCCGACTTTTGGTCTGTTCTCAGATCAAAGTGTTAAAGAAGTTAGTACATTTATGGAATTCTTAATCTCGGGGAACTATTTAGCCGTTGAGCAAGGCCAATTTCCCGTTGTTAAAATGACCCCTAAAGGTAAAGCGGTCTTGCTAGGGCAATCTAAAGTGTGGCGCAAGGAACAAACAAGCATCAAACGCCTCGGAAAAGAAAATCCACTATTTTCCGCTTTACGCGAGTTGAGACAGGAGATTGCAATTGAAGAAGGAATTCCGCCGATTGCAGTTTTTGAAGATCAAACGTTACAAGAAATGTGCACGAAATTTCCAACAACATTAGCTGATTTATTGCAAGTTCAAGGAATCGGGGTCCAAAAACAAGAAAAATACGGTGCAAGATTTTTGGAAGTGATCGGCCACTTTCAACCTGAGGATGTAGGTGTAGAAATAAAAAAGAAAGTATCCAAAGATGATCCGCTATTTGTTGCCCTTCGCGCTCTTAGAAGCGAGATTGCTTCAAAAGAAGGGGTGCCACCGTTTTTTATTTTCTCTGATCAAGTTTTAATGGCGATGTGTGCCCAATTTCCCAAAACTTTGGCAGACTTTCTGAAGATTAAAGGAATAGGGATTCAAAAACAACAAAAATATGGGAAGCAATTTTTGCAGGTTCTCAGTCAATATAAGAGGGAAGACGTAAAGATTCAAGAAGTCGTAGAGGAAACGAAAGCGATAAAAAAGCCGCGAGGTTCTGAAAAAACACCGACTCATTTAATTACTCTGGAACTATACCGTGAAGGAAAAGAAATCAATGACATTGCCAAAATCCGTGAGGTAACTAACCAGACCATTGAGAATCATTTGCTAAAATGTGCTGAAGAGCAACTTTTGGATTTAGAGCCATTCATCCCCATGGAGTTCGTGGAAGAGCTTCAGTATGTCGCTGAAAAGCACAAAGCTGATGGGCTAAAAGCCATGAAGGAGCAATTACCAGCTGAAATTTCTTACTTTGCAATTAGAGCTTTTCTGGTTAAGTATTCATAAATAAAAGAAATTTATTGCTACGATTAATAGCTATAACAGAAGTCTATATTAGATTTTATGTAGCAGGAGAGCAAGTTTTAGTTTATAATTAATTAGCGTTTTCAATAAAGAGAAAAGACAATATTGAATATTAAATTTAGATACTATGAAGATCAAGATTTTTAGCAATTGAAGACAGCTGCCACTATTTTCTCATTTTCTTCCCAAATCCCAACGGTATGCCGCCAGTTATTCCTTACATTCCCCCATATCATATGGACGCCTCTAGATGATGGCCCCGCAGTGCAAAGGGGTGTTAGGTGGTGAACAACCCTTTTATCAGATTTGAGTTTTGAAGTGATATCTAAAGATAATGTTTGGCATTGAGTCAGAATTTTAAATTTAGCCAACTTTAATATTTGAATTAGAGTGAGCGCTAGAGTTATGTTAATGACAGCTTGTCAAACTAAGTGTTATATCTGCTCATAATCTTAAAGGATAATCTCAATTAAAGAAGCAAAGCTTAAAATGGAGTTTTCTATTTTAAGCCTTTTTCCGTCGTTTATTCATTAAATTTAAAATAATTTGAACTCTTGTTTTGAAACTTTAGCTAAATTAATTCCTTTTGAGTAAAACTCTTGAAAAAGTCTATTGGTATTCATTTTCATTGCTTTTTCTTTGAAAAGTGTGTAAGGATTAGCAAAAAAGACGTTACCTATAGCTGCTTGATAATTTCTGTTATTATTTGAGCGACACTTTGCTACGGTCAGCGGTCTGAACCTTAAATACAGCTCCTCCAAAAACTTTGTTTAACTCCTTAAAGGGCTCTTTCCATTTCTAAGACATTGATTCCTGAGAGCATTCCCCAATAAAAATGAGTGTGACGCTATATTCAGACATCCTTTACTTTTTCCTTGCTCCGAATCCGTACCCAACTTCCAATGACCGAAGATTTGACATTATCTGACACCTTTAGGTTGTGAATAATCGTAGTTCACAAGTTAAATGGTTAAAGGTGACTTCGATGTTTCCTTCTTTATCTTAAAACTATCACACCACCCTTAAATAAAGGTTTAGTAGAAATATTAATAAAGAGCTTGTTTAGAGAAACAACTAAGCTTACTTTGTTAGTTGAGGTTAGTATATATTTAGTCACGTACCTAGTGATTTTATTTCATATCTTAAGGTGAAAATATGGTAAGACTCATTGTACGAATTGAACTTTCAAAAAATTATAAAAAAATCAGCTTTTCTTTCAGAATCATGATATAATAAAAAAAATTAAAGGGGTGGTAGAATTGAATTTAAAATTTACTGATAGTCAAAATCAAAAAATTGTAGATGCAATTTTAGCCGGTTTAAGGAGCTATGTTGAAGAACGGAAAAGAAAAGCAAAAGAAATGTTGGTGAGTGATGGATACGCTTGGACAAGATCTAATCATATCGATACAGCATTAGGAAATTATTTACAAGAAATCAATATTACCTATCTAAAGAAAAAGTCTTCAGGCTGGGGTTACTTAGAGTTTTTAATCGAAGACCAAAAAATTTTATTTTTAGTCAAAAGTCAATCTTTTGTTAAGACCTTTCAAGATAAGAGCCGGAATAATACCGATCACTACATCAGAGAATTTGCGAAAAGCAATGATCATCTTGTTGAGTCTACGCATTTTCAAAACCGTATCGTTCATAAGCAGCTTTCTCTTAATTTAGGTCAATTTCCTAATACTTCCAGCGAGAAGTTAAAAGACATTGATAGAAGCTATATTATTGTTTATACTATTGGTGAAGTGGGAATGGTTGAATCCATTAGAAGTTATTTACCAAATAGCATGGGGGATTTGTATCAAGTAGAAGATTTAACACGTTATATTGAAAGCAGTAAACAATTATTTTCTGAAGAAGAACGGTCAGAAGCCAAAGTTATTTTCTCAGATGATAAATCAGATGATACTAATATCTTTACTTTTGAGATCATTGGTGACATCAAAGATGAAAAAGAACAAGTTAGAGTCTAAATGTTGTTTAAACTACCATGAAAAAGAAGCTCACAACTTGGAGTAGAAGAATTACGTTTAGAAAGGGTTACAGTATGTTTAATGGTGCAAAATTAAAAGAAACCAGAATGGTTTATGGTTATTCAAGAAAACAATTAGCTGAACAACTAAAAATTACCGAACAAGCCATTGGTCAGTATGAAAATGGTATAATTCAGCCTAAATTTAATATTTTAGTAAAATTAAATGATATTTTCGGAGTTTCCAGGAAATATTTTTTTAGTGAAGCAAACTATCAGGTTTTAAATATAGAAAATCAGATTGCTTTTAGAAACAGCGATCGATTTCAACGTAGCAAGGTTGAATTTGAAAAATATTATCTTAGCGAGCTACATCACTATCTCACAATATTTTCAAAAAAAGTTAGTTTATTTTTAAATCATCTATCTGATATTAAAGAACTTGTTGTTGAAGATTTTGCTAATCATACTGATGATCAAATTGAGAAAATTGCCTTAAAAGTTAGAAAAAAATTAAAACTTTCAGAAAATCGTCATCTTTTAACTATACTTGAGCAGAATGGCGTGATCGTTTTAGAAAAAAATTTCTTAAATAAAACGGATGCTTGCAGTGTTTGGATTAATAAGGTGCCCTATATCATTTTGAGTAGTGAACAAAAAAGCTTTGTGAGAAGAAACTTCGATTTAGCACATGAGTTAGGACATTTGATTTTACATGCTAACCGAGAGATTAACCAATTAGAGAAAAAAGAATTTGATCTGTTGGAAGCCCAAGCCAACTTATTTGCAAGTCATTTTTTATTACCGCGAGAGGAATTTTTAAAAGATCTTCAAGAAATTAAAGGTCATATTTCAAATCCTGATGCTTATATTTCATTAAAGCAAAAGTGGAAAGTCTCCATAGCGGTTCTTGCTTATCGAGCTTTTAAAGAAAATGAAATGACCTATCAGCAATTTAGATATTTTAATATTTCGTTAAACAAAAAGAATTATAAAACCATTGAACCTCTTGATTTAGATTTTACTATCATTAGACCTTTAAGATTGAAAAAAATGTTTGAATTTATCTTTGAAAATCAATTGGTTAATTTAAACACTTTTTTAGATACCCACGGATTAAGAGTAAAAAATCTAGCCATTAAATTTAATATGGAGGAAGAGTTCTTTAGAAAATATCTAGAGCGTGATAACGTAGTCCTAGATTTTAAATTCTAATCATTATTTATTGAGGTGCTAGACATCATCGACTCATTGATTAAACTCAAGTCGAATGGTGTCTTTTTTTATTGAGCAGCATCAAAATTAAAATTGCCTTATGCCAACTTAATTTTAGATAGTATTAAGCCCTAACAGAGCGATTTTTAGACATTCTGACAGGATTAGCTAAGCTTTTTTAATTCCTGTTAAATGGTAGGTATGATTTTCACTAACTAGAGCAAATTATTGATATCTGGAGCATAAAGAGTTGCAAGTTAGGTTTCTTGAGCCTATGTTGAAGAGCAACTTTCTTCAAGACGACTATTAAAGTTTTATAGAAATCAGGAAGAACAGGAGGATAATGATGAAGAATAAACTCATTGTGCCGGGTGTGCAGAAAGTAATCGATGAAACAAAAGAGGAAATTGCTAATGAGTTAGGTGTTCATCTTGGAGGTGACTCTAGTGCCCATGATAATGGGACTGTTGGCGGACAGTTTGGTGGGCAAATCACTAAGAGTCTCGTAGCTTTAGCCATGCAACAACTAGCAGAAAAAGAAAATAATTCAAAGTGATTAAGAAGAAATATGAAAATCCTCAATGAACCTAACTTTCAGTGATAAATTTTAAATTCAGGGGAGTTGGTGTTCTTCATTTAGTTTCTCTAAGAAAGAAGGTGCGTCGTGGATTTCCAGTAAAGAAGCTACAGCTGATTAGTCGATTGGTTTAAAATAATGGGTTCAAAGTCCGTTTGAATCAGAATAGTAAAAATTAATAGGCCATCAATATTTTTCCATCTTTAATAAATCTGAGTAAAAAATTTAGATAAAATAAAGAAGCAAGGCACTTACCCTGCTTCTTATTTTGTATGATTAAGTATTAAGTTACTTGTTAAACTCATTTAGTAAAGTGGGCGATTTGGGAACGGTTGTTGAAAGAATTTGGAATTCATGCTTTTAATGGTGTACAAGGTAGAATTCTTTATGTGTTGTGGGAACATAATTATTTGACCATTACAGATATTGCACAACTGACTTCAATGGCAAATACAACTCTTACCAGTATTCTTGACGGTATGGAAGCAGAGGGACTCATACAGCCAGTGCCCGATAAGATAAATCGCAGGCAAATATTTATATCAGTAACCGAAAAGGAAAAGAGTATCGTTATGACCAAATCTCCGAGGAGATGAACGAAATTTTTTACAAGGACTTTATAGAGTTAGAAATTGTGAGTTTTGAAAATCAGTTACGTAGAATATTAGAAAACAAGGAGATTTAAAAATGAACGATAACATCAAAACAGAAATTCGTGCCTTGAGTGAAAACAGACCTTTCGCTTACCTAGCTTCCGTTAATGCAAAAGGACATCCCCAAATTAAAGCTATGTTGGTGTCAGAGCATAATAGTTTAAAGGAGCATTATTTAAATACAAGTTCGAAGCGTGTAGATCAATTTATCAAAAACCCAAAAGCATCTGTTTACTACTGCCATGATTAATCGTACAAAGGGGCCTTGTTCACTGGTACAGTTGAAATATGCACAGACCGTGCTTCAAGAGAGCTTATGTGGAATAATAATTCTTACTTACACTACCCTAAAAGGATTGATGACGAGGATTATTCAGTTATTAAATTTACTGCTGAAACAGTAAATTACTATGATGGATTAGGAAATAATACTACACTGTCAATAGACGAACTGTAACTTCTACTAATTAGAAAAAAACCATGTTACCCACGACAACATTGAAAACGTCATAACTAAGATTTTGGACCTCTACACTCAAATAGGTCGAGTCAACTAGTCAAGTAAAATTATCGCTTTGTCTTATTAATTTATATTTTTCTATTTATTAATAATCAGTTGTCGATAAAAATAATACATTTATTGTATAATATTACAAAAAAATACATATTTAATTTGTTATAATACTTTTGTGTCTTGGCTTTGGTTGAAGAAATTATTGAATACGCTTATGTACTTATAAGACCATAGTTAATAAACGAGTTTGGATCAAGATTCATCTTTGGGAAGGAAATGTTTAAGAATAGAAGCGCTTAATAGGTATAACGACTCGTGGTACAAAAGCAGGAAGTAACGGTCAGATGTAACCGATATATATATAATAAAAAAGGAGATGAGACGCGATGAATATGAAAAAAATAGGGATTGGATTTTTGTTTTCCATCTTGATGTATGGAAGTATGACTGCTTTTGCAAGTTTGGATTATCACCAGAACTGGACTAGTGACAATCTAAATGGCCCAGCTAATGGGACGAGCAATGGAGCTGATGGAACGGTAACTTTTAGAAGTAATTTAAGCACCGGAAACTTTGATGTTACTTGGAGAACGACAAGAGCCAATAGCGGTTTTAATAATCTTCAAGGTTTAGGTTGGGCAACGGGTCGAGCTAACCGAAGAATCGGTTATAATCTAGGCGTTCTCGAACATACTAGCGGTTTTACTGGCATGACCATAGGGGCTTTCTATGGCTGGACGAGAGACTCTTTAATCGAGTACTATGTCATCGATAACTGGCTTAATTACCGGCCTGCATCTGGAACTCGCTTGGGGACTTTCACCAGCGATGATGGCACGTATGAAGTTTTTAGAGAGAGTCAAAACGGTCATAATATCAATGGTATGGGGCCTTTTATCCAACTCAAAAGTATAAGGACAACGCCGAGACCGCTAGGTCAAAATAACGTGATTACTTTCCAAAATCATGCTGACGCTTGGGCTAGATTTGGTCAACCATTAGGAAATAACTGGTCTTATCAAGCATATATTGTCGAAGGTTGGGAAAGCACTGGGAGTGGTAATGCAACGGTTTGGGAACTTCCATAATTAGTTCTTAGGTTTAACCAAAGGTTAACCTTTGGTCTACAAAGACATCTGGCCGATGTCACTTCACCGTATTAAAGCGGCTAAGACACGTTCATGTCCTTAGCCGTATTTTTTGAAAATAGGAGGAAGTAATCAATGAAGCAAAAATTATTTTCTTTGCTTTTCCTGCTAGTGCTTAGTAGTGTTAGCGGGTGCTTAAATGAAACTCCAGCAGTTTTAATCGAAGATATATCCGATGACTTTGTTTTTGTTCAAGGTGGTGCTTTTGTTAATACAACATCCAATTTATTTGCAACCGATTTGATCGTACAGGACTTCTATATCGGAAAATATGAAGTGACGCAAAAAGAATGGGTTGAAGTGATGGGTAGCAATCCTTCTGAGTTTCAAGACGACCAAAAGCCTGTTGAAAATGTAAGCTGGTATGATGTGATCCTCTACTGTAATATGAGAAGTGTACTTGAAGGTTTAGAACCGTTTTATCAAATCGATCAAGATCATGAAGACCCTAATAACTTCAGCATAGATGATGAGGTTAAGTGGACGGTCAACATTGATGAGAAAGCTAATGGATATCGCTTACCATTAGAATTTGAGTGGGAGTATGCAGCAGGAGGAGGTCAAAAGAGTAAAAGTTATGTTTTCAGTGGGAGTGATGATCCAGATGAAGTGGCGTGGTATTTTCGGAACTCTGGCGATGAATATTTAACAGGATTCTGGCACTGGCCAGCTCTTGAAGCTAACAATGGTCAAACAAGACCCGTAGGACAAAAAAGCGAAAATGAGCTAGGACTTTATGATATGTCCGGCAATGTACGTGAATGGGTTTGGAATTGGTATGGGGATGATTTGAACCCTGAAAACGGTGCAGCTCGCGTCATTCGAGGCGGGGGCTGGGTGGGAGATGAAGAGGTATGCAAAACATATTTTAGAGAAAGTATGGAGCCTCACTACCGCTTTGCTGACTTAGGGTTTCGCTTAGTTCGGGGGCATTAATATCTACAGCGCTTAGAGTTGGACTTTTTGCAGATGCTAATGTACTTTTTTATTGGCTAGACTTGTTGCAAATAATGAAGATTTAATGGTTAGAACATTTAATCAGATCAAGCAGTAGTTTCTATTCATTCATTATAACTACTAATGATAAAACAGACAAATTGTCTCTTTTTCTTCAATCGAGAGTGAACATTTAGATTTTAATCGGCACTCAATGGAAGAGAAATACTCTTTTTTCACAAATAGAATAATAGTTGTAGAGGAAGAAAACGATCATGTTTAGCACGGATACCTGTTAGTATACGTGTTTTTTTTATGAAATGGCTTCGGTAGCATCAAGATTTAACACAGTTCTTTCTCTCGATCGCTGGCTGTTTAAAGTAGATACAATTTTTTATTTAATAGACTAAATAAAAAAAACTATAACTGTCAGGCATCTTTTATTATCATGCCAAGATATAGAAAAGCCACTTTTTAACAGTGTAAAGAAAGTAATTATAAAAGGAATTCTTTCAGTTGTATAGAAAAACAAGTTAGAATCGTCACAGAAAAAGTGTATGAAATCTTGCTTGATTTTGAAAATGTCATTTAATACATTGTGGATATAAATTCAAAAAAGGCTTTGGGTAGTTGTTTCAAGAATAATGGATTTAATCATTTAAAAAGATGCCATTTGAGATATAAATCAGGAAGGAAAATTTTTCCTGTTGGTGATAAAGAACAAGCAATGAGGCTAAGTTAAAATTTTATCATTGATTAATTGAGACTCTCATTAAATATGGGAAGATAGCCATTATGAAACACCGTGAGGCCTATTGAAGTTGTGTTTGCAGGAACTGAGAAAGGAAAAAACGTTATGGATTCATATAATGATAGATCAGGATTTGAAATCGCCTTCAAAAAGCCAGAATTAATAACTATAAACAAATTATTGTAACAAATAAGAAATTTAATTCTCAATATTTAAGCTTATTTAAATCTCTGCTTCAAGACATGGAAATTCTAAAGCAGAGATTTTTTATTTAAGTGCTATAATGGGTTGGAAAAAGAAGTCTTACAATAGATGGAGGGTTAAAATGGAATTAAGTCGATGTCAAATGGAAATACTAATGTTTTTAGCTAAATAAATTTTATTCCAGCATGAATGCCAGAGCATCATCTATAGTTATTTACTTAATGTTTCAGAAGGATTATGTGAGTCTACAACAATTAGCAGACCTTTATTTTCTTTCTAAAACAGCAGTGGCTCTTGAGCTAAAAACAATTGAAAGATGGGTTGAAAGAAATGAGAACATAGAATTAGAAATCTCCACATCTAAGGGATTAAAGTTATTAAAAGCTAGTGGATACGATCCCACGATGCTAGTGATATTGACTAATTCTTCAAACGATAAAAATCAAGATCTAAAGAGATGAACAATCATAAATGATTAAGTCTAGAGGAGGAATAATAATATAAAAATATTTCCAGATGATTTTTTATGGGGTGGTGCAACGGCTGACAATCAATTAGAAGGGGGTTGGAATGAAGGTGGGAAAGGATTATCGGTTTCCGATGTCTATACTTTTGATAGTTCGCTACCAAAAGAAAATTGGACTGACCAATGGCACCCATCGTCTCTTTATCCCATTACGAAATGCCCTTAGCTTTAGTCATTGAATACGGTAGGTGGACCCATGAAAAGTAATCGATTTTTATGTGAAGTTTGCCACGGCTATATTTGAAAGATATAAGCAAAAAGTGATCTGGTTAACGTTTAATGAAATCAACTGTGTGAAACATCACCCTTATGTAAGTGTTGGCGTTATAGAGGAGAACCCTCCTCATCTTGAACAAGCTAAGTATCAAGGGGCACATCACCAATTTGTAGCCAGCGCACTTGCGACGAAAGCTTGCCATGAAATAATTCCCGGATCCCGAGTAGGGTGCATGATTAGTTATCAGTTACTGACTCCTTATTCCTGCGATCCAGATGATGTTCAGAAAACGGTGGAAAGTCAAAGAACTTCTTTGTTTTTCAGTGACGTTCAAGTTCGAGGCTATTACCCATCATACACCTCTCGCTTGTTTGAAGAAAAAGGAGTCATGTTAGAAACAAAAGAAGGCGACGAAGAAATTCTTCGTGCGTATCCCGTGGACTTTGTCTCGTTTAGCTATTATATGTCTAGTGCGGTTAGTGCTCATCCGGAAAAGTTAACCCAAGCCGTCGGGAATTTAATCACGGGTGGCATTAAAAATCCTTATCTACCTAGCAGCGAATGGGGATGGCAAATTGATCCTAAAGGGTTACGAATCGCTTTAAACCAGTTGTACGATCGTTATCAAAAACCACTTTTTATTGCAGAGAATGGCTTAGATGCCGTTGACGTTGTTGATGAATTTGAGATGATAAACGATGACTATCGCATTGAGAACTTACGCCAGCACATTGAGCATATGAAAGAAGCGATTCATAATGGCGTGGATTTATTTGGCTAAACGTCATGGGGCTGTATTGACATCGTCAGTGCTTCTACTTCACAAATGTCTAAACGTTATGGTTATATTTATGTGGATCTAGACGATGAAGGAAACGGGACGTTAAAACGAATAAAAAAGAAGTCATTTGACTGGTACAAAAAGGTTATTGCAACCAATGGCGAAGACTTAAGTTCTTCATAAATCTAGTGGCTGAGATAAAAATCTCAGCTTTTTACATGGCTAGTGGATCTACGTTTTAAATAAGACCAATATTCTTAATTTCCCAAACATACAATTTTCGCCAAATAACTATTGCCAATAAATAAAAGTAATTGCACTTGTTTATTTAGTATACATTTTGTATACTAAAAAGGTATTAATTGTAAAATAATGTTAATAGGGGAGATATTATATGGATTACATTGCACATATACGTACAAGTGATGGTACACAACAAAAAGTCGAAGAACATCTATTAAATGTTAAGACCATGACTGAAAAACTTGGTGAAAAAGTGGACATTAAGCATCTTGCAGGCTTAGCAGGAGTATTACATGATTTGGGGAAGTTCACTATAGAGTTCCAAAACTATATTTTGCAAGCCGTACAAAATCCGCATGATTACTCTACTCGAGGTAGCGTTGATCATTCTACAGCTGGAGGCCGTTGGCTTTACGAACTATATCACAATGAAGAATCTTTTAATAAATATGAGTTCCTAGTGGCGGAGGTTGTAGGTAACGCGATTATTTCTCACCATTCATATCTACATGATTTTCTAAATCCAGAACTTAAATCTGATTATCTAAGACGGGTTAAAGAGAAAGAAGCTAAGGAATTGGAAAATTTGGATGATATAAAAGAAATATTTTTTGAAAAAGTGATGAGTAAAGGTGAATTAACGCTATATGTTACAAGAGCGGTCCAAGAAATGAAATGTTTTTTAGAAAGAGTAAGCGATGAAGAAATGACAGTTGAGACAAAGCTAATGTTTTTATCTAAATTAATTTTTAGCATGTTAATTGATGCAGATCGTACAGATTCAAGAATGTTTGAAGATAATATTAAAGAAGAAAAACCAGTTTACGTTACAAAGCTTTTCAGACAGTATTATGACAGGTTAATGATACAATTAAATGAGTTTCCTAAAGAAGGACATATTAACCAACTTAGGAGTTCAATGTCGGAGCAATGCGATGCCTTTGCAAAAAGCGCTTCTGGAATTTATACGCTCTCAGTCCCTACTGGTGGTGGTAAAACCTTAGCTAGTTTGCGATATGCTTTACAGCATGCATTAGTACATGGAAAAAAGCGGATTATATATGTCGTCCCGTATACGACTATTATTGAGCAGAATGCGATGGAAGTCCGTGAAAAACTAGCGGATGTTGAGAACATTCTAGAGCACCACTCAAATGTTGTAGAAGACTACAATAATAGCGAAGAAGATAGTGTTGATTTTGGAATTAAAAAAAAGTTGAAATTAGCCAAAGATAATTGGGATTCACCCATTATATTTACTACAATGGTGCAGTTTCTAAATGTCTTTTATGCAAAAAGCACTCGTGATATACGTCGATTGCACAACCTATTAGAATCAGTGATTGTATTTGACGAGGTCCAAAAAGTGCCTCTTCATTGCACATCTTTGTTTAATCTGGCTGGGAACTTTTTGAAAATGTATGGAAAATCTAGTATCCTTTTATGTACTGCGACGCAACCAACTTTAGGAAAAGTGGAACATTACCAACTAACTGTTGATGAAGAAATTATTAAAGAGGTTGATAAAGTAATTGATGCATTTAAGCGAGTAGAAGTAATTGATAAAATCTCTGAGATTACAAATAGCGAAAATTTATGTGAGTTTATTCAAGAGTTACTTTCCGAGAAAAAAACTTTATTAGTTATCTTAAACACAAAAGGGGCAGTTAGAGAGCTATTCGATAAGTTAAGGGAACGATCATTAGAGATTCCTGTTTATCATTTGAACACCTCAATGTGCGCTGCTCATCGAAAAAATATTTTAGAGGAAGTTAAAGAACGTCTAGAGGATGAAGAGCCGGTTATTTGTTTGAGTACACAATTAATAGAAGCGGGTGTTGATATAAGTTTTAATTGTGTCATCAGATCTTTAGCAGGACTTGATTCTATTGCTCAAGCTGCAGGTCGTTGTAATCGACATGGTAAAGATAAAGTACAACAAGTTTATGTCATTAATAATAAAGATGAAAATTTAGATAAGTTAGAAGAAATCGAGGTTGGAAAAGAGATAGCAAGGAAGATGTTTTTTGATTTGCGTCATAATTCAAAAGAACACGGTGGTCATATATTGTCGAGGGTTGCTATTGAATGTTATTTTAAAAGGTATTACAAGAAATGGGAAGGTAAAGAGAATTTGAATTATCCAATAAAAGCATTAAACTATAAAGGAATGGTACAAATATTAACTCATAATCAAGAGTATGTAGATGCCTATATTAAAGCTCATCATCAACATATACGTCTTTGTTTAAGGAGTAGTTATCAGACAGCAGCAAGGTATTTTCAAGCAATCAAAGATGAAACAACAACAGTCGTGGTTCCTTACGAAGATAAATTTAAAAGGAAGCGTGATGGAAAGGATTTAATTGCTGATTTAAACAGCGCCAATTCAGTTGAAAGTTTTTCAGATTGGTTAAAAGAAGCTCAATTGTATACGATCTCTATTTATAGTCATACCTTGAAAGTGTTGGAAAAGAATGGTGGCGTTATTAAATATAAAGATAAGAATATTTTTGTTTTATCGGATGCAGCTTATAATGAACATTTAGGATTGGACATAGAAGTTGAGAGTCTAGATTCGATGTTTATATGAATATGATAAAGAGCTCTAAATGGATTTAATCCATTTAGAGCTCTATTTCTAATAAGTATATAACATAATATAAATTTCAATCCACGCATGGTATTAAAGTCCAAGCGAAATTTAATTGTAGCATATATTTATAAGACTGTGAAGTTAAAAACTTGAAAAAAATAATTTAAGAATTTGACAATATTTAAAGTTAATGGTATATTTATGGTAGGATAATATTAACTATATAACTTATTATAAGAAAATAAATAGAGGGGTGAGAAAATGTTTAGAAAAGGAAAGAAATTCTTTAAGTTGATCATTAGTAATGTTTTACCTTATAAGAGATCTTTTAGTTTACAAATTAATCTAGAATTTACTTCTGAAAAATAAAAATTTATGCCTTGGAAAATAGACTGGGGTATGCTAAATTCTCCTTTGTAAAAGATTTAGCATACTCATATTTTTTTAGTAAAAGTAGTAATATATTGACAAATTTTGTACCTTATGATAACGTTTGTATATGAAAAAATAGGAAAGGAGAGAGTAAATGAAGAATTCTATTGAGTTTAAAGTGTATGGCAGATATGCACTATTTACTGATCCCCTCTCTAAAATTGGGGGAGAGCGGTTGTCCTATAATATTCCAACCTATCAAGCATTAAAAGGAATAGTTGAATCAATCTATTGGAAACCTTCTATTATTTGGTATATTGATAGTGTAAGGATTTTAAGTTCAATTCAAATGGAGACAAAAGGAATTAGACCCATAGAATATGGTGGGGGTAATACTTTAGCTTATTACACTTACCTGAAAGATGTTGCTTATCAAGTAAAGGCATATTTTGAATTTAATCCTAATCGCCCTGACTTGAAAGCAGATTGGAATGAAGGGAAACACCATAGTATCGCCAAAAGAGCGCTAGACGCAGGTGGACGGCGAGATATATTTCTAGGGACACGAGAGTGTCAAGCCTATGTGGAACCTTGTTTATTTGGAGAAGGGAAAGGCGATTATGATGCCTACGTGGGTGAGATGCATTTCGGGACGATGGTTCATGGAATCAATTATCCTGATGAAATAGGAAATAATCAAATGGAGATCAGATTTTGGAAGCCAATTATGAAAGACGGCGTGATTAATTTTATCAAACCTCAAGACTGTCCTCAGATTCAAGTGGTTAAAAAAATGAATCCTAAAAACTTTACTTTATCAAGCATCCAGAATGTTGATTCATTATATTCTCAGTTGGAAGGGGATGAGTAAATGAGTTGGTTCATGGAATTGTACGATGTTTACGAAAAAAATAAAGAGCAAATTGGAGAAAAAAAAACCAACAAATTTAAACAAGAAGTTATCTTGCTTCCCATCTCTCATACGACGCAAACTGCTCATATTGAAGTAAATATAACAGAAGATGGTGAGTTTCATACGGCAACAGTACTAGGTAAAAACGATAATCGCAATACGGTGATTCCATGTACATTGGAATCAGCTAGTCGGTCATCTAATTTAGCTCCTTATCCGCTCCATGATAAGCTCTGTTACGTGGCAGGAGACTATGTTAAATATGGAGGAACGGTAAAAACGAAGGATTTTGTAGAATACGGAGGTAAAAAGAAAAAAGGAGACCCTCATTTTGCCTATTTAAATAATCTAAAGTTATGGGTATCTTCTTCTCACGCTAATGAGAAAGTAAAAATTATCTATGAATATTTAAGTAAGGGATGTTTGATTAGAGATTTAATTAGTCAAGGTGTTTTACATGAGGATAATGGTCTTTTAATTGAGAAGTGGGATAAAAATTATGAAGAGAAATATGGTTCAAAACCTGACATCTTCTCAGCTGTTACAGGTAAACAAACAGATGCTTTTGTTCGCTTTAATATTTATTCACCAACTAAAATTTTAAAAGAAGTCTGGTATGATCAGGAAGTGGCAAACTCTTTCATAAATTTCTACAATAGCTCCTTACAGAATTTTGAATCTGGTATTTGCTATGTAACAGGTAAACTGGCACCTATTACAGAACTTCACGCTAATAAAATTCGTAACGCAGCTGATAAAAGTAAGCTAATTTCCTCTAATGACGAATCTGGTTTTACTTATAGAGGACGCTTTGAAACAGCCAAACAAGCTGCCACTATTAGCTATGAAGCTTCGCAAAAAGCCCATAATGCACTAAAATGGTTGATTGGTCTGCAAGGTGATACTATTAATCAGCGTGTCTTCCTAATTTGGGGTATTAATGAGATTCCCCTTCTGTTAGAAGATGATCCCCTTAAATTATCCCCAAATCCAAAAGAATTTGTTCCTGTAACAGAAAAGGAATATGCATTAAGGGTCAATAAAGCTGTAAATGGTTATCGAACTAAATACGATACAAAAGAGAGTGTTAATATTCTTATTTTAGATGCAGCAACAACAGGGCGGTTAGCAGTTACTTACTATCAAAGATTTCATAAAGAGTTATATTTAGATCGTTTAGAATATTGGTATCAAACATGTTCTTGGCGGTTTAGGGAAAAGCATAATGAAACAGGTAAGTCAGTGGAGTTTGTCAAAACTCCGACTCCTAAAGAGATTGCTACGGCTACTTATGGACTTCGAGATGATAAACTGATAAAAGAAACTGTAGAGAGAATTCTGATTTGTATGTTTGAAAATATTGATCAACAAATTCCTAAAGATATTGAAAGAAGCTTAATTATAAGAGCCTCTAGACCTACTACGATGGAAAATTGGGAGTGGGAAAAGTGCTTAAGCGTAGCTTGTGCTATTATAAGGAAAAATAGAAAAAAACGGGAGGAAATTAATATGTCATTAGAAACGGAGAATAAGAATCGAAGTTATTTATTTGGCAGATTATTAGCTGTTGCTGATGTGGCAGAAAGGACAGCATTAAATTTAAATGGCGAAACTAGAGATACTAATGCTATGCGATATATGACAGCCTTTTCAAATCAACCTGAAAAAACTTGGAAGGTTATTCGAGAACAACTACATCCATATTTAATGAAATTAGGAAAGGGCGGTTTTAGATTTACCCAATTAATGGATGAAATTACTGATGAAATTGGAACCATAAACTTTAATAATGAACGACTAGACGGACTTTATCTGGTAGGTTTATCAAGTCAAAGGCGTGCACTTTATCAAAAGAAACAAGAATTAGAAGAAAATGAAGCAGAGTAAAAAAAGGAGAGATTTAAATGACTAAAATATTAACTAATAAAATTGATTTTTCGGTAGTTTTAAGCGTAAAAAATGCTAATCCAAATGGAGATCCGTTAAATGGGAATCGCCCTCGACAAGATTACGATGGTTTCGGGGAAATTTCTGATGTAGCCATTAAAAGGAAAATTAGAAATCGTTTACAAGATATGGGCGAGAAAATTTTTGTTCAGTCAAATGATAAGAATACAGATGGATTTGATAGCTTGAGATCACGAGCAGAGTCTAAAGAAGGCTTATATAAAAATGGAATAAAACAAGATGAATTCGCTAATATAGCATGTGAAGAATGGATAGATGTCAGAAGTTTTGGACAAGTTTTTGCATTTAAAAAAGGTCAAGGAACTGGTGTATCAGTAGGAGTAAGAGGTCCAGTTTCTGTACATGCTGCTAAAAGTATTGAACCTATTAATATTACCAGTGTGCAAATTACAAAAAGTGTGAATTCGGAACCAGGCAAAGAAAAAGGTTCTGATACAATGGGAATGAAACATCGAGTTGATTTTGGTGTTTATACATTTCATGGTAGCATAAATGTTCAATTAGCCGAGAAAACTGGTTTTACAATTGAAGATGCTGAAAAAATCAAAGAAGCTTTACGAACTTTATTTGAAAATGATGCTTCATCGGCCAGACCAGACGGAAGTATGGAAGTTCATAAAGTGCTATGGTGGGAACACAGTTCAAAACTAGGGCAATATTCTTCAGCGAAAGTACATCGTTTACTAAATGTTAAAGCTCAAACTGAAGTTCCACGTAGCTTTGAAGATTATTCCATCGAAGTTGACGACTTACCTAAATTAAAGGTTGAAATGATTAATGGTCAATAACGAAGATAACTACTTAATGTTATCGGGAATTCAACACTTTCAATTTTGTAAAAGACAATGGGCCTTGATTCATATTGAACAGCAATGGGAAGAAAATGTAAGAACTATTGAAGGGCAACATATTCACAAAAAGGTAGATGAGCCCTTTATAAGAGAAAAGAGAGGCAATAAAGTAATAGTTAGAGCTTTACCTATCAAATCCAATGAACTTGAAATCAGTGGTATATGTGATGTTGTTGAATTTATTAAAGATCCTAACGGGGTTGAAATAAATGGTATGGGTGGTCGTTTTTTGGCTTATCCAGTTGAGTACAAGAGAGGTAAGCCTAAAAAAGATGATTCAGATATTTTACAGCTAACAGCACAAGCTATGTGTCTTGAAGAAATGCTTCTTTGTGAAGTCAATAAAGGGTTTCTATTTTATGATGAAACAAAGAAGCGAGTAGAAATTTCCATAACAAAAGAATATAGAGATAAAGTTATAATGGTTGTTAAGCATATGCAAGATCTTTACTTGCGCAGACATACTCCTAAAGTTAAAACAGGTAAGTTTTGTGAACGGTGTTCTCTTAAAGCGATATGTCTCCCATCTTTAATGAGTAAGCGCTCTGTAAAAAGTTATATTGAAGGAATGATAAACTCATGAGGAAGTTGTTAAATACATTATTTATAACGCAATCAGAAGCTTATTTATCGTTAGATGGAGACAATATTGTCATTCTGAAAGACGATGCGAAGCTAGGACGTGTGCCCTTGCATAATTTAGAATCAGTCGTTACTTTTGGATATACAGGTGCAAGTCCTGCTTTAATGGGTTATTGTGCTAAGAGAAATATTGCTTTAATTTTTTTAACGGCTAACGGAAGGTTTTTAGCTCGAGTTATCGGTGAAAGCAAAGGCAACGTTATTTTAAGAAAAAAGCAGTATCAAATTTCAGAAGATGAACGCTTATCGTGTCAAATTGCTAGAAACTTTATTCTAGCAAAAGTTTATAACAGTAAATGGATGATTGAACGTGTGATCAGGGATTACACTTTAAGAATCAATGTAGTTGAGTTTGAGGAAGTATCTAATCATTTATCTAAGACACTTTCAGATATAAGAGTCTGTAATTGTTTGGAGAATTTAAGAGGTCTAGAAGGACAAGCGGCATTTAGTTATTATAAAGTCTTTAATCAAATGATTTTACAGCAAAAAGATGATTTTTATTTCCATCTTCGTACACGGCGCCCACCATTGGATAATGTAAATGCCATGTTGTCATTTGCCTATACCTTATTAGCTAACGACGCTGCGGCGGCTTTAGAAAGTGTGGGTTTAGATGCTTATGTAGGTTTTTTACACAGGGATCGACCTGGTAGAGTTTCTCTAGCATTAGATCTAATGGAAGAATTGCGAGGCGTTGTAGCAGATCGATTGGTACTAAACATGATAAATAAAAAAATCTTAAATAAAGATGACTTTATTAAAAAAGAAAGTGGGGCAGTCATCATGACGGATGAAGCTAGAAAAAAATTCTTGACTGCTTGGCAAAATAAAAAACAAGAAAAAATAACGCATCCTTTTCTTAAAGAAAAAATCTCATGGGGATTAGTTCCTTATGCACAAGCATTACTTCTGGCTAGATTTTTACGAGGAGATCTCGATGAATATTCTCCATTTTTATGGAAGTAGGTGTAAAACATGCTGGTATTAGTGACGTATGATGTCTGTACTAAAGATGCGTCTGGAAAAAGGAGACTTCAAAAAGTAGCAAAAATATGCCAAAATTATGGTCAAAGGGTTCAAAATTCTGTTTTTGAATGTATAGTCGATGCGAGTCAATACGCAACTTTAAAAATTAAATTAACAAATATAATTGTAAAAGAAGAGGATAGTTTACGAATGTATCAGCTAGGTAAAAATTATAAAACTAAGGTAGAGCATATAGGGGTTAAAGAAGCAATCGATTTAGAAGCACCTTTAATCTTTTAGTGCGAACCTATAGCAAACATGATTTCTATGGGAGATTCGCACCTGCATTCTCTATTTATTTATAAAAAGATAAAAGAAACTACAACATTTTTTACAAACAATACACATTAAATTGTTATTTTTTACATTATTTTAACTGAATTGGTGTTAATAATGTAAAAAATCGCTGTCGCACCTTACATAGGTGCGTGGATTGAAATTTAAATAAATTAAATGTAAAAAAGATCTATTTCATATGATTTAGATCTTTTTTATTTCAGAAAACAAATCCGTATTAATTGCAATCAAACATCACAATCCTGAACTAAATAATTACCTAACATATGGGATGAAAGTGAATACAATTACTTATTTGTATATGATATTATAAATATAGTCCAAATAGATGAGCTTTAAATAGGTATGACTTTAATTTAATAGCATAAAAACCACATAAACAATCATATTCCTAACGTTTTTTAAACTAGAGCGAAGTTACATTTTAGTCAATAATTTTCCGTTTACGTTCGTCTATTGGGACTAGATCTTATGTTCTCATTTAACATGTTACCTGCTTTTAAAAATAAAACCATCATGGAAGGAGAAAGGAGGTGATAAGGTGCAGCTGGATGATCGAAGTAATCTGTTACTTCAGGAAATCTTAAAAACTCCAGAAATGACAACTAAAATTTTAGAAATAAGATTTAATCTCAGTCGTAAACAAGTTAATTATAGCTTAAGCAAAATTAATCATTGGTTAGAGTTAAATCAGTTGCCCAAGCTTAAAAAAAATGCCAAAGGCGTGTTTGTTGTGGCACCAAGCTTAATTAATGTATTGAATGGAGATGACAAAAATCATATTAAACATTATGTCTTTTCAGAAGAAGAGCGCGTTTGCTCTATATTAATCTTGTTGCTAAGCCGAACAGAAGAACTGTCTTTATTTCATTTTACCGCTATTTTAAAAATTAGTAAAAACACGGTTTTAAATGATTTAAAGAAGGTTCAACATGAACTAAAATCTTATCAGCTTTATATTTCATATTCACGCTTAAATGGGTATTGGATTGGAGGCGAGGAATTTTATAAGCGAAAATTATTGATTGCTATGATTAATCGCATGTTAGACATGTATAATGGCTCCTATTGGATTCAAACTTTGACGCATATTAGTGATAGCCAGTTAAATAAGTTTTATAAAAAAGTTGAGCGGTTAGAACAAATGTTGAGCTTGAAGTTTACAGATGAAAGATTGACATCAATGCCGTTTGTTTTGAATCTGATTGTTAGAAGAATTGGACGAGGTAAAACGATTAATGATTTTCATGGTGATGAACAAGAACTATTAACGACAAGAGAATATCCTATAGTCAAAAAAATGTTGTATGGAGTCAATGAGATGCCACTAGCAGAGAGTTTATTTATGACGCTTTATATCTTGTCTACTAACATCGCTTTTTCTGAAGTTTTGACAGAAACAATTAGCATTAAATTGCATCGAGCCATAGCGCAAATGCTAGTCTTATTTGAAAATATGGCTTGTCTTATTTTACAAGATAAAGAACAGTTAAGCCATAAAATTCTGCTCCATCTTAAACCTGCTTATTATCGTATTAAATATGGTCTGTTTACTAACTTAAACCCATTGCAGGAACTCGTTATAAATGAATTTAATGACTTGCATCATCTAGTCAAAAAATCCATGAAACCATTGGTTGCGGTAATGGGATTTGAGGTGCCCGTAAATGAAATTGTCTATTTAACCATCTTAATTGGCGGTTGGTTAACAAGACAAAGAGCGTCAATTGAGGCTAAAATAAAAGTAGTGGTGGTTTGTCCAGATGGCGTATCAGTTTCTAAATTAATGGAAAGTGTTTTAAAAGATATCTTTCCAGAATTTATTTTCTTAGAGATATTTTCAGTTAGAGAATTTCAAAACTCTCATTTGTCATATGATCTTGTATTTTCTTCCGTTTACGTGGAAACACGAAAAAGGCTGTTTGTAATTAAGCCCTTTCTTAATAGAGATGATAAAATTCGTCTGCGTAAACAAGTTATGCAAAGTTTATATGGCTATACGCCTTCTCAATTAAATGTAAACAAAATTATTGAAATCATTGAAAAACAAACGCCAATTGAGAATAAAGCGTTGTTAGAAAGGGACTTGAAAGATTACTTTACGACCGATAGTAAGGCTCTGATTTGGGATAGACAAGCAGAAAAACCAGATTTAAACCAACTCATTACGCCTGAAACTATCGTTTTACATGAACGTGTATCCACGTGGAAAGAAGCCATTTATTTTAGTTCACAGCCCTTACTAAAAAATAAAAGCATTACTCTAAATTATGTTAAAGCTATGATTACACAATATAATGAAGATGAGCCTTACATCGTCATTGCTCCTAATCTGGCCATTCCTCACGCTAAACCAGAAGCGGGGGTTAATCAAGTAGCGATGAGCCTTCTTCGCTTAGAAAAAGGCGTTTTATTCTCTGAAGAATGTTTAGTTAACATCGTGATTGTTATAGCGGCGGAAGATAAACAGAAGCATTTACCAGCCTTATTGCAATTAACCCAGTTAGCAGAGTGTAGAGAATGGATCAACTCAATTATTAAAGCAAATTCAATCAAAGCTATTCATGATCTGGTTAGTTGTTATCCTAAGATTGCTAAAAAGTAAAAGGAGGAAAAAGTTTATGAGGAAAAGTATTTTAGATGAAGATTTAGTTTTACTAGATTATGAAGCGAGTAGTCGAGATGATCTTTTAAAAAGTTTAGGACAAGTTTTATTAGAAAAAGGTTATGTGAAACCTTCTTATATCCAGAGCTTGATTGAAAGAGAAAATAGATATCCTACAGGTTTAGACACTCATGGTGTACAGGTCGCCATCCCTCATACCAATAGTATCCACGTCAATAAAACAGCTGTGTTAGTGGCCAAATTAAAAAAGCCTATTGTTTTTAAAGATATGGCTAACGAGGCCAATGAGGTAAGCGCTAAAATAATTTTTATGATTGCGATGAAAAATCCAGAAGAACAATTATCCACGTTAAGCAAGTTAATGGACATCTTCTCTAATCATGAAAAGCTATTACATTTAAAAAATTGTCAAGATGAAAAAAATATCATTCAAATATTATTAAGCTAGGAGGAAAACAGATGAAAAAAATTATTGTCGCGTGTGGTTCTGGAGTTGCTACTTCCCAGACGGTCGCAAGTAAAATTAATCGTTTATTAAAGGAACACCATGTCAAAGCCTATGTTGAAGCAGTGGATTTAAAATCAGTCGATCGCTATTTAAATTCTAGTGTTGCTTATGTTGCCATTACGAAAACGACAAAAGAGTATCCCATTCCTGTTATTAACGGAATTGCCTTTTTAACTGGGATAGGGCAAGAAGCTGAACTGAAGAAAATTATCGAAGTTTGTCAGTCGTAACTAAATAAAGTTAGCCGGGATTTATTTAGTTTTTATATAAAAATATTTTTTACAGGTAACGGTGTTACGAACACTTAGTATACCATAATTTACATAAAACTAATACGTATTACCAATAAGGTAGAAGGGGAGATAATATGGAAATTTTAAGTAATTTTATTAACTATTTATTAAATTTGGGGGCAGCGGTTTTTGTTCCTATTATCATTATCATTGCTGGTTTAATTGTTAGGATGAAATTAAAGGATGCCATTGCTTCCGGTATTACGCTAGGTGTTGCGTTTACGGGAATGAGTTTATTAATTACATTTATGGCTGATATTATAAGTCCAGCAGCTGAAGCGATGTTAAAAGCAACTGGCATTTCATTACCTTATGTAGATGGAGGATGGACCACTATGTCAGCTATTTCCTGGTCGTGGCCCTATGCTTTTTTAATGTTTCCCTTAATGATCGCCATCAATATTGTCATGATCGCTATTAATCAAACAAATACCTTTAATGCTGATTTATGGAACGTCTGGGGAAAGATTTTTACAGCGGTAGCGGTTGTGGCTATTACAGGTCAAGTGTGGTTGGCCTTTTTGATAGCAGCTGTTCAGATCATTATTGAGCTTAAAGCCGCAGATGTTCATCAACCGAGAATTGAAAAATTATCGGGTATTCCAGGTGTCACCTGTACCCACAGAATGATTTTTTTAGGCGCTGTGTTATATCCATTTGATGTGCTGTTAAGAAAAATACCCTTCTTTAATCAAAAATTTGACGCAGAAGTGTTAAAGGAAAAGGTGGGTATCTTTGCGGAAAATCATATCATTGGTTTTATCTTAGGTTGCCTATTTGGTCTCCTTGCTAGATTTTCTATTGCCGATAGTTTAATTTTAGCAGTACAAGCGGCAACTGCCTTAACTTTATTTCCAGTGATTACAAAATATTTTATGCAAGCACTAGCTCCCATCTCAGAGGCTGTAAGTGATTTTATGCAGAAGCGATTTGCCGGTCGTACTTTAATTGTTGGTCTTGACTGGCCGTTTTTAGGTGGGTCCAATGAAATTTGGTTAGCGATTATTTGGTCTATTCCGATAACTTTACTTTATGCTGTTTTTTTGCCAGGTAATCAATTATTACCTTTTGCTGGTATTATTAACGTGGCTTTAGCAGTACCTGCTTTTTTAGTCACTAAAGGAAATTTATTAAGGATGCTAGTACTATGCACTTTAGGAGCACCCGCTTTTTTATGGGTAGGGACCGCCTTTGGAACGTTTATCACCGATTTAGCTGTCTCAACAGGAGCCATAGAATTAGCTGCCGGTCAAATTATTTCCAGCAGTGCCATAGATGGGCCGGTCTTTACCTACGCTATCTCACATTTTTTCAAGCTTATTGAAGGAGATTTCTTTCCTTTAATTATCTTTATTTTATGGGCGCTTGGCTTTATGATGTATTATCGTGATTTAATAAAAGATACAAAAAAAAGCAACGAGTTGGAACTAGAAGCGGATCACATGGCTTAAAGTTAGAAAGGGAGGTGAAGTCATGTTAGAACATTTAAAAAGACAATTACTAGAAGCTGCAGTAGCAGCCGAGCAAACAGGACTTTGTCAGCACAAATCAGGAAACTTTAGCATCAGAGATAAAGAAACCGGATATGTGGTGGTAACACCATCTGGAATTGAGAGAAAGCAGTTATCTCATTATGAGATTTGTGTCGTCGATCTAGATGCCAAAGTTATAGAAGCACTACCTGGAATAAAACCAACAAGTGAACTGTTGATGCATTTACAAATTTATCGCACGAGAGCTGATGTTCACGCCATTGCTCACACTCATTCAAAATTCGCCACGTCTTTCGCTGTTTTAAACAAAGAAATTCCAGCGATTATTTATGAATGTGCCACTATGGGTTTAAAAGAAGCCGTCATTCCTGTGGCACCTTATGCCACACCTGGAACCCAGAGCTTGGCGAATCATATAATAGAACCCATTAAAAAATCTGATGCCATTCTCTTGGAAAAACATGGAGCAGTCGCTGTTGATATAACCATTAAAGAAGCACTACTAAAAGCTAATTACATGGAAGAACTTGCCGAAATCTATTATCGTACATTGGTTATAAATGGTTTAGAAGAACCCTCGAGATTTAGCGCCCGGGAACTGGAAGCTTGGCGTTATCCAGAAGAAATTAAACATCACAAATAGGAGGATTGCCATGAAAAAAATCCTGAATTAATCAGAAGCCTTTACAAGAAAAACTGTGGAAGGAATCGTGGCGGCTCACGGGGATTGTCTAAAATTAGTAAACCATAATGTTAGATGTTTAATGAGAGACGCTAGGAAAGCGAACAAAGTAGCTATCGCAACTGGTGGTGGATCTGGACATCTTCCCACATTTTTGGGCTATGTCGGTTATGGTCTTGCAGACGGTGTGACGGTTGGAAATGTTTTTGCCTCTCCCAGTGCAGCATGTATGTATGAAGTGGATAAAGCTATAGATAATGGAAGCGGTGTTTTGCATGTGTACGGAAGATATGGTGGTGATATGATTAACTTTGGGATGGTAGCGGAACTAGTCGCTCTTGATGGGATCGAAGTAGAAGAAGTCTTGGTGACAGATGATGTCGCATCGGCTCCAAGAGGTGAAGAACATAAACGTCGGGGAGTCGCTGGACTTTTTTATGCCTATAAAGTTGCTGGGGCAGCAGCAGAGAAGATGTACTCTTTAAAAGAAGTCAAAGCCATCATTCAAAGAGCAGTCAATCAAATGAGAAGCATGGGTGGCTTTAACACCGTGTATTGTTCCAGAAGTGGGAAAAGCAACCTTCACCATAGGTGAACAAGAGATGGAGTTTGGGATGGGAATTCATGGAGAGCCTGGCATAGTGAGAACAAAATTAACCACTGCAAATGAAATGGTGGATGAGATGATGGAACGAATCTTTGCAGATTATCATTATGCGGCAGGAGATGAGGTTTCTATTTTAGTGAACAGCTTAGGTGCCACCCCTCTAGAAGAATTATATATTGCTTATAAAAAAATATCTGAAATTTGCACGGCAAAGAGTATCATGATTTATCGTCCTTATATTGGACGGTTTGCGACTTCTTTTGAGATGGCTGGGATGTCTATTACCATACTAAAGTTAGATTTTGAACTAAAACAAATGCTAGACTTTAAAGTTGATACGCCATTTTTTAAGCAACCTTAACAGAAACGATAGGAGACGTTAGAATGAATAAAGTTGTCATAAAACAAATACTAAAAAGTATTACTCATGAGTTGGCGGAAGAGCAAGACTATTTAGTAGAATTAGATGGAAAAATGGGTGATGGTGATTTAGGGCTCACGATGGTAAAGGGTTTTAACTCTCTTTACGATGAGGTGGATTACATTGTAGCTGATGATTTAGGAACAATTTTGTTGAGATTAGGTATGAAGATGAATACAACGGTTCCGTCCACAATGGGATCACTTATTTCAATTTGTCTCTTAAAATCAGCCGCCGTAGTCAAAGGAAAAACGACTTGTTCACTTGCTGATATGGCTAGAATGGGAAGAGCTGCTCTTGATGGAGTCATGGAAAGAGGACAAGCTCAAGTAGGTGAAAAAACGATGCTAGATGCCCTTCATCCTGCGGTCGTCATTTTAGAAAGCTTTGCAAGTCAAGGAAAAGAAGCCGATGAAGCCTTGCCATTAGCGTATCAAGCTGCCAAAGATGGGATGGAGCGAACCAAACACCTTGTTTCCATTCACGGAAGAGCAGGTTATTATAAGGAAAAAACATTAGGCATGCCAGACGCTGGAGCAGTGGCAGTTACGCTAATATTTAAAGGCATTTGCTTAGCTTTATTTTCGGAGGAAAACATTTTCCAATAAAAGTGACATAATTTGGTTTCAATGTTTACAAATAAAAAGGGTTAGGCTCTAATTAAGAGCACTCTTAATTAATTTTGTTAATTTTTTCACCTTTGGGTATATTAATGGTATCGGAGGTGAGAAATCATGCGCTATACTCAACAAGTTCACCAACAATTAAGCAATGATTTAAAGGTAGAATTCGGAAAAGAGTTAGGAGTCACTCAACCCATAAGCATAGAAAGCACGATTATATCAGATCAAACACCAACTGTGCCCATGGAAAGATCACTTGAAATTGCTAGAAAATTGAAAAAACAGCGTCATCAAAAATAAAATATTTGACAAAAACTAAAAAACCAGACAATCCGAAATTTTAGCACCTCTTAAACAGTAAAAATATAAAATCATAAAAGCAGCTTCATTAGACTAGCTTTTATGATTTTTTTATTAGTTCTTCTAGTTATTATCATCCTTGTAGATTTTGTATCGTTCCTAATTAAACTATAAACCTAACTGATCTTCAACGCTTTACAGTAGAATTTAAATTCATCGTTCATTACACATTTAGTTGAACCAATGCCACCTACTCAATTCCAATTTAAATTTTCCATGTAGGTCATCAATAAAAGAGGAAAATAACGCTGTAATAATACGTTTAACTAACTCCTATCACTCTGTTGTAAACTATCTGGCCATATAGGTTTAGAAAACTTCTTTAAACTCGATTAAAGTTTGATATGATGCCTTATGAAGCAAGTTGAACTCTAGCGAGCTTTACGACAAAAAGCTAAATTAGCTCTTATTTTAATTAACTTTTTCTGAATTTATGTGGTAAGCTTTAAAAACTACAGTCCCCTCTTAATTTAAAACATAATCAGCTTACATTTGTTGGTACTATCCAAAGGTTCTAATATATTGACAGACGTTACAGGTAACTCTGTTGCTTGTGGCCTTTTATTGGTAAGTAATTTTATAAATGGAATAACTATACGTTAACTCATTTTGTCACTAAGTTTTAAACAATTTAAAAATTTTTAAAACACGACTTAAGTGTTTGTAGCACTTTATTAAGCATGCAATTTGTTAAAAATTAAACCTAACAACTTTTATTTTTCATCAAACTATTAAGTTTCACCCGTAAAGTGCTATCGTCATCATTTTTTACATTAGCTTAAACTTTTAACCTAGCTAAAGTTTAAATTTATAATTATCGGTTCTTATTAAAACTCGTTCTGGTTGGGTATACTAAGCTCATTGGTCATGGAGGTGATAAACTTTGAAACCAAATCCTCAAGATAAAAAGAACAATAACAGCAACGTGGAATTAGGGCAAGAATTGGGATTGAGTCAGGAAGCTATGGAAGTATTACTTGCCACAAAAGCTGGAGGAATGATAACTAAAAACTTAGTTGAACTCGGTGAAACAATGCTAGTAGAGGAATCAAAAAATAAGAAATAAAAACTAATCATAAGAAGTCACACGATTTCTTATGATTTTTAATTTTTAAGCCTACTCATTTCCTTTTAAACGGAAATAAATAGGTATAGATTATGTTTTGTTGTCAACGTTATAATGAAAAGGGAGTAAGAGAAGATCAGTTTCGCTAATGATCTTTTATTTCCTATCAGCACACTAAGGACCCGTGTTTTTTGAAAGGAGTGACTGATAAATGATAGGTCAACCGTTACCTACTTTTGCTACTGAGCTTTCTGAAAGACAACGAGAAATCTTAAAACTATTAGAAGGAAGTAAGGCGAAAATGACTTCTACAAGTTTAGCGGAGCGATATGAAGTGAGTTCGAGAATGATTCGTTATGACTTGGATGATCTTGACTATTATCTTCATAAGTATGGCTTATGTTTAAAAAGAAATCGAGATGATGGCATTACGATTCAAGGCAGTGATCACCAGAAGCTAATTTTGTTTGAACAACTTAGGACTAGTCGTGGTCAGTTAGATTTTCCTTATTTATTGGCTATGGAATTTTTTCTGCATCACAGCGTAACCGTACTAGAGCTAGCAGCTAAATTTCAAGTGAGTAAAAACAAGATAATTCAAGCTTTACCAGCTTTTCAACAGCTTTTAGCCAAAGTAAATCTTGCTTTAGAAAAGCGTCCTGCAATTGGGATGTCTCTCCAAGGAGAGGAGAATCAAATTAGAATGGGAATTTTTCAATTGAATTCATCTACTCATTACGATCTCCAAGATTATTTGTTAGAACAGTTTTCACTAACGGATCGTCATTTGATGATTCAGCTCATTAAGGAATATCAGCAGTTAACGAAGATTCAATTTAGTGATAAAGGATTTAAAGAACTCACCTTATCACTGTGCTATCAGCAGCTAAGGCTGAGTCAAGGGCATGTTATTTCTTACCCTTATGATGAAATGAAGCAGGCCGGGCTAGGTGAGGAGCTGACATCCATCATGGAAATTTTTAAAAATCAAGGCATCTCGCTTCCAGTAGAGGAGGCTCTCTTTATGCTCAAACAAATTCGGAATACTCAAGTCATTTATTTGCCCAAATCCAAAATGCAGATTGCACATGATAGCGCTTATCTTTTGACACAGGAATTTATTAGACATGCAAGCTATCAGTTAGGCATCGATTTATCTCTAAATAAAAGGGTTTTAGAGTTACACTTAAATGTTGCTTTACATCGATTACAAAGCGGTCAAACAATTGAAAATCCTTTAACCGAGCAAGTTCGATACCGCTATCGTTTTATCTTTGAAACCGTTAAAAAAATTATGTTGCAACTTGAAGTTAGGAATGGCATTAATTTTCCTGACGAAGAAATTGCTTATTTGACCATGCACGTAGGAGCTTGCTTTGAAATGAATAGCCAACCAGGTCATAGACCAAGGGCGTTGATTATTTGTCATTCAGGCCTTGCGACTTCGACACTTTTGGCCACTAGGTTAAAGATTATGTTACCAGAAATAAAAACAATAGGTCCAATCGGGGTTTCTGAACTTAATAATCAATTAGTTACTCAAGTAGACTTAGTCATCTCAACAGTCGAAGTTCCATTAGAAGTCAAGGAATTCATTGTGGTTAATCCCTTATTGGATCTTGAAGATTTGGTGTCATTAAAAAGACGCATATTTACGATTACCAACCGGAAACAATTGACTCATTTGATTCAAAAAGAAGGCAATGAAGTGAAGATAGCGATTTCTGACATCTTGGCTCCCACGAGAATTCAATTACAACAAAATGTCACAACTTGGCGAAAAGGAATTCGTCTAGCAGCGGAGCCTCTGGTTAAAGAAGCCTTTGTGACGACGCAATACATAAAAGCCATGATCCAAGCTGTGGAAACATTAGGCCCTTATATGGTATTTATTCCTCAAATTGCAATCGTTCATGCTTCACCGCAAAGAGGCGTTTTAAAAGAAGGAATCAGTCTTTTAACGCTGAGCGAGCCCGTTGTGTTAGGAGAAACAGATAGCGTTTATGTTTCATGTTTTATTGTTCTGGCAACATTAAAAAAAGAATCGCAACTGTTTTTAAGTTTAATGAAACTATTAGACTGTCAATCAACAATTCAGACCTTAATGACGAGCCGTTCAAAACAAGAAATATTACAACTCAGCGACTCGCTGTTTACAGCTTAACAATAAGGGTAGCCCTTAACCTTGCCGTTAGCATTTCATGCTCGAGAAAACATTGCAAATCCGTGTCGTTTATAAATAGAAAGGAAGTTTAATACCATGTTAAATCAAAATATTAAGGTGCAGGTGCAAGTTAAGACCTGGAAAGAAGCCATAGCTGAAGCCGGAGCACTTTTAGTTACAGCAGGAAGTTGTACTCAGGATTATGTAGGCGCTATGATTGAAGCCGTGATGGAGTTAGGTCCTTACATGGTACTGACTCCTCATGTAGCACTGGCGCATTCAAGACCTAGTCAAGCCGTTAAGAAAAGTGACATCAGTTTAGTCGTCTTAAAACATCCGATTAAATTTAATCATGAAGCCCATGACCCAGTAAAACTAGTCTTCGCTTTTTGTGCAACATCCAGTGATGAACATGTGGCGTTGCTAGAGCAATTGGCGACTTACTTATCAGACTCCACAACTGTTGAGCATCTCGTAACCGCAAAGACAGTGCCGGATTTATTAAAAGTGCTAAATAAACAACTATAAAAAAGGAAGGAAATTAGAGCTAAGTGACTCAGATAAGAAAATGATTTATTGACAAACGACACAGAAAGAAGGAATCATTCATGAAAAAATTAAAGATTATGACCGTATGCGGCTTTGGGTTAGGGTCATCGATGCTATTAAAAATGAAGGTTGAGGAGGTGTTAAAGAAAAACTGCATTCACGCTTCAGTTGAAACTGCCGATATGGGTTCAGCAACCTCAATGGTTTGTGATGTTATTTTTACTTCTTATGAGCTAGGTTCAAAGATGAGTGGTCAAACCACAACACCCATTGTTATGATCCGAAACTTTTTAGATGTTAACGAAATAGAAGCAGCTGGCTTACCGATAATTGAAGCTGTTTTAGGTTAAATGAAAACGGATTAAAGGAGAGATAAAATGAATTTTATAATCGATGAAATTTTGCGAGAACCCGCTTTATTTTTGGGAATTATTGCCTTTGTAGGACTTTTGATACAAAAGAAAGATGTGACAGAACTGATGACAGGAACGATTAAAACCATTGTCGGAGTGGTCATTTTAACTCAAGGAACTGGCATGATAGTTAGTGCCATTAATCCATTAGCCAATGCCTTCAATGAGCTTTATCAAATTCCAGCTAACGAAGTCTTGACACCCATTGGAGCTGATGCCTTTATCGAGGAATACGGAACAGAAATAGGTCTGGTCATGTTATTTGCTTTTATCATTAACTTAACTGTTGCGCGTTTAACGCCCCTTAAAAATGTCTTTTTAACGGGGCATATGTTATTTTGGTTTCCTTTTGTTTTTATTGCGGTTGCCACTGAGGCGGGAATGCAAGGAGTTGACGTTGTCATGTTTGCCACGATATTGACAAGTCTCTACATTGTCATAACGCCTGCTTTAATTAGACCTTTGGTTAAGAAAGTAACGGGGACAGATCATTTTACGCTAGGCCATCCAACCATTGGATTATCCTTGATTGCCGCTTATGTAGGTAAGCTTTTTGGCAATAAAAAAACTTCTACAGAAGATCTAAAGTTTCCAAAACAGGTTGAATTCTTACGAGAAATAACCATAACCTCTTCATTAGTTATTTTTTTGGTTTACATGGTGATGGCCCTTATTTTAAGCTTTAATGGGGCTGTGGAGATGTTTAATCCCTCTCAAAGCATTTTAACCTTCTCGATCTTGCAAGGAGTGCTGTTTGGAGCTGGTTTAACTATGATGCTACAAGGGGTGCGAATGATGCTTGCAGAAATTATCCCCGCCTTTAAAGGGATTTCTGATCGGGTCATTCCAAATGCGATTCCCGCTTTAGATTCCGATTATGTTTCCATACGCTCCAAATGCTGTGCTAATTGGTTTTATTGTTTCGATGATAACCTCGACATTAGCGTTAGTCTTAATTGGGACTACTGGGATGTTTCCCTTTGTCATATTGCCATTAACCATTACTTGTTTCTTTGAAATGGGAACAGCGGCCATTTTTGCCAATGAAACAGGGGGGGTAAGAGGTGCCGTGATTGGATCTGGCGTTGCGGGAATTGTGATGATTATTTTAGTCGGACTCTCCATTCCTTTTTTTCAGAATACTGTCTCAGATTGGATTCTTGTTTTTGGTGGAAATGATTTCTCATTGTGGGGAATTATTTCAGGTGTATTTGCTAATTTATTAAGCTAAAGTGAGGAGTGATATCGATGAAAAGTGAGGTTATCAACTATTACGAAAAAATCCAGCTAATTCAACAAAAAGTAGTCCATCAAGAATCAGAGCTAATTGAAAAAGTAGGTCAGCTGTTTGCTGAAACCATTGAAAAAAATCAGACGATTTATGCTTTTGGAGCTTCCCACGCTGGAATCGTCGTCGAAGAGCTGTTTTATCGAACAGGTGGTTTAGCGTTAATCAACCCACTCTTTAATGCCACTTTAATGTTAAATACGAGGCCTGTAACCTTAACGTCACAAATGGAGCGCCTTGAAGGCTTTGGGGCCCGTATTTTACAATCATCCGCAGCTATTGCAGAGGATACTCTGTTAATTCATTCGGTTTCCGGTCGTAATGCAGTTGCCATCGATATGGCCATTGAAGCGAGGAAAAAAGGCATGAAGGTAGTTGCCATTACGAACTTAGATTATTCAAAGCAAGTCGTGTCTCGCCACGCTTCTGGTAAAAAATTATATGAGTTAGCTGATTATGTCATTAATAATCATGGCGAATTTGAAGACGCGTGCCTGTTACTTAAAATGATGGACCAAAAAATTGCGCCCACTTCATCGGTTATCGGGTGCATGATTGTCAATCTGATTTTAATTGCAACCGTTTCTTGCTTATTAAAAAAAGGGATTAAACCACCCATTTTTCATAGTGCCAATGTAGAAGGTGGCGATGAATTTAACGAGACGTTATTTCAAAAGTATAAAGATCAAATCCATTACAACTAGTTATTTGTTTACCTCATGGTTTCGTTTATGTTCGACAATCACTACTAGATTCATCTTTTTTCTCCATATTTCTTCATTCTTTCCTTTAATATTAAAAAAAGATAAATATTTCAAAAAATGATTGTGTTTTTTTGTCGATTTGTGTTAGAATCTAAATGAAAATATAAAATGGAGGTAAAGGAATGGAAAAAACAAAACTTAAAATTAACACTGCGGCAGGGATATTAGACATTATTAACGCCATTTTATTTATTAGTTCTTGGTTTATTGTTTTTACTGCTGCAGTAGGAGATGCTTTTAGTGGTGGAACTGGAAGCAGTGCTTATGCAGCGGGTGGTTTTTTTTACATCATGGCCGCTATTGGTTTGGTGTTGCATATTATGGGCTTAGTGAAATCCAAAAAAGTCGGAATCTCAATAGTCGGTCATATTTTAGGAATCACGGGTTGCGGTATTTTCTTGCTCGCAATGTTGTTTGCGTTTCCAGCTATGGTCTTAATGATTTTAGCAGCAATCTTCACCTTGATGCAGAAAAACGTGGAGGCAAAGTAGTGAAAAAAATTTAATGGGTATGGCTGCTTTTTCTTCGTTATTGAGGGTGAAGGTGACGAACTGATGCACTAGATGCCGACGATTAACAAGTGGTTGCTATTGAGAGTACTAGATAAGAGCCTGGAGTAAAACTAAAACCCCTAGCCACTTTTTAAAATTTGATCATCCATTAAATGAGTCTTTAGTTTAAGTTCTGACACCTTAACTCATTCTTTAAGGTAAGCTAATTAATTAGTAAAATTTGGCGTACAGTTTAATGCTGGCCACGGATATCAAAAAATCACTAAGGAACACGTTATCCTTGGTGATTTTTTCTAGTTAATTGGTAATGATAGGATGGTTGACATCTAATAAAGAAGCGTTTAAAATACAATAAAGGTTTGATTTTAAAAATATTTGAATTTAAAATAAAATCGGTGAGAAGCTATGAACTTAGCTGATCTAATAAAATTGAAGCGGAGTGAATGAGATGAAAAAAGTTGCCATTATTACGGATAGTACAGGGTGTGTTCGCCAACAGGATCTAGCAGAGTTTAACGTATCGATCAACCACCTAGTCATTATATTTAAAGAAAAAGTATACCAAGAGTTTAAAGATATTAATCCAGAAAAATTTGTTAAACTGTCTCATGAGCATGAAGAACTACCGACTACTTCTCAAGCTGCACCAGGCCAAACCGTCGAGCTTTATGAGCAGGTTCTTGCCGATGGCTATGATGAAATTATTCACATTACCGTTGCCAGCAAGTTAAGTGGCAGTTATCAATCAGCGGTTTCTTGTGCCACGATGGTCGATGAGAAACGAATACATATCTTTGATTCTAAAACCATTGCTTATCCTCAAGGTGCCATGGCCGTTGCAGCCGCTAAAAAAGCGCACCAAGGAGCAAACACCGCAGAAATTATCAAGGACCTAGAGGCCATGAGAGACTCCAGTCATTTAAGTGCTGCCATCTATCATTTAACCAACCTTAGAAAAGGAGGACGCTTATCCAATGTAGAAGCCTCTCTAGGAAGCCTGTTACAAATTAAGCCCATTGTTCAAATTCAACCAGATGGTTCTTTAGAAGCAGTCGAGAAAGTTAGAACCTTTAAAAAAGCAATCGCTTCCTTGTTAGAGCAAGCTAAAGCAGCAAATTTAACTGAAGCGTATGAAATTGGTATTTTACACATGGAAAATAAAGAAGGAGCAGAGCTTATTTACAATGAAATGGAAAAACTATACCCAAATTTAAACATTCAACTGTTACCTCTCTCGTTAGTAGTAGCTGTCCACGCTGGACAAGGAGCAGTTGGCATTGGCTGGGTGAAAACAAAGAGTTTAAATTGAGCCAGAACAGTAATCAGGTGGTACTTTTTTAAAGTGTTTTCCGAATATATTTTTTTAGGATGTCTATACTGAAAAGAGATCATGACTCGATTAGATTTTAGTTTTTGGGCTGTAATGCTGAAAGTAGGTTTAGACCTAGATTCATGATGACTTGCTAATTAATGGCTAACTGGAAATTTATCCTAAAGATTTATCATTCCATTAAGCTTTTGGCTGTCATATTAGTGAGATAAAACGATTGGCTTCTTTAAATACATAAAATTTTACTAGTTTAGAAAATTCGAGAAATTGACGATTGCTGTTTTTTATTGTATAGTAAAATATACTGAAGCAAAATCCGATATAAGATTATCAAACTAACGGAATCAGGAGGTTATAGAAGATGAATCATGAAAAAAATGCAGAGATGAATAAGTTGATATTAGAAGCTAAGGCTTTACAAGAAGAGCTTGTGAGTTATCGGCGTCACTTACATGAAAATCCTGAAATAGGGATGAATATTCCAAAAACAGCAGCATTTGTAAAAGGTAAATTAGAGGAAATGGGCTACGATGCACAGTTTATTTCCAAGACGGGAGTTACTGCTTTAGCTGGTGGAAAAAAACCAGGAAAAGTAATTTTGTTAAGAGCTGATATGGACGCGTTACCCATTATTGAAGAATCCGATGTAGAATTTAAATCTAAAAATGATTATATGCACGCTTGTGGACATGATTTTCATACTACCATGCTTTTAGGAGCGGCCAAATTATTAAAAGAAAGAGAGGATGAGCTGGAGGGAACGGTGAAATTCATGTTCCAACCAGCAGAGGAAACACTAGAAGGTGCTAAACAAATGATTGAAGATGGCATTTTAGAAAATCCTAAAGTGGATGCGGCTATTATGTTTCATGTCGTAGCGGGGATGCCAATTCCATCTGGGATGATTCTAGTGCCTGAAAGTGGTGTTTTTAGTTCTGCTTCAGACTCTTTTGAACTGTTAATCAAAGGAAGAGGCGGTCATGGGGCCATGCCAGAAACAACAGTTGATCCGTTAATAGTAGCTTCTCACATTCATATAGCTTTACAAGAAATTCGGAGTCGAGAGTTAGCAGGCGGTGAAAATGCGGTGATAACCGTTAGCCAAATTCATGGTGGTGACAGTTATAATGTCATACCAGATTCGGCAGTCATGAAGGGGACCTTGCGAAGCATGAATCCGGAAACGCGGCGCCAAATTTCCAGGCGTGTTGAAGAAATAGCAAAAGGCGTTGGGCAAGTTTTTCGGGCAGATGTTAGCTTTAAGTTAATCGAAGGCTGCCCCTCTGTTATCAATGATGAGAGTGTGGTTAATGATGTGCGTAGCATTTTAACAGAGGCGTTTGGACCTCAAGTCGTCCCAGATATAGATACGTTAAAGCGACAAAAACTAAACGGTTCTGAAGATTTTTCTTTTGTAAGTGAACAAGTTCCTTCAGCTATGCTAGTGCTAGGAGCGGGAAGCTTAGAAGAAGGATATGCTTACTCCTTACACCATCCAAAAGTAAAGTTTAATGAAGCGGTTTTAGCTAGAGGAGCTTCAGCCTATGCTCTGATCGCACTACAGTGGTTAAAAGTCAATAAGCATTAGGAGGAGTCTTATGGTTAGTTTTACAGATATTACTGAAAGTTCATTGTTATATATTTTAGTGGCAATTGGGATTTTAATTATTGTTTCTTTTTGTTTCATCACTTTAAAAAAATCTTGGCAACGAGCTGTCGAGCTAGGATATACGAAAGAACAGTTAAGAAATTTGATTACTTCTTCGGTTTCTTTTAGCATCATTCCTTCCATCCCCATTGTGATTGGATTTTTTACGCTGGCTGCTATGTTTGGTGTTCCGTGGCCTTGGTGGCGCTTGTCCGTGGTCGGTTCCATTAGCTATGAGATTATGGCAACCGATATGGCTTTAAATACGGCTAATGTGGATCTTGCTGGTGCCAGTGCTACTGATCTGGTTCTTGTCATGTATGTCATGACCATTTGTATTTTAGGAGGTTTAGTTAGCTCTATCTTTCTTGCCAAAAAGATTCAAATGGGAGCCATGGAATTAAAACAAAAAGATCCTCGTTGGGGCGCTCTTGGAAATAGTACGTTTATGTTAACCATTATGACGGTATTATTAATTCCCATGCTCTTAGAAGGTGGCGTTTCTTTATTAACTTTTTTAACCAGTTTATTGGTCACCTTGGCTCTGTACGTTTTAGCCAGAAAGTTTAACTGGTCGTGGATGTATAATTTTATTGTCGCTTTAAGCTTAACTTTAGCCATGGCTTCAACCGTTTTATGGACGGCATTGTTAGGATAAACAACCTAACCTCAAATGAATTAAATAAGAGAAGTCTTTTACTTTGACACAAAAAAGAGGAGAACAAAAATGAAGGAAAATATCCAAACGAAAGAAGAGTATTTAAACTCAATGCATCGCTTAGGTAGAATCTTTGCTGCCATAGCCATTATTGTGATGCTTGCTTTACCCACGATCATTGCCATCACATTTCAAACATTTCCCGATCTGCGACTCATATTTTCAGCTTCTGTCGGTCTACTAGCTATATTTACCCCGATTGCCATTTCTGAAGTGATTTCTTATACGCCTATTTTAGGAAGTTCTATCTATTTAACTCTCATTACAGGAAACGTAACTAATTTAAAGCTCCCGGTGGTGACCAACGCTTTTAATTTATTAAATATTGAACCTGGTTCAGAGGAAGCAGATGTTATTTCCGGAATAGTTGTCTCTGCATCAACCCTTGTCACCTTAATCATTGTGGCTATTGGTGTGTTGGCGATGGTTCCTTTAAGACCTATTTTAACGCTTCCAGTTGTGGAAACAGCTACTTCTTACATGCTTCCAGCCTTGTTTGGATGCTTGGTATTAGGGGTTTTAGGGAGTAATCTTGGCGGAGGTGTCAAAGCTAAAGGACGCTTGCTAGGAGCTATTCCAGCCGCTACCGTCATGATTGTTTTAACCCTTTTACTGCCGGGATTAGTCACGTCTTTACAAGGTTTTTTAATTCTCTTCATGCTTCCAGTGTCTTATTTTACAACGAAGTACTTATTTAAAAAAGGAAAAATTAAAGTGGAAATGCCTGATCCCCAGCAAAATAAGGCTAGTCAATAGAGCTTAAATTCAAAGAAGGCTGTTTATTAATTATTAATTAAAATGAAAGTCTTCTTTGTTTAAGTGTGTGACCAATGATTAATCTAGTCAGCACGTCCATCTTTTTTAAATTGTGTCTTGCCTTTTAAAGAAAATCATTGTAAAATGAAAGCTAATCATTTAATACACCGGATGAAACTTTACAGGAGAGCTTTCCAAATTGGAAACACCGAAGGAGTCATACTCTCAGGTCTCTAGTCGTTAGAGAAGGACTGTAAGGTGGACGGAACTCTGGAGAGACCTATTAATTAGGCGCCGAAGGGGCAAGGCAATCGCTCAATCTCTCAGGCAAAAGGACAGGGAACGATACGTTATTCTTTTGTTGCTTTTTAAACATTTTCCAGGTCCCGATCTTATTTTGATCAGGATTTTTTTATGAGCTAGAAATAACGTTAAGAATTCGCCCTTCTTTTTGAACCCGCAGTTAGGTGTTGCAAAAAAGGAGTGTTAGACATGTTATCATTATTAGAAACGATCAATCAACTAATTTGGGGATTTCCACTGCTAATTTTACTAGTCGGGACAGGAGTTCTCTTAACGATTCGCTTAAAGCTAATTCAAGTGTTGAAATTACCTGATGCCTTAAAATTAGTCTTAAAGCCAAATAATAAAGGCACAGGAGATATTTCTTCATTCGGGGCTATATGCACTGAGCTGGCTGCTGTTCTTGGAACGGGTAATATCGTAGGTGTGGCCACCGCTATTGCGACAGGAGGTCCAGGAGCGTTGTTTTGGATGTGGGTCGCTGCCTTTTTCGGAATGGCAACCAAGTACGCTGAAGGTGTTTTAGGCATTAAATATCGCATTTTAGATGAAAATGGTAATATATCAGGAGGTCCCATGTATTATATTTTAAATGGGATGGGTAAAAATTTTAAACCAATAGCGGTCTTGTTTGCAATAAGTGGAATGCTCGTGGCATTACTGGGGATGGGAACTTTTACCCAAGTGAATGCTATTTCCTCCACCATTGAAAATACATTAGGAATTCCATCTGGTTTAATCGGGATTACTTTAGCCATTTTAACGGCTGTCATTACTTTCGGAGGACTCCCAAAAATAGCCAAAGTAGCTCAGCTTTTAATTCCATTTATGGCATCGGGGTATATGCTCATTTGTCTCTTAGTGCTAGTCATTAACTTGAAAGCGATAATGCCTGCTTTACAGCTAATTATCGAGAGTGCTTTTACGACACAAGCTGCTGTAGGTGGTTTTGGAGGTGCAACGGTGATGATTGCGCTTCGGACCGGAGTCGCTCGTGGGGTCTTTTCCAACGAAGCGGGGCTTGGAAGCTCATCCATTGCGGTTGCAGCCGCTAAAAGTGAATGGGCTGCCGAACAAGGTCTTATTTCCATGAGTGGGACCTTTCTCGATACTCTCATTAATACTTTGACTGGCTTGACTTTAATGGTAACAGGAGCTTGGAACATGGCCGAAATACAAGGCAGTGCCTTAATGGAGATGGCTTTTAATTCCATTCTTCCCTCCATTGGCGATTTAGCTATTGGGTCTGTGTTATTAATGATCTCATTGACCTTGTTTGCGTATACCACCATTCTAGGTTGGAACTACTACGGAGAGCGATGCTGTGAATTTTTATTTGGAGTCAAAGCCATAAAACCTTATCGCTTATTGTTTATTTTGATGATTTCCATCGGTGCTTTTTTAGAGTTGAGTGCGATTTGGCTTATTGCTGATATTGTCAATGGTTTGATGGTTTTTCCTAATCTGATTGCCTTATTTGCTTTAAGTGGGGTGGTAGTCCAAGAGACTCATCATTACTTAACTCATTTTAAACACCAGAAAATCCAACTGGTAAGAAAAGGTTAACTTTAGGTTCTGGCACCTAAGCCGCAAGCGTATATTGTAGAATAAGTAAGTTGATATAAAGCGCCTTTAAAAAAGGATGAAATGTGCTTATTTCTTGCAAATTAAACTAATTTAAGGTAAAGTAGCAGTAAACATTGTAAAATGATAATTAATTTTAGCTAATTAACATATAATAAGTAAAAAATATGAAGATTCACTAGGAGTGAAAAAATGAACCGATTTATAATTTTAAGACGAGTTAATGATGCCGGGGGACTTAATGGCTGTTAGTCGTTAAAAGACATATTTATCTTGTTTTAAATATAGTTAAATTACCTCTAACCTTAGGTTATAGGAAAATACTTTCAGGAGGTTATTAAACCATGCAAGGATCATTTTTTGAAGAATTTTTATATTTAACTGAAGTCAAGACCTTAATTTTTATTGCGGTTTTATTGGTCTTATTCTATGTCATTCGTCGAATGGAAAAGCGTAAAGTGAACTTTTCCATGCGCATGCTGATCGCAACAGGTTTAGGGTTAATACTAGGGCTCAGCATCCAACTTGTTGGTGGATTTCCTGATGCCCCTTTAGAGGTTCGTTTTATTTCAGAAGTTAATACTTGGTACGGACTTATTTCGACAGGATTTATGAGTTTATTGCGGATGTTGGTTATTCCTTTAATTTTTGTCTCTATTATTCGAGTGATTATCAATATGGAAAATAGCGCTAATTTAGGAAAACTTACGGCTCGCACCATCGGCACCTTAATCGGGACAACGGTTATCGCGACCATTATCGCGATTATAGTGGGTCAATTGTTCAGATTAGGAGTAGGCTCTAATTTAGTAGAAGGAGAAGCAGAAATTCGTGAAATTAGTACGTTAGCTAGTACTGTTTTAGGATTAATTCCAGCTAATCCAATTGAGGCCATGGTCAATAATAATGTCATTGCTATCGTCATTTTCTCTGCTTTCTTAGGAGTGGCGACGAAGCGCCAAACGAAGAAACATTACGATGTCGTGAAGCCGTTTATTAACTTGGTTGAAGCCTTTTATAAAGTTATATTAAGCGTGGCGATGACCATTATCAAATGGATGCCTTACGCGGTAATCGCTTTGTTTGCCAATACGGTTGCTGGCCGTGGTGTTTCTGCCTTAGCAGAAGTGGCAACCTTTATCGTTGCGACTTATGTCTCCATCGCGATTATGTTCTTAATCCATTTGATTATTATTTCGATAAATGGGTTGAACCCAATCCAGTATCTTAAAAATGTATTAGATGTCTTAGTATTAGCTTTTACTTCTAGATCAAGCTTAGGGACCTTACCGGTTACCATTGAAAAATTAACAACAGAAGTAGGCGTTAATCAAGGGACCGCCACTTTTGTAGGAACGTTAGCTACAAACGGTGGGATGAACGGATGTGCAGGAATATTCCCAGCATTAGCTGCTGTTATGTTAGCCAATATGACTGGAACACCGATAAACTTTACTTTTATTGTCATGTTAATGATTGTCATAGCCTTTGGATCATTTGGAATTGCCGGGTTACCAGGAACGGCAACCATGGCTTTATCCGTCACCTTAGCCGGAATGGGGTTAGGCGAATTCTTCCCACTATTAGCGGGTGTTGTTGCCATTGATCCGATCTTAGATATGGGACGGACGATGTTAAATGTCAACGGGGCATTGACAACAGCGGTTGTGGTCGATAAGTCTTTAGGCCAATTAGATGAAGAAGTTTATTACGGACGCAAAAAAGTCGAGTTAGAATTGGAAGCCTAAAAATAAATAAAACCCTAAAAAGAGGCGCGGAAATAAATTCCCGCCTCTTTTTTACTCATGTCTATTATTATTTCAGATGTAACTAAGAGTGAAAAAATATTTTAAGGTTATTTATTTTATTTAACTTTTTTTCTAACTTGGTATGCTCTAATGCTTTTGTTAATGAATAACAGACATCGACGTGGGGAATAAAATAAGCGCTTGAAAATCAAGCATGTTCCTGCCCCCATCTCTACTATCTACTAGAAAAATTGAAAAAAAATTCAAGCACCTATGTAAGGTGCGACTTTTAGTTGCTTTCCAATGTTTTTGAAGCTTGCTTATTTCAATCCACGCACCATATAAGGTGCGACTGCGTTTTTATACATTTTTTACACTTTATAGTGAGTTTTCATGTAAAATAAAACTGTTCATAATACTTTATTCACATATATTGAGTAATTCTCTGTAAAATTGAAGTTAATTAATAGGTCATACAGGTGCGAATCTCCCAGTAAAAACATGTTCGCTAGAGGTTCGCACTAATAATGATAAAATTATTTCTACTCATGTGATGTAAAGCTGCTCACCCCTTTTTTAAACATTATTTAACAATTCTTTCCTTTTTAGTATACAAAAAAATGATAAAGAAAGCAAGGTCTGTTAAATATCTTTGACTTAAAATGACCTTACTTAGAATTCTTAGTAGATGAAGCTGATGAAATTATTTTAACTCAATTTATCGTAAACTTTGACCATTCCTCAGCAGAAATTCCATAAATATTGTGGTCTAAATAGCGGTCGTATAACCACTGTGCTCGTGGCAGTTTACCTTCTTTTTTGAAATTTAATCGCTCCGGAACTCGTTGGCTGTTTAAATTATCAGAGGCCGTGCGAATTTCAATTTTTTTTAACTCTAACTCATTAAAAGCATAAGTAATGAGTCCTTTAACCGCTTTAGTCACAATGCCTCTTCCTTGATAATCGGTGCCAATCCAGTAACCAACTTCAGCTTTTTTTAAATTGTTATTTATTTGGTGAAGACTTGTAAGTCCAACTATTTCATCATTAAAAAAAATAACAAAATCAATGCTTTTACAGGATGTATAGCTATACAAACAGTACTGAATATAGTTTCTCGTATCTTTAACGCTAACTGTAGAATCAACCCAAGATTCCCATTGTCGCAAATGAGTTCTTGATTTATTAATTAATTCAAAGATTTTTTCAGCATGTTTTAACTCAATTAATTTGAGTGAAATATGCTCATCTATTTGAAATAAAATCATTAGAGCTTCCCTCCAAGGCTATTAGTTAGTTATAGTATTCTTTTAAACTTAACTTATATTCTCGATGAATTGCAAGAGTTAATTAACGCTAACAAACTTTGATAAAAAAATAAGAGCTGAAATCCAAAGCGCTAAATTTAACTTTCTACTTTCTTTGTTCTTATATCATTTCATTATAAAAAAGGAACTGTAGATGATATGATAAAATGTGGTAAAACCAATGTTTTTAGGTTCAGTCGGCTATTATTTGGAATCGTGACTACGCTTTTAACTAAGTTACGAACTAGAAATAAAACTAATGTCATTCTCGAGTGATGATCGCTTGATAAAAAGACGAAACAATTATTACGATTTACTGTGTCGGAAGATGTAGTAGCAATAGATTGTACAGGCTCCAATTGGTTAGAAGTATATAACTTTGTAGGCGTTGAAAATTTTCATTTTTCCTAGCTTCAAATGGATTCAAGCTTTAATCATCGTAAGTGTGATGCAAGCTAATGGGATCAGTCATTACCAAGGATCAGTGGCTCAAAATACGCAGATGTTAAATTTATTAAGACAAGGTAAGTTAATAGACTATAGAAAACAAAAAACCCAGTCCGTAATGGATTTGGGTTTTCTTATTTATCTCAAACTCTCTAAATGCTAAGGTGTGCGTGTAAAAATTTTAAAACCCTAAGTTTACTAAAGAGAGAGGAAAATACTGATGAAGTCTCCTTAGTAAAAGTATTTTAGAAAATGATGTTGTATTTTTGTTAGAAAGTAAACAGTTCTGATCATACCATAAGATTAGATAAATTCATATAGTTTTATACAAATTTGTAAAAATATAGGTGATAATTGTAGTTAAGGTAGGCGGGTCTATGTTAAAATAAAAGAGTGGGATGGCAAAACATATAAAGACATATAAAGATAAGATTAGTAACCTAATTTTATGACAAGAAAGGTTGATAAATATGGATCAAAAAGGAAAAGAGCAATAAAGCAAAGATAAAGTACACGTCGGATATAACCAAGCTAACCAAAAGAGAGGTGTAATAAATGACCCAGAATTGAGTAATTTTCTAGAACAATTAAGTAAACCGTCAACTTCTAAGAGTAATAAGGCACCAGGAGAAGAAAGCTTTCAATATAATAAATCTGACCCCAAGAAAATGCCACTACGTATAACAAAATACCTGAAGGTCTGGAGAAACGACTAAAACAAGCATATGATCATCCGAAAGCTACAGATAACTTCAAAGACCAATTTAATAAGTTAAAGGTGGCTTACGAGAAAAAGATATTGAAAGAATTAATAAATTAGTTCCAAGATTGATTAGTAAGTCGGACACAATATTAGAAGGTTCTAGCAGACTTTAGAGAATCAATGCGGTGACAAAAAAAGCTAAGTCTGATTCAGACAAATTAAATACCGATAAGCAATCTTATTCTAATTTAGAAACGCTAACAGTTCAATCTGTTAGTCTTTTTATATTAAACCAAACAAAAGGCTAAGGTGGGTGTGTTTTAATTAAAAGGTGCTCACTAGGCATAAATCCAACCCTAGTGACTATGTTTTTAACTAAGCAAGATCATCTACTTTTACATGTAAGGCATCGGCTATTATTTTAGCTTTGGTGAGACTAATATCATGATACCCTCCTATGTAGCGATTGAGATAATTGTAGTTAAGCCCTGTTTTCTTCGCTAACTCTATTTGTTTCATTCCCTTTCGTTCTAATATTTTTCTAAGTTTTGACACAGTTCCACTCCTTTCGCTATGATACTACTATTATACAATTAATGGGATGGGGTTTTAAACATATTTTTGTAAATAATTGACATTTAATAAGCATAGGTATCGGTGTAAAAATATAAAACAGATTAGTTATCTTATAATAAAAAGGGTTAAAAACTCCTATGTAGATTGCTTTGGCTGGCGTAACTAACTACGTATTTGAATACGTTATTTAGAGTTATAATTAAATATGCGTTAAACATTATAAATAGCTGTATTTACACGTTAAAATATAACACTGCATTATAATAATTTGGCTGATAGTCTAAATATTATGGTATGATATAAAATAGAGATTAGATTAAATAATGAATGGAGATGAGCTGATGAAACAAGAAATATTAGAAAGATTTATCGAATATGTAAAAATTGATACTCAAGCTAATGATGAAAGTACGACTTGTCCTTCAACTCCAGGGCAGCTAACGCTGTTAAATAAGTTAGTAGATGAACTAAAATTTATTGGAATGTCAGAGGTAACCATTGATGAATTTGGGTATGTCATGGCGACATTGCCAAGCAATACTGAAAAGGAAGTTCCCACCATTGGCTTTTTAGCTCATGTAGATACTGCCACTGATTTTACGGGTGCTCATGTGAATCCCCAAATCGTAGAGAACTATAACGGTAAAGATATTGTATTAAGTAAACAGCAAAACATCGTCTTATCACCTAAAAACTTTCCTGAATTAGCTAACTATTTAGGGCATACTTTGATTACGACAGATGGTACCACGCTTCTTGGAGCAGATAATAAAGCAGGTATTGCTGAAATTATGACAGCTATGACTTATTTAATTGACCATCCAGAAATTAAACATGGAAAGATAAGAGTAGCCTTTACACCAGATGAAGAAATCGGGAGAGGTCCCCATCGATTTAATGTAAAAGCCTTTAATGCCACTTACGCTTACACCGTTGATGGAGGTCCCCTTGGAGAATTACAGTACGAAAGCTTTAATGCTGCTTCTGCCATTGTAAACTTCAAAGGAAATAATGTGCACCCTGGGACGGCTAAAAATAAAATGGTTCATGCTGGAAAGATGGCCATGGAGTTTCACGGAAAATTACCAGTAGCCGAAGCTCCAGAGTATACAGATGGCTATGAAGGTTTTTACCATTTATTGAAGATAAAGGCAGACGTAGAAAATGCGAAACTAGCCTATATTATTCGTGACTTTAATCGAGAAGCTTTTGCTAATAAAAAAGAAAAAATGTTAGAAATTGCTGATGAATTAAAAGAAAAATACGGAAAAGATTGCCTTGCTATTGAAATTAGAGATCAATATTACAATATGAGTGAAAAAATCAAGCCTGTAAAAGAAGTCGTTGAAGTTGCTGAACAAGCGATGAAAAATCTCTATATTACGCCTAAAATCGCCCCAATTCGCGGTGGAACCGATGGTTCACAGCTATCTTATATGGGTTTACCTACACCTAATATTTTTACGGGTGGTGAAAATTTTCATGGAAAATTTGAATATATCTCTCTTCAAAATATGGAAAAAGCTACTAAATCCATTGTTGAGATTGCTAGATTATTTGCGGAGAGAGCTTAATTATAAGAAGTTGTAAAGCAAATAATCATAAATCTATTCAGTTAAACTTGTGAATATTGATCTCCTTAAAGCTGTTCAGTCACTCTAGGACTAGTAATAGAACGGTTATCTGGTGCACACTAGCATATGACTTAAAAGTTATCTTTAAAAAGCAACGTCAAAATATTGCTCCAACGCTTCCAACATTGGAGTCCTAACAGACGATAGGTTAACCACTTGTCGTCTTTTCATATGATGCAAAGGATAGCCTAATAAACATAAAAAGCCATCTAACAGTGTTGGCACCTTTTCCAACTGCATAAAAAAGAATAAAAAGCAAATTTTTATACTTTTCGACACTCGAAGTGTAATAAAATAAATGAAAAGGAGGGATAAAAAAAAAGAATAGCTTTTTATGGAAAAAGAGATGGCAATAGCGTTTTAAAATTAATTAGAAAGAGGGGGGCTAATAAAAAAATAAGACAGTAAGAATGCTTAGTAAAATTGTATGGTCTTAACACCAGTATTTATAAACGCTTACTTAAAATAAGGGGGTTTAAACATGTTATTAAATCAGGCTCGTGGATTTAGAAGGATATTAGTCGCTTTACTTATGTTTTTGATTTTCTTCACGGTCTTACCGCAAGAAGATAGCCATGCGCAAGAGGTGGTCAATGCTAGGAATTTTGGTATGACACCTGGTGTTGAGGGCTCTCAAACAGAGGCTTTACATGCAGCCATGCGTTATTTTTATGACAGAGGTGTGGAAGGAACGGTTTATATTCCGGCAGGAACGTATGCAATTGGTGAAGCAGTCCGGTTTCATCAAGGGGTTAATCTGATTGGCGATGGGATGGGTGAAACCGTTTTAAAGAAGGTTGGGACCAGTAATAACTATGTCGTAGGTAACCCGATAATGAGAAGTGGCAATAACCTTAATGCGACAGTATCTCATCTAACCTTTGATGGTGATCGTCAAAATCGTGCCAATCAAGGACTTGGACAAGTGGGTGGTATGAACATTGATAATGATGTTAGTAACTTAACGATTGAAAATGTTGAAGTTCGAGATGTGACCATTGGTTTACTTTTAAGACGATTAAAAGATTCTACCATTAGAGACAGTATTATTGATCGGACTAGTGGGCATGGCATTGCTTTCGGTAGTGAGAGTCACGCTGTTGGTGATGTTCGCAATAATGTTATTACACGTAATCTAATCACTAATTCCACTGGGGGGAGCGGGATTAATCTCTCACGAGCTACACATACAACGGTTACTTATAATCAAGTGATTAATACGGTACATCAGGATGATAGTTATGGGGGTATTAGAATACCAAATGGGGGTGCGTACAATACGGTTGAGCATAATGTTATCGAAAATTACCCGAGAGGCATCTTCGTCTTAAGCGATGCGCACAATAATACCATTTCACGGAATACCGTTATCAATTCACGGATACATGGCGTCTTAATTCAGGCAGATCATAATATTTTATCTGACAATGTTATCCAACAATTAGATCCTAGTTTAAATATTGAATCTATTATTCGGTTAGCTCCAGGTAGTCATAATCAAATTTTGCGTAATAAAATTGATACGTTCTCAAGCTTTAGCAATCCAGGTATTCGTTTAACGGGTTCATCAAATCAAAATACGATGAGAGACAACCAAATTGATACGTCTGGGACAGCAGTTATCATCGAAAGTGGTAGTGGTAATACAAATGCAAATAATACCAAAGTAACGAACCCTATTCAATTCAATAGCCAAGCAAGCTATGAGCTTGTTAATCGGCATAGTGGCAAGTTATTAGAAGTCGCTAATGCAGGAATCGCTTTAGGCGATAATGTTCAACAGTGGCAACGTAATTTCCATCCATGTCAACGGTGGACAATCGTTCAAAACAGTGAAGGCTATTATGAGATCATTAATCGCAATAGCAATCAGGCTCTAGAGGTATTAGGGTGGTCAACTGCAAATGGTGCCAATGTTGTCCAATGGTCTCGAACGGGCGGAGAAAATCAACAATGGTCAATTCAAAGGACGAGTGATGGCTACTATAACTTAATAAACCGTCATAGTGGTAAAGCCTTGGAAGTTTATAATCACTCTGTCATAAGCGGAGGCAATGTTGTTCAATGGGATTTTAATCAGGCTTTAGCGAATCAGCAGTGGAATATTATAGAATTAAGACCTTAATAAAACTTAATACTAGTACTTTCTTAACCATTAAATCGCGAATGGATGACTAGATTAATAGTTGAAATGGAGTGAGAGACGAAAATAATTAAAAACTTCCAACTTAGTGGTATTGCGACCCCAAAAGTTGGATTTAGAGCCGAAGCCCAAAGCTTCGGTTTTTTGGTTTATACTAGTTTAAGTTTCTAAGGTCTTATGGTATTTTCTATTCGCAACTGTGCTCATCTATCTAAATTTTTAAAAAAACAAGGTGGAGTCTAATTCTACTAAGTCTTGACACAATTCCATGCCTATGGATAGAGTTTTAAATGGATTTTTGTAAGTCATTGATATTTGAAAAAGCAGGAATAAGTTAAAAAATAAAAATAGATCTTATCTATCTTAGGATAAAAAATTTAAATATTTTTTATGTCAGCTTTACTCGTAAGAAGCTACTTGATAACTAACTTACAAAAAGAGATTTACGTTAAAATAAAAAAATATTTTCAAAAAAATATATAAAAAAATTCTTATATCATGTAAAATTTTTAGAGAAGGATGCAAAACAACTAGAAAACTAAAGGATCGAACATCATTTATCTCGATTATGTTTAGATATCGTAAATTAAAAGTAAGGAGAGTCCAATGATGAAAAAAGCGGTATTAGTCGTTAGTTTCGGAGTGAGCCATCAAGAAACGAGAAAGAAAACGATTGCTGTTTGTGAGCAAGAAATTAAACAGTCCTTTGCAGAGTACGATTTCTTTCGTGCTTATACTTCTCACCGAATTATTGAAAAAATTAAAAAGAAAGAGCAGTTGGTCATCGATCACTTTCATATTGCTTTAGAAAACATTTATCGAGCGGGCTATGTTGAAGTCTTGGTTCAACCTCTTTATGTAGTAGGCGGGGAAGAGTTTAATCAATTAAAATGGCATCTTTTATCTTATGAGCATAAATTTAAAAAAATTCAATTAGGTCGCCCCTTATTAACCTATATGGCTGATTATATTGAGACTGTAGAGGTTATGAAAGAGCAATTGCCCCAATTAAAAGATCATGAAGCGCTAATATTTATGGGACATGGGACTGCAAATGTGGCTCAAGCAGCTTACTGTGCCTTAGAATATGTGTTAAGAGATAGAGAAATTAACGCTTTCGTCGGGACCCTTACCGGCTATCCAGGGATTGACCAAATCATTAAAAATTTAGAACTTAATCAGGGTAAAACGGTTATTTTAATGCCATTTTTGCTCGTAACAGGTTATCACGTCATGAAGGATATGAAGGGTGAACAAGCAGAGTCTTGGAAAAATAGGTTAGAAATAAGGGGTTACGAGGTGCAAGTTATTTTAAAAGGACTGGGAGAGTATCCGGGGATTCGCAAACAATTTATCAATCACGCTCACCAGTCTGTCCAACAAGGAGATCAAATATGGAAATTGTAGTCGGCACAAGAGGGAGTCGTTTAGCTCTCATTCAAACTAGGTGGGTGATGGAACAGCTAAAGGCTGTTTACCCAGAGCTGCAGTTTAAAACAAAAATCATTAACACAACAGGCGACTTAAATCAACATTTAAGCCTTGATAAAATAGGGGATAAAGGCCTGTTTGTTAAAGAAATTGAACAACAATTATTGAACAAAAACATTGATATCGCAGTCCATAGCATGAAAGACATGCCTGGGTCACTACCACCAGGTTTAAAGTTTGCAACTGTCCCAAAAAGGGTTGATGCTCGAGATGTACTTATCTTAAAGGAAGGTTATCAATCCCTTTGTGATTTGCCTGATGGAGCTACCATTGGGACAGGAAGTAAAAGAAGAAAGTATCAATTACTCAGGCAACGCCCAGATTTATGTATCGTGCCCATTCGCGGAAATATTGAGACTCGAATTGAGAAAATAGCAACTGAACCTTTAGACGGAATTGTTTTAGCAGCGGCTGGATTAATTAGAGCGGGCTTAGTTCAGCGGATCAGTTCTTACCTGCCTATAGAAATTATGCTTCCGGCCCCGGCTCAAGGAGCTTTAGCCATTGAAATTCGCGAAGCAGATACAAAGCTGGCGATGCTGATTAAGTCCATTAAAGATGAGATAGCAGAAATCCAAGTAACAGCTGAGAGAGGATTTTTAGAAGGGATTGAAGGCAGCTGCCATATTCCCATCGGAGCCTATAGTCAAATAGTCGGTGATCAGATGATATTAAGTGGTTTATATGGAGATGAACAGGGTGAAATTTTAATTAAGAAAACCATAACAGGGAAAGTTGAAGAAGCGCGAACGTTAGGGCTTAAATTAGCAAACAACGTCTTAAAGGAGTACAAAGCCTATGCAAGGTAAAGTTTACTTAGTTGGAGGGGGTCCAGGTGATTATCAGTTAATGACTTTAAAAGGTTTGGCGTGTATTAGACAAGCAGATGTTTTGATTTATGATCGGTTGGTGAACCCCTATTATTTAAAAGAAGTAAAGTTAACTTGTGAAACCATTTACGTCGGAAAAGACGCCACTCATCATACCTTACCTCAGGATAAAATCAACGAGCTCTTGGTTACAAAAGCCCAAGCAGGAAAGATAGTGACTCGGTTAAAAGGAGGAGATCCCTATGTCTTTGGCAGAGGTGGTGAAGAAGCTGAATTTTTGTATGACCACCACGTGCCATTTGAAGTCGTGCCTGGAATTACCTCAGCTATTGGCGGACTTTGTTACGGAGGCATTCCTATCACTCATCGAGATTACGCTTCCTCTTTTCATGTGGTGACGGGACATTTACAAGATGATTCATTAGATCAATTAGACTGGCGTGGACTAGCGCGTCTTTCTGGAACCCTAGTTTTCTTAATGGGAGTAAAGAATTTAGCGAAAATAAGTGCCGCTTTAATAAGGGAAGGAATGCCCAAAGATACTCCTGTGGGTTTGATTAGTCAGGCTACTACACCTACTCAGCAAGTGCTAACCTCAACTTTGGCAGCTGTTAAAGAGCTAGCCTTAAAAGAAGCCGTTAAACCACCGACTTTAATCGTCATTGGAAACGTCGTTCTTTTACAGAACAAATTAAATTTTTTTGAACAGAAACCTTTGTACGGTAAAAATATTGTGGTCACTCGAGCGTCTAGCCAAAACAAAAAAATGATCGAAAAAATAATGGATTTAGGCGGCAACCCAATTGAAATACCAACCATCAAGATTGAAAAAATTCCGAACAACCTTGAGCTACAGCAAGAAATAAAGGAGCTAAATAAATATCAGTACTTAATTTTAACGAGCACCAATGCTGTCAAAATATTTTTTGAGGCTTTAGCTAAAACGGGATTAGATAGCCGTGCTCTTGCACATTTAAAAATCGCAACAATCGGTTCCAAGACGGCACAAGTTTTAAGTGAAAAAGGCATTAAAGCTGATCTCATTCCTACTGATTACACGTTAGAAGCTTTAGTGGCATTAATAAAGCCATTCATAAAACCATCCGATCGTGTACTGATACCGAAAGCTGATAAGACGAGAACGGTCTTAGTTGAAACATTACCAGGGAACATAAAAGAAGTAGTGATTTATAGAACCATAGTGGATGATCGCCAAAAAGCCTTATTGTTACAGTTATTGAACGAAGACAGGATTGATTATTTAACTTTTTCCAGCGCCTCTGCCGTTCAAAATTTTATGAAGATACTGGGGCAAGAACAAGTAGCTAAGTTAAACGAAACCAAAATTATTTCCATTGGTTCTATGACGACTCAAGCTGTTTTAACGGCTCATTTAAAAGTATATCAAGAAGCAGAAACAGCGACGATTGACGCAATGATTGAAGCCATTGAGAAAGATCAGATAGGTGATAAAAGATGTTAAGAAGACCGAGAAGATTAAGAAAAACAACAGCCATTAGAAATCTTGTAAGAGAAACGAAGTTACACGTCGATGATTTAATCTATCCCTTATTTATAGTAGAAGGTCAGGGAGTTAAAGAAGAAATTTCTGCTTTACCTGATGTCTACCGTTTATCAGTCGATCAATTAGAAGCAGAAATACAAGAATTAAAAGGGTTAGGAATCCAGCATGTGTTGTTATTTGGCGTTGTCCATGAAAAGCAAAAAGATTCGTTTGGAAGTGCTGCTTGTGATGAGCAAGGCGTGATTCAGCGAGCCATCAAAAAAATTAAAACGACTGAGAGCGCGATTAATATTATCACCGATGTTTGTCTCTGTGAATATACAAGTCATGGACATTGCGGCCTTTTAAATGAAAAGGGCGAGGTAGATAATGATCATTCCTTGATCGCTTTAGCAAAAGTAGCTTTGAGTCACGCTAAGGCTGGAGCTCATATGGTGGCGCCTTCTGATATGATGGATGGACGAGTGAAAGCCATCCGTGAAACACTAGATCAATCCGGATTTGAACACATTTCCATCATGTCCTACAGCACGAAATATGCCTCCAATTTTTATGGACCGTTTAGAGATGCCGTCAAATCAGCACCAGCCTTTGGCGATCGTAAAACTTATCAAATGGATTATGCCAACAGCAATGAGGTACTTATTGAAACCGAGTTAGATGTAGGAGAAGGCGCTGATATTTTAATGGTTAAACCAGCTCTGGCTTATCTAGATATCATCCGCCGTGTAAAAGATTACTTTGATCTACCTTTAGCTGCGTATCAAGTTAGTGGCGAGTATGCCATGTTAAAACTGGCAGTTAAACAAGGCATTCTTTCAGAAGCAGCCATATACGAATCAATGATTGCTATAAAACGAGCTGGAGCTGATATCATCATTACTTATTTTGCCAAAGATTTAGCCAAGATGCTAAGGGAGTGAGAAGATGATGTATTATCCCATCCATTTAAATGTAACAGAGATGAAAGTGACCATTATTGGCGGAGGAACCATTGCTTTTAGAAAATGTCAATTTTTTTTAGAAAACGAAAAAAGAGTCACCGCAGTTGCCCCTCAGTTTAGTCTTGAATTTGAAGGGGTTAAAGATAAAGTG
>Ga0153980_1000072_pt1 | contig 68163 bp, 58 predicted proteins | sample TSGA064MetaG_FD_104722 | JGI IMG/M metagenome (GOLD analysis project Ga0153980, IMG submission 104722) | Attine ant fungus gardens microbial communities from Georgia, USA - TSGA064 MetaG | ecosystem: Host-associated > Fungi > Mycelium > Unclassified | place: USA: Georgia, Magnolia Springs State... | reverse complement strand
TACCTTCCAGCCCCTGTACCACCGCTTTCGGCACGTTTTCCCACTTATAAACATCCGAAGTACCGTTGGAATATTCCGCCGTATAGCCGCCTTCGATTTTGTCATGGTAGTCGTTGCGATACCAGGTTAGACCGGCCTGTACATCATCATGGTTATATTCAATGCCGATCTCTTTATTGACGCTGGTTTCCGCTTTTAAATCACGATTTCCCTGTAGATAGCAGTAGCCCGCGCTGTCGTAGCAGCCCTGTCCTTTACTGAATAACAGGTAGTTGGGGTTGGTTTGATAGAGATTAGGCGCTTTCCAGGCGCGGGCGATCCCCAGCTTCAGGGTAAAGTCGCTGCCCAGCTCCTGCGACAGATTCAGCGCCGGGCTCCAGTTGCTGCCGGTGATGCTCTGGTGATTAAAACGAATTCCCGGCGTCAGGCGCGTGGTATCGGTCAGCTCAATATTATCTTCCGTATAAATACCATAAATATCGGCTGAGCTGTTTATATCGCGTCCGGAGCTGGCGATGCCTTCTACCGCGCCGCCCGCGGTGGTGGATTCGGTATTAGAGGCAGGATCTTTCATTGCCTGATGATTCATTTCCACGCCGAGCGTGACGGTCTGATTAACCCAAAGATCAAGCGGAAGATTGACCTCTGAGTGCAGGTTGGTGTCATACAGCGTAATGGTGGAGAAACCTTCATCGGAGGGGCTGAAAATCCCCGCGATGCCGCCAGACAGTCCTTCGTTAAGACGGGTGTTACGTGTTTTTTCAAACTGAACGTAGTTGCTGGTGGTGATGCCGTTGTCCCATGCGCCGGTATATTTCAGGCTAAGCGACTGGCGATAAAGGACGTTGGTTTCTTTGCCATAATATTTCTTTACCAGCGCGTTGCTGTTGGTGTTCTGCGTATCACCAGCGTAGAGATTGCCCTGACGGCTGAAGCCCGCATCCAGCTCCAGCGCCTGGTTTGGTAAAAATGCCCAGCGCAGTGCGGAATGCACGTCCTTGTTGATAAAGCCCTCGCGCCCGGATGGCCAGGAGCCGGCATAGGATCCAATCCGCGGCGTGGTGTGGCTTTCGTTAATATCCTGCGCGTCCGCCTGCGTTTTATTCCAGTTGCCGTAGAGCCGCAGGGTGACATTGTCAGCCAGCGCGCCGCTCAGGCTGGCATTATAGCGTTTGGTGCTGCCTTCCGATTTATGCTCCGGCGCGTTGAAATAGGAATTAAAACTGCCGTGCCACGCATCGGTGGTGGGTTTGGTAATGATATTGACCACGCCGCCCATAGCGCCATTGCCATAAAGCGCGGCGGCCGGGCCACGGATAACCTCAATACGGTCAATCATTTCCGGCGGCACCCAGTTGGTATCGCCGCGAGTATCACGCTCGTCGCTCCAGCCAAAACGTACTGAATTACGGCTGCTCACCGGCATGCCATCAATCAGTATCAGCGTATTTTCCGGCCCCATACCGCGAATATCGATCTGGCGATTATTGCCGCGCTGGCCGCTGTTAGAATTACCGGTAAGATTAACGCCAGGCATAGTGCGGATAATTTCCGCGACGTCGCGCTGAATGGGGTGTTTTTTTATTGCCGTGCTGTCGATAATGGAGACGCCCGGTGCCTGTAACGTTTGTTGCCGGGCCGTAACCGTCATCGTATTTTCGCTACTGCTCTTTTCATCCTTAATAGCCAGATCTTTATTCTGGTTATTTTCCTGCATCTGGCTTTGCTTTATTTTGGCAGCATTCTCGCCTGTTTTTATCTGGGTTTCCGTTATATCTTTTGCGTTATTTTCTGCATATACCGGAGTTATTGCCAGGCTCGAGGTAATAAGTGAAGCCAACAGAGAGAACGTAAACTTAACTTTCATAATGGTATTTGTCACCGGCCCTGTGGAAGAGGAAAAGCGGGAAAAACACACTATAGTGAGAATGATTATTAATTACAATCAGGGTTTTTGCGTGCGGAAGAATGAATGGCCCTAAACCCCCTTCACTTAACCCCTTATTAAATAAGGTTAAAAGTAAACACCCGTCTCAAAACTGCCGTTCGACGATCCTTAACCCTGCCGGGAAGCGTACCGTTACTCGTCATTGCGCACGCAGGTAAGCTAAGGCCGCCCGGCCTTATTATTTTTAGCGCGTAAATAATGGTTTGTTGCGGTAAGGCAGGCTTAACAGCCTGCCCTTTATCGTTAGCTTATTTTTTTATAAATGGCCTGACGTTCGGTCCCGCTCAATACATCGCTATTAGCAAAAAAAGCCATTAATAACGTGCAGAACGCTTCATACGATTGGGCTTCCTGCTCCTGCTTTTCAGCACCATAGGTTGTCTGGCAGCGGTTAAACATATTTACCTGACGGCCATTAATTATTTTCGCCATCATCAGATTATGGCGGAATATCGACTCGCTGTACGTTTCAACAAAATGACTGGCAACCAGGATATCCGCTTCAGCACAGGGTTGCTCGTTAACCGTATATATTAGCCGTTTGCTTTCACCGTTTGCCGACAGCAGCCATTCGCCGCCTGGCAATCGCTCCAGTAAAAATCCCTGCTGTTCTCCCTCTTCCAGCCGTAAAGGCGCGGTCAGGCTGACGCCGCCAAAACCGACATCGGCAAGATAATTTATGCCGTCGAGGGCAACGAGCAGCAGCGTATGCGTTTGCGGCGTCGCCGCCGGTGTATCCATTCCCCAGACCCAGCTTTGCGGAATACAGAAACACGCTATTAACACGTCAGCCATGCCCTCTCAGAGCGCACCGTCCGTGGCACGCAAGCCTTACTCTTCATTAGTTCAGCGTCAGAAACTGCCCGCCCATAAACTACTTTTCTTCGTTAAACACGATGCCCAGCTGGCTACGAACCTCATCCATCGCGGACAGCGTCATCAGCGACGTGCTAAGCGGCCGGACAGGCGAATCGATTAAGCCCTGGCCAACACACCAGGCAAGATGCTCCGCTTCGTGATAAAGCTGATCGTAGCGGTTAAGCGGCTCTTCCCAGCGCAGCGTTTTGTTGCCCTGGCTGGACGTCATGACAAAGCCGCCCGGCGCGTAAAATTGTCCATCCAGCACGATAGTGGCGTCGCGACCGGCTATTACTGCCCTGCCTGGCGTATTGCTGAACAGCGTAGTATTAAGCACAGAATGCATGCCGTTGGCGTGCTGCAACAGCATAGAGGCCTGGCCGTTAACACCGCCTTCCGCCAGCTGGCCGATAGCCTGAACCCAGGTTGGTGCGCCGCCCGTCATGACGCTAAAGGCAATCAGGTAGCTGCCCAAATCCAGCATCGGGCCGCCCGCCAGAGCGGCATTGAAAATGCGGTGATCGGGGGTGAAAAACTCGCCGTGATCGGCAATTAAGGTATGCAGTTCGCCCAGTGCGCCATCAGCCAGCAGCTGGCGCAGCACGGCATATTTCGGCGTAAAGTCGCACCACATCGCCTCCATACAGAGCACGCCCTGGCGTTTCGCTTCGGCTTTCAGCTGCGCGCCTTCAGTAGCATTTAGCGCCAAAGGTTTTTCTATCAACACATGCTTACCGGCCCGTAGCGCCTGCAGCCCATCCGGAAAATGATGGTTATGTGGCGTAGCGATATAGATCACGTCCAGATCGTCCATGGCAAGCATCTCTTCCGCCGAGCTAAAGGTATGCGGAATCGCCCACTTATCGGCAAAGGCTTGCGTTTTCTCCGCATTGCGCCCTGCCACAGCGACCAGCTTCTGCGAGCTGTTTTCCCGTAGCGATTTGGCGAAATGCGCCGCGATCCAGCCCGGGCCAAGAATGCCCCAGCGCAAGGCTGGAATAGCCTGCGGATGCGCGGTTTCAGGTGTGGGTAAAGCTGTAGGGAACATACTGGCTCCTTGTTATCAACGAGCTGACGCCAGCAAGGAAAGCGGCGACGTCGGAACGCTATCCTCGCCGGTCAGTAGCAACACTATAAGATGAGGAGTGCGGGAAAGTGACGGTGCGCTTGATGGAAAACCCTCAGGGCCTGAATCTCTACCTGACGACAACAAAGCCTCTTTTCGCCTGGCACAGAGACCAGCGAAGCGTTAAGCTCGCCGCCACTCTTTTCAGATTCAGAACATCCTTATGAAACGCCAAACTACTGCCTGCCTTATTCTGCTGCCCATCGTCGCTATTGCTCTTTACTTCTTTTTTAAGCCGCACAGGCAGGATCCGCACTACTATGCAGCCGTCTGCGTCGTTATTGATGCAATGGGTGAACCGGCTTCGGCAACGGACTTTGCCGATAAGCTGCATGACGTCATCATTAACGAAAACTCATCTTACGCGGTGGATAAAGTCGCTTTTGACCGACAATCAGCACAGGGCGCTATTCAGCGCTACATGAAACTGAACGATATGGAGAAAACGCAGGCCCATCAGGGAATGGATGCTTGCCTGGCCGTGATGATGCCGAAGCAGCCTGAATAGCGTGTCAGCGGGCTCGGCGTCTCCGGCCCGCACTTTTTGCTCATCTGCTACTTGTTAACATTATTGCAGCATTTTATCCCAGCTTACCTGCGGTAAGCCGTAAACATATACGGTCAACCGCTGGCATACTATGGTGCACAATATAATTATCCCTGGCGCTAAACAGACTGCACGCGCATCAATAATAATTCTCTTATTAACAGAGCAGACCAGTTAGCACGCCTTAACATCACACCTGGCTAGCGATAGCCCTGTAGTAATCCCTTATTTTTACGGCCATAATAAATTAAAATTCAGTCAATATAACCGCACGCGGAAAAGATAAATAAAACAGATTAATAAAAATATTTTTAGTTGCTAAAAAAAATCCGGCCCGAACCTTTAGTCATTAGTAAAAAACGCTTAACAGGTTTTTTTGCAACTTATCTGTAAATTATATCCTCGTCTCATTTTACTGCCAATTAAAGTTATAATGCCTGTTCTAAATTATTACCCGGCATCAAAACTGACCTTTACGGTGGAATAATTGCTATGCAGGCTGACTATTATTATGTGACTCAGCAACCGGAACAGCTGGATTGCCATTTGTTGCACAGGCAGGGCTGCCCCAGAATGCCCGTCAAAGATAAGCTGGTGTTTATTGGCAGTCTTTATGCGCCGCTACAGGCTATGACGATTGCCAGGGTTCGCTTTGGTCAACAGGTTAAGGCCTGCTATTTTTGCTGCCAGACGCATATTAACAAGACCTGATCGTCTGAGAGATAGCTGACGCGACAGGCGACAGGCGACAGCACGCCGTTGGTGCTGCCGTAAATGGCGAGGGCTTACGAAGAAAGTGATTCAGTTTGCTGCCAATCAAGGGAGAAAAAAGATATGGGCAAGATTTATGGCGGCAAAAACAGGGAAATAAATTATCTTCCTGGCAAAAACTAGTCTCTGCATAGTCTGAAAAATCGATACAGCAAAGAAGATCTGGTAGGCAGATCAGCGTCCCTGAAACTTTTTCCGTAATGCTGGTATCGGAACAACACTACTGTACGGAGCTGGTGCCGGAGCAATACCATGTCGCGGAGCAGGCACAGGAGCAATACCATGTCGCGGGGCGGGTACAGGAGCAATACCTCGTCGCGGGGCGGGTACAGGAGCAATACCTCGTCGCGGGGCGGGCACCGGAGCAATACCTCGTCGCGGGGCGGGCACAGGAACGTCAGCCTCAGGCCTTTGGGCGGAGATCATATCCTGCAACGCCGGATCGGATGGAATACGTTGGCCATAGAGGGGTAAAACTGTTTTCTCTAACGGGAACCTGTTCTTTTTTATAATTTTTAACGCAAAAAAATCTGTTATTGGATAATAATAACATTCTAAAAAATCAAAAAATTCGAATATTCCTTTATCACATAGAAATGAACCAAAATTAGGGTCAAAAAAAACCCAGCTACCTTTTCTTAAAGTCACCGCTACTACATGCCCTCCGACTTTATTCCTAAAAAGAATCATATAAGTTCCGGGACACAGCTCCGCCAATTGCCTAATAGAGTCCGCTTTAATTATATATTCATAATCAATACCATCGGTCTGCCTGATCACAGGTACTAATATGTGGTTAATATCTAGCTTACCGTCGATCATCATCTTGTACATTTCAGCGCGCGATAAGTGCGCCGCATTGTGCATAGTATACGCACGATGCCTGGCCGCAAATTTGAATACATCATTGTAATAACTGTAAGTCTGAGGCCAGTTACGTACCTCGTAGTAGCAAAAGTCTATTACAGCAGTTAAGCACACTCCACCCGCCAGTTCTCTGTCTAAAAAATTATTTGCCAGTCTGGGTTCGAGGCTGAATAGTGTAATCATATGTTAAACACTCCTGTTTTTTTAATTACCTTAATTTATTTTTATTCACCACCATGACAAACCGTCCAGCATTAAAATGCTTTTTCTTATATTGCATAGCGGTTTTTACTCTTTTGTAACAGTCAAACCAAAAAAATAAACAGCTCAACGAGCTGACCTGCGGTCTGGATTTTACCCGATGCGAATGAACGGTAACACTATTACGTTATAGGCGAACGGCATTATTACCTCAAGCTTGCCTGATTATGGATGCTTATGCTGTCTCTGCCAGAATTGCAAGTTCAGAGCCTGCGGCGGCAACGACCTCAAAGGTACTCTGATGCCGCAGGACGTTAAGATAATTGAGGCCGCGCGCGGAAAGCGCCGGATATGGCGGATATGCCGGATATGCCGGATATGCCGGATATGCCGGATATGGCGGATAAAAGCATAGCTAATTTTGTTGGGCAAATCTGATACGGCGCGACAAGGCTGGAACATATGGGACATGCCAGGACAGCACTTTAATTAGTACGCTAAAGATAAAAATCTTTATCTCTCTTCAGACCCGGCTACAAGACCGCTGATAAAAATAATCATGCCAGCCGCTTGTAAAAACCGAAAAATATGAGACTATTCCCATTAAAAATAAACTGACATTATGTTCTGTCTGTTTTTTCGTTAAAAACGCATACTGAGAAATGTCCTGGCAAATTCAGAATTTTTTTCGCTGCAAATAAGCCGCACTTACCGTCTTACAGGAATGATGTAATCGCTAAGTCATACATATCATTAAAGAAAAAATAATTCACATCGCCTGCCAGCCTTACACCATGTTGCCAGTCATATAGGCTTTTGTAAAAAAAATCACCCAGGTAAGCTAAACGGTCAAATTATTATTCCAGGCCTGACCACAAAAATAGACTTTAAGTTTGATGGTTATTTATATGAAGAAGTTGGCATATAATACCAACAAATAAAAACAATTAAGAACAAAAAACCAGCAAATATCATAACCACACAATAAAATAACATATTAAGATGTAAATACAGCGCTCACTACAAGATTCAGGTGTGTGTTGAGGATATTTTAAGAGAACAGGTAATATAGGCTTCATTCAGGAAAGGGTAACACCCGTAGCTTTAACGTTATCCTGACTCGTTAAATGGAGGCATGAAAATGGATTTGAAAAGCGCAAAAGTTTACGGCTACATGATCGAGTCCGATATTCAGGTTAACATCTCACAAAACAGGATTATCAACATCACTCAGTTGACTAATGAAAAAAGCCGCAGCGTAATAAGATTAAGAAAAACCATGATGCGCCTCTTTATTTATCTGCTGGAAAACGCCAATGGTAACGTTATTGGTAACGAAGAGATATTGACTAACGTCTGGGATAATCACGGTCTGAGCTCCTCCTCTCAACGTCTGTGGCAGGTCATGCGCTGCCTTAAAAATAAACTCATTATGATGGGGATCCCTGAAGACTTTATTATTAAAGCAGAAAAAGATCATATTAAAGGATTCTGTATTAATAAAGACCGGGTCATGCCAATTTATTATTGTGATGTAAAGAATTTGTAGTTGTTTTCTACAAATACCCCTTTTCAGGGGACAACCAATCCTGACAGTAAAAGGATGGATTTTTTAACGTTTTATAAATAAGGATATTCAATGAAAAAGCTAGCGATAGCTGCAGCCGTGGTAACCGCATTTATCGGTATAAACGCGCAGGCTACTTCAACGGGGACCATTACCTTTAATGGTGAACTGACAGCAACTTCCTGTAACGTTCTCATTGATGGTGTACAAAACCCAACTATTAAACTACCTACAGCAGGAATTGGCGATCTGGCAACCGCCGGTACGACAGCAGGCGAAACCGCATTTGCTATGGACCTGACGGACTGTAAGGGCACGCTTAAAACCGTCGCCGCTTTTTTCTCAGCAGGCCCAACGGTAAATAGTAATGGTCGTCTGGATAACCAGACCACCGACGGTGCGACTAACGTATCCCTGCAGCTGGTGGAACCGCATAACAACAACGCTGTAATTGCCATCGGTCAGCAAAGCCAGTCTAATAATACCTTTGCTACCTATGACACCGATGGTAAGGCAACGCTGTATTACGCCGTACGCTACTATGCCGAAGGCACTACCACTGCTGGTCTGGTTTCCAGCAACGTAGTTTATGGTCTGCAGTACAAGTAAATGTTCATTGCAGAGAGAGGTGACTCTCTCTGCTTTTCATTATTAAAAGTGGGTAGCATGAATAAGTTTGTCTGTTTTTTTTTATTTGCTGCGTTCAATCAGGCTGTTTATGCCAGCGTGGTCATTACCGGCACCAGGGTAATTTATCCTGCCGATGCCAGGGAAGTTAGCGTAAAACTCAATAACAAAGGGAAAAGACCCGTTTTGATACAAAGCTGGATTGATGATGGTGACGTTAAGGCAAAACCGGAAACGATTCATGTTCCCTTTGTTTTAACGCCGCCGATCAATCGCGTAGAGCCGGGAAAGGGACAAACGCTGCGTATAAGCTACACGAGACAAACGTTGCCCGAAGATCGCGAATCGATTTACTGGCTAAACGTGCTTGAGATCCCGGCTAAAGATCCCGCACTTAAGCAGGAAAATTATTTGCAGATGGCCTTTCGCTCCCGCATTAAGCTTTTTTTCCGGCCGACAAAGCTTGAGGGTAATGCTAACGATACGGCAAAAAAAATAATATGGCAAAAAAAGGGAGCGGGGATTACAGGAAAAAACCCGACCCCCTATTATGCTTCACTGATAAGCATCACTATTAATGGAAAAAAAATTGATGCCGATATGATTGCGCCTTTCGCAGAGAACACATTTAACATATCTGGCGCTACTGGAGAAAAAATTTCTGGAATCTACGTTAATGACTTTGGCGCGATAGTAGAGTTTGAATCGCAAATTAACTAGCCGCTATTTGCAATAACGTCATCAGACTTGCCTGAGACGTTTTACCGTTTTTTTTATAAAAAGGATTTTTATGAAAAACGCTCTGGCCCGGAGAAATAAATGGAGAAGAGCAGAACTGGCTTTTTTGTTTTCCATTCTATCGCCTGCATATGCGCTTGCTTCATCTGATACTGCTTCGCAGGAGATCGCTAAGAACGTTGAATTTGACCCCGGCTTTCTTAACCTCGGCGAGGGAAAGAAGATAGATCTTAGCCGATTTGCTAACGGCGCTTCTGCCCTGCCCGGCATCTACCGGACGATAATTTATGTCAATGATAATACGACGGGCACCTATGAACTTGAATTTAAAAGCGCGCCCGATAACCGTGTTTACCCCTGCCTGACCAGGGAGATTATAAAAGATATCCCTTTTAAATATGATAAATTGCCCGCAGATTTTTCCGCCCGGGTAGCAGGTGAAGACTGTATCAATCTGCATAATCTGGCAGCCGGCATCCGCGTAGATTATGACAGTAACGAACAGCGACTGGATATCGTTATCCCGCAGCTTTATATCCAGCAGTATGCGCGCGGCTATGTTAATAAAAATCGTTGGGACAGCGGCATTCCTGCCGCCATGCTTGGCTATAACGCCAGCGCCTACAGCAGTGAAAGCGGAGGCACCCGCTATAAAACGCTGTATGCCGGCCTCAATGCGGGAATCAACATAGCCAGCTGGTATTTACGCCATAACGGCAGCTGGAACTGGACAGAGCACGGTCAAAAAAAATACAGCGCGATTAATACTTATCTACAGCATGATATTCCTGCGCTGGATGGCAGGATACTGCTCGGCCAGTCGTACACTTCTGGCCAGCTGTTTGATTCGTTTCCCTTTTCCGGCATACAGTTTGCCAGCGACGAAAAAATGCTGCCAAACTCGCTTCGCGGTTATGCGCCCGAAATTCGCGGGATTGCCCGCACCAGCGCGCGGGTTACCGTGCGCCAGGGGAGTCAGGTTATTTACGAAACCACCGTGCCGCCGGGCGACTTCCTGCTTAACGATCTTTACCCTACCGGCTATGGCGGCAACCTGGACGTCACGATACGTGAATCTGATGGCAGCGAGCAGTATTTTTCCGTGCCTTACTCTTCCGTTGCCCAACTTCTCAGGCCGGGTAACAGCCGCTATGCCATCACCGTAGGCAAGCTGCGCAGCCGTTCGCTTTCTGAGAAACCCGCAATCTATCAGGCCACGCTTCAGTATGGCCTGAACAATATGCTCACCGCCTACAGCGGCTTGCAGGCCAGCCCGCATTACTATGCGCTGCAGGCTGGTACGGCGCTGGGTACTGAATTTGGCGCTTTTTCCCTGGATGCCACGCAGGCGCGTACCCGTCTGGGTAACGGCAACGACGGCAGCCAGAGCGGGCAAAGTTATCAGCTCAGCTACAGCAAAACCGTTTCCGATACCAGCAGCCAGATCTCGCTGGCGGCTTATCGCTTTTCTACCGGCGGCTACATGGATTTTTTAACCGCAGAACAAACGCGGCAGGCGCTGCGCAACGGGCTCTCCAGCGATACCGTCTGGCGAGCTAAAAATCGTTTTGTTGTTAATGTCAGCCAGGGTTTGCCTGACAGCTGGGGACGCTTCTATCTGAGTAGCTCCCTACAGAATTACTGGAACCGGGACGGCAGCAGCAAGCAGTATCAGCTGGGTTATAACAACACTTATAAAAAATTAACCTGGGGCATGAGCGTTAATCGTACCTACTCGCTTTACGGCACCACGCAAAATAACTATTTGCTCAACTTTAGTCTGCCGCTGGGCAGAAATGATGAAGCCCATACGCCGCAGCTGCGCGTTGATCTTGCCCACAATACAACGGGCCGCTCAACGGAACAGGCATCCGTTTCCGGCACGGCTGGCAGCGTAAGCCAGTTTGGTTACAACGCCACGGCGGCGAACGCCAACCAGGGGACGGGCAGCAGCGGCTCGCTGAGCGGATCGTGGCGGAGCCCCGTCACCCATCTCAATGCAGGCTATAGCAAAGGTGCGGGCTATAAAAGTTTCTCCGCAGGCATGAGCGGTACGCTGATCGGCCATGCCGGCGGGCTAACGCTAACGCCTTACACTTCCGATACCTTTGCGCTGGTTGAAGCAAAAGGCGCCCAGGGGGCCAGCGTTTCAACCTACCCGGGTATTTATGTCGACTGGAACGGTTATGCGGTCGTACCCCACCTGAATGCCTATCAGCTTAATGAAATCTCCCTGGATCCTAACGGCATAGCAAGCGACGTCGAGCTGGGTAACACCACGCTCAGGATCGCGCCCTGGTCTGGGGCCGTAGTGAAGGTGAAATATGACACCTTTCGCGGCACCCCACTGCTGATTACCGCCACCTACCAGGGCGACCCGGTTGCTTTTGGCGCCAGCGTTGTCGATAGCAAGGGCAATCATGTCGGCATGGTTGGACAGGGGGGCGAAGTTTACGTGCGCGTTCAGGAAGAGCGGGGAGAACTGCAGGTGCAGTGGGGAGAAGGTCCGGGCATGCAGTGCAGCCTGAACTACGTCCTGATGCCGCAGGCTAAGGGAGCCCGCCAGAGCGAAATCCAGCGTTTTAACAGCGTTTGTGAAGCGATGGCAGACAGCCAGCCAGCCCGGCAAAAAATGGCTGACGTAAAAAATCAAAACGATAACGTTCACGGATAGTAAAAAATGAAAACATTCTGCCTGGCGAAAAAGTATGGCTTCTTTCTTGTGTTGCTGAGTGCAGCCGCTGGCTGGTCCGGGCAGGTTTTTGCCCTCAGCTGTAGTCTTGTCCCCGGCTACGGCGTGATAAATTATACCTTGCCCTTACAAAGCGGTAATCTGACCGTGGGGCCTGACGTTAGCGAAGGCACAATTATTTACCGGCAATATTTCAAACCTTCACGCGCCATGCGCATCATCTGCTCGAGTAGTACGGTCAGATATCAGCCAACCATAAGCTATTACTACAGCTCGACGCCCAATTCGCCATCAACCTGGGCCAATGGCAGCTTCGCCGGGAAAGTCTACGAAACCGGCGTAGCGGGAATAGGCATTGCCATCTACAGAAGTAACTCCTCCTCCATCGTGCCGTTTAGTTCAAACGACTGGGTGTACGATACCACTAAAGACGACGCCCACATCTGGGAAGCGAGTACCGGTTTTGATTTTGATATTGTCCTGATTAAAACCGGCACTGTGACGCCCGGTACCATTAGTGGCTCACGATTGCCTACGATGAAGTATGACTTCTCTGCACAGAACGTCTCGGGCTTAAACCTGGGAAGCCTGAGCTTTACCGGTGCATTAAGGATCGTATCAAAAACCTGCACCACGCCCGACGTTACCGTCCCTATGGGTAAACATGAAACCCAAAGCTTTACCCGGCCAGGCAGCACCAGCGCATGGGTAGACGCCTCAATTAAGTTAACCGACTGCCCAAGGTTCTACGGCATGCTGAACGACGGCAGAAATACCTGGAACTCAGATAACGGCAGCAGTGGCATGGGGGCAATAACAAATAATGTCCTGACGCTGTCCCTGTCGCCTAATACCGCCATTGTAAACAGTACAAACGGCATCATTGGCCTGAAAACGGGGAGCGACAGCGCGACCGGCGTGGGCATCCAGCTGGCTTATGGCAGCACCAGCGATAGCTCACCCACTCTGGTCAATCTGAACGGCAGCAAAAATTACACCATGCAGAATGACACGTTGACGACCCAAACCATGCCGCTGATCGCCCGCTATATTCAGACAGAATCCACCGTAAACGCAGGAAGAGCAGATGCGACCGTAACCTTTACCATTAGTTACTACTGAATGAGGGATCGCGCAGTAGCCAGGATAAAATCAAGAGGGAACTATGAGCCTATATGTTATTTCTGACGACGTTTATTTTTTGGCAGGCATGCGTTATTTTCTGTCGGCAAATAATATCATGATGAGGGACTATAGCTATGAAAAATGGCTGGCCGAATTTTGCCCCGGAAACTTAATTAAAGGCGACGTGGTAATTATCGACATCAACTTTAAAAACTGCCACACCAAGCTGGGAATGGCAAAGAATATCGATTATTTTGGTATTAATGTCGCATTTATTATCGACCTTCCTTTACAGGGTGAGCATACCGGCTTTCACCCCTACTGGCTTATTTCAAAAAAAAGTGCGTTAAAAAAGTTTATTCCCTTATTTAAAGGTTCCGCCGACGGCATTACCTCGCACTGTAGCCCACTGTCCAGAAAAGAATCTTTGATTATGAAAGAACTTTCGTCAGGCAATTCAGCGATTCTTATTTCACGTAAGCTGAACGTTTCAGTCAAAACTATCAGCTCTCATAAACAGAGCGCCGTCCGTAAACTGGGTATGACCCGAATAAATGATATGTCGCTGGTTTGTTATAAGGAAATCCTTAATCTCTATTCCGGTTTCAATAACAGCTATGCTGATTTCCGCTACCCTGCAGTACCGAATTTCCCTCATCCGCTGTAGAAAAAAGGAGGCAAAGCGCCTCCTGCAAGCTGCTGTCGCGGCCAGAGCAAAGCGTACCGCGCCATGGACGGCGCGGCCCGTTTATTCGCTGACGCGGTAGCGTTCCAGCCAGTGCGCATAGGAGGTTGGCAGCACCCAGGATGGCCTTTCCTCTTTCAATGCCAGCGCGGCTTTGTAGCTCCAGTTAGGATTGGCCAGATGCGCTTTACCTACCATGACCAGATCCAGCTGATTTTTTTCAATCGTTTCGTTAGCGATGGCTGGCGCATCAATTCCCCAGGCGGAAGCGACCGGAATGTTCGCCTCGCGACGCACCCGCTCGGCTATCGGTGCCAGGAAAGCCGGGCCCCAGGGAATAGTGGCTTCAGGCGTAGAGAAACCGATGCTGACGCTTAACAGATCCAGTCCGCCTGCGCGGAATTTCTTCGTCAGTTCAATTGATTCAGCCAGCGTTTCTTCGTCACGACCGTCATATTCAATAACGCCAAAACGCGCCGTTAACGGCAGGTTTTCTGGCCACTGCTCACGTACGGCCGCCAGCGTTTCCAGCAGGAAGCGGCTACGCCCTTCCAGATTGCCGCCGTATTGGTCGGTGCGCTGGTTGGCATGCACGGAAAAGAAGCTTTGCGCCAGGTAGCCGTGTGCAAAATGCAGCTCCAGCCATTCAAAACCCGCATCGCGCGCGCGCTGAGCCGCTACGGCGAAATCGTTACGCACGCGAGCGATATCTTCCAGCGTCATTTCATGCGGCACCTGCGGCAGGTTAGCACCAAAAGCCGTGGCGGAAGGTGACAGCGTTTCCCAGTAGCGCGGATCGTCTTTAGCGATATGATCGTCACCTTCCCATGGACGATTGGCGTTGGCTTTGCGTCCCGCATGCGCAATCTGGATGCCGGGCACGGCGCCAGCGGCTTTGATTTCACGCGCGATAACCGCCAGTTTTTCAGCCTGTTCATCTGTCCAGATGCCAAGGCAGCCCGGGGTAATACGGCCTTCGGGCGCGACTGCCGTTGCTTCGACAATCACCAGCCCCGCGCCGCCACGAGCCAGGCTGGCGTAGTGGACACGATGCCATTCATTGCTTAGTCCATCTTCAGCGGTGTACTGGCACATCGGCGGTACAGCGATGCGGTTACGTAAAGTCACGTCTTTCAGCGTAAAAGGGGAAAATAACCCTGACATAAAAACCTCATGGTTTGTTAAGCATAATGACAGGCTTATCGCCAGAGCCATACGGGCTGAGCGCGATAAGCTGGTCAGTTGAACCGCTATTGCGATTCAACTACGGATTGGCCACCGCTTGAGACAAAACGCAGGATGGTGCAACAAGCGGCGTGGCTGCAAACGCGGATGGCAAAATGCGTGTGCCAGCTATTGCTGGATTATTAGGGCAATCGCGCAGGAGGAGATAAGCGGTTAATGCTGCGAAGCGACACGGCAAAAGCGGTCAGCCGCTGCCGAACCAGCCTGCACGCTTTTGAAGTACAGATAGGGCGAAAGGCCATAAAAACAGCATTACTCTTACAGCAATGGGGATAAAGCGCCCCTGATGGGTGGTTTCTAATACAGAAATATAACGCGGTTTATGGCGCCATCGTTATTACTCAGCTATTCGTAATCACCCTTGTTACAACGACAATAAATGTCACACTTTATTTGCCGGGGATGCATCTTTCAGGTCGTGATTTGTTGAGTAATCTCTATCATGTTGCAAGAAAATGAAAGCGACGCGATTGCCCGGTAATGAAATTCAGAGATTTTGCAGAAGAAGAGAAGCTGTTTGTTCGCAGGGCACTGGTCGCCTTTGGGATAGTGCTGGCGGGTTTTGTCACCCTCGGCGTTAACCTCTGGCATCTGCAGATTGAACAAAACAAGTACTACCAGACGCGTTCCAACGAAAACGATATAAAAATGATCCCCGTTGCGCCTACGCGCGGCATCATTTACGACCGTAATGGCATCCCGCTGGTAAAAAATGTTACCTGGTATGACATTGAGATCCTGCCCTATAAAGTACAAGATATGAAGGCGTTACTGGCCCAGCTAACGCCAATTGTCGACCTTTCCGCCGAAGATATCGAAACCTTCACCCATAACCTTCATAGCGCCAGCCGCTACAAGCCGGTCGTGCTGAAAACCGAGCTGACTGACGAAGAGGTCGCGCGCTTTTCGGTTAACCAGTTCAAATTTACCGGCGTCGATATCAATAGCTACGAAGATCGCCAGTATCCTTACGGTGCTGACCTGGCGCACGTGGTCGGCTATGTCTCAAAAATTAACGACAACGATTATAAACGGCTGGATAAGGCGGGCATCAGCGAGAACTATGCCGCCGACCACAACATCGGCAAACAGGGCATTGAAGGCTACTACGAATCGGTCCTGCACGGCAAAACCGGCTATCAGGAAGTGGAAGTGGATAACCACGGCCGCGTGATCCGCGTATTGAAAGAGGTGCCGCCCGTTGCCGGAAAAAATATCTATCTGACGCTGGACCTGCATTTACAGCAGTATGTCGAAACGCAGCTGGTCGGCCAGCGCGCCGCGGTGCTGATTGAAAATCCAAAGGATGGCGAAGTGCTGGCGATGGTTTCCAGCCCCAGCTACGATCCTAACCCGTTTGTGAAAGGCATCAGTTACAAAGCCTATAAGACCCTGCTGGCAAATAAAGATCTGCCGTTGATCAACCGTGTGACCCAGGGCCTTTATCCGCCTGCTTCTACCGTTAAGCCCTATATGGCCATGTCGGCGCTGTTAACCCACGTGATCACGCCGCAAACCAGCTTTTTTGGCGCACCAACCTGGACGCTGCCCGGCACCGAGCGTAAATACCGTGACTGGAAGAAGTCAGGACACGGCATGCTGGACGTGACGCGCGCGATTGAAGAGTCAGCGGACACCTTCTTTTATCAGGTCGCTTTTATGATGGGCATCGACCGCATTCATACCATGCTCAGCCAGTTCGGCTACGGCAAATCGACCGGCATCGATCTCAACGAAGAGTACAATGGCCTGCTGCCCAGCCGCGAATGGAAGCAGAAGGTGCATAAGAAAGGCTGGTACCAGGGCGATACCGTTTCCGTGGGCATCGGTCAGGGTTACTGGATAGCGACGCCGATTCAGATGGTAAAAGCGATGGCGACGCTGATTAATAACGGTCGCGTTATTCAGCCGCATCTGATGTATGAAGAGAAACAGGGTAAAAACGTGACGCTCTGGCAGCCAACGCTACCCGCACAGCAGATTGGCGATGCTAACTCTCCTTACTGGGGATTAGTACGCCGGGCGATGTTCGGTATGGCCAACGCGCCTAACGGCACCGGCTATAAATATTTCCATACCGCGCCTTACGGCATTGCGGCGAAAAGCGGGACTTCACAGGTATTTGGCCTGAAGCAGAACCAGGTCTATAACGCCAAAATGATCCCTGTGCGGCTGCGCGACCATATTTTCTATACCGCTTTTGCGCCGTTCGATAAGCCTAAAGTGGCGATAGCGCTGATTCTGGAAAACGGCGGGATCAACGGCGTCACGGCTGCGCCGCTGGTAAGAAATATTCTTGACCATATTTTCCTGCCGCCGGACGTCACGCCAATGGCGCCCACTGCCGATCCGCAAAGCAACATGACCGCGCAGTAATCCTCCCGGCATCGGGCGGTGATAACAGATGCTATCACCGCCCATTAACGCCGCAGCATAATTTGCGGCACGACGCCGTGGTGGTAAACATCCAGTTCAGCCTGATAGAAGTGCGTCAGCGTCCGTTCGGTCATTACCTCAGCGGGCGTGCCGCTGGCCACCAGTTTGCCCTTATGCAGCAGTAGCATGGTGTCAGACCAGAGCGCCGCCAGGTTAAGATCGTGCAACACGCAGCAGACCGCCAGCTGGCCTGTTCGGCTTAGCTGGTGCAGCAGGCGCAGAGCATGCTGCTGATGATAAAGATCCAGCGCCGAGGTCGGCTCGTCCAGAAATAACCAGCCGCGCGGCCCGTCGTCATGCCAGAGCTGGGCCAGCACTCGCGCCAGCTGAACCCGCTGCTGTTCGCCGACGGTAATCGCGGCGCGCCAGACTTTCGCAGCCGGTAAGCTGCATCACCTCATCCGTAACAGCAGAACGGGAGCCGTCCGGCCAGGGGGCGCGTCCCATTGCCACGACTTCGCGCACGCTTAAGGGAAATTCAACGTGACTTTGTTGCCGCATCACTGCGCGGGTGCGGGCCAGCTTTGCGAGCCGCCAACGGCCAACCGGCTGTCCCACGAGCAGGCATTCTCCTGAATCAGGCGGCAGATAGCCGGTTAACATACGTAACAGCGTAGATTTTCCTGCGCCGTTGGGGCCAATCAGCGCAACCATTTCTCCCGGCCTTAGCGTGCATGAAACGCCGTCGATCAGCAGACGTGAACCGATGCGGTAAGAGAGCTGGCTGGCCTGCAACAGGTTACTCATCGCCGCTTTCCCGTCTGCGCAATATCAACCATAAAAACCACGGCGCGCCCAGCAGGCTGGTTAATAAGCCAACCGGCATTTCTGCTGGTGCCACCAGCGTGCGCGCCAGCGTATCGGCCACCATCAGCAGCATGGCCCCCAGCAGCGCGGAGGCAGGCAGGAGCCAGCGATGGTCGCCACCAGCGCAAAGCCTGATCAGATGCGGCACCACCAGGCCGATAAAACCGATCACGCCGCTCACCGCCACCGCAGCGGCGACTAATAGCGCGCTGAGCACCAGCAGCACGCGCTGCGTCTGCCTGACGTTAACGCCAAGATAGTGCGCTTCTTCATCACCCAGCTGTAACAAATTCAACCGTTTTGCCTGCCACTGCGTGGCCAGCATGGCCGGAATAACCAGCGCGGCGCAGGCCGACACCGTCGACCACTGCGCCTGCCCCAGCGATCCCATGCCCCACAGCGAAAGCTGGCGCAGCTGCTGGTCGTTGCTGAGCCAGGAGAGCACGCCAACCGCCGCACCGCAGATAGCGTTAATGGCGATACCGGCCAACAGCAGGCGGGAAAGCGTGGTGCGGCTACGGCGGCTCAACAGAAAAATAACCATGGTCACGGCCAGGCTACCGACAAAGGCGGCCAGCATGGGCCACCATAAAGCCAGCGCGGCGGGAAGCGTTAAGGGCATCACTATTGCGCAAGCCAGCGCCAGGGAAGCACCGCTGCTGATGCCAAGCAGGCCGGGATCGGCCAGCGGATTGCGAAACAGGCCCTGCATCGTCGCGCCGGAGACCGCCAGCGCGCTGCCGACCAGTATAGCCAGCAGCACGCGCGGCAGTCGGATAGTCCACCAAATCTGCCAGATCATACTGTCGGCAGGCGCGCGCCAGACCATCGGCAGCGACAGCCGCATTGCGCCCGTTCCGGCGGCAAACAGTGCCGTCGTTACCGTCAACGCAAGCATTAGCCATAGTCCGCGCCGCACGTTCATTTTCATTGCGCTATCGCTTGCGCCGCTTTACGCAATCTGGCAATAGCCTCAGGCGTATGTAGCCCAAAACCCAGCAGCGCCATCTCATCCACCACCAGCAGATTGTGATGTTTGCCCGCCGGAGTCAGCGCCAGCCCGGGCAGCTGCCAGATAGCTTCTTCATCGCCCAGCGCCTTCATGCCGTCTCTCCCGATAACCACCAGCTGCGGCGCACTGGCTACAATGCCTTCCTGGGTGAGCGCCTGATAGTGCGGCACGTTGCCCATCGCGTTAACCAGCCCTGCGCTACGGATGGCACCATCCGCCGCCGTGCCCGTTCCGGCAGCCTGCGCCTTCATACCGGTATGGCTAAGGATGAACAGCACTTTTACCGGCAGCGGCTTCTCATTCACGTCGGCCAGCTGGCTGTCCAGCTTCGCTTCCAGCGCTTTGCCCTCTTCTTCCTGATGCAGCGCGCCGGCAACGGTAGCAATTTTCTGATGAATGGCCGCCAGCGAAGGTTCGCCGGTTACCGTGACAACTTTTACGCCAGCCTGCGCGACCTGCTGCAACGCCAGCGAAGGCTTCGCCAGCTCGCTGGCAATCACCAGCGTTGGCCGCATCGCCAGAATCCCTTCCGCGTTGAGCTGACGCATATAGCCCACGTCCGGCAATTTTGTTGCCAGCGCGGGCCGCAGGCTGGTGGAGTCGCGCGCCACCAGCTCCTGTTGGGCACCCAGCGCATAGACTATCTCTGTGACGTCGCCACCAATGGTGATGACCCGCTCTTCCGCCATCAGCGCAAAGGGCAACGCCAGCAGTGCAATCAGCCAGTGTTTCATGCTGCGGCGCCCTCACCGACCAGAAGCGCTACCTGCTCGCGCCAGCGCGCCTGCTCCGGCTCGCCTTCCGTACGCTGACCGTACAGCTGCGCTATCTGCGTGCCGTCAGCGGCAAACAGCTCCAGGCTGGTGACAAAGCCATCGGCCGTGGGTTTGCGGGTGATCCAGCTCTCTGCGAGGGTGTCCTCCATCAGATGCAGCGTAAAGGTTGGATTAAAAATATTTAGCCAGTTCTCCATCGGTACCAGCTTCTCGACCGCACCGGTGAAAATTTGCACGCAGCCGCGGTTGCCGATAAAAATCATGATTTCGTTGCCGTCCTCAACGGCCTGCGTCAGCAGTGTGTTAAGCGCACTGTTCTCCACCTGCTGCGCCAGATCGTTGGGCACCGCGCGAAAAGCCTGCTGCCGTGAAATATTATGCCGCTTCAGCAGCCCAAAGAACTGATGCACATCGGTCATTGCGCGCCACTCCTGCTCGATGGCCGCATTGTCCGGCTGCGGGTTCAGGCTGGCTGGCGTAACGGGGATAACGCTAAGCTCGGGCGCCTCTGCCAGACGAAAGTCGGCGATAAGAGCATGCCAGGCGGCCATATCGCTTTCTGGCGTGGCGTAGATTTTTAGCACTGCATCGCCATGCGCATCAAAGATTTGAATACTGTAGCGTTCGCCGCGCGCTGTCTCTTCGTGTAGCGCAAAAAAGCTTTTCCACTGGTGGGGAAACAGGCGCTGATCCAGCGCGCGTGGATTGAGGATCAGTCCGGCATGGTCGCCGAGACGCAGGTTTTCATAGCGGCCAATCTGTTCATGTACGGCAAAAGCGTTGCGGGTAATGGATTTGGTTTCACCTGCGGCTTCCAGCGCGGTTAGCAGCGCTCTGGCATCCGGCTTCAGCGCTACGGCATCTTCCTGCATGCGGGCATGGGTTAGCTCAGCTTCGCTAACGCCCAGCATGTCGGCCAGATCGCGAGCATATTTTTTAGGGTGTTCAGCTTTCAGCTGCTGGTAACGTTGAAAAAGGTTCATCATCTGCTCTCCATACAGCCCTGCGCCTGCGCAGGGCAAAGTTAATCATCAGAAATCGACGTTGACGCCCAGCTGGAAACTGCGTCCCGGCATCACCGCCAGCGCCTTATCAGCAGCATCCTGGTTAGTGCTTTCGGTCAGGTTACGGCTGCTCAGGTAATCCCAATATTTGCGGTCGGTAAGGTTATAAACGCCGCCGTTAACGCGGACGTTTTTCGCGACCTGCCAGTAAGCGGTCATATCGACCATGCCATAACCCGGCACGCGCATATATTCTGAGCTGGAATCGGTCAGCGATGCGCCGTTATTGCTGTAGCTTTCGCGGTTGGTATCGGTGGCGCGCTTGCCTTTAACAAAGGTCGCCGTCACGGCTGCGCCATAGACTTTTGCCGGATCGTCCCACGCCACGCCAACAATCGCCTTGAGCGGCGCGACGCTGTCCAGATCGACATAGCTGTCGCCCGCATAGCGGGATTTCGCTTTACCCTGGCTGTAGCCCAGCGCAAAAGTCGTGCTCAGGCCGTTGGCCTGCTCAAACCAGCTGCCAACATTCAGCTTCGTGCTGATTTGACCACCATAGATAAAAGCTTTATCACGATTTTCCGCCTGGTAGATAGTGTAAATATTTGACGGCACGCTGGTGAATTTTGTCGGGCTGCCGGATCGCGTGTAGCGGGTATAGGCGATAAAGTTGTCGTAGGTGTTGTAAAACATGGAGGCGTTCAGCGTCACGCCCTGAGCGGCCTGGCCTTTTACTCCCCACTCGAGGTTATTGCTGGTTTCCGTTTTTAGCTTCGCGTTGCCGATAAGCGCGTACTGCGCGGAACCGGCATAGCTGGATCCCAGATTCCATGAGCCGTAAAGCTGGCTGGCGTTCGGGAACTGCGCGCCGCGCTTATACATTATCCAGGCCATCATCTGCGGCGTAATGTCATAGTTAAAGCTCAGCGACGGCAACAGCTGCGTATCCGTATTCTTCTGCCCGTAAAGCTTCTGCATGTCGGCTTCGGTAATGACCGTGCTTTCAGTGGTCAGGCTGCTGAGGTTTTGCGGCCTGATGCTTTGGTAAGCCACGCGCGCGCCGGGTACGATGCTGAAGTCGTGACCAGCCAGATCGAAATGAATTTTATCCTGCACATAGCCGCCCAGCACGTAGCTACGGCTGTCGGCCTGGGGCTGCATAATGACGCTGTACTGGCTGGCCGCAGGCTCCTGACGGAATGGCCGCTTGCTGTCGCTGATACTGCCGTTCAGGCCAGCGCTTAGCTCATGGCGCCCCAGCGTTTTGACCAGGCTGGTGGCAAAACCGTAGGTATCAACATCGTAATCGGAATAGACCCGCTCCATCGCCCTTGCGCTGGAAGGCATATAGGTATTGTCATGCGCCTGGGTCTGTTGGTAATAAAGCCGGGAGGTGAGGCTGTCGACAACATCACTGGCAGGCGTCCATTCATCCTTCAGGCTAACACCCCAGCGGCGAGTGTGGCTTTGCTGCTGTGCCGTTCCCCAGATGGTATTGCCGCTGCTGTCCCACGCGTCGTAATGCGTATGGTTGGTTTTATCGTAATAGTCAGCGGTGCCGGTAAATTTGTGCTCATCATTGGGCTGCCAGATCCCGGAGGCCATCAGCGCGTTGGAGTGCCAGTTTGCCGGATAAGCGCTGAGCGCATCGCTGTTGTTGCGCGTCTCCTGGCCGTCGCGGCGGCTGTAGACCAGCACGCCGCGTAAAATTTCATCGCCAGCCGCGGCGGTAATGCCGTTGTGCCAGCTGCGGTTGGATGAATCGTAGCCCGACTGGTAGCCAAAGTAAGTCGATTTATCAGGGGTGAGATAGTCGTCCGCCGATTTCGGCAGGAATGAAACCGCGCCGCCAATCGCATTGTTCGCCGTAGCTGTAGAGGTCGCGCCGGATTCGATATCAACCTGACCATAGATATAGGGATCGATATAGTCGCGGCCAATGCCAAAGGTATTCACGCCCGCGCGGCTGGCATAGCCACGTCCCGTAGCTTCCGGCTGAGGAATGCCGTCTACATCCAGCCCGATGCGGTTGCTTTCCAGGCCGCGAATGTTATAGCCGGTGTAGCCGCCGCGATCGAAACCGCTTTTGCCCGCCCCCGATCCGCCGCTGACGCCGGTGGCGCTGATTAACGGTTCATAGCGCATCACCGAACCAAAATCGGTAGTGCCTTTCTTTTGCATTTCTGCTGCGGTAATAGTGGTTTTACCGCCCGCTTCTTTCTTCGGCTGCGGTGCCGTTACCACCATTTGCGGCTCGGTGTCCGTAGCTGGCTGACTGTCGGTGGAGGTGATGGTCGTAGTCTGTGCCGCTGAAGCACAGCCTACAGCCACCAGCGCGGTAAACAGGATGGAGGTCTGGAAAGATCCCTGAGGAGAAATTTTTTTAAGCATTCTGGTAAGCCTTTAATCATTATTAGTATCGACTCACATTGCCGCCAAAAGCGCCCGCCGCGTGTTATTGCAGTCGATCCCTGACTGATGTTGAATGCGAATGATAATCATATTGATTGCTAATGGCAATCATTTCGCCAGCTGATTTATACGATAAGCAAAGCGTGACGCTCTGCCGTCTTGACAGCTTCCAACGTTCGCCAGAAGATGGCTTTTCTTCTTTTTTGCCGGACGTAACCCATGACATCGCCTGCCATCACTATTCAATACTGTTCCCAATGTAACTGGCTGCTGCGCGCGGGCTGGATGGCTCAGGAGCTGCTGCACACTTTCGGCACCGATTTGGCTTCGGTAACGCTGGTGCCGGGTACCGGCGGCATCTATCAGATCGCCGTTGACGGTCATCTGCTGTGGGACCGTAAGGCGGACGGCGGTTTCCCGGAGGTGAAGGAACTGAAGCAGCGAGTGCGTAATTACTGTTTTCCCGAGCGGGATTTAGGGCATATTGACAGGGCGTAACTTTTTTACTGACTAATAAAAAAGGAAAAATATGAGCAGCCTGCCCTCATGGAACGTTGGTGAATTAAAAATCACTAAGCTTGTGGAACAAACCGCAACTCTGCCCGCCTCCAGGCTTTATCCGGAAGTGACCGAACAACAGCTGCAAGGCTTTGCCAGCGGCATGACGCCGGATAGCCCGCTGCAAATGAGCGTTCACAGCTGGCTGGTAGAATCGCCGCAGGGGCGCTTTTTGATCGATACCGCAACGGGCAACAACAAGTCGCGCCCTTTCAGCCCGCTTTTCGACCGGCTCAACAGCCCGTGGATGGATAATTTCCTGGCTACCGGCCTGCAGCCGGAAGATATTGATTATGTCCTGCATACCCATTTGCACACCGACCACGTGGGCTGGAACACAAAGTGGGACGGCGAACGCTGGGTTCCCACTTTTCCCAATGCAACATGGGCTATTCCCGAAGGTGAAATCGCCTGGTATCAGACGCCTGCCGCCGCGCCGCGCCTGATTGTGTTTACCGATAGCGTGCAGCCCATTATCGATGCCGGAAAAGCAGAACTCATCGCGGACAGCGGCGGAGAGTATCTGCCCGGCATCCACTTTCTGCCGACGCCCGGCCATAGCGTCAGCCATATGAGCATCGCTTTTGCGTCCGCTGGAGAAATCGCACTGTTTACCGGCGACGTTATGCATAACGAAATCCAGGTATCCGAGCCGGCACTCTCCTCGGTGTATTGCCAGGATAAAGAAGCGGCCCGCCGCGCCAGAGCCTGGCTGCTCGACTACGCCGTCCAACAGCAGGCGACGCTGTTTACCGTGCATTTTAGCGGCAGCGCGGCAGGGAAAATCACTCGGGACGCCACCGGCTATACCTGGCAAGAAATGTGATGTCGATCACATCATACTTGTGTCGGCATCCCGCTTCGCTGTAGACTCCGTCCGCTCTGCGCAGCTTGCTGGCAGAGCATAAAACAGAGGCCGTCCAACCCGGCCTCACGCTAACAAACTTTCTCACCTGTCCTGCCAGACGCTCTGCGCTCGTCGTTTCTTGCGGCCGGGTATCGGCATTCATCGCTAATTTAAGTGCACTTTTTATGACTACTGTAAGCCCGACTCTTCCCGCGGCCCGTGCCGCTGGCCCGCTGCTGTTTGCCCTGGCGCTGGGCGCCTTCGCCATTGGCCTGAGCGAATTTGTGATCATGGGCCTGCTGCCGCAGGTGGCAGACGCCATGCACGTCAGCCTTGCCGAAGGTAGCCGCTTTATCAGCTATTACGCGCTGGGCGTGGTGATTGGCGCACCACTCTTTTCACTGAGTACCGCAAAACTGAACCGTAAATACCAGCTGATGATTTTTATTCTGCTGTTTTTGGTTGGCAACGTTAGCAGCGTGCTGGCAGGCAATGCTCACGCGCTGGTCGTTTCCCGCTTTATCAGCGGGCTGCCGCACGGCGCCTTCCTTGGCGTGGCGGCGCTGGCGGCGGCTTCGCTGGTGGAAGAGAATCGTCGTGGCCAGGCGGTAGGCAAAGTGATGCTTGGCCTGACGCTGGCCTCGCTGCTGGGTAATCCGGCGGCGACGCTATTGGGCGAGCATCTTGACTGGCGCTGGGCCTTTGCCTGCGTGTCGCTGCTGTCGCTGGTCGATGCGATCCTGATCTTCAAACTTTTCCCCAATTTGCAGGAAGAAGCTCAAAGCTCGCCGCTAAAAGAGATCCGGGGCCTGGCGAATATTCGTATCTGGCTAACGCTGGGCATTGCGGCTATCGGCTTTGGCGGCATGTTTGCCGTTATCAGCTATATCGCGCCGATTCTGACGCTGGCCGCGCATCTTTCCACGCTCTGGCTGCCGGTGGTGCTGTTTGCTTTTGGGCTGGGTATGGTGCTGGGCAACCTGGCGGGCGGCAGGCTGGCTGACCGCAAGATTATGCTGTCGATTTTCTGCATTCTGGCCTGGAGTGTAGTAGTCCTGTCGCTATTCCCGCTGATGGTGCTTTCTGCCAGCGGTTTGATGCTGGGCGCTTTCCTGATCGGCACTAACCTGGCGCTCTGCGCACCGTTGCAGGTTCGGCTGATGCAGGTCGCCGGAAAAGCGCAAACGCTGGCGGCAACGCTGAACCATTCCGCCTTTAATATTGCCAATGCGCTGGGTGCGTTTTTGGGTGCCTGGGTCGTACAAAAAGGCTATCCGATGACGCAAACCGCCAGCTATGGTGCCATTCTGCCGGTGCTGGGCATGGTGATTTTTATTTTTGCCCTGCTGAAAGAAGTGGCCGACCGTAAAAACAGCGCGGTTAGCTCTACCGATCTGATTTAAAAAAATGAGCCGGCGCTTTTATTCTTTTATTACAGAATAAGTAGCGTCGGCCTGTCCCTTCTTTACAGAACAGGTAGCGCTGGCTTATCCCTTCATTGCAGAACAGGTAGCACCGGCCTATCCCTTCATTACAAAACAGGTAGCGCCGACTTATCCCTTCATTACAGAATAAGTAGCATTGGCTTATCCCTTCCCGCCTCAGTGATATTGCGTGATCTTTCTGGCGCGCATAGCGAACCAGAGCGGCAGCGGTAGCGTGACGGCAAGCAGCGCCCACAGCAGCGTATAGACGGATTCCACGCCGTCGTTTTGCAGATTGATAAAGAGTTTGACCGGCATTCCCTGCGGAAAGTAGCTAAACACCAATACAATGCCGAATTCACCGATAATCCTTACCCAGGCAAGCGCCAGCGCTGCGGCCAGACCGCGCGAAGCCTGCGGCAGCGTCAGCCGCCAGAATACCTGCCAGACGGACGCCCCCAGCGTTTCACCCACTTCTTCAATATCGCGCGGCACCGCTTCAAACGCCGTGCGGGATGACAGCACAAACCACGGCAGTCCCGCATAAAGCTGGGCAACAACAAAAGCGCCGGGATTATTATTCAGCTGCAAACTTACCGCCGACAGCGCTTCACCAATTGAACTGTAAGGCCCCCAGGTGGAAATCAGCAGGATCCCCATTGCCAGCGGCGGCGTCAGGAGCGGAATTAACACGGCCGCCTCTACCACGCCGCGCCAGCTGCTGCGGCTTCTCGCCAGCCAGTACGCCAGCGGGATACCGGTCAGCACAATGATCGGCAGCGCAACAGCGCTCAGCAACAGCGAAACGCCGATGGCCTGACCATCACCATAAGCCAGCTGGAAGCTGTGCCACGGCGTTATTAGCGCAAGCGTGATAAAAGGAATAACCAGTAGGACAACTGCCGGTATTCCCAGCCAGAAAGAGCGCAAGTTAAAGCGCGCCGCCTTTCGGCTGACCATAACCGTTCTGCTTAAACAGCGTCTGGCCCTCTTCGCTCTGCATAAACTTAACGAACTTCTGCGCCAGTTCAGGATGCGGCGCGTTTTTCAGCACGGCGGCATAAAACACCAGCGGCTGTGGATGCAGTGTTTTCTGCTGGCCTTTGGCATCGGTAATGGCAAAGCTGACCTTGCTGTACCACGTTTTATCCAGCTCCGGGTTGCTCAGATTGATCTCATCCGGCAGCGTAATATAAGGCAGTTTTGCAGAGCGGGTCGCGCTTTCATAGCCGGATGCCGCATCCACCTGGCCCGCTTCCAGCCGTGAAAGTAGGCCGCCTTCGGCAAAGACCTGCTGAGGATTCTGCGTGTCGCCCAGCACGTTTTTCGTCAGTTGCGGCTGCTGGTAATAGCGGCTGGCTAACATCATGGTAAAGATAATGTTTTGCCCCTGAGGATCGGTGGCGGGATCGGTGCGGCCAAAGCGCAGCGACGGCGTTTGCAGCACTTTCCACCACGGCTGCGCGCTTGCTTTGCCTTCACGAATGGCGTCAAAAGCCTGGGCATATTTTCCCTTCGGGTTGTAAGCAATCACCATGCTGGTGCTGGCGACCGGCTCGGCTTTCTCTACGAGTCCCGCTTTTTGCAGCACTGCAATAGGGCCTGGCGTGACCGAAACGAACACGTCCGCCACCACTTTTTTGGAAGCCAGCAGATTAGCCATGCCGTAAGCGCCCTGTCCCTGGCCCTGATAGTTAACCTGCTGCGCTTTGGCAAAAGCAGGCCCCAGCGCCTTATCCATCACCACGCCCATGGAGCCTGCGTAGGTCACGCGAAAATCTTCCGCCGCGTGGGCGAAAGAGGTGGAAGCGGCCAGCAGCAGCAGCGTAGCGACGGTGGTTCTGCGTTCAGGGATCATAAGATACTCCGTTATATAATTGATGACATTACGATAGGATATTTTTAATCAACGTCAATAAACAATTCGTTAACGTAAACGATCGTCTGTTTTAGCACGGCTTAACAGGGCAAAACGATGCTGGCTATTCTTTATTTAGGGGCATGACCATAAATAAACTGGCTAGTGATAACAGGCTTGCCTGTTCTGGTACAGGTTCAGGGAGAGTCAGCTTATTTAGCTGACCATAAGAATACCGGCACGATTTATAACGCGCAGGAACATATAAATTATTTTTATAAATAAAGCCTGGCTGCATTAATTAAAGTGGGACGCCGCTTTAAGATCTATTTTTATAAGCTTTTGGCTTCATCGCGCCGGAGCCGTTTTAACCGCACTTTTTAAACGCTTCCCCGGCACGTTTTAAGGTATTATTTATTTAACATTGTACCTTCCGATCCATAACACAGCCGGGTGGACTGCTAACCATCATGACCTCTTCTTTCGTCTCTCCCGTTTTCGACGGCCATAACGATCTTCTGCTGCGCCTGTGGTTACAGGAGCAAGGCGATCCCGTCGCGGATTTCCTGCACGGCACCCTGAGTGGTCATCTGGACATGGCGCGCATACGTCAGGGCGGCTTTGCTGGCGGCCTGTTTGCGGTTTTTGTGCCGCCTGCCCAGTACGCCAGACAGAGTAAAACGGAGTATGTGGAAGAAGATCACGATCCGCTGGCGATTACCGAAGCGCAGATCGCGTTACTGCACCAGATTGCCGATCGTTCCGCAGGTCAGGCGCGGATCTGCCGTAGCGTTGGCGAGATCGAGCGCTGTATGGCTGAGGGCGTGCTGGCAATGGTGCTGCATATTGAAGGGGCAGAAGCGCTGGATGAAGAGTGCAGCCAGCTCGACCGCTGGATAGCCGCCGGGCTGCGCAGCATTGGGCCTCTGTGGAATCTGCAAAACCGTTTTGGCGTCGGCGTAACGGGAGATTTTCCCGGTTCGCCCGACAGCGGCGAGGGGCTAACTCCGGCGGGCCTGAATCTGCTGCGGATCTGTAACAGCAAAAAGCTGCTGATCGACCTGTCGCACATGAATGAAAAATCCTTCTGGCAGGTAGCTAACCTCAGTCATGCGCCGCTGGTCGCCACGCATTCTAACGTGCATGCCCTTTGCCCGCAGCCGCGCAACCTCACCGCTCGCCAGCTGGCCGCCATTGCCGAAAGCGATGGCTTTGTCGGCATTAACTTCGGCAACGCCTTTCTGCGCGCCGACGGCAAGCGTGACGAGAGTACCTCGCTGGGCGAAATGGTGCGTCATCTGGACGCGCTGCTGGAAAAGCTGGGCGAAGATGGCGTTGGCTTCGGTTCGGATTTCGACGGCATTAGCGTGCCTGGCGAACTGGGCGACGTGGCCGGACTGCCGCGTCTGATTGCCGCGATGACGCAGGCCGGTTATTCCCGCGAGCTGGTCGAAAAAATTTGCTGGCGTAACTGGCTGCGCGTCCTGAAGAAAACCTGGGGCGAATGAACCCGACAGAAGGTTACGCCTGTTTTTCTCATTAACCTTGCGGCTTACAGGGTTGATATCATATTGACATAGGCGCAACATTTGCGCCGCTTAAAAGTCAATATTTGACAATAAGCCAATTGCCTGCCGAACTTAACGGGCAGATTTTCATTCACACCATGAGGAGCTCCGCTATGTGGACTAAACCGACTTTTGTTGATTTACGCTTAGGCCTGGAAGTTACGCTGTACATCTCCAACCGCTAAGCCCTTATGCCCACGGCCGTGGGCATTTCCTCTTTTTTCTGGTCTACACATGCAAATTAACGTTCTTGGCTCTGCGGCCGGCGGCGGTTTTCCCCAGTGGAACTGTAACTGCCGAAACTGTCAGGGCGTGCGTAACGGCACCCTGAAAACTTCCGCACGTACGCAGTCCTCTATCGCTATCAGCGACGACGGCATCGACTTTGTGCTGTGCAACGCCTCGCCGGATATCGCGCACCAGATAGCCGCCACGCCCGCGCTGAATAAACATGGCGTACTGCGCGGCACCGCTATCGGCTCAATTATTTTGACCGACAGCCAGATTGACCATACGACCGGCCTGCTGAGCCTGCGCGAAGGCTGTCCGCATCAGGTCTGGTGTACGCCGGAAGTACATGAAGATCTGACCACCGGCTTTCCCGTGTTTACGATGCTTGCGCACTGGAACGGCGGCCTTGTCCATCATGCTATTTCACCCGGCGAACCTTTTTCAGTAGCGGTCTGCCCTGCGCTGAAGTTCACCGCCATCCCGCTGCTCAGCAACGCGCCGCCCTACTCGCAGTATCGCGGCAGACCGCTGCCCGGCCACAATGTCGCGCTGTTTATCGAAGATACCCGCAGCGGTAAAACGCTGATGTATGCGCCCGGCCTGGGCGAACCGGACAGCGAGCTATTGGGCTGGTTGCAGAAGGCCGACTGCCTGCTGATTGACGGTACGCTGTGGCAGGACAACGAGCTGGCGAATACCGGCGTAGGTCGCAATACCGGGAAGGATATGGGGCATCTGGCACTGGCTGAAGAGCAAGGCCTGATCGCGCTGCTGGCTTCGCTGCCCGCAGAACGCAAAATCCTTATTCATATTAACAATACCAACCCGATCCTGGACGAAGAGTCGGCCGAGCGTCAGGCGCTGGCGCAGCACGGCATCGAAGTCAGCTGGGACGGTATGCGTATCGACCTGTGAGAATATTATGAACACATCGACGCAAGCCATGACGCCCGAGGCGTTTGAACAGGCTTTGCGCGCCAAAGGCGCTTATTACCATATTCATCATCCGTATCACATAGCGATGCATAACGGCCAGGCAACCCGCGAGCAAATTCAGGGCTGGGTCGCCAACCGCTTTTACTATCAGACCAGCATTCCGCTGAAGGACGCCGCCATTATGGCTAACTGTCCGGATCCGCAGACGCGCCGCAAGTGGGTACAGCGCATTCTGGATCACGACGGCCACGAAGGTAGCGAAGGCGGCATTGAAGCCTGGCTGCGCCTGGGTGAAGCGGTCGGCCTGACGCGCGAAATGCTGCTGTCGGAAAAGATGGTACTGCCCGGCGTGCGCTTTGCCGTCGATGCCTATGTTAATTTTGCGCGTCGTGCCGTCTGGCAGGAGGCGGCCTGTAGCTCGCTGACCGAGCTGTTCGCACCGGAAATTCATCAGTCGCGTCTCGACAGCTGGCCGCAGCACTACCAATGGATTGAAGCCGAAGGCTACGGCTATTTCCGTGGTCGTCTGGGTCAGGCCCGGCGCGACGTTGAGCACGGCTTACAGCTGGCGCTGGACTACTTCAAAACCGCCGAGCAGCAGCAGCGCATGCTGTCGATCCTCCAGTTCAAGCTGGATATTTTGTGGAGCATGCTGGACGCGATGAGCATGGCCTACGAGCTGCATCGTCCGCCTTACCATACCGTTACCGACCAGATCGCCTGGCATCACGAGAGATTGCTGTAATGACCCTTAATGACCAGCAGGTGCCGCTGTTTCGCCGCGGCTATCGGTTACAGTGGGAACCCACCCAGGATTGCCACGTTATCCTTTATCCGGAAGGCATGGCGAAGCTGAACGACAGCGCCACCTTTATTTTACAGCTGGTGGACGGCAAACGTACGCTGGCGTCACTGATTGCCGAGCTGAACGCTCGTTTTCCCGATGCAGGCGGCGTGGATGAGGATGTGAAAGCGTTCTTTATTCAGGCCTGCGAACAGAAGTGGATAATTTTCCGTGAACCTGCTTAAACCTCAGGTCAATCCGCCGCTCTGGCTGTTGGCTGAGTTGACCTATCGCTGTCCGTTGCAGTGCCCTTACTGTTCTAACCCGCTGGACTTTGCGCAGCAGGAAAAAGAGCTGACCACTGAGCAATGGATAGAAGTTTTCAAACAGGCTCGCCAGATGGGCGCCGTGCAGCTGGGTTTTTCCGGCGGCGAACCGCTGGTGCGCAAAGATCTGCCCGAACTGATCCGCGCGGCACGCGATCTGGGTTTTTATACCAACCTGATCACGTCCGGCATTGGTTTGACCCAGAAAAAGATCGACGCTTTTGCCGAAGCGGGACTGGATCATATCCAGATTAGCTTCCAGGCGAGCGATGAAACGCTGAACGCCGCGCTGGCGGGATCGCAAAAAGCGTTTCAACAAAAGCTGGAGATGGCGAAAGCGGTTAAGGCGCACGGCTATCCTATGGTGCTGAACTTTGTTCTGCATCGCCACAATATCGATCAGATCGCGCAGATCATTGAGCTGGCGATCGAGCTGGAAGCGGACGACGTCGAGCTGGCCACCTGCCAGTTTTACGGCTGGGCGCAGCTGAATCGCGAGGGCCTGCTGCCGACCCGTGAGCAGATTGCGCGCGCGGAAGAAGTGGTGCAGCACTATCGCGAAAAGATGAAGGACAGCAGCAATTTTGCCAACCTGCTGTTCGTTACGCCTGACTATTACGAAGAGCGGCCAAAAGGCTGTATGGGCGGCTGGGGCGCCATTTTCTTAAGCGTGACGCCGGAAGGTATGGCGCTGCCTTGCCACAGCGCGCGCCAGCTGCCCGTCGAGTTCCCCTCGGTGCTGGAGCATACGCTACAGGAAATCTGGTACGAATCTTTCGGCTTCAACAAATACCGCGGTTTTGACTGGATGCCGGAGCCTTGCCGCTCCTGCTCAGAAAAAGAGAAGGACTTTGGCGGCTGCCGCTGTCAGGCATTTATGCTGACCGGCAACGCGGACAACGCCGATCCCGTCTGCGCCAAATCGCCGCATCATGGGCAGATTCTGGAAGCACGTGAACAGGCTAACTGCACCAATATGCGTATCGATCAGCTTCAGTTTCGTAATCGCGCTAACTCGCAGCTTATCTTTAAAACGGAAGTGTAAACGGCATGGCTTCCTGCATGGTGAACGGCCTGCGAGTCGAGGCCGTTTGCGAGCCTGACGCTACGCGATCCGCCGCGCTGTTTCGGCTGGCGGCCGGCAGCTTTGACGAACCGGCGCGCTGGCCTGGCCTGGCGCACCTGCTGGAACACGTGCTGTTTGCCGGTAGTGAAAATTTTCAGGATGAGCAGCGGCTGATGGCCTGGGCACCTGCGAACGGCGGACGGCTAAACGCCACCACGCTGGCCCACAGCACCGCATGGTTTGTCGAGGTTGCGCCAGAGCAGCTGAACGAGGCGCTATGCAGGCTGACGGATATGCTGGCACGGCCGCTGCTGGCTACGGAGGCTATTGCCGCGGAATCGGCAGCGATTGATGCCGAATACCGCATGCTGCAAAGTCACGAACCCACCTTGTGCGAAGCGGCGCTAAGCCTGGCTTTTACCTCGCCTAATCCTTTGCAGGATTTCCACGTCGGCAGTCGGCAACATTTTGGCGACGACGCGGCTGCTTTGCAGCAGGCGCTGCATGATTATCATCGGCAATTTTTCCACAGCGGCAATCTGGAACTCTGGTTGACTGGCCCACAGCCGCTGGCGGAGCTTAACGCGCTGGCGGAGAAGGCCGCGCGGGCATTTGTCCCGGCTTCTTCTGCCGCTGCGCTTTCTGCGACGGGAGCTTCCTCTGCCGGTGCGCTTTCTGCAACCGAAGATTCCTCTACCGGTGCGCTTTCTGCAACAGAAGCTTCCTCCGCCAGTGCGCTTTCTGCGCCGGGAGCTTCTTCTTCACGTGCACTTGTCGAAGCGGCAGCCGTTTCATGCCATCCTGATACTGAGTCCGCCGCGTTTCCGCTTTTAAAGCTGTCCAGAACGCGAACCTTTGCGCTGCAAAGCCAGGCCGCTGAACACTTGCAGATAAGCTTTCTGGTCGGTAACGATCCCGCCGCGTTTTCGCTGTTGCAGGAACTGCTGCTCGACAAAGCGCCAGGCAGCCTGCTGGCAACGCTACGGGCAAAAGGATTGTGCGACGATATCCTGCTACTGGAACCCTATCGCAGCCCACGGCAGTCGGTGCTGAGCGTTCAGTTTCACCTCAGCGGCTTGCAGCCGCAACAGTGCGCGGAAATCGAAGCGGTGTTTTGTCGCTGGCTGGCGCAGCTGCCGGATTTAACGCAGGCGCAGCTGTTGCACTATACTCGCCTGGCGCAGCGGCGCTTTAGCCAGCTTCCCAGCCTTGATCGGCTACGCGCGCTGGCCTTTGGTTTTCCTCCTGCCAGTGAACAACGGGCCACGCTGTTAACACAGCTTCACGCGCAAAATATGAGCCGCTTATGGGTATCGCCTGCGGTCAGCGCGCCGCTTGTCCAGGCGCAGGGATTTGCGTTTCGTTGCCGCCCTTTCGCTTTGCCTGCCGTGCCCTCTTCAGCGCCCATATTTACGTTTTACTCTCCTGTGCAGGAAGCTGTTTTGCCCGAACTCCCCGCCACGCGGGCCGCGCTGCGGACGATCAACGCCAGAGGTGAAAGCTCGCTGCTGCTCAGTTTACAGCCCGGCCAGCAGCTATCCCGCCGCACGGCGGCCACTATTGAAGCGGCGCTACAGCCGGTCATGGGTGAATGCCTGCATCGCGGCGGCGAACTGAGCTTTACTCGTCAGCACGGCCTGTGGCTGCTGCGGCTAAGCGGAAAAAACGAGCGGCTGATTAATGGCCTGCATCAGGCGCTGAACGCTTTTCGGGACTGTTCAGCCACTACGCAAGCCTTTGCCGACAGGCTTTACCGCAAAGCGCAGCAGACGCTTGCCAGCGATATTGCCGTGCGTTGCCTGCTGTCTTACCTGCCGGATCTGCTGAACGGGCCGCCAGGCGAAAATAGCCGCAGCACCGAAACGCTGGCAACGGCAGCTTTATCGACGCTACGCTGGCAGGCAACCTATTACGGTTCCGATGCTGAAACGGCAGACAGACTGGCACGTCTGCTTTCACAGTTGCCGGGCAGCGTTGTACCGCCATCAACGCCGCCAGTTTCCTTACCGGCACAGCCGCGTTATCTCTGTCCAACGCAAAGCCCCGACGCGGCAGCAATTATTTTCTGCCCGCTCGTCACGACCAGCGCTGAAAGCTTTGCCAGCTGGCAACTGCTGGCCGCGCTGCTGGCACCGCGTTTTTTTCAGCAGCTGCGGGTTGAACAGAATATTGGCTATGTCGTCAGCTGCCGCTTTCAGCAAATGGCGGGCCAGGCGGGTTTGTTGTTTGCGCTACAGTCGCCCTCGCTGACGACAGATAAGCTGTTTCATCATATCGACCAGTTTATTTTCCGCATGGCCGATACGGTCGCGGCTTTCACTACCGAAGCGCTACAGGAGAGCATTGCTTCCTTAGCACGCGCCTTACCCGCCGCTTCCATTAAAAATAGCGAGCAGGTTAGCGACCACTGGCTTCACCAGCAGTTAAATTTGCCGCTCGACGTCGAGACATATCGCCAGCTTTCGTCACGGCAGCTGCGTCAGGCTTACCAGCAGCTGAGCACCGGTCGTTGCCAATGGTGGCGGCTTAGCAATAGCTGAATCCTGACTGCTCCAGCTGGTGGCGGCCTGGCAATCACCAAACACAGACCGTTGCTAATGGTGGTGGCCTGGCAATAGCTGAATCCTGACTGCTCTAGCTGGTGGCGGCCTGGCAATCACCAAACACAGACCGTTGCTAATGGTGGCGGCCTGGCAATAGCTAAACACAGACCGTTGCCAATGGTGGCGGCTTAGCAATAGCTGAACACAGACCGTTCCCGATGGTGGCGGCTTAGCAATAGCTAACGCTACCTCAACAGGCGCGTCGGGCATGGGCAAAAAACGTGCCCACTTTTGGCGCAGCATACCCTAAATCAAATCCGCTTCTCCTCCCCTGGTTTAATCGTTTCAGCTCAAATTTTATTCTCTGCCGCGGCCTGGAAACCATAAAGTTCTCTGCCTTTCTCACCGATAAACTTTTACCAGGCCCCCCCCACGAGTACGAAGCATGATAAAAAATCTTAAAGTCGTTACCAGCATTGTTATCATGCTGGTCATTTTTAGCGGGCTGCTGCTGATCTCCAGCGCGCTCTCTTTCAACGCCGTTAGCCAGGATAAAGATAATTTCACCCGCGCCAGCGTGCTGACGCAACAGCAGGGACAGCTTAGCGATACGTGGCAGACGCTGCTTAAAACGCGCATCAGCATCAACCGCGCCGCGATCCGTATTCTGAAGAAGCAAACCGATCCGGCAACGCTGGCGTCCATCAACCAGCTGCTGTCTAACGCCACGGCCACGCTTGATGATGCACAAAAGCACTTTGATCGTTACAAAAACGCTCCGCTGCTTGCCGGACAAAGCAGTACGGTTGCCGACAGCGTAACGGACAGCTACCAGCAGCTCCACGATATAATGAAGCAGTCCATTCAGTTTCTTGGCGCTAATAATTACGAGGCCTATGGCAATCTTGAAGCCCAAAAAGCGCAGGATAATCTCGAAAAAAGCTACAACCAGTGGCGCGCGCAAAATGCGAAACTGCTGGCAACCGGGATAGTTGAGAACCAGCAGGGCTTCACGCATATGACGTGGACGCTGACAGCGGTTATCGTCATGCTGCTGCTGGTCGTACTGGTTATCTGGAAAGTAATTAAGGATGTTTTACTGCAGCCATTAAAGCAGGTTCAAACGCATATTCAGCATATTGCTGAAGGCGAGCTGTCTAAAACGCTGGTCGTCGAAGGCCGCAGTGAAATTGCCGTTCTGGCGGCTCATCTGGTGGCGATGCAGCAGTCGCTGACCACCACCGTCAGCCACGTGCGGGAAAGCTCCGATGCTATCTATACCGGCGCGAGCGAAATCTCCATGGGTAACAACGACCTTTCTGCACGTACCGAGCAGCAGGCCGCCTCGCTGGAGCAGACGGCAGCAAGCATGGAAGAGCTGACCGCCACGGTGAAGCAAAACGCCGAAAACGCCCGTCAGGCTTCCCAGCTGGCAACCAGCGCCTCGGAAACGGCGGCGAAAGGCGGAAAAGTGGTCGACGGCGTGGTGCAAACCATGAGTGAGATTGCGGGCAGTTCGAAGAAAATTGCCGATATTATCAGCGTGATTGACGGAATCGCTTTCCAGACCAACATCCTGGCGCTGAACGCGGCGGTTGAAGCGGCGCGAGCTGGCGAACAGGGCCGTGGTTTTGCGGTGGTAGCGGGCGAAGTACGTAATCTGGCGCAGCGCAGCGCCCAGGCGGCAAAAGAGATCAAGACGCTGATTGAAGCTTCGGTCAGCCGCGTTGATGCCGGTTCGCATCAGGTCGCTACCGCCGGTGAGACCATGCACGATATCGTCGATGCGGTGGTACGGGTAACCGATATTATGGCGGAGATTGCTTCTGCTTCTGACGAGCAGAGCCGGGGCATCGACCAGATTGGCCTGGCCGTCACGGAGATGGATCGGGTTACGCAGCAGAACGCCTCGCTGGTGCAGCAGTCGGCCGCAGCCGCCGCTTCGCTGGAAGAACAGGCTAACCGGCTTTCTCAGGCGGTGGCCGTCTTCCGAACCGGCCAGCACGCGTCTCCGGTAGCAAGCAGCGCACCCAAAAAATTACGCCCCGCCACGGCCGCAGTGGTGAAGGATGAGGGTAACTGGGAAACGTTTTAATTGTTCTGGCAGCCGGTTTTATCTGTGCAATATTTTATTAAGATAAGATCGGCTGCACTTCAGATTAAAGAATTGAAGACAGATTATTAACAGAAGAATTTAGTAATACAAAGTAGCTTTATTATCCCTTTGACTTCCCCGCACAACGCAAAAATCGTGCATATGAAAGTTCATGCTGGCTGGCAAGCTTGAAAACTAACATTAATCGATTTTGTGACTCTTGATGCTCACGCTATTTTTGCTGCGCTTGCTTTATAAAGCTTATGATTTTGAAGTAAAATAGCTAACGTTATCAAATGAACAGAAGCTTTGATGAAAAAACGCCCTGCCGCCCGCCTGCTTATCCTGGATGAAGCCTGATGGCAACGAAGTCTGGGCAGAAGAGCGCTTTTACCTGGTCAGAACGAACAACCTTGCCATAAACAATACGGGCTGGAGCGATTATGAACGGCACGTTATCAGCGGCTTAGCCTGGTGGTCAATGGATGCGTTGCAGCAGAGTAAAGAGCTTATTTATCCTGAAAATATCGTTGCCATATTGTCCGCAGTGAAAAATATATAAAAGCCCCATTTAAAAATAAATTCAATAATGTAATAAGAATAATTATCAAAACCATTTCGCAGAATTTAACCCGGCCGGAAAAATGATAATAATTATCACTCTTGCCTTCCCCATAGAAAAAGACAAAATTGTTAATATAATGGTTTTTATTTTATTACCGCGCGTGCATAATGCGCGAAATAATTAAACTCTGGAGCCGCTATGCTGACTGCCGAAATGACCGCTCGCCTGAACGACCAGCTAAACCTGGAATTCTTCTCCGCCAATCTTTATTTACAGATGAGCGCCTGGTGTGCCGACAAAGGCTTTGAGGGCGCGGCCGCTTTCCTGCGTGAACATTCAAGGGAAGAGATGCAGCACATGCAGCGTCTGTTCAACTATTTGAGCGATACCGGCGCGATGCCGGTGCTGGGCACCATCGCCGCGCCGCCGGTCACCTTCACTTCGCTGAACGAAGTGCTGGAGCAGGCTTACGAACACGAGCAGCTGATTACCGCAAAAATCAACGAGCTGGCGCATGCTTCTATGACCGCGCAGGACTATTCAACCTTTAATTTCCTGCAGTGGTACGTAGCCGAGCAGCACGAAGAAGAGAAACTGTTTAAATCCGTGCTGGACAAGCTGGCGCTGGTTGGTAACAGCGGTAAGGGCCTGTTCTTTGTTGATAAAGATCTGATGCAGATGAGCACCACTGGCGAATCCTGATAAAAAGAGGGCGAACCATTCGCCCTCTTTTTCCTGCTATAGCGTCAGATGATAGAACTTCGTATCAACCTTCATTAGTGGAAAAGCCGCCGGAAGCGCGACTGCCGCCACTTCGCTAAAGCCGTTCTTTTCGTAAAAGCGGTGCGCTGCCAGGAACTTCGCGGTTGTGCCCAGCCAAATCTCCGTTAGCTGCTCTTTTCTTCCGTGCGCAATCAGCGTTTGCAACAGGCTGTTTGCTACACCGCGATCCTTGCCCCGCCAGCCTTCCGCTACAAACATCTTACGCAGCGCGGCCTGCCGCTGGCCAATATCCTTCAGCCCAATGCAGCCCACCACGCGATCGTCCGCCAGCGCCAGCCAGAAATCGCCTGAACCCTGCTGGTAAAAACCGGCGATATCGCTTAGATCCGGCTGCTGTTCCGCGGTAATCGCGATATTAAATTCATGATTCTGGATCGGCAGGATCAGATCCCTTACGCCAGCCTGATAGCGAGGATGGTAGCGCTGTACGCTAAGCTGCATGGTCATGGCCGTTCCTTACTTAAGCCAGCTGCTGGGCAATATTCTGCAGGCAGGTAGCAAAAACGCCTTCGCTGACGCTTTGCGCCACTTCCTGCTCGTCCTGCCCCGCCGCGACTTTAAAGTCCGCCCACCATTCGGCCAGCGTAGTCCCATCCGGCTTTGGCGATAGTTTGACGACAGCAACATAATCCGTCACCGGCATGATGCCGTCGAGGATGGCGTAATGCAGCTCCCAGTGCTGCTCGTCCAGCTTGACCAGACGCTCGCGCACGTGGCCTTCCGGCAGCGTCAGCTTGCGTACTACGCCGACTTCACTTTTGGTCGCGCCCTCTTCCAGCTCGCTGGCGGAAATGGCCGGATGGATTTTTGGCAGACCGTTAAAATCGGCAATCAGCGGCCAGATTTTCTCTGGCGTAGCGGTGATAACGCGGCTGGCATAAGAAGTGTGCGACATAGCTGTGATTCCTTGATCGATATCGGGAAGATAACTTTAGCATGTAATTCAGCGCGCATTTATCCATCGCTGCGCTACGCTGCTGGTGTCCTTCCAAATTTAATTGATTTATATCAACGGCTAACGGATGTTTTTCATTCAGTCTTCCGCCATCGTTTATATTCCACCCGGCCTGATAACGCGCATGGGCAGGGAAACCACGAGCCGCCCCGGAAACTAAGGAGAAGAGATGAAGCAAAAAATCAGCGGTCTGGCTATTGGCATTCTGTTAACCGGTAGCCTGCTGACAGGCTGTGACCATAAAGAACCGCCGGTCATAAAGTTTGTTGATGCCGAACAGGTAATGAAAGATTCGGGCCTGGCAGAACAGCAGCAGGCACGGCTGAAAGCCGTCGATGCAAAACTACAGGAAGGTCTGAAAATGGCCCAGGAGAACGGCGCAAAACTGCCGGAAGATAAGCGAGCGGCGGCGCTGCTTGCCGATCGCCAGCTGCTGAATATTGAATGGCAGCGTGAAAGACGCCAGATTGATGGTGTGGCGCTGCAGGCTATTAAGGAAGCCGCCGACGGCTATCGTCAGGAACACAAGCTAACCGCTATTCTCCCGGCCCAGGCCGCATTCTCTTTCGCGCCTGACGCGGATATCAGCAAGGAGATTGCGCAACGGCTGAAGGATAAAAAGCTGGATTTTGGTACGCTGCCGGAAATTGGCGTAAAGACGCCGGAACAGAGCCCCTCAGCTGATAAGCCAGCCCGATAAGAAAAGGGCGAACACTGTCGCCCCGCTTTTTTAACGATGCCCTTTTGCGGCGGCGGCAGAGAGATCCAGCCGCTGCCAGAAATTCTGATCCGCCGTCGTGCCCGATAGCGGATAGCCTGCGGCAATGGCGGTCGAAACCATTAGCTGGCGACGCTGGGCCGCGCTCAGATGTGGGAAAGGCGCTTCCAGCAGGACTTCCGCGCCTTCCGGCACCTTCAGCGCCATTTTCTGGCGCTCCTGCGGCAGATTGTAGGTCATGGCAAAATGCGCAAACTCCCGCATCTGCGGCGCGGCATAAGGATCGGCCGCGCCTGCCGGTTTAGCGCACTCGGCAAGCGTCGTGCCGCACTCTTTTTCCAGCGCGGCGCGCAGCTGCGTTTTCGCCTCGTCAAAAAGCGCGCGATATTTTGCGTCGTTCAGGTAGTGCGCGACGTTACGCTGCGCCACCATGCGTGAACCAATTAAATCAATGGGATAATGCACGCCCAGCACCATACGGGAATAGCCGTAGCGCGCGGCGCGGTCAACCAGCGGTACAAAGCGTTCCGGGACCATTTCACCCAGCAGCAGCCCATCCGTCCAGGCCGTATTGGTATGTCCGCTGGGGAAAGAGCCTTCGCTGGCCTGATACGGCTGGTTATCTTTCACTACTGCCGTGTCCGGCACGGCGTGAATGGTATTGCCGGGCATCAGGAAGGGACGCGGATAGTTAAAGTGCGATTTGGCCGCGCCGGTACTGACCTCGCTGGCCTTAATTAACGCAGCAGCTTTGCCGATTTCGCCCTTATTGTACGCATTCAGAAAGGCCTGGCCCAGCTTTGGCCCCAGCGCGTCGGCGAGGAAAAAGAGATGGTCTTGCCCTTCTGCATCGATAATGGCCTGCTGGCGCTGGCCGTTCGTCGCGTTCAGGTTCACCTGTTCAACCACGTGCATGCTGGCATCCAGCGTGCTTTTTGGTAGCGTGCTAAACGCGCTTAACAGCTCGATGCCCGCCTGCTGATTCGCTTTTTTGCCAAAGTCGTAGCCGCTCTCTTTCAGCCACTTTTTGTCCGCCAGCTTGCTGCTTTGCTCCGCTTTTTCCAGCTGCGCTCGCGTTAGCTTGTCGGCATCGCCTTTTAGCGCATCGATTAGCGACTGCTGGATCTGGCTGTCGAGCGCGACAAACTGCGCGTTACTGCTGGCAGGCGTGGTGGTTTCGATGGTCGTCTGGAAGTGATCAAGATTAACCGGCGTGGTGTTTGCCTGAGCAAAGTGACCGATCAGCAACGCACTGGCCAGCAGTGAATAACGAAAGCGCATAAAAGTTCCTTACTTTAAGTCGGTTAGCTTTATTGGCACTCATGCTGAAAGAGAAAGATGACAGGAAAGTGACAGCGGACGTAATTGGCGATATTTGGCTAATAATGAAGTCCGGAGGCGCATAGAACCCTTTATATCGCTTCCCTGCGGCTGATGAAATCCCTGACGTGCCGCTTCCCTGCGGCTGATGGAATCCCTTACGTGCCGCTTCCCTGCGGCTTTGAGACAGTTAACCGCCCACCACCGGCTTTTTGGTAGTGTCCAGCGCCTGCATAAAGGTATCGTCCAGATGCAAATGCTGGCGCACCAGTTCGGGCGGCGTCGAGGCCAGCCACTGGTTAAGCGAGATATCGGCGTAGTAGCTACTTTTAAACAGTTCCAGAAAACGCAGCGGCTTATCGCCAGTATTTTCTATGTAATGCCCCATCGCAAAGGGCACATAGCCCACGTCTCCGGCGCGGAAATCGAAGGTGCGCGCCTGGCCCGAAGAGGCAAACACGCCCATTCGTCCCTCGCCTTCCAGATAGTATTGCCACTCATCGGTATTAGGATGCCAGTGCAGCTCACGCATCGCGCCAGGCTGAAGCTCGACCAGCGCCGCCGCAATGGTTTTGGAGACTTTAAACACCGAAGAGTCGGTAATACGTACCGTGCCGCCTTTCAGCGTAATGGGCTGCTGCGCCAGCATTCTGTGGCTGAATGCGGTCTCTGAACGGGTTGCGCCCGCTATGGCATCGCTTTTCAGATCGCCCGGGACGTTGGCGGCAAAAATATATTCATCGGATGGCGAAGGAAGTTTATTGAAGGTTTCCACCGGCACGCCGAAGTTTTTTGCCAGCACTTCCGGCGGGACATGTTTAAACCAGTCGCTGAGCAGAAAAGTACTGTCTTCATCGAAACCGCCGCTGTCGAAAGCCAGCAGGAACTCGCAGCCGTCCGGGCCGAGGCCCTGAATAGAGTGCGGAACGCCAGGCGGGAAGTACCACAGATCGCCCACGCCAACGTCATCGACAAACCAGTGCCCGTCGACGTCCAGCGCGGTAATACGTGCCTTGCCGTAGAGCATATAGGCCCATTCGCCCTCTTTATGCCAGTGCAGCTCGCGAATACCGCCGCTGTTTAGCCGCATATTGACGCCCGCAATGCTTTTAGAGACGCCCAGTTCGCGTTCGGTGACCTGGCGCGTCCAGCCGCCGCTGCCTTTACGCACGTGAGAATCACTATAGGAAAAGCGTAGATTAGGTAAAGTACCGCTGTCGGTCGGAGGCGGGTTAACAATATCCGGGTTTTCACCCTGGCGCACCGGATCGTGGGGGCCAGGATCGCTGCCGCCCATGGTTCCCGTCCAGGGCTGCACCTGTATCGTCTGGTCATGCGCATGAACGCTGCCGGCCGCAAGCGCTACCGTGCCTCCGGCAGCAAAAGACATAAAGCTACGACGTGTGATGGGTTTCATGGTCTGCTTCCTTGTGTAGATGTTCAAAGTTGCATCGCTGACTGCTGACGCAAACTTAAGATTAACTACACAAACCTCAACCAAACCTAATCGGAAAACTTCTTAAGCCAACTGAAATGTAAGCAGAAATCCAAAAGTAAATTTTATCAAAACTTCAGGTATTTTTATAAAATATGGGCCATATAGCGCTACGCGGTTAATGTTATGTCTTTGTTACCAGCATTCTACAGTGATAAATTCTGTCTCAGCGGTCGTTTGTCCAGATCTGTTTGTCAGGCCCGAATGCTACAGGGAAACATATACTTACCAGCGAACATAGCCCGAAAAATATCCAATGGTAACTATCACCTCGCTAAAAATAGAGCACAAGGCCCACGCTATAGCTGGAGCGGATGCCAGATCTCGGTTACTGCGCCTTCGCCACCGGTAACAGGGTCATGCTGCGGCATAGGGACACGTTTAATCGCGTTTACCGAGGCTTCAACATGCTCCAGGTCGCTACGGCGCGTGTCGGGCTGCAACCCCCGAGGGTAAGCGCCAACGGCAATAAAATCTTCACTTGCCGCCATCTGCTGATGTCCCACGCCAGCCGGTATTAACACAGCGTCGCCCGCATGAACGGTCACTGCACGCCCCGTTTCGCCGCCGAACAGAATTTGTGCCCAGCCCGCGCTTATCCCCAGTAATTCATGCGTATTGGGATGATAGTGGGTATAGGTAAAGACAGGAAAACGCCAGCGCGGCAGCCAGCCGTGTCGGGCAAAGGTATCTTCAAACCAGACAGCAAGATCTTCCACATCGCCAGGCACCACGCGCGGATAGATAATCAGCGGCAGAGGATTGTTAGGAACGCCGCTGGCGGGCTGGAAAGTCATATACTGTGGATTATTTGACGCGCCAGCGGAGAAGGTGCCGGCGGCAAAAGACATCATCGCAAGCAGATTACCGGCATAGGTCACCATAAGGCGTCTCCTGTTATTTGAATGATCTTAATTGTTAATTAATTGTGGCATCTACCGGAAAAGATGCAATAAGAAAAAAAGGATTTTTATCACATAACATGTTATTTTTTATTTACTTAACACAAATTATCTTTTTTAAGCGGCCGCCCATATTGCCGCCCACTTCATTTGCGTTAAGTCACCCCGGTCATAACTTCATAAATAAAAGAAATTAACAAAGAAGTTGTGATGCAGACTTATTAAAAAGGCCGTCTAAACATCATCTTAATCAACCTGCCATAGCAGGGGACTTCATCTCAAAAAAATGGGAAAATTAAGCCCATTTATTCTGTTATGACACTATGGGTAATTCTGCTATGGCTTCGCACTATGTCATTCACAACTGGCTGATTGATAAAGATTCAGGTTCACTGATACATCAGCTGACGGGGGAAAAGCGGCGACTAGGCGAATATCAGTTCAAGCTTCTGCTGACTCTGGCCCAGCATGCGGGAAAGACGCTAACGCGGGAAGAACTTACCTCGCTGGTCTGGGAACGCCGCGTTATTGGTAATAACAGCTTACCCAATGCAGTCCATGCCTTACGCGTAGCGCTTGAGGATAATGGCAAACAGCAGCGAATAATTAAAACCATCCCTAAGAAAGGTTATATCCTGGAAGCTGAATATTGCCAGTGGCTATTGCCTGACGACGAGCAGACGGTCTCTTCAGCGCCTGATGAAATCACCGCATCCCCTTTCTTTACGGCTAACGGACAGATCAAAGAGGCAGAAGCCCGCGAGGAATGGCAAAACAAAAATCAGCAGCCTGGCTCACTGCCACAGCAAGAAGTGCGTAAAAGCTTCTGGCGCTGGCTATGTCTCGCCCAGGCTATTTTACTGCTGACGCTCTTATTTTTTCTGATGCAGTAAAAAACCAGTCCGGCTGGCATAAAAAAGTGCCGCGTGCCGTATTTTTATTAATACCCGACAGGCTGACAGCTTTATTACTGGCGAAAAACGCCTGTGCGGTGGCAGGCGGCAACCAGCACGCTAATATCGTCGCAGCTATAATCAAACCGCAGCGAAAAAATAAGGAGTATTTTCAGACGGAAGATCTTCTGGCAAAGCAGAGCGAGGTTTTGTTGCCATTGCTGCCTGGCACAGCCGGGAAAGAAGTTATGGTAAAGCTCGTAATAAAGATAGTTATGTAAAGCCTGCTGCGGCGTACCGCTGTGCCACTGTTTTTCCAGCACGTGCAGATTCTGCCGTAGTAACCTGTCCGGCACGCCTTTCAGTTCATTTAGCTTTTGCGCTATTCTGCTGTGTTCACGGTCTAAACTGGCTTCGCTTAACGCTCTTAAGGCAGCAAGCTTATCGATATCAAACGGCCTTCGCTGTATAAACTCCTGGCGAAGCTGCTGTGGTTGTAAAGCGGACAATGCCTGTTCGATAGTATATGCCGTTTGCCCATTACTCTTTTCAAACCCGGAAATAAAACGACTCAGCGCAAAGAGAAACGCTTCTGGCTCTGCCTGATACTCTGCCATTAGCCGCAAGCATGCCTGATTAACGGCCAGCAGATCGGGATTTAATTCAGGCAGGTTTTCCGCCACGGCTTCGCTAACGTTAATACCGAATGCGGTGGGATGGCAGAGAATGGCCTTCGCTGCTCGCTCGCAGCCAATACTGGCGCTGTGACGTACATGGTTTTTCCAGCGAAATTGCAATAAAGGCGGCGAACTGTGGCAGCCAGGACATCGACATTCATCAACGCTTTTCTGCTGGCGCAGAACAAAGTCGGGCATCCAGACAATAGCGGAGTGCCGTGATTTTTTTATTTTACCATCTTTGAACATGTCTGGCGCTCCGCCTCTGCTTTCTATTATCGTGGCGGAATTATACTTTTTAACGTCGGGCAATATTAAATTATTCCCGCATTAATTAATGCCTATTTATAATGCAGACAAATAACTTTGTTAAGAAAATAAAAAATAGTCGCCAGTTAAGTTATACAAATAAAGGGAGATATTAATAATATACCCCCTTTAAAAATAAGAACGCGATTAAGAATGGTTTTCGTCATCATCCTGAGCCTGGATGCATTCGGCGCTCCGCTCCGTCTGCCGATAGCAACTGTTATAGCTTTATTGCCAACAACTGTGTCTGCCATTCATTTGCATAACGTGGTTTACTGGCATCTGAATCGACAGGAGGTACCAGGTGCAAGACGTTAAACAGATACTGCTGCGCGAAATAGACACCCTTAATCGCGAAGAACAGCGTGATAACCGGCCGCGTTTCAGCTTTAACTTTCTGAAAACCCATCCTGGCTTATGGGCGTCCATGTATGTCTGTTATGCCCTGACCGTTGCGCTGATCTTCACCACGGAATTTTTGGGCTGGCCCGCTTTCTGGGGCGCGACCTTTTTTGTGCTGCTAATGAGCGGACTGATGCTATTGGATGTGAATCCTCGCTATCGCTTTGAGGATATCGATACGCTGGATCTGCGCGTTTGCTATAACGGCGAGTGGTACTATGTGCGCACGCTGTCAGAGCAGGCAATTCAGGACATTTTGTCCAGCAGCCAGGTGCCGGACCGGGTAAAACAGGGCATTGAAAAACTGCTGTCGCTAAAGGGTGAAGTCGATTTTTACGATGTCTACCACTTAACCTGGGGCCAGCAGCGCGCCTCCCACGTTTAACCTGTCAGCTCCAGCGCTGGGTGAGTGAAAGCATTTCTTTTATTAACCCGCCCAGCGTTGCTACCGCCGCTTCCCGTTCCTCGTTCCATTCCCATGCGGCATTAAAACGGAAATAGTTAGCGTACTGCTCGCCGGTCGAAAACATTTTGCCCGGCGCTATGCTGATCTTCTGCTGTAAAGCGCGATAATAAAGCTCGGTGCTGTTTACCTCAGGCGGCAGCTCTATCCACAGAAAATAGCCGCCCTGCGAATCATTGATCTTCGCGCTGGCAGGCAGGTGCCGCCGCAGCGACTGGCGCGCCAGATTTTTGCGCTGCTCCAGCTTTTGCCTTAGCTTACGTAAATGGCTGTCGTAGCTACGCGTACCCAGATAATTGGCCAGCGTTAACTGCATAGGCGCACTGGTTGAAATTGTACTCATCAGCTGCAAACGCTGAATGCGCTGCGCGTGCTTGCCCGCCGCTACCCAGCCAACACGAAAACCCGCCACCAGATTTTTAGAAAAGGACGAGCAGTGCAGCACCGTATCCTGCTTTTCAAACGCCTTGGCCGGTAGCGGTTTCTCGCTACCAAAATAGAGCTCGCTGTAAACGTCATCCTCAATCAGCGTTACCTGATATGACTCCAGCAGCGCCACCAGATCCCTTTTTTTCTCCCGGCTTAGCGTGCAGCCCAGCGGATTTTGCTGGTTCGACATCATCCAGCAGGCTTTTACCGGCAGCCTGGCCAGCGTGCTGGCCAACTCGTCAAGATCGATGCCGTGCTGGGGATGGGAGGCGATGGCCACGGCCTTCAGCTGTAGCCGTTCAATAGCCTGTAGCGCTCCGTAAAAACAGGGGTTTTCCACCACAACCCAGTCGCCAGGTTTGGTAACCGCCTGGAGGCTCAGGTTAAGCGCTTCCATTGCGCCATTAGTGATAACTATCTCTTCGGGCGAAACCTGGATGCCCTGTAAGGCATAACGCTGCGCCAGCGTCTTCCGCAACGCTTCGTTGCCCGGCGGCAGGTTGTTTAACGCATCCGCCGGTTTTAGCGAATGTGAAACGGCGGTCAGCGAGCGCATCAGCTGTCGCTGCGGGAAAAGTTCGGGATCGGGAAAAGCGGAACCAAAAGGCACAATGCCGGGATCGCGGCAGGCTTGCAGGACTTCAAAAATAAAGTCGTTGATGTCCACCGACTCGGTGAGCTGCACTTTTTGATGGCTGGCAGGCTGGCTCAGAAACTCCGCCCGCGGCGCGACAAAGTAGCCCGACTGCGGACGGGACAGGATCCAGCCCTGGCTCTCCAGTACCTGATAGGCGTGCATCACCGTCATCAGACTCATCCCGCTTTGCGCAACCTGCTCGCGCAGTGAGGGAAGTTTGTCGCCCGGCAGCCAGATCTCACGATCGATCTGCTGCTGGATTTTTTCAATTAGCTGAAGATATTTTGCCAAACTGTTACAGGCCCGCGCTCGGAATTGAGCAACTATTATAGTTATGCGAACCTTAATTAAACAATCTTAGAAACGACCGGCGCTTCTTCCGGCTCTTCAGCCGCTTTGACTAACGTCGGCAGCTGGTTAGAAATATGGTCGCCCGCATAGTGTTTTAGCTGCGGCACCTGCTCTGCCGGCACCGGTTTTCCTAACAGATAGCCCTGTAGCGAGTTACAGCCCAGGCCGGTAAGAAAATCCTGCTGCTCCCGGGTTTCTACCCCTTCCGCGACCACTTTTAGCTGTAGCGTCTGCGCCAGCGCAACGATAGCGGTGACGATGGTGGCGTCTTCGCTTCCCGTTTGCAGCTCGTTAACAAAGGCGCGATCGATTTTTAATTCGTTGGCCGGCAGGCGTTTTAAATAAAGCAGGCTGGAGTAGCCCGTGCCGAAATCGTCAATAGAGGCTTTGACGCCCAGCTCCGTCAGCTCGGTTAAGATACGCACGCTTTCGTCCGGATCGCGCATCGCCGTGGTTTCGGTAACTTCCAGCGTCAGCAGCTCCGGGGGGATCTGATGCTCTTTCAGGGCGTTAACCACCGTCTCTACCAGCCCGCTTTGCTCAAACTGTAGCGAAGAAAGGTTAACCGCCACCGACCATTGCGTATTGCCCATCCGGTGCCAGACGCTAAGCTGGCGGCAGGCTTCATTAATTACCCAGTTACCGATGCTGACGATCAGTCCGGTTTTTTCCGCCAGCGGCAGGAAGATATCGGGCGTCAGCAGGCCACGCTGCGGATGCTGCCAGCGAATAAGTGCCTCAAAGCCGACAATCGGCCCCTGTGGCGCGCAGAATTTTGGCTGATAGAAGAGTCTTAGCTCGTTATGTTCCTGCGCCAGCCAGAGGTCGTTAATCAGCTGGAGCTGATTTTGGGCGATAGTATTCATTGACGGCTGAAAGAAGCTGTAGTCGTTGCGGCCATTATTTTTGGTATGGTACATCGCCGCATCGGCGTTAAACATGAGCTCGCGTTCGTCGTTACCGTCGCCCGGATACACCGCAATGCCGATACTCAGCGATACCACCAGCTCATAACGCGAGATTAAAAATGGCTCGTCAATGGCTTTCACCAGCATATCGGCCACGGCGGCTGCGTCGTTCGGCTCGCTGATCTCGACCAGCAGGACAAATTCATCACCGCCCAGACGCGCCAGCGTGTGGTGCCCTACCAGAAGATTCTTCATCCGATCGGTGACGGCTACCAGCAGGTTATCGCCAACGTGATGGCCAAAAGCGTCATTAACCGCCTTGAAGCCGTCCAGATCCATAAACATCAGGGCGAAAGAGGTATCTTCCCGCACCGCTTTATTCAGCGCCTGATCCAGCCGGTCTTCCAGCAAAATGCGGTTTGGCAAACGCGTCAGGTTGTCGTGCAGCGCCAGCTGGGCCAGCTCGCGGTTTGCTTCGGCCAGCGAAGAAGCCAGTACCGAAGTGCGCGCCTGCAGGCGAGCATCCAGCGTGGACACCACCAGCGTGATGCCCAGAATAGAGAGCGTTACCACCACGACCAGCACCGCCAGCCAGTTGCTGTTAACGCCCATCTGCGTGGCGTGGCTGTCCATCGGGAAATTGGCGGCGGCCATGCCGCTATAGTGCATGCCAGCAATCGCCGCGCCCATGATCAAAGCCGCTCCGGCGCGCAGCAGCGCAAGGTGTCCGCCGCCTTCGCGCAGTTTAAAAGCGAGCCACAGCGCGGCCGTTGACGCCACCAGCGCAATCACCACGGATACCGCTATCCAGCTCCAGTTCCAGCTGATCCCCGGCTCAAACATCAGGGCCGCCATGCCAATATAGTGCATCGCTACCACGCCGCTGGCCATGGCCACCGCGCCGACCATCAGCCGCGAGATCGTCAGTATGCCGTAGCAGACGATCCACAGGGCGAAAATCGACGCCGCAATAGCCACAAACATGGAGACCAGCGTCAGCAGGGGATCGTAGCTCATGACCATTGCCAGGTTCATCGCCAGCATGCCAATAAAATGCATAGACCAGATACCGATGCCCATGGCAAAACCACCGCCAACCAGCCAGACCCGGGCCGCTTTGCCGGTCGACGTCGCGACTCTGCCCGCCATATCCAGCGCGGTATAGGAAGCCAGGAAGGCGACAAAGATGGAGACAATAACCAGTAACTGGTCGTAAGAGCTCATAAGCATATGCAAGTCTCTGATACAAAAGCCAGTTTTCTGGCACTGGATAATAGGATGATGAAGCTACAACAGCGTTTTCAATAATTACGGTATCGGCTAAATGGTAATCAACTTTACCCCAGGGGGAATAAAGTGGCGGCTCCCTGCGGGCAGGACGGAAGTTTTCCACCTATCTCCTTATAATTTAACGGGTTTATTAGCGGTACCGCTTTGCCCGATGACCTTAGCATCCGCACTTTTTTTTGCCCAGCGAAACCCAGGATTAATCTTGATTATTTTCTTCTGTCGCGCGTTTTTGCCTTCAGCAGCGGGCCCGCGCACTGCTTTCAATTCATTAACATTATTTTTGCGTTTCGCTTCCCTGAGTTTTTCAGGCTGATCTATAGTGTAAAACATAAAAGAGATTACGAGATTGTTAACAGGCGTGCCTTACTCTCTGTCAGGCGCACTTTGTCTGGCTTTACGCTTACTGTGGCGCGGCCATTGCTTGTTTATTAACACCGGGCGAAAAAGTACTTCCATTGGTCTGATCGGTAAGGATTGATTATGAAAATGAAGCTTTTTCTGCTGGGTTGCGGCCTGGGCCTCGGCGTGGCCTCTTCCGGCTTTGCCGCCACCACAACGGGAACAATCAACGCTACGCTGGTGCTGACCACCGGCTGTCTGGTCAACGGGCAAACCGCGACCACCGGCGTTAACTTCGGTACCTTAGACTTTGGTAGCAGCGCGGCAACTTTTAATACGCTGAACGCCACGCTGGTTGGCGCGCTGGGTAACGGTATTTTTGTGCGCTGCACAACAGGCCAGACTTATAACGTGCAGCTGACCAGCAGCAATGCCGCACCGGCTACCGTTTTTGGCGAGGTCACCGCACAGCCGCGTTATCTGATTTTAGGCAGTAACGCGACGCAGGGCATTGCCTATACCCTTTATAATTCCACCTCTTACACCACGCCCATCGCCAATAATACTAACCTGACCAGCACGGGCACGACCGATCCGACCAACGGTGATAACTACCCTATTTATGGTCGTATAACGGGCGGCGGCTTCAATGCGGCTATTCCGGCAGGAACCTACACGGACACGATTAACGTCGCCGTAAATTACTGACCGATGGTTTCAGGGAGCGCATCGTGCCGGAGCGGGTAACAGGACTGGCGAATCTGAGGCCGCTCTGCTTCGCGTTTTTTTTTGTTATCGGTCCGGCACGGGCGCTGCCCACGCAGACTTTTCAGGTTTCGGCAACGATTGCTAACGGCTGCGTTGTTTCCGGCACCAATACGGGCGTGTTCGGCACGTTAAATTTCGGCACGCAGCCCGGCGTCGGGTCGGTTTCGGCCAGTGCCAGCTATGTACAAAGCTCGACGATTACGCTGGCCTGTACGCCAGGCACCACGCTGAATATGAGCATTAACGGCGGCAGTAACTATTCCAGCACGCGCAATCTTAAAATCGCTAACAACACGGATTTGGTGGCTTATTCGCTCTATACCAGCGCCACCTACAGTGCGGCAAGTGCCATTCCGGTCAATCAAAACGTGGCGCTGACCTATAGCAATGCCAATAACATTACGCTACCGATTTATGGCCTGCTGCAAATGAGCGGCGTCCGCCGGGCGGGTACTTACAGCGATACCTTAACGGTGACGCTGAGTTGGTAAAACAGGGAGAGAAAGGATGAAGATGTTACGTATGCTGACCTTGCTGGCGGGTTTTGCCGGGTCGCTGCTGCCCGCCTGGGCAGGAAACTCGGTATTGATTTGGCCTATCGATCCTAAAATCCACAGCGGCGATAAAGCCACCGAGCTGTGGCTGGAAAATCGTGGCGCTGCGACCACGCTGATGCAGGTTCGCGTTTTTACCTGGGAACAAAAAGAGGGCCACGAGCAGTATCAGACGCAGCAAACCGTGGTCGCCAGTCCGCCGCTGGTAAGAATAGAGCCGGGCCAAAAGCAGCTGGTCAGATTAATTAACCAGGTACCGCCTCCTGCCGGAACGGAGGTGGCTTACCGGGTCTTGCTTGATGAGATCCCCACGCCGCAAAAACCGGGTGATAACCAGGCCGGGCTGAATTTTCAGATGCGCTATTCCGTGCCGCTGTTTACCTACGGCGAAGGTCTTTCCGCCGAGGCGGCGAAGCCCGATCTAAGCTGGCAAATCGTTAACCAGAATGGCAGATCGATGCTGCGCATTACCAATAACGGTAACGGCCATGCGCGATTAAGCGACGTTTCGCTGGGCGGTCGAACGCTGTCAAACAGCCTGTTTGGCTACGTGTTGGCGCATTCCAGCAATACTTTTCCACTGAGCTTTCCGGCCTCTGGCCGTTCAACGCTGAGTGCGGAGCTGGATAACCACCAGACCTGGCGTAGCACCGGTTCGTCCCGCTAGCCGATGAGCAGGCGATCTGCGTCACAAAGACGCTGTTCCCTGGCTATCAGCCTGTTAAGCTGCCTGCTCCCCGTGGCCGGTCGCGCGGAAACCTATTCCTCTTTACCACCGCCGCCCACGCCTAACGCGGCAAGCTCGCAGAATCAGCAATATATGCTGGGGCTGGTGGTAAACGAGCAGGATAACGGCCAGGTCGTGCCGGTCGAATTTCGCGATAATCACTACCTGCTGCGCGCGGGCGATTTGCAGCGGGCGGGCATTCCTTCGGCGCTGATTACCTCTTCCATGATGGATGTATCCGCTATGCCGCAGGTAAAGGCGGAATATGACCAGGCGCGCCAGCGCATTCTGTTAACCGTGCCGCCCGGCTGGTTACCCAGGCAAAACCTGGAGAGCCAGCAGCAAAACGGGCCGCGCTATCCAGGCAGAACCTCTACCGGCGCGCTGTTTAATTACGACCTTTACACCAGCCATATCTCCTCTAATGGCAGCCGCCTTTCCGCCTTTAATGAATTTCGCCTGTTTGGCGCGCTGGGGCAGTTTTCCAGTAACGGCGTTTATCAGCAGCAGCTTTCCGGCCAGGCGGGCGCACAAAATGAAGGCTATCTACGCTACGACACATACTGGAGCAATCAGGATGAGAACCGCTCGCTAAGCTGGCGCGTGGGCGATCTGATTACCGATTCGCTGTCGTGGAGCAGCAGCGTGCGGCTGGGCGGGATTCAGATAGCGCGTGACTTTTCCGTGCGGCCCGACCTGGTGACTTATCCCCTGCCTTCGTTTTCCGGCCAGGCGGCAGTGCCTTCCACGGTTGACCTTTTTGTTAACGGCTATAAAAGCAGCACCAACAGCGTACAGCCCGGTCCCTGGTCAATGACCAATATGCCGTTTGTTAACGGAGCGGGCGAGGCGGTAGTGGTGACCACGGACGCGGCAGGTCGGCGCGTTTCTACCACTATGCCTTTTTACGTCTCCAGTAACCTGCTAAAGCCTGGTCTCTCCGACTTCTCCTTTTCCGCCGGTGCGCTGCGTAATAATTACGGCGTTAAAAGCTTTGACTATGGTTCAGCGGCCGCCAGCGGTTCCTGGCGCTATGGCGTGACCGACTGGCTGACGCTGGAAAGCCACGCCGAAGGTGCGGATGCCCTGGCTCAGGGCGGCGCTGGCGGTCAGTTACGGGTGGGTTCACTGGGCGTGGTCAACGCGGCTCTGGCGCAGAGCCAGATGAACGGCGAGCGCGGCAATCAGTACAGCTGGGGCTATCAGTACAGCAACAGCCGCTTTAATATCGGCACCCAGCATATTATTCGCTCGGCTGACTTCGGCAATCTTGCCCTGTATGGCGACCGCAACAGCGGCGTAGCGGGCACGGATTACACCCTCAGCCGACGCAGCGCGCAGTATAGCGCCAGCGTATCGCTCGACAGCTACGGCAGCCTGGGGGCGGCCTTTATTGATATCACCAGCGGCAGCGGCGATCGCACCCGGCTATTGAACCTTTCATGGAGTAAAAATATCTGGGGCAACAGCAGCCTCTATATTTCCGCCAGTCGCGATCAGCAGCAGGGCGAGTGGTCCGGCACCGTTTCGCTGGTGATCCCCTTCAGCGAACGCGGCAATGCCAGCCTGAGCGTGTCCAGGGATCAGCAGGGCATCACTTCGCAACGCGCCACGGTTTCCCGCTCGATGCCTACCGACGGCGGTTTTTCTTACGATGCTTCCTGGGCAAACCAGAGCAGCGGTGGCGACTATAAACAGGCGAGCCTGAGCTGGCGTAACCAGAAAGTGGAAACTTCAGCGGGCTTTTACGGCGATGGCGATTACAGCACGGAATGGGCGGATGTCACCGGCTCGCTGGTGTTGATGGACGGCAGCTATTTTGCCGCCAACCAGGTCAACGACGCTTTTGTGCTGGTGAAAACCGACTATCCAGATATTAACGTACGCTATGAAAACCAGGCGATGGGCAAAACCGACGCCAAAGGCTATCTGCTGGTGCCGGGCATTAGCTCTTACTACCCGGCGAAGTACGATATCGATACGCTGGATCTGCCTGCCGATATGACCACCTCCAGCGTCGAGCAGCGCTTTGCGGTTAAACGCGACAGCGGCTACCTCCTGCATTTCCCTATTGAGCCACTGCGTGCGGCCAGCGTGGTTGTACATGACCAGCAGAGAAATCCTCTGCCCGTCTCTACCCAGATTATTCGCCCGGACAGCGCCACGGAATATGTTGGCTGGGACGGTATCGTCTGGATGGAAAACCTGCGGGAGAAAAACGTCTTCCGGGCCGAAACCCCGGACGGACGCCACTGCGAAGCCGAGCTGGATGTGCCCGGCGGTCGTCCAAAGTCGTTACAAACCTATGGCCCATTAACCTGTGCCCTTTCCGGCGCTTCAGGAAATTCACCATGACCATGCCATTATTAACACTTTTCCGGCGACCAGCCGTAAAAATGCCGTTGCTGCTTCGTCTGATGCTGTTTGTACTGCTGATGGGTTCATCATTGTCCGGCTGGGCGGCCTGTACGCTCCCCTCTTCTACCGCGACATTCGGCAGCGTCAGCTCTTTTACGGTAAATACCACCGTCAGCAACATTACCGCTAACGTCAATGTTAACTGTGGTTCCGGCAGCGTGCTTTCTTTGCTCTCTTCAGATTACATTAAGCTACAGCTTGCCAGCGCTACCTATACCAGCAGCACGCGCGGCGCGTTGAAAACCTCCAGTACCGGCACGGATTTGATTCCCGTTCGCGTCTGTAGTGATTCAGCCTGCGCCACGGAGATGCTGGTTGGCGGCACGGCGGTAACCTATAGCCAGGCTCAGTTGCTTAATTTGGTAGGAGTCGGCGGTGGGCAAAACTTCACTATTCCGCTCTATTTACGCACTGTAGCCGGACAGGTCGTGGCGGCCGGCACCTATACGGTCACGCTGAATATTTTGGTGAGCTATAGCATCTGTACGGGAATTGGCGCACTGGGACTGTGTGTTGCCGGCGGTCAGCAAACCGGCTCCGGCACGGTGCCCATCACCACTACGCTGGTTATCACCAATGACTGCACCACTATTACCGCCCCCAATATCAGCTTTGGCAGCGCGCCTCTGGTCAGCAGCTTTAGCGCCGTTTCGCAATCTATTAACGTGATTTGCACCAAAGGCAGTACCTATACGGTCGGCCTGAGCAACGGTAGCCATGCGGTTGGTACGCAGCGTTATATGATTAGCGGCACTAATCTGCTGGCTTATGAAATCTATAAAAACGCGACCACTTCGCGCTGGGGTCCGACGGGCACCGAACGCGTTGCCAGCACCGCGGCCAGCAGTATTACTACCGATGGACTGACCCGGACTTTTACCTATACGGCAAGAATATTGACCTCGCAGACGACGCCGGTCGCAGGAAGCTACAGCGATAGCGTGGTGGTGGATCTGTCCTTTTAACCGGTCAGCCCCGCGCAAAAAGCTGGTCTACCGGTGGTTTTGCCCTTTGATAGTGCATTGTTAACCTCTTGTTACTAATATGTTTATATTTGCACCGCTTAAGGGTGAAGTCTGTCACATTAATCGACCGGGAAGCACGCTAAAAGATAAGAAAAACTGAAAGGACAGGCGATGACTTCTTTATCTTCACCCGCGAAAAAGCCGCAGAGCAGTGCGCGAACAATCTTCAATGTGACCAGCGGCAACTTTCTGGAAATGTACGACTTTATGGTGTTTGGCTATTATGCTACGGCGATTGCCAAAACCTTTTTCCCCGGCGATAACCCTTTTGCCTCGCTGATGTTAACGCTAATGACGTTTGGCGCGGGCTTTTTGATGCGCCCGCTGGGCGCGATTATTCTGGGTTCCTATATTGACCATCACGGTCGACGTAAAGGCCTGCTGTTAACGCTTGGGCTAATGGCTATCGGTACGCTGACTATCGCCGTGGTGCCGGGTTACAACACGCTGGGCGCGGCGGCGCCGATTCTGATTTTGCTGGGACGTTTGCTACAGGGTTTTTCGGCAGGCGTGGAGCTGGGCGGCGTTTCGGTTTATCTGAGCGAAATTGCCCCAAAGAACCGCAAAGGCTTTTTCGTCAGCTGGCAGTCCGGTAGCCAGCAGGTTGCGGTGATCTTCGCCGCGCTGCTTGGCCTGGCGCTGAATCACCTGCTGGCAAAAGATCAGGTTACCGACTGGGGCTGGCGTATTCCTTTCTTCGTCGGCTGTATGATTGTGCCTTTCCTGTTCTGGGTCAGAAGAATGCTGGAAGAGACCGAAGCGTTCAGTCAGCGCAAGGTGCACCCTTCCATGCGGCAAATCGTGAAGAGCGTTGCCAGTAACTGGGCGCTGGTGCTGGCCGGTATGCTGATGGTGGTTACCACTACCGTTATGTTTTATATGATCACCGCCTTTACGCCAACGTTCGGTAAAACGGTGCTGATGATGAGCGACAAACAGAGCTTTTTAGTGACGCTGTGCATCGGGCTGTCAAACCTGTTCTGGCTGCCGATAATGGGTGCCGTTTCTGACCGCTACGGTCGTCGTCCGCTGCTGATTTTGTTTACGGTACTGATGATTGCCACGGCGTGGCCGGTGCTGCACTGGCTGGTAGGTTCGCCTTCTTTCTCGCATCTGCTGGAAGCGGAACTCTGGTTATCGTTTCTGTATGCCAGCTATAACGGTGCGATGGTGGTCTATCTGGCTGAGGTCATGCCTGCGGAAGTACGCGCAACCGGCTTTTCGCTGGCTTATAGCCTGGCGACCGCGCTGTTCGGCGGCTTTACGCCTGCCGTGTCCAGCTACCTTATCCACGTTACCGGCGATAAGGCGATGCCAGGCGTCTGGCTGACTTTTGCTGCCGTTTGCGGTCTGGTTGGTACAATGATTATTAAGCGACTGGTGCGTCAGTACCAGGCCCGCCACGCTGGTGAACCTGTGGCGCAGATGTAATGTTTTAAGGTATAAAAAAATCCGTAACCTGGGTTACGGATTTTTTTTGCTGATTCGCGGGGTAAGGGTAACTACTTCGCTACCGTTTCCATCCCCATCAAACCAATCTTCAGATAACCTGCCTGACGCAGCTTATCCATTACGCCCATCAGCGTTTCATAATCTACCGACTTGTCCGCCTGGAAGAAGATGGTTGCCTCTTTATTGCCCTGCGTCTGGCTATCCAGCGCGGCCAGCAGCGTTTCCTGCGTGACGGCGTTGTTGCCGATAAACAGCTGCTTATCCGCTTTAATAGAGAGGTAAACAGGTTTTTCCGGACGCGGCTGCGGCGCGCTGGTTGATGCAGGCAGATTGACGCGTACGTCAACGGTAGCCAACGGCGCAGCGACCATAAAGATAATCAGCAGCACCAGCATAACGTCAATAAACGGCGTGACGTTGATTTCGTGCATTTCACCGTTGCTTTCGAGATCTTCATTTAATCGCATGGCCATGTGCTTATCCTACCCGCAGCTTCTGTGCCTGCGCGCGCCGCGCGCCGTTGCTGGCAGCCAGGTCCAGATCGCGGCTTTGCAGCAGCATGATCTGAGCGGCAACGTCGCCCAACGTAGCTTTATAGTTAGCAATCATGCGGGCGAACACGTTATAGATAACCACGGCAGGGATCGCTGCGACCAGACCGATAGCCGTCGCCAGCAGCGCTTCTGCGATACCCGGTGCCACGACGGCCAGGTTGGTAGTTTGCGTCTGGGCGATACCGATAAAGCTGTTCATAATGCCCCATACGGTGCCGAACAGGCCGACAAACGGCGCGATAGCGCCAATCGTTGCCAGAAAGCCGTTACCGCGACCGGCATGACGGCTAAAGAAGGCGACGCGACGCTCAAGGCGGAAGGCGGTGCGCTCTTTAATGCCGTCGTTGTCTTCCGAATTCTCAGAAAGCTCCAGCTCGTTCTCCGCTTCTTTCAGCAGCTGGGCGCTAAGGCTATTGGCCTTAAAGGTGCGGCAGGCTTCTGCTGCTTCCGGCAGTGAGCGTGCCCCGGCCAGCGCCTGCTGCTCGTGCTTCAGGCGGCGCTTTGCTGAACTCAGCTCCGCGCTTTTACTGAAAAAGATTGCCCAGGTGACCACCGAAGCCAGCAGCAGTCCGATCATTACTACCTTTACTACGATGTCTGCATGATGATACATGCCCCAGACGGAGAGATCCGTCTGCATCAAATCATTCGTCACGCTGTCTCTCCAACAAGTTGCCGATAGCGAAAATTACTGTGCGGATCATACCAAATCACATCCGAATTGATAGTAGTTATCATTACTATTTACCTTTGAGGCACGACTTTTTACACTTTTTCGCTCTTTTCCCTGAACAGACCAGGGTTTTCCCTGAAACTTTGTCATGTAATAAACTGGCGAATATCGCCTCGCCGTTGGTCGTGTTAACGTTATGGTTTCACCGTCTTTGCAACCGGGTAACCGATGACCAGTAAAAAAATTGAAACGGCGCTGATTGCCGCCGGCCGTAGCAAACGTTACACCCAAGGTTCTGTTAACAGCGTCATTCAGCGTGCTTCCTCGCTGGTTTTTGACAGCGTCGCCGACAAAAAACGCGCCACTGCCGGACGGGCTGAAGGTGAACTTTTCTATGGACGGCGCGGTACGCTGACCCATTTTTCGCTACAGGAAGCAATGACGGAGCTGGAAGGCGGTGCGGGCTGCGTGCTTTACCCCTGCGGCGCGGCGGCAGTGGCTAATGCGATCCTCGCTTTCGTTGCCGCTGGCGATAACGTATTAATGGCGGGCTCCGTCTATGAGCCAACTCAGGATTTCTGTACCCATATCCTTGGTAAAATGAACGTCTCCACCACGTGGTTCGATCACACGATGGGAGCGGAAATTGGCGAGCTGGTCACCCCGCAAACCAAAGTCGTGTTTCTGGAGTCGCCCGCCTCCATCACGATGGAAGTGCAGGATATCCCGGCAATCGTTGCTGCCGTGCGCGCCAAAGCGCCCGAAGCCATTATCATGATCGATAACACCTGGGCGGCGGGCATTCTGTTTCGCGCGCTGGATTTCGATATTGATATCTCAATACAGGCCGGCACAAAGTATCTGATTGGTCATTCCGATGCGATGATCGGCACCGCCGTAGCCAATGAACGCTGCTGGGCGCAGTTGCGTGAAAACTCTTATCTGATGGGACAAATGGTCGATGCGGATACCGCCTATATGGCCAGCCGCGGCCTGCGCACGCTCGCCGTTCGCCTGCGCCAGCATGAAGAGAGCGCGCTGCGAGTGGCCCACTGGCTGGCCGAGCGTCCGGAAGTCGCCGTAGTCAACCATCCGGCGCTGCCGCAGTGTAAGGGCCATGCGTTCTGGAAGCGCGATTTCAGCGGCAGCAGCGGCCTTTTTTCCTTTGTGCTCAAGGCGCGGTTAACCGATCGCCAGCTGGCAGATTACCTGGATAATTTTGAACATTTCAGCATGGCCTACTCCTGGGGCGGTTTTGAGTCGCTAATCCTGGCAAACCAGCCGGAAGAGCTGAACGCAATCCGCCCGGCACGCGAGGTAGATTTCAGCGGCACGCTGGTGCGTGTGCATATCGGTCTGGAAAACGTTGACGACCTGATTGACGATCTGGCCGCAGGTTTTGCCCGCCTGGGATAACAGCATAAACAAAATCGCAACAACCCGACATCTGCGCTGCCGATCAACGCTGGCGCAGAGTTTTACGAGTACACTAATAGCATTGATGCGGTAAACAGGATATGAGATGGCGGTATTTCATGAGATTGTGCGGGCGCTATGGCATCAGGATTTTGCCGCTCTGGCCAATCCCGATGTGATTTGGATTGTTTATGCGGTGATGTTTGTTACGCTGCTGCTGGAAAATGGACTGCTCCCCGCCGCATTTTTGCCTGGCGACAGCCTGCTACTGCTGGCGGGTGCCATGATTGCCAAAGGCGTGATGGGCTTCTTCCCTACCCTTGTTATTCTGACGCTGGCGGCCAGCCTTGGCTACTGGCTGAGCTATCTACAGGGCCGCTGGCTGGGTAATACAAAGCTGGTCAGAGGCTGGCTGATGCATCTGCCCGCCCAGTATCACCAGCGCGCCTGGAGCCTGTTCCACCGCCACGGCCTGATGGCATTACTGCTTGGCCGTTTTCTGGCTTTTGTCCGGACGCTACTGCCAACCATGGCCGGTATTTCTGGCCTGACGCACTCTCGCTTTCAGTTTTTTAACTGGCTCAGCGGCCTGCTCTGGGTCGGCATTCTGGTTTCGCTTGGCTATGCGATAAGCCAGGTGCCCTTTATCAAACGCCATGAAGATCAGGTGATGTCGGTGCTGATGATTCTGCCGCTGGTCCTGCTCTGCATCGGTCTTGTCGGCAGCCTGGCGCTGGTGTTCAAGCGGAAAAAGGCTTCTCAATAGGTACAACTGTTAACCTCCCTCAGCCGTTGGCAATAATCGCAGCGGCTTCGGGCTTCCCTGGCCATTAGCAATAATCGCAACGGCTTCAGGCTTTCCTGGCCATTGGCAATAATCGCAACGACGCGTTCGCTAACCGCTTACCTGCCCTGCCTCTCTTTCTATTCTGCCTGACGCATTCTGCCAATCTCTTCGCCCGGCGTAGCGCCAAAGTAGCGTTTGAACTCGCGCGAAAACTGCGAGGCGCTTTCATACCCTACCCGCATTGCCGCCGCACTCGCCTTCAACCCTTCATGCAGCATCAGCATTCGTGCCTGATGGAGCCGGTAGCTTTTCAGATACTGTAACGGCGAGGTACTGGTTACCGCTTTGAAATTGTGGTGAAAGGCCGACACGCTCATGTTCACTTCTGCCGCCAGCTGCTCTACGCTCAGATTATCCGTGTAGTGATGCTGGATGCGCCGTAGCGCGCGAGCTATCTGGCTAAACTGCGTCTGGCGGCTGACCAGCGCCATCAGCGCGCCACCACATGGCCCCGTCAACACATGGTAAAGCAGCTCGCGCACGATTTGCGGCCCCAGTACTCTGGCGTCGCGCGGGTTTTGCATAACGTCCAGCAGACGTTCCGCTGCGCACAGCATGGTTTCAGTCAGCGGCGCAGAGTGGATACCGCGCGTTTGCGGCAGCGGATGAAAACTGTCGTCGTCACCGATATCAATTAGCAAATCCTGCAATTTGACCGGCTCAACGTTCAGCAGGATGCCAGCCAGCGGCTCTTCCGGCGTGGCAAAAGTCTCGCACTCTACCGCCAACGGCACGGTAAGCATCAGATATTCCGACGCGTCATAGTGAAAAACATGGTTGCCCAGATAGCCGGTTTTCCGGCCCTGAAACAGAATCACAATGCCCGAGGAGTAAAGCACCGGCGTGCGGCCGCTGGGCTGGCTGGCATAAATAAGCCGGATATCGGGCAGCAGTGACTGCACATCCGGCGTTGAGTTGATCAGCTGCACCACCTGACCCGCAAGCCGGGCACAAAGCGTATTGCGATCCATGAATTTTCCCCCAGAGAGAACAGAACCGGCATCATGCCGAATCCTGTTTCATTCATCCAGTCCCGTAGAGAAACAGGCAAGAGGAAAGCAGAAATGAGCATGCCGCGTCGGCGATTTAAAGCCTGGTCGGTTTGCTAACGCGCTCATTAATCTTAATTGCATAAAAGGGCCGCCAATCTCAACTAAACTTAGTGTCACTTCCCGACGCAGAAGCGTCGGCACCATCGCTGCAAAGGAGAGAACCATGGCAGAGCAACCGATTATCAAGCTTCACGACGGCAATATGATGCCCCAGCTCGGACTGGGCGTCTGGCAGGCGAGCATTGACGAGGCGCGTCAGGCCGCTCTTAAAGCACTGTCGGTAGGCTATCGCTCCATCGATACCGCCGCAGCCTATAAAAATGAGGAAGGTATCGGCCAGGCGTTACAGGAAAGTCCGGTCGCCCGTGAAGATATTTTTGTTACCACCAAGCTGTGGAACGATGATCAGCAGAACGTACCGCAGGCGCTGGAAAGCAGCCTGAAAAAACTGCAGCTGGAAAGTGTCGATCTCTATCTGATGCACTGGCCTTGCCCGGAAAAAGATAACTATGTCGATGCCTGGAAAGCGATGATTGAGCTACAGCAACAGGGCCTTACTAAAAGCATCGGCGTTTGTAATTTCCAGGAAGCGCACCTGAAGCGACTGATGGATGAAACGGGCGTGCGTCCGGTAATCAATCAGGTTGAGCTGCATCCGATGATGCAACAGCGTACGCTGCACGCGTGGAATGCAATGCACCAGATCCAGACCGAATCCTGGAGTCCGCTGGCTCAGGGCGGCAAAGGCGTATTTGACCAGGCCGTGATTAAAAACCTGGCGAAGAAATATGGTAAAACGCCTGCCCAGATCGTTATCCGCTGGCATCTGGACAGCGGCCTGGTGGTGATTCCAAAATCGATTACGCCATCGCGCATTGAAGAAAACTTTAAGGTGTTCGATTTCCGTCTGGAAAAACCGGAAATCAGCGAGATTGCCACGCTGGACAGCGGTAATCGCCTGGGGCCACACCCGGACGAGCTGAACTAAAGGGTATAAGTTTTGCTCCTGCAAGGCCGGGCCATGTGCCCGGCCTCGTTATTACAGCAGCCAGCTTTAGCTAATCCACGGCTGGTAAAACGGCGTTACGCCCTGGATGAATTAAACATCGGATAAACAGTTAACTTTTTTATGCATTATTGATGTTAAAAACATTCGTTAAATAGCGGAAACCTTCTCTTTTTAATTATTATTATCCGCCCGGCAAACCCGAATAAAAACAGCGCACTGCTTTGGTTATGATAATAAAAGTTTGCGTGAAGATTAAAATCACGCGGTTTTTATTTCCCTCTGATAGGTTCAGCTAATCAATTGAATAAATTGCCATTGCTAAGAGCACGACTATACCGCCGATAAACTCAGTATACTGCTGCGGAAAGTGCTTTATCCCATCAATAGCAATGGAGAATAACCATGAAGAAAGTGATTTCCGCCGTCATGCTAATGCTGATCACCGGCTCCGTTTTTGCCGCGCAGATTGTTCCAAAAAGCGAGCTGAATAATTACGTTAAAAAAGAACGCGTCTCCATTTCTAACGTTATGGGCGGCAAATCTAAGGCGCTGGAGGCTTTACGGGCCGAAGTGGATAAAAAGGGCGGAGAATATATGTATATTACTTCACTGGACAGGCCTGGCGATTCCAGCCACTGGCGCGGTACGGCTATCGTTCTCGAAAAAGCAAAATAACCGCTTACCCGTTTATTTTCGCAAAGGCCTTATTTTCCCGCCCTGGTTGCCGAGCCAGGGCGGGTTTTATTTACTGCGCCAGAGGCTGAACCTGTAGCTGTCCCGCCGAGCCGCGATCGGCCATTTCCAGCGTCTGGCTATAGTAGACAAACGGGAAGTGTTCGGACGTTGACTGCGTGAAGGAGACAAACAGCTCCACGCTGCCATCTATCCATACCGTATCTTTCCAGCCGCGATCTTCGACCATTGGCTGTGCGCCGTTAACGTTTTTAATCAGGAACATCACGCCCTGAATATGAAACGCCTGCGGCATGTCCGCATGGATAACCCAGCGTTCAAAACTGCCCTGCTGCGCCTGCACGTCAACGCGGTTCATATCCCACAGCGCGCCGTTAATACCGGGCTGCGCATCGCCCAGGCGAAACTCCCGCATCCGGCTCACGCTGCCCTCAATCAGCTCGTCGGCCAGCAGCCGCATCGGCAGCGTATCGGTGACCAGCGGCAGCAGGCCGGTCGGACGCAGCGTGAGTATCAGCGTAGAGGTCAAAATAGCGGAAGGCTCAAAAAGGCCGCGTAGCCTGTCGACGATGCCTGCCGCCTGACCGGCCGTAATCGACACCTCATCACCCTGACTCATATCCACCAGAATTTCACGCCGCTCGCCTGGCGCCAGCGAAAGCTGCTGCACCGCTACAGGCGCGGGCAGAAAACCCTGATCGCTGGCGATAACGTTAAACGGCCTGTTATCGCTCATTTTTAGCTGGTAACGACGGGCGTTGGAAGCGTTAAGCAGCCGCAGCCGCACCCAGCCGCGCGAGACTTCAACATAGGGATTTTGTACGCCGTTAACTACCAGCGTATCGCCCATAAAACCGCCGCTGGCAGGCGCGCTGTAATCCGGCGCGCCAAAATTATCGAGGCGCTTGTCCTGGATAATCAGCGGAAAATCATCGACGCCGTAGTGGTTCGGCAGCGGAAGCTTTTTGCTGATCTCATCTTCCACCAGCCACATCCCGGCCAGGCCGTTGTAAACGTGCGGCGCCATGCGGTTGGGCGTATTGGCATGATACCAGCAGGTAGCGGCGGCCTGACGAACCGGAATCACCGGTGCCCAGTCAACGCCTGGCGACATCATCCTTGCGGCACCGCCAGCCAGCGCGCCGGGCACCTGTAGCCCGCTGACGGTCATCGCCACGGGTTCATTCAGGCGATTGCTGTAAATCAGCTTAACGTCGTCGCCGCTCCAGACCCTGACGGTTGGCCCCAGATAGAGGCCGTTAATCCCCCAAACCTGGGCTTTACTGCCGCCGGTAAACGACCAGTGGCTGCGCTGCAGGGTCAGGAAAATCGGCTGGCCGCGTCGGGACTCAATAAGCGGCGGCACCGGTAAAGCATTGCCTGGCCCGGCGGCACGTACGCTGACGGGCAGCGCACCGGCGCACAGCGCTATGCCCGATGCCTGGATAAACTGACGTCGACTGAAGGACATAAAAACTCCGTAACCCAAAAGGCAGCCCGCCGGGCCGCCGCTAGCCATTTTTTATGATTGTTGCATGCTGTGTTGACCAGAAGTCGGCCGGTACTACCTTTTGCCTGCGGCTTCCCGTGCGGCCACTTCCGCATTCAGCTCTGCCAGCTTATCCGCCATCAGCTCGCGGCAGTGTGTTGCCAGCTTGCGCACGGATTTGTCCGCAAAGGCTGACGTATCAATCGGCGGCAGCATTTCGACAATAACCAGACCGTTATTCAGGCGGTTAAGCTTAATTTTGTCGTGCGTATTGCTGACGACAATCGGGATAATCGGTACGCCCGCAGCCATAGCGGCATGAAAAGCGCCGGTTTTAAACGGCAGCAGGCCGCGTCCACGGCTACGGGTTCCTTCCGGGAACATCCAGAAAGAGATCTTTTTCTTTTTAAACTGGTCTATCAGCTCGTTAATGGTGCCGTGCGCTTTGTTGCGGTTATCACGATCGATCAGCAGATTACCGGTCAGCCAGTAGAGCAGCCCAAAGAAGGGGATCCACAACAGGCTCTTTTTTCCTACCGTTACGGTAGTCGGCTGCACGACTTTTGCCGCCGTGATCATGTCATAGTTGTTCTGGTGGTTTGCGATATAGATCGCATTAGGATAGTTGTCCGATCCCTGCGGCTTGCGAATCTCGACCTTCAGGCCAAACAGCGTCGACAGGCGGCCAAACAGATGGCCAAAAGTGGCGACGTGGCGAGGATTGCGCGGGCTGAACAGACACCAGATACAGCCAAATACACACACCAGAATTGAATACAAGACGGTCACAACGATCCGTAAAATTGACAGCATCACTTCCTCATCATTGCTGGTCATAAGCAGCGCTGCGGGCGGCCACGTACAGCGGCCGCGCACAGGAACTGCCGAGAGGTTACGCCATATGCGGCGCGCCGGTTGCAGTATATCCTCAAATTAGCAGAATAGTCTGCTTTTCACCGGGTTAGCGCCTTGCGGCAGGCCTTTTACTCTTCACTATCGCCGCTCGCTGGTCGTTGCGGCGCGTCAACCTCAACGCGATCGATACGCTGCAGGCCGCGCGGCAACAGCGTGCCGCGGCGTCCACGCTCGGCACGGAACTTCTGTAAATCTTCCGGGCGTAGCGTCAGCTTGCGTTTGCCAACGTGCAGCGTGATTGACGTTTGTGGCGACAGCAGCAGCAGCCAGGCCAGCTTATCTTCGCCGGAAGCCGCTTCCGCTGAAGGGATCGAGATGATCTTGTTGCCTTTGCCTTTTGAAAGCTGCGGCAGATCGCCAACCGGGAACATCAGCATTCTGCCCGCCGCCGTGATCGCCAGCAGCAGGTCGTCTTCGTGATAGATCGCCTGCGGCGTCATGACTCTGGCGTTTTGCGGCAGCGTCAGCAGCGCTTTACCGGCACGATTGCGGGAAACCAGATCGCTGAAGGTGCAGACAAAACCATAGCCCGCATCGGAAGCCATCAGCAGTTTCTGATCGTCCGCTTCCATCAGCACCTGTTCAACAACCGCGCCCGGCGGCGGCGTCAGCTTACCGGTTAGCGGCTCGCCCTGCCCGCGCGCGGAAGGCAGCGTAACCGGTTCAAGCGTATAGCTGCGCCCGGTGGAGTCAATAAAGGCTACCGGCTGGTTACTTTTGCCGCGTGCCGCCGCACGATAGCTGTCGCCTGCCTTATAGCTCAGGCCGCTCGGGTCAATATCGTGACCTTTGGCACTGCGTACCCATCCCATTTGCGACAGCACGATGGTGACGGGTTCAGACGGCACCAGCTCGTTTTCGCTGATCGCTTTGGCTTCTTCGCGTTCGCGCAGTGGAGAACGGCGTTCATCCCCATAAGCTTCGCTGTCAGCCTGTAATTCTTTTTTCAGCAGCGAATTCATTTTACGTTCAGAAGCCAGAATGCCCTGTAAACGATCGCGCTCTTTGGCCAGCTCGTCCTGCTCGCCGCGGATTTTCATCTCTTCCAGTTTGGCGAGGTGGCGTAACTTCAGCTCCAGAATCGCTTCGGCCTGGGTTTCGCTGATGCCAAAACGTGAGATCAGCACCGGCTTCGGCTCATCCTCGCTGCGGATGATATGAATAACGTCGTCAATATTGAGGAAAGCGATCAGCAAACCTTCCAGAATGTGCAGGCGCCTGAGCACCTTTTCCAGCCGGAAGTTAAGGCGGCGGCGCACGGTATCGCGACGGAAAACCAGCCACTCGCTGATGATTTCCAGCAGGTTTTTTACCGCCGGACGGTTGTCCAGCCCGATCATATTCAGGTTGATGCGGTAGCTTTTTTCCAGATCGGTGGTGGCAAACAGGTGGTTCATCACCTGATCCATGTCCACGCGGTTAGAACGCGGCACAATCACCAGACGCGTTGGGCTT
>Ga0153980_1000071_pt1 | contig 68304 bp, 61 predicted proteins | sample TSGA064MetaG_FD_104722 | JGI IMG/M metagenome (GOLD analysis project Ga0153980, IMG submission 104722) | Attine ant fungus gardens microbial communities from Georgia, USA - TSGA064 MetaG | ecosystem: Host-associated > Fungi > Mycelium > Unclassified | place: USA: Georgia, Magnolia Springs State... | reverse complement strand
CTCTACCAACTGAGCTATTCCCGCTTAGGGTGGTGCAGTAAAACTTTGGAGCGGGAAACGAGACTCGAACTCGCGACCCCGACCTTGGCAAGGTCGTGCTCTACCAACTGAGCTATTCCCGCTCTGCGTACCGGTTAAAAACTCTTCCTGTACGGGGAGCGCATTATACGAGAAATGGAAATCGTCGCAAGCCTGTGGCGGCAATTTTTTTCGTTTTCACGCTTAACTGCTGACAAAACCAGCTTAATGCCGATTTTGTCAGCACAGTATTACAGGCGAATAAAGTTTTCGCGGTAGTACGCCAGCTCAGCGATAGATTCCCGAATATCGTCCATGGCCTGATGCGTACCCTGCTTTTTAAAGCCGTCCAGCACTTCAGGTTTCCAGCGACGCGCCAGCTCTTTCAACGTGCTGACGTCCAGATAGCGATAGTGGAAGTACGCTTCCAGTTCCGGCATATATTTAAAGAGAAAACGGCGATCCTGGCCGATACTGTTGCCGCAGATAGGCGAGGCGTTTGCCGGTACCCACTCTTTCAGAAAAGCGAGCGTTGCCAGCTCGGCTGCGCGATCGTCATGCTGGCTGGCTTTCACTCTGGCTACCAGCCCGCTACCGGTATGGGTTTTTACGTTCCAGTCGTCCATCAACGCCAGCTGCTCGTCAGACTGGTGAACGGCAAAAACCGGCCCTTCCGCCAGAATATTTAAATCAGCATCGGTCACCAGCGTGGCGATTTCGATAATGCGGTCCTGTTCCGGATCCAGGCCGGTCATTTCAAGGTCAATCCAGATCAGATTATTGGCATTTACTGTCATAGGGTTTCTCGCCGTGGCTTATATCGTCAAACGTTAGGGTGTATCATAAACGTTTTGCCCTGTCAGGGCGAAGCAAAGCCGTGTGAGGAAGAGTGAGCAAAAACAAACTGTCTAAAGGTCAGCAACGTCGCGTCAGCGCCAACCATGAGCGCCGTCTTAAGCAGCGCGCCGATAAGCCAGAACCGGATGATAGCCTGTTTGGCGAAGCGCGTGATGGCGTGGTAATCAGTCGTTTTGGCATGCATGCGGACGTAGAGGATGCGGACGGCAGCGTTCACCGCTGTAATATTCGCCGCACTTTACGCTCTCTGGTTACCGGCGATCGCGTACTCTGGCGGCCCGGCGCAGAAGGTAGCGCAACCGTAAAAGGCATCGTAGAAGCGGTACACGAGCGCACTTCCGTACTAACCCGACCTGACTTTTACGACGGCGTAAAGCCTATCGCCGCCAACATCAATCAGATTGTGATTGTTTCGGCTATTTTGCCCGAGCTGTCGCTAAACATTATCGACCGCTACCTGGTAGCGAGCGAAACGCTGGATATCGAGCCGCTGCTGGTGCTGAACAAAACGGATCTGCTGGATGAAGAAGGCATGGCGTTTGTTGAAGAGCAGATGGCTATCTACTGTAAAATTGGCTATCGCGTCATCATGGTTTCCAGCCACCGCAAGCAGGGTCTGAGCGAGCTGGAAGCCGCGCTGATTGGCCGCGTCAGCATTTTTGCCGGTCAGTCCGGCGTAGGAAAGTCCAGCTTGCTTAACGCGCTGCTGGGGCTGGAGCTGGAAACAGAAATCCTGACTAACGACGTTTCCGACGTTTCCGGCCTGGGACAGCACACCACCACCGCTGCTCGTCTGTATCATTTCCCTCACGGCGGCGACGTTATCGACTCACCGGGCGTGCGCGAATTTGGTTTATGGCATCTGGAGCCGGAACAAATCACGCGCGGCTTTGTCGAATTCCGTGAGTTTTTAGGTCACTGCAAATTTCGTGATTGCAAGCACGACACCGATCCGGGCTGTGCTATTCGCGAAGCGGTGGAACGGGGTGATATTGACGAGTCGCGTTTCGAAGACTACCACCGTATTCTGGACAGCATGTCAGAAATGCAGCAAAAAACACGACGCAGCTTTTCAGAGAACAGCGACTAAAAACCGGGGAGCGGGCGTCATAGCCTGAACGACCGGACACTGTTACAATCCGCACCCTTAATTTATTTCAGAAAGCCAGGAGGCTACTGTGTTGGATCGTCTGAAACTCGGCCTGAATGCTGTTTTGCCTAAAAAAGGCCTTACTGAACTGGCTGGTTGGGGCGCGAGCAAGCGCGCCGGCTGGCTGACCAAAGCCGTTATTGATATTTTTGTCTGGTTCTACAAAGTCGATATGAAAGAGGCGCAGAAGCCGGATACCGCCAGCTACCGCACCTTTAACGACTTCTTTGTTCGCCCGCTGCGCGACGATGCCCGTCCGCTGGAAACTGACCCGAACCTGCTGGTGCTGCCGTGCGATGGCGCAATCAGCCAGCTGGGCCATATCGAAGGCGACCAGATCTTCCAGGCCAAAGGCCATACCTATACGCTGGAAGCGCTGCTGGCGGGTGATGTCGCCATGACCGATATGTTCCGCGACGGCGAGTTCGTAACGACTTACCTGGCACCGCGTGACTATCATCGCGTGCATATGCCGTGTAACGGTATTCTGCGCCAGATGATCTACGTGCCTGGCGATCTCTATTCCGTGAATCCGCTGACGGCGCAGAACATCCCTAACCTGTTTGCCCGTAACGAACGCGTTATCTGTCTGTTTGATACCGAATTTGGCCCTATGGCGCAGATTCTGGTCGGTGCCACCATTGTAGGCAGCATCGAAACGGTCTGGGCCGGTACCGTTACGCCACCGCGCGAAGGCGTGATTAAACGCTGGAGCTGGCCAGGCGCGGATGAAGAAGGCTCGGTCGTGCTGCTGAAAGGTCAGGAGATGGGCCGCTTTAAGCTGGGCTCTACCGTTATTAACCTGTTTGCCCGGGATAAAGTGAAGCTGGCGGAAAGCCTGACGCCGGAAACCAAAACGCGCCTGGGTCAGACGCTGGCGATCGCACTGCAAAAAACCAGTGCTGAAGAAGTTCTACATCACCCATAGCAGAGACGCATGTTACGCCTGATAGTTACTCTTTTGCTGGGCTGGGCGCTGCTCCAGCCCGCCTGGGCCGCCACCGCGCCCGATGTTGCGCAGCTCAAGCAGGCCCTGGAAGAGGCAAAATCCAGTCAGGAGCCTAACCAGGCGGACATGGTCGATGCGCTGCAGTCGGCGTTAAACTGGCTGGACGATCGGCAAAAGTCGCTGACCAACGCCAGCGACTATCAACAGGTCATTGACGACTTCCCGCAACTTTCTCGCGATTTACGCCAGCAGCTGGCCGCGCTTAGCGACAGCAGTAAAGCCGTGCGTAACACGATGACGGCATCCGAACTGGATCAGGAGATCCTTCAGGTCAGTAGCCAGCTTCTGGAGGAAGGACGCCAGGCGCAGCAGGAACAGGACCGCGCCAGAGAAATCAGCGACTCCCTTTCCCAGCTGCCGCTACAGCAGTCGGACGCCCGGCGCGCGCTAAACGAGATCGAACGACGTCTACAGGGACAGCCTGGGCCGACTACGCCGCTTGCCCAGGCGCAGCTGTCCGCCCGTCAGGCAGAAGCGGCAGCGCGCAAAGCGCGGGTCGATGAACTGGAACTGGCGCAGCTGTCGGCCAACAATCGCCAGGAGCTGGCACGCATGCGGGGTGAAATCCATCAGCGCAAGGCGACCCAGCTCGATACTTATTTGCAGGATCTGCGTAATCAGCTTAACAGCCGTCGTCAACGCGAAGCCGAAATTGCCCTGGAAAAAACAGAGCAGCTGGCGGAAAACAGCGGCGAGCTGCCGAAGAAACTCAGCGAACAGTTTCGCGTTAACCGCGAGCTTTCTAATGCGCTTAATCAGCAGGCGCAGCGGATGGATCTGGTCGCTTCGCAGCAGCGTACGGCCGTTAACCAGACCATTCAGGTTCGTCAGGCGCTGAGCACCATTCGCGAACAGTCGCAGTGGCTCGGCGTTTCTACCGTACTGGGCGAAGCGCTACGCGCGCAGGTTGCGCGTTTACCGGAAATGCCCAAGCCGCAGCAGCTGGATAATGATATGGCGCAGCTGCGCGTACAGCGGCTGCATTATGAAGATCTGCTGGAACGACAGCAGCAGCTCCGCCAGCTCCGACAGGATGACGGCTCGCCGCTTACCAGCGAGCAGCGCAAAATTCTTGATGCCCAGCTCAAAACCCAACGCGAACTGATTGGCTCACTGCTTTCCGGCAGCGATAACCTGATTCTGGAAGTCACCAAGCTAAAGGTAGCCAACGGCCAGCTGGAAGACGCGCTAAAAGAGATTAAAGATGCAACGCACCGCTATCTTTTCTGGACGGCCGACGTCAGCGCGCTACATCTTGATTTCCCGATCCTGTTGATGCGCGACCTGCGTAATCTGCTGTCGATAAATACGCTTGGCCAGCTGGGCGGTGCGCTGGTGATGATGTTTACCAGTCGGGAAACCGTCCTGCCGATTATTGGCGCAGTGCTGCTGGTTGGCTTTAGCCTGAGCTCACGCCGTCACTATCGCGATTTTCTTGAGCGCTCTGCCAGTAAGGTGGGCAAAGTTACCCAGGATCGCTTCGGCTTAACCATGCGCACCGTGTTCTGGTCGATCCTGGTTGCCCTGCCGCTGCCGGTGCTGTGGATGGCGCTCGGCTATGGTTTACAGCACGCGTGGCCCTACCCTGTCGCCGTGGCGACGGGCGACGGCATTACCGCCACCGTGCCGCTGCTGTGGGCCTTTATGATTAGCGCAGGCTTTGCCCGTTCGAAAGGCTTGTTTATCGTCCATTTCCGCTGGCAGCAAAACCGTGTAGCACGAGCGATGCGCTTTTATACGCTCTGCATCGGTTTTGTGGTGCCGCTGATTATGCTGCTGATCGGCTTTGATAACCTCGACGAACGCCATTTTTCCGCCACGCTTGGCCGCGTCTGTTTTATCCTGATTTGCGGTGCGCTTAGCCTCGTTACCGTTAGCCTCAAGCGAGCGGGCATTCCTCTCTATCTGGATAAAGAAGGCAACGGCGAAAACTTTATCAGCAATATTCTGTGGAACGTGATGATCTGCATTCCGCTGATCGCCGCGCTGGCCTCCTGTATTGGCTATCTGGCGACGGCGCAGGCGCTGCTGGCCCGTGTGGAAACCTCGCTGGCCATCTGGTTCCTGCTGCTGATTATCTACCATATTATTCGTCGCTGGATGCTGATTCAGCGGCGGCGAATCGCCTTCGACCGCGCCCGTAATCGCCGTGCGGAAATTTTGGCCCAGCGCGCCAAAGGTGAAGAAGAGGCAACGGCTACGCAAAGTTCAGAGACGGATGTGGATGAACCGGTTATCGATCTGGATGCCATTAGCGCCCGCTCGCTGCGGCTGGTTCGCTCCATTCTGACGCTGATTGCGCTGGTGTCGGTGATTGTACTCTGGTCGGAAATCCACTCGGCGTTCGGCTTTCTGGAAAATATCCGGCTGTGGGACGCCAGCACCACGGTACAGGGCGTTGAAAGCCTGGAGCCTATCACGCTGGGTTCGGTGCTGATTGCTGTTCTGGTGCTGATTATCACCACTCAGCTGGTGCGCAATATGCCGGCGCTGCTTGAGCTGGCGCTGTTGCAGCATCTTAACCTGACGCCCGGCACCGGTTACGCCATTACCACACTGACCAAATATGTGTTGATTCTGATTGGCGGGCTGACCGGCTTTTCCATGATCGGCATCGACTGGTCGAAACTGCAATGGCTGGTCGCGGCATTAGGTGTGGGGCTGGGTTTTGGCCTGCAGGAGATCTTCGCCAACTTTATTTCCGGCCTGATTATTCTGTTTGAAAAACCGATTCGCATCGGCGATACCGTGACCATTCGCGATTTGACCGGCAGTATTACGCGCATCAATACGCGTGCGACCACTATCACCGACTGGGATCGCAAAGAGATTATCGTGCCGAATAAGGCTTTCATCACCGAGCAGTTTATTAACTGGTCGCTGTCCGATTCGGTGACGCGCGTGGTGCTGACGATTCCAGCAGCCGCAGAGGCAAACAGCGAAGAGGTGACTGCCGTGCTGCTGACCGCCGCGCAGCGCTGCCAGTATGTTCTGGATACGCCGCAGCCGGAAGCGTTTCTGGTTGATTTGCAGCAGGGGATTCAGCTGTTTGAACTGCGTATCCACGCCGCGGAAATGGGCCACCGCATGCCGCTGCGCCACGAGCTTCACCAGCTGATTTTACGCGGCTATCATGAACACGGTCTGGAAATGCCTTTCCCACCGTTCCAGGTGCGGATGGAAACCATTGGTCGTAAAACGCCGGTTAACAACGGCGCGCCAGCGGCAAGAACCTACAGGTCAGGCGGGTTATAAGCCAGCGCTCTGCGTTTTTCGGCAGCCCGGGGCGCCTGTTTTTCGCACCTCGGGCTACCGTAAAACTCAGCAGCGGTCGACGGAAAACGCGATCACTTCACTAAGCTGTGTGGCCTTTAGCGCCAGCATGACGATACGATCCACCCCCAGCGCGACGCCGGAGCACTCCGGCATGCCGTGTGCCAGCGCATCCAGAAGATTATTGTCGATGGGCTGTTGCGGCAGGCCAAGCGCCGCTCGCTTGCGGTTATCCTGCTCAAAGCGCTGACGCTGCTCGCGGCTGTCGGTCAGTTCACGGAAGCCGTTAGCCAGCTCAATCCCTTTGAAATAGACCTCAAAGCGTTCCGCTACGCGATGATCTTCCGTACTGATTTCCGCCAGCGCGGCCTGGCTCGCCGGAAAGTGGTAAACGAAGGCCGGTTTTTCTTTCCCGATCTGCGGCTCCACGCCGGTCACAAACAGCAGCTGTAGCAGCGTGTCGCGATCTTCTTCGCGGTTGGCTAAGTCGCCCACGCCCAGCTTTTCCGCCACTTCACGCATCTGGGCTTTATCCGCCGACAGCGGATCCATCTCCAGGTGGCGAATAAACGCCTGCTGATAGGAAAGCGTTTCGGCTGGCGCGCAGTCCAGTACCTGCTGCAACAGATCGTCAACTTCATTCATCAGCCGATACATATCGTAGTGCGGGCGATACCACTCCAGCATGGTGAACTCTGGATTATGATGGCGACCCGCTTCCTCATTGCGGAAACAGCGGCAGAGCTGATAAATCGGCCCACTTCCCGCTGCCAGCAGCCGCTTCATGTGGTATTCCGGGCTGGTCATCAGATAGAGGTCCAGTCCCTGCGCCGCTCCCGGCCCGACAAAACGCGTCTGAAAAGGAAACAGGTGGATATCGGTCACGGTCGCCTGGCTCATCGCCGGGGTCTCCACTTCCAGTACCCCACGATCGGCAAAGAAACGCCGGATTTCAGCCATAATCGCCGCCCGTTTTAACAGGTTGGTCACGGGCGCGCTCGGCTGCCAGCTGGCCGTATCGCTCATAGTTTGTACTCCGCAGAGGAAAGGGTGAAGCAGTCTACCCGAGGCGCAGCGGACAAACAAACCTGCGCCGATAAAAATTATCCGGGCGCAGACAGCAAGCCCGGTGTGAAAACCGTTAGCTCCTTAACATTTTTGCCGCGTTTTTCTTGGCTGAATGCCTGAACACATCAATTTTGCCCTGCATTGCCGGTCTTATACTGGCTCACCGAGGCCTTCCCTCATCCTTTCCATGACAGCCTGACAGGGAGAATACCGTGCAAACTTTTACTGCCGATTTAGTCATTATCGGCGCAGGTGGCGCTGGACTCCGCGCGGCTATTGCCGCAGCGGAAGCGCATCCCACGCTTTCCATCGCGCTGGTATCAAAAGTTTATCCGATGCGTAGCCATACCGTGGCGGCCGAAGGCGGATCGGCCGCCGTCACCCAGCAGCATGACAGCTTTGACCTTCATTTTCAGGATACCGTTTCCGGCGGTGACTGGCTGTGCGAGCAGGATGTGGTGGATTACTTCGTACAGCACTGCCCGCAGGAGATGGCCCAGCTGGAAATCTGGGGCTGTCCCTGGAGCCGTCGCGCTGACGGGTCGGTTAACGTGCGGCGTTTTGGCGGCATGAAGATCGAGCGTACCTGGTTTGCCGCCGACAAAACCGGCTTTCATATGCTGCATACGCTGTTCCAGACCTCGTTAAAATATCCGCAGATTACCCGTTTCGATGAGCATTTCGTTCTCGACCTGCTGGTAGACGATGGCGAAGCGCGCGGCGTAGTAGCGATGAACATGATGGAAGGCGCGCTGATACGGCTCCAGGCGAAATCCGTGGTGCTGGCGACCGGCGGCGCGGGCCGCGTCTACCGCTATAACACTAACGGCGGCATCGTCACCGGCGATGGCATGGGCATGGCGCTGCGGCATGGCGTACCGCTGCGGGATATGGAATTTGTGCAGTACCATCCCACCGGCCTGCCCGGCTCCGGCATCCTGATGACGGAGGGCTGCCGCGGCGAAGGCGGCATTCTGGTAAACAAAGACGGTTACCGTTATTTGCAGGATTACGGCATGGGGCCGGAAACGCCGCTCGGCGAACCAAAAAACAAATATATGGAGCTAGGGCCGCGCGATAAGGTGTCGCAGGCTTTCTGGCACGAATCGCAAAAAGGCCGCACCATTCATACGCCGCGCGGCGAAGTGGTGCATCTGGACTTACGCCATCTGGGCGAGAAAAAACTGCTGGAGCGGCTGCCTTTTATCTGCGAGCTGAGCAAAGCCTATGTCGGCGTCGATCCGGTAACCAGCCCTATCCCCATTCGTCCTACCGCGCACTACACCATGGGCGGCATCGCCACCGATGCACGCTGTGAAACCGCCATTCGCGGGCTGTTTGCCGTGGGCGAATGCTCTTCTGTCGGGCTGCATGGCGCTAACCGGCTCGGCTCTAATTCGCTGGCGGAGCTGGTGGTGTTTGGCCGCCAGGCTGGCGAAAACGCGGCCGCACGGGCGCTGGAAAGCCGTGCGCAGACCACCAGCACGCTGGATGCCCAAAGCCGCGACTGCGAACAGCGCCTTAAAGCGCTGGTCAATCAGCCCGGCAACGAGCGCTGGTCAGCCATCAGAGATGAAATGGGCATGGCGATGGAGGAAGGCTGCGGCATCTACCGCACGCCGGAACTGATGCAGCAGACCATCGACAAGCTGGCGGAGTTAAAAGAACGCTTTGCTCGCGTGCGCATCAGCGACAGCTCCAGCGTATTCAATACCGAGCTGCTCTATGCCATTGAGCTGGGTCATGGCCTGAACGTGGCGGAGTGTATGGTGCATGCTGCTTTTGCGCGTAAAGAGTCGCGCGGCGCGCATCAGCGTCTGGACGAAGGCTGCCGCGAGCGGGATGACCAGCGTTTTTTGCAGCACTCGCTGAGCTATTTTAATCCGCAGGGCGCGCCGACCATCGACTGGGGCAACGTTAATATCACTCGCCTGCCGCCTGCCAGACGCGTTTACGGCGCAGAATCAGAACACAAGGAGGCGCAGCATGGCTGACCTGCCGCATTGCCGTATCGCTATTCAACGCTATAACCCGGAGACGGATACCGCGCCGCACGTTGAAACCTTCAACGTTCCCTTTGATGAACAAACTTCGCTGCTGGATGCGCTGGGGTACATCAAGGATAACCTGGCGGGCGACCTCTCGTTCCGCTGGTCCTGCCGCATGGCTATCTGCGGCTCCTGCGGCATGATGGTCGACGGCATCCCTAAGCTCGCCTGTAAAATTTTTCTGCGTAATTATCCACGAGGCATGCGCGTGGCCCCGCTGGCGAATTTTCCCGTCGAGCGCGATCTGGTAGTTGATATGAGCCGCTTTATCGAAAGCCTGGCGGCCATTAAGCCCTACATCATTGGCGACTTGCCCGCAGCCCAGGGCGGTGCCGGCAAGCAAACGCCCGCACAGATGGCCCGGTATCACCAGTTTTCCGGCTGTATTAACTGTGGCCTTTGCTACGCCGCCTGCCCGCAGTTTGGCCTCAATCCGGAATTTATTGGCCCGGCCGCCATCACTTTAGCGCATCGCTACAACCTGGACAGCCGCGATAAAGGCAAAAAGCAGCGCATGCCGCAGCTAAATGGCGATAACGGCGTCTGGCCCTGCACCTTTGTCGGCTTCTGCTCGGAGGTCTGCCCTAAACATGTCGATCCGGCGGCGGCCATTCAGCAAAGCAAGGTGGAGAGCGCCAAAGACTTTCTGATTACCAGCCTCCGGCCTCAATAAGGAATTGCCAGATGATATCAAAACGTAACCCCTGGCACGCGCCTGTCGCGGCCAGCTGGTGGAGAAACAACGGCTTTTATCGCTTTTATATGCTGCGTGAAGGCACCGCCATCCCCGCGCTGTGGTTCAGTATCGAGATGATTTTCGGCCTGTTCGCCCTCAAGCGCGGCGCGGAGAGCTGGGATGTTTTTATCGGCTTTTTGCAGCATCCCGTAGTGCTATTTTTGAATCTGGTCGCGCTGGCGGCCGCGCTGCTGCACAGCAAAACCTGGTTTGAGCTGGCGCCAAAGGCTGCCGTTATCGTGATCAAAGAGAAAAAGCTGTCGCCCCGGCCGCTGATTATCGGTCTGTGGATCGCTATGGCGGTAATAAGCATGGCCGTTCTGGCTGCCGCGTTGCTGCTACAGGAGGGATAATGAAAAACCAACACCGTTCCGATGAACCGCTATTCTGGGGACTGTTTGGCGCTGGCGGTATGTGGGCCGCACTCGTTTCGCCAGTCGTGGTGCTACTGGCAGGGATCATCCTGCCGCTTGGGCTGGCCTCACCGCAGGCGTTTAGCTATGAGCGTATTCTCAGCTTTGCGCAGGCCTGGCCCGGACGCCTGTTCCTTTTTCTGGCTATCGTTATGCCGCTCTGGTGCGCGCTGCATCGGCTGCATCACCTGATGCACGATATAAAAATCCACCTTCCGGCCAGCAAATGGTTTTTTTACGGTCTGGCCGCCATCCTTACCGTCGTCACCGCTATTGGCGTTGTCACGATCTGATTAACAGGCGGCTACCGGCCGCCTGCATAAAATGGCCTATACTTAAGCTATTCAAACGCAAAGGAATCGCTTATGTCTCTGTGGAAAATGCTGGCCGCCGGTGCTGGTGCCCTTCTTTCTGTTGCCTGCGCCACTACGCCGCCAAAAGGCGTGACGCCCGTGGAAGGCTTTAATGCCGATCTTTATCTGGGCAGCTGGTATGAAATTGCTCGTCTGGATCACCGCTTTGAGCGCGGGCTGGACCACGTTACCGCGACCTACAGCAAGCGCGATGACGGCGGGCTGAAAGTCATCAACCGCGGCTTTAACGTGAAAAAACAGCGTTGGCAGGAAAGTATCGGCAAGGCGTACTTTACCGGCTCGCCCAGCCAGGCGGCGCTGAAAGTCTCTTTCTTTGGCCCATTCTACGGCGGCTATAACGTTATTGCGCTGGACAACGCTTATCAGCACGCGCTGGTGTGCGGGCCGAACAGGAATTATTTATGGATATTGTCGCGTACGCCGCAAATTGACAGCAAGGTGAAAGAAGAGCTGACCGCGAAAGCTCGTCAGGCCGGTTTTGACGTCGCTAAGCTTATCTGGGTAAAGCAGGATTAAGAGCCTGTCGTGCCTGAATGGATAAAGGCATAACAAAATGGCCGGTGTTTAACACCGGCCTGCTTTTTTACTGTGCGGTGCGCTGAATAGCCCGTCCGCCCGCGGAAACATCTTCACCTACGCCACGCGTCGTATTACAGGCGGTGAGTGCAGAAGAAAGCACCAGGACGGCGAAAAACGCAACAATACTTTTCTTTAACATAGCAAGATCCTTTTAGGCAGAAGTAAAGTACAGCGTAGTAAGCATAGCCGTAATTTTGCGAACGCGTCCGGTGAGATACGGGAGAAAAAAGAGAAGTCAGCTGGCCGCGTGTGAGATAGCGCCGCCCAGATGCTGGACGTCCTCACCAAAGCCGTGGAAGGTATTGCAGGCGCTGAGCGCGCAAGTCATTAACAAAGCAACAGCAAGAAATTTAATGCGGTTAATCATCAACGAGGGCTCACTAATAGGGGCCTGAATAATCAGGCCCATACGGCTTATTTTACGCGAGAAACGTATTCACCTGAACGGGTGTCTACTTTAATCACTTCGCCAATCTGTACAAACAGTGGCACTTTAACAACCGCGCCGGTAGACAGCGTGGCTGGCTTGCCGCCGGTTCCTGCGGTATCGCCTTTCAGGCCTGGGTCGGTATCAACGATCTCCAGCTCAACAAAGTTTGGCGGCAGTACCTGAATAGGTTTGCCGTTCCACAGCGTCACGATACACTCTGCGTTATCCAGCAGCCATTTTGCCGCGTCGCCTACGGTCTTCTCTTCAACAGGATGCTGTTCAAAAGTTTCCGGGTGCATAAAGTGGTAGAACTCACCGTCGTTGTACAGGTAGTTCAGGTTAGTATCTACAACGTCCGCGCCTTCGGCAGAGTCGGTAGATTTAAAGGTCTTCTCAACGCGAGTACCGGTCAGCAGACGACGCATTTTCACACGTGCGAAAGCCTGGCCTTTGCCTGGTTTAACAAACTCGCTGGCTTCGACGGCGTAAGGTTCGCCTTCGAACATGATTTTAAGACCGGGACGGAAATCGTTGCTAGAATAAGTCGCCATAAAGGCCCTCTACAATTTAATACTGGTACTTAGCCAAAAAAATGGCACACATTGTAACCCTAAATACCCCTTCGCGAGAAGAATGGTTGCATCAACTTGCTGATGTAATCACTGACCCTAATGAATTACTGCAACTTTTAGGCCTTGATTCCCATCCTGAGCTGCTGGCTGGCAATGATGCACGCCGCCTTTTTGCACTGCGTGTCCCGCGCGCCTTCGCGGCAAGAATGCGAAAAGGCGATGCGCAGGATCCGCTGCTGCTGCAGGTCATTACCAGCAGCCGGGAGTTTATTGATGCTCCGGGTTACAGTACCGATCCGCTCGACGAGCAAAGCAGCGTAGTGCCGGGACTGTTACATAAATATCATAATCGCGCGCTGCTGCTGGTAAAAGGTGGCTGCGCCGTCAATTGCCGCTACTGTTTTCGTCGTCATTTTCCTTACTCTGATAATCAGGGTAACAAGCGCAACTGGCAGCAGGCGCTGGAGTATATCCGACAGCAGCCGCAACTGGATGAAATTATTTTCTCCGGCGGCGATCCGCTGATGGCGAAAGATAGCGAGCTGGAGTGGCTGATTAGCGAACTGGAGCAGATCCCCCACCTGAAACGGCTGCGTATCCATAGCCGTTTACCGGTGGTTATTCCTGCGCGAATTACCCGGCGCTTCTGTCAGCTGCTGGCGGATTCTCGTCTGCAAACGCTGCTGGTTACCCATATCAACCACGCTCAGGAAATTGACGACGAGCTGCGGCAGGCCATGCAGCAGTTAAAGCAGGCTGGCGTAACCTTATTAAATCAAAGCGTTTTACTGCGCGGCATCAACGACAGCGGCACTATGCTGGCCGAGCTAAGCAATGCGCTGTTTGATGCAGGTATACTGCCTTATTATCTGCACGTGCTGGATAAGGTTCAGGGCGCGGCGCACTTTTACGTTTCTGACGAGCAGGCCAGGGCGATTATGCGGGAGCTGTTGAGCAAGGTGTCGGGCTATCTGGTGCCGAAGCTGGCAAGGGAAATTGGCGGGGAGCCAAGTAAAACACCGCTAGATTTACAGCTGCGCCAGCTGTAGCTAAAAAAACAGGAGAGGGTTTTTACCTCTCCGCAGGCCGCTGACAAACTTAAAGTCCTTTATCACCAGCCTCTCTCCTGTCTGCCGCCACGTCAGGCAGTGCGTTCTGACTGTCGGTTTACGGGCACTTATAAACCTGGCCGCTCATCTTACTGTCCAGCGGAGCGAAGCCTGACCAGATGTTCTGGGTTGGGCTGGTTGCGCCGTAAATAACATTGCCGCCCATTTCTGCCGCACGGTTGCGTAAATCGTTCGCTGCCCCGCGTAATGAGCTGCTTTCGCCGCCGCCAGCACCGCTAAACCAGTTGCTTTGCGAGCCGGTCAGGTTGCCCAGCAGCTGACAGCTGCTGGCTGGCTGCCGGTCGGTAAAGGTGACGCGCTGACCCGCAGAACTCAGTGTGGTAGAGCTGCTACAGCCTGCCAGCAGCAGCAATGCCGCTACAGAGAGTCCCGGCAAGACGTTAATCCGCATTTTAATCTCCATTATTATTAACAGAATCCTCCGCAGATTATCATAAAATCACCGGCACGCCTGTACTTCTGGTGGCGATAGCGTGAAAAAGCGCAGGGTCAACAGGGACCTCAAAGGAGGCAGCCGGGAAAGTATCGCTACAGGTAACGTCACCATTTAATAAAAAAATATATCCAGTCCCAACAATAAAATAACGAAAACCGCTATGAATAGAAATTAATTAACACCTGACTCTCTTCTCTGGTGAGGTTTCGTTTAATTCCCTCCCGACCGATACTGTTACCATCAAAAAGAATAGCAGAATTATCTTAAACTCATTTCATCAGGTGATTGTTATGTTATTGCTACCCATAATAAAAAGATTGAGGTTGCCAGCGAGACTATCAGCCCTGCTTCTTCTGGCAACCAATTTACCCTATGCCTTTGCAGAGCCTACGGTAGTTAATATAGATAATGAACATATTCATATAAATTCAATAACAGCAAATGAAGCTATCTATAACATCACTAACGGCGGCAGTTTAACGGTCAGTAATTCCCGCGCCGGTTTTACCTCCAGAAGGCAGACGCATTCCCTTAGCGATGCAACGCTCAAGCTGGGCAGCGGCGCCATTTTCTCCGGCGATATTAACAGTAACAATAGCCATATAATGTTTTCAGGCAGTACTTACACGGGTAATATCCTTGCCTCGCCTGAATCAAGTCTGGGCGACGTCTATATTAATAGTTCCACCTTTAATGGCGGTATCAGAACCGGAAGCAACAATGCGAACTACACGGTAGCGATTAAGGATAGCGAATTTAATGGCCAGGGAATAATCTCACCGCTGGCTATTTATAGCGGCAGGCTTAACATTGAAAACAGTGATTTCAACAACCATAACTTTCCCGTCATTGATATCAGGAACAGCACCTCAGCGGTACTGAAAAATGCCACAGTGAACAGCACCAGCGATTATAATGATGCAAACGTGATTGGTATATCAGGCATTTATCTACAAGATGTCGCCAGCACCACTATTATGGATTCTACCATTGTCAGCGACGGCACGGCGGTCAGAGCCTACAACAGCGTTAATGCCGGAGATATAAATATTCTTTTTATTGGCAACTCTACGCTGAAGGCCAAAGCAGCAGCAGCGCTTGAGGCGAGAAACAGCGATATTATTATCTATGAATCAACGCTAACTACCGGCAGCAATGGCGATACTGTTGCCTGCTATACCGGTTCATCCGCAATAAATGGCTGCGGCGCTTTGAATCTGGCAGGCTCTACGGCTATAGTCAGCCAGCGCTCCGCGCTTAACAGCGATAACGTGGGCGTATTTATTACCGGCAGTGACGCTACCGAGCTTGATATAAGCAACTCTTCTGTTCATGCGGAAAAAGCCGCCTTCAGCGTTAACAGCGGTAATGCCACTATATCTGTACGTAATAGCCATGCAGCCCTGCCTTCTGTTGTCAGCAACGAAGGGGTGATTCTGGAAGCGCTTAATAATAGCCAGGTCGACCTGTCGCTTTCTAACGTTAACGCTAAAGGGGATATTTATGCTGATGAAAGCAGCCGGGTAAGGACGTCTTTAAAAGGCGCAAGCTGGCTGGAAGGCAGTATTTTTGGCGCGAACAAACTTGAGGTTAGCCGTGAGGCGACCTGGAAAATGGCCGCAGATAATCATATCAAAGAACTGTTATTCACTGGCGGCACTGTGCGCCTGCCGGATGCCAGCCCGGATAATCAGTTTCACACTTTAACAATTGACAGCCTTACGGGTAGCGGGCACTTTGCCCTTAATACCAACCTGCAAACTATGCAGGGCGATAAGCTGCATATTACCAAAGATCTTTTTGGCGCCTTTACCCTGGGAATTGCCAACAGCGGTGCGGAGCCTGACGATCCTGATGCCATACTTAATGTTATTCAGGGACCATCCAGCACGGCGCTGTTTTCGTTATATGGCGGCAAAGTCGATGCGGGCGTCTGGCAGTACAACCTTGTGCAGAAAGGCAATGACTGGTATCTGGTAAACAGCCATCGCTCCGAAGCGCCTGATATGCCCGGCACACCGGATGCGCCTGATATGCCTGGCACGCCGGATACGCCCGACGCCGCTGATGGAGATAGCGCTGTCGTTCCACAGCCTTCGCTTACTCCCTCTGCCAAAACCTTATTGAATATGGCGGCCGCGCCCGTCTATATCTTTAATAACGAACTGCAAAACAGGCGGCAACGTCGTGGCGAAAGTCAGAGCAAAGATGACGGCGTATGGGGACGCTATCTTCAGCAAAATACTTATGTAACTACCGAGATGAATGCCTGGCGGCTGGCTCAAAACGGATTTGAACTGGGCGGAGACAAAGCGATACCGGTGCAGGACGGCAGGCTGCAGGTCGGCTTGCTGGCTTCGATAACCAGTAATGCCGTCAGACACGAAAGCGGCACCACCAGCCAGGTCAACAGCTACAGCGCTGGTGCTTATGCCAGCTGGTTTAAAGACAACGGTATGTATATGGACGCGGTAATAAAAGCGAACCGTTTTAATAATCAAGTGTATACACGGATGAGTAATGGCGTCGCTGTTAACGGTAGCTATAACCAGAATGGCGTAGGGGGTGCACTGGAAAGCGGCTGGCGCGTTGCGCTGGCGAACAATTACTGGGCCGAGCCCTTTTTTCGCGTCACCGCCTTTCGGGCAGGCAGTAAAAACGTGACGCTGAGTAACGGTATGACGGCGCACGTTCGGCATCCGGCTTCTGCGCAGGTGCAAACAGGTCTGCATCTGGGTAAGCGCCTGGAGCTTAATAAAGCCGTACTCAATCCTTACCTGAAAGCCAGCGTGGCTAAAGAGTTTGTTAAATCCAGTAAGGTTCGCCTGAATCACCGCTGGGATTTTAATGATGCCGCTGCCGGTAGTGCGGCACGCTATGGCGCAGGTATCGATATCTGGCTGGCGAAGGAAGCTGCCCTGTTCAGCGAAATCAATTATCAGAATGGCCGCCATATTGAATCACCGCTGGCCGCTAACCTGGGTGTCCGTATCGGCTTCTGATACGGGCCAGCAGCGTTCTCTGGATAACCGCCATAAAAAAAACCTGCCGTTTCCGGCAGGTTTTTTTGGCTTACGAGCGATAAGCGACGTATGTCGACTTACATCATGCCGCCCATGCCGCCCATTCCACCCATGCCGCCGCCAGCGCCTAAGTCTGGTGCGTCACCTTTTGGCAGGTCGGTAACCATGCACTCGGTGGTGATCATCAGGCCAGCAACGGAAGCCGCGTACTGCAGAGCAGAACGGGTTACTTTAGTTGGATCCAGGATACCGAAGTCGATCATGTTGCCGTATTCTTCGGTCTGCGCGTTGTAACCGTAGTTACCTTCGCCCGCTTTCACCATGTTCGCTACAACGGAAGGTTCTTCACCCGCGTTGGAAACGATCTGACGCAGTGGAGATTCCATCGCGCGCAGCGCAACTTTGATACCCACGTTCTGGTCTTCGTTCTGACCAGTCAGGCCAGCAAGTACAGCCGCAACGCGAACCAGCGCTACGCCACCACCGGCAACCACGCCTTCTTCTACTGCCGCACGGGTAGCGTGCAGAGCATCTTCAACGCGGGCTTTCTTCTCTTTCATTTCAACTTCAGTTGCTGCGCCAACTTTCAGTACGGCCACGCCGCCTGCCAGTTTAGCTACGCGCTCCTGCAGTTTTTCACGATCGTAGTCGGAAGTTGCTTCTTCGATCTGCTGACGGATCTGAGTCACGCGACCGGAGATTACAGACTCTTCGCCCACGCCATCAATGATGGTGGTGGTGTCTTTGTTGATCACTACGCGTTTTGCCTGACCCAGGTCTTCCAGCGTCGCTTTTTCCAGCTCCATACCGATCTCTTCAGAGATAACGGTACCGCCGGTCAGCACAGCGATGTCCTGCAGCATAGCTTTACGACGGTCGCCGAAGCCAGGTGCTTTAACCGCAGCCACTTTCACGATACCGCGCATGGTGTTCACCACCAGCGTAGCCAGCGCTTCACCTTCAACATCTTCAGCGATGATCAGCAGCGGCTTGCTTGCTTTTGCCACGGCTTCCAGCACTGGCAGCATTTCGCGGATGTTGGAGATTTTTTTGTCAGCCAGCAGGATGAACGGTGATTCCAGCTCAACCGCACCGGTTTCTGGCTTGTTGATGAAGTAAGGAGACAGGTAGCCGCGATCGAACTGCATACCTTCAACCACGTCCAGCTCGTCCTGCAGGCCGGTACCTTCTTCAACGGTGATAACACCTTCTTTACCGACTTTTTCCATTGCCTGAGCAATCAGGGTACCCACGCTCTCATCGGAGTTAGCGGAGATAGTACCTACCTGGGCAATCGCTTTGGAATCAGAGCAAGGCACGGAGAGTTTTTTCAGTTCTTCAACAGCGTGAACCACGGCTTTATCGATACCGCGCTTCAGATCCATTGGGTTCATACCAGCGGCTACGGCTTTCAGACCTTCGTTAACGATAGACTGAGCCAGTACGGTTGCGGTAGTGGTGCCGTCGCCCGCAGCGTCGTTCGCTTTAGAGGCAACTTCTTTCACCATCTGCGCGCCCATGTTTTCGAACTTATCTTCCAGTTCGATTTCACGAGCTACGGAAACGCCATCTTTAGTGATGGTTGGTGCGCCGAAGGATTTATCCAGCACCACGTTACGGCCTTTCGGGCCCAGGGTTACTTTTACCGCGTCTGCCAGTACGTTTACGCCACGGAGCATTTTTACGCGTGCGTCATTACCGAATTTTACGTCTTTAGCTGCCATTATCAATATCCCTTAAATTCGTTTGGTTCAATGAGTTACGTAAATTACGCTTCAACAATTGCCAGAATGTCGCTTTCAGAAATGATCAGCACTTCCTGGTTGTCGATTTTCTCAGTTTTCGCACCGTAGCCTTCGTTGAAAATCACGATATCACCGACTTTTACGTCCAGGGATTTCACGTCGCCATTTTCCAGGATACGGCCATTGCCAACAGCCAGCACTTCACCGCGGGTAGATTTACCTGCAGCGGAGCCGGTCAGAACGATGCCACCAGCTGATTTAGATTCCACTTCTTTACGCTTGACGATAACACGGTCGTGCAATGGACGAATTTTCATTGATAGTTCTCCTTTGAGAAGTCAATCAGTCAGTTTTGGATGATTGCCGGGCTTCACTGGCACCGGCCTCGTGACGGAAGAGATAGGGACAGAGGGAAGGGCTTTCAAGGGGCAAAAAATAAAAATTTTGCTTCTGCTTCACAATTGACCAATTAACCGCCACTTTCTGCAGGAGAAAACCAAAAGGCGGGGATCCCGCCTTTTTGACCGATTAACGATCGTCGCGCTTGTCGTCGTGTTCAATCAGCGTGGTGTCTTTGCGCTCATATTCGCCGTCCACGGTGTAACCGCTATCCGGCCCTGCACCCGCCCCGCGCCAGACGCGCAGATGCGGCATCAGCTTCAGCGTTAAATGTTTTTGCACAGGTGGCAGCAGCAGCAGCAGACCCAGGAAGTCGGTAAAGAAACCGGGCAGCAGCAGTAAAAAGCCGGCCAGAATCAGCGAGACGCTTTTCAGCATCTCCGCCGCAGGGCTTTCGCCCACCGCCAGCTTTTGCTGCATCAGCATAAAGTTCTTCATGCCCTGGTTTTTCACCAGCGAAATACCAATAGCGGAACTGAAGATCACCAGCAGCAGCGTCATCAGTACGCCCAGCACGTGAGCAACCTGGATAAAAATGCTGATTTCGATCCAGGCGAGAAGAATAAGTAGTAAAAACGGTAGCCAGCGCACCGCAGTCTCCTGTCGGTTAGAGCCATCACGCAGCAGGCGTAACGGCATAAAAAAGAGATCGTTTATCGATCAAGTCTATAAAAGATGGGCACGCTGCGTAACCTTTTCAACCTTAACCGACGAATTAGCGCGTAAACAGCCATAAACGGCCGGGCGGCTCCACTATTATTAGCGCAGACAAATGTCTATTAGCGCAGACATTTGTCGCTTAAGAGAGAAACCGTTCATGCTTCACAGAATATAGTCGTGTGCTGTTTAAGACAAACAGCTAACATGTGGCACCAGACTGGTGACGATTTAACTATCACTCTACTACTGTTTATCAAAGTTATAACCGGCAGCAATAACAAGAAGGTGCTCATGGCTAACGACATTCGTATCGAAGAAGACCTGTTAGGTATGCGAGAAGTTCCTGCGGATGCTTACTACGGTGTTCACACTCTGCGTGCGATTGAAAATTTTTATATCAGTAACAGTAAAATCAGTGACATTCCGGAATTCGTCCGCGGCATGGTAATGGTGAAAAAAGCGGCGGCAATGGCCAATAAAGAGCTGCAAACTATTCCACGAAATGTTGCCAATGCAATTATCAAAGCCTGCGACGAAGTATTAGATAACGGCAAATGCATGGATCAGTTTCCGGTTGACGTCTATCAGGGCGGCGCGGGCACTTCCGTCAACATGAACACCAATGAAGTACTGGCGAACATCGGTCTGGAGCTGATGGGACACCAGAAAGGCGACTATCAGTTTCTTAACCCCAACGATCACGTCAATAAATGCCAGTCGACCAATGATGCCTATCCCACCGGTTTTCGCATCGCCGTTTACAGCTCTATTTTAAAGCTGCTGGACGCTATCGGAAAACTGAGCGAAGGCTTTGAGCGCAAGGCGATTGAATTCACCACCATTCTGAAGATGGGTCGCACCCAGCTTCAGGATGCGGTGCCGATGACGCTGGGCCAGGAGTTCCACGCGTTTAACGTGCTGCTGAAAGAAGAAATTAAAAATATTCTGCGCACCGCTGAACTGCTGCTGGAAGTTAACCTGGGCGCCACGGCTATCGGCACACGTCTTAATACGCCGGATGGCTATCAGCAGCTGGCGGTACAAAAGCTGGCGGAAGTCAGTAACCTGCCTTGTGTACCTGCAGAAGATTTGATTGAAGCCACCTCGGACTGCGGCGCTTACGTGATGGTTCACAGCTCGCTGAAACGTCTGGCGGTGAAGCTGTCGAAAATATGTAACGACCTGCGCCTGCTCTCTTCCGGCCCGCGCGCTGGCCTGAACGAGATTAACCTGCCTGAACTGCAGGCCGGCTCTTCCATCATGCCCGCCAAGGTAAACCCGGTCGTGCCGGAAGTTGTTAACCAGGTCTGCTTTAAGGTCATTGGTAACGACGTAACGGTAACGATGGCCTCTGAAGCCGGCCAGCTACAGCTGAACGTGATGGAGCCGGTGATTGGCCAGGCGCTGTTTGAGTCGGTGGATATTCTGACCAACGCCTGCCTCAACCTGCTGGAGAAGTGCGTAGACGGCATTACGGCTAACAAAGCGGTATGCGAAGCCTACGTCTTTAATTCGATCGGTATCGTAACTTACCTGAATCCCTATATCGGCCACCATAACGGCGATATCGTCGGCAAAATTTGTGCTGAAACAGGTAAGAGCGTGCGTGAAGTGGTGCTGGAGCGCGGTCTGCTGACCGAAACCGAACTGGATGACATCTTCTCAACGCAGAATTTGATGTATCCGGTTTATAAAGCGAAACGCTACACCGATGAAGATTAACCTTCATTGAGAAGCGCAAAGGCACGTTGGTTCACTGAACAACGTGCCTTTTTTTATGCTGCCGTTTACATGGTATCAACGAACTTCTAACCGGGAGAGAACACATTATGATTTTACCAGAGCTGATTGTCGTGCTGGCGGCAATATATCTGGGCGCGCGGCTTGGCGGTATCGGCATTGGCTTCGCTGGCGGCGCAGGCATGCTGATCCTGACGCTGGCTTTTCAAATCAAACCGGGCGCGATCCCCTTTGACGTGATCGAAATTATTATGGGGGTAATCGCGGCCATTGCGGCAATGCAGGTCGCAGGCGGCATGGATTATCTGGTCAGCCTGGCCGAACGCCTGTTAAGGAAGCATCCGCGTTATATCACTTTTCTGGCACCGCTGGTCACCTACACGATGACGCTGTTGGCCGGTACTGGCCATACCGCGTTTTCTACGCTGCCGGTCATTGCTGAAGTCGCTAAAGAACAGGGCGTCCGCCCTTCCCGGCCGTTATCGATTGCCGTTGTCGCTTCGCAGATTGCGATTACCGCGTCCCCTATTTCGGCCGCTGTGGTCTTCCTTTCCGGCATCCTTGAGCCAAAAGGCGTCAGCTATCTGAGCCTGCTGGCGGTGGCTATTCCCTCCACAATGGTTGCCCTTTTCCTTGCCGCTCTGCTGACTAACTTCCTGGGGAAAGAACTAAAGGACGATGCGGTTTACCAGCAGCGACTGGAAAAAGGCGAAGTCACGCTGCGCGGCGCGACGGTGTTCGAAGAAAAGCCCGGCGCAAAACGTTCGGTGCTGCTCTTTCTGTTGGGTATTGTCGCCGTGGTGCTCTATGCGACAGCGATCAGCGATACCGTCGGGCTGATTAAAAATCCGGTATTGCCGCGCAATGAAGCTATCGTGATATTTATGCTGACCATTGCCGCGCTGATCTGCCTGAGCTGTAAAGTCGATACCGCGAAAATCCTTTCGGCCAGCACCTTCCGTTCGGGGATGAGCGCCTGCGTCTGCGTGATGGGCGTTGCCTGGCTCGGCGATACTTTTGTGAAGGCCCATATCCATGAAATTCAGGACTTCGCGGGCAATTTGCTACAGGAGTACCCCTGGATGCTGGCCGTTATCCTCTTTTTCGCTTCTACGCTGCTCTATTCTCAGGCCGCGACGACCAAAGCGCTGATGCCCGCCGCGCTGCTGCTGGGCGTGTCGCCACATACCGCTATCGCTTCTTTTGCCGCCGTTTCCGCGCTGTTTGTGCTGCCGACCTACCCTACGCTGTTGGCTGCGGTAGAAATGGACGACACTGGCTCCACGCGCATTGGGAAATTTGTCTTCAACCACTCTTTTATTATTCCAGGTACGCTGGCGATTGCGCTGTCTGTGGCCTTCGGCTTTATCTTCGCCCATCTTGTGCTGTAACGATCTGGCGGGCCGTGACGGTCCGCTTCGTTTTTGTTTGTTAAATCCCGCCTCAATAAACGCCTTGCACGCCAGGCGCATTTACATCCTGAAAAAGCGTCGGCCATAAGGCCGTGATATAGTTTGCGCCTTACGGAGCATTGCCGGGCCCGGACGCGTCGGGATCGCCCGTTTTCTTAATTTCGTCACCGGAAAAATGATTCCCGCTATGACTAAGCGCCTTACATCCTACTTGCTGCTGTTGATGGCCGTTCTGCTCAGCTTTAACGCCAGCGCCTCGCTGTTCGGACAGCATAACAACAGCCACTTCGGCACCGTCGATCAGGCTTTCAGCTTCGATTTTAATCAGCGAGCCGACCAGCTGACGCTGAGCTGGCAGGTGTCGCCCGGCTACTATCTTTATCGCCAGCAGATAACCCTTACCGCTCAGGGCGCAAAGCTGGCCGACTGGACGCTGCCGCCCGGTAAACCGCATGAAGATGAGTTTTACGGGAAAACGCAAATTTATCCCGATAGCCTGAAACTGCCGTTAACGATTTTGCAGGCCGATAAAGGCGCTACCCTTAGCGTCACTTATCAGGGCTGCGCCGCTGCGGGCTTCTGCTATCCGCCGGAAACCCGTTCAGTGCCGCTGAATGAAGTTATGGCAGGCGGCCAGGCTCCTGCCGCAGCCCAGCCCGTGCCGGTACAGCACAATGCCGCCCCGCCTGAAGTACAGCCCGCTGATAACAAGCTTCCTTTTTCGCCGCTGTGGGCTTTGCTGATCGGTATCGGCGTCGCTTTTACGCCGTGCGTGCTGCCCATGTATCCGTTGATTTCCGGCATTATTTTAGGCGGTAACCGCCACTATTCGCTAAAACGTCTGTTCGCCCTGGCGATGCTTTACGTTCAGGGAATGGCGCTGACCTATACGGTGATGGGCGTGATCGTCGCCGCTGCCGGACTGCGTTTTCAGGCCGCGCTGCAGTCGCCCGTGGTGCTGACTGGCCTCTCTGTTCTGTTTATCCTGCTGGCGCTGTCGATGTTTGGTCTGTTCACCTTGCAGCTGCCTTCCGCGCTGCAAACCAGGCTGACCCTTCTCAGCAATCGTCAGCAAGGCGGCTCGCTGCCCGGCGTCTTCTTAATGGGCGCGCTGGCCGGACTGATCTGCTCGCCCTGCACTACTGCGCCGCTTAGCGCCATCCTGCTTTATATCGCGCAAAGCGGCAATCTGCTGGCTGGCGCAGGCACGCTCTGGCTATATGCGGTTGGGATGGGCTTACCGCTGATTGTCGTTACCCTGTTTGGTAATCGCCTGTTGCCGAAAAGCGGAGCCTGGATGCAGACCGTCAAAGAGGGCTTTGGCTTTGTTATCCTCGCGCTGCCGGTATTTCTGCTGGAGCGAGTGGTCGGTGAAGCCTGGGGGCTACGTTTGTGGAGTATGCTGGCCGTGGCTTTCTTCGGCTGGGCTTTTATCAGCCTGAAAGCCGCTAACGGCTGGCAGCGCGTGGGGCAAATCCTGATGCTGGCCGCGGCGCTGGTGGCTGCGCGACCGTTGCAGGACTGGGCGTTCGGCGCACCGGTCAGCGAGAATCACGCGGCTTTGAGCTTTACTCGTATTAACGACGTCGCCCAGCTTAATCAGGCATTACGGCAGCACGATGGGCGGATCACCATGCTCGACCTGTATGCCGACTGGTGCGTGGCCTGCAAAGAGTTCGAAAAATATACGTTCAGCCAGCCGCAGGTACAGAACGCTCTGAATAAAACGCAGCTGTTACAGGCAAACGTCACGACAAATAATGCGCAAGACAAAGCGCTGCTGGCGCAGCTGAAGGTGCTGGGGCTGCCGACCATTCTGTTTTTTGACGCCGAAGGTAAAGAAATACCCGGCTCGCGCGTCACCGGTTTTATGGACGCCACGGCTTTTCAGCAGCATTTGCAGAAACTGGCGCAGTAAACGACACTAGAGAAGAATTTTACGGCCACGGTCGTAAATAATGCATTCAAGAGGAGAGTCACTTGCAACGTGAACAGGTACTCGAGCATGCACTGAACGTACTCGAGCAAAATGGGCTGGCCCCTTCAACATCTTTTGCCATGATGGCGAACGCGGCGGCCTGCCAGCAGGAAGATTTACAGCGCTACTGGCCCGACCGCGAGGCGCTGCTGTATGACGCTCTGCGCTATCATAGCCAGCAGATCGATATCTGGCGGCGCAAGCTGCTGCTGGATGACACGCTAAGCATGGAACAGAAGCTGCTGGCGCGTTATCAGCTGCTGGAAGAGGCGGTAAATAACAATCGCTATCCTGGCTGCCTGTTTGTGGCGGCGTGCAGCTTTTATCCGCAGGCGGATCATCCCGTCCATCAGATTGCCGATCAGCAGAAGCGCGCCTCCTGGCAATATACCCATCAGCTGTTAACGCAGCTGGAGACGGATAATCCCGAACTGGTTGCGCACCAGATGGAGCTGATACTGGAAGGTTGCCTCAGTCGCCTGCTGGTTAAGCGCAACGTGCAGGAAGTGGCAACGGCTCGCTCGCTGGCAGAAGATGTGCTGAGCATCGCGCTTTGCCGTCGAAACGGCGCGCTGAGCTGAAAAGATCAGGCGCAGGAAGTGATGCGCTGGCCTGAAAAGCGGAACCGGGTGGCGGAAGTGATGTCCCTCCCTGACTAACTTTCAGCCTTAGCGCCCAAAAAGCAGGCGATCGGTCACGATTTCCCGCTTTTTTATGACAAAGCCGTTGACGCCGTACGCCCTTTACGGTTTAATGCGCCCCGTTGCCCGGATAGCTCAGTCGGTAGAGCAGGGGATTGAAAATCCCCGTGTCCTTGGTTCGATTCCGAGTCCGGGCACCACTAATTTAGTTTCATGGCGTTCTTATAAGTCCTGAAACGCTAAAAAATAAGTAATTTAAAAAACCTGATGGTACTGAAAAGTTCCGTCAGGATTTTTGACATCAAGAGTTTATAAGACCCGTTGGTTTAATAAACGCCGTAGCCTCCGTCACGCCACTTACCGATATTGCTGTCCGCAACGCCAGGCCGCTCTATAACCCCTACAAACTCTGCGATGCTTACCAACATTTAATGCTTTACGATGTGTGTACCACCTGAACAAAATCAGGGGCACGCTTATCAAATACCGTACGAATGATCTGGGCCAGATAGAGTATTAAACTGCACTATACCCTTGCTTCGGGTCATTCTTATACTGCGGAAACGCCAGCTTCAGTGCCCCTTGTTCCACCAGCGGTTTTAAGTACTGCTGACGCAGTGCATTAGGATTACGACTAAGGATCTGCCCCAGTGCAGCAACGGAAATATACTGTCCCTGACACACATCCAGGATCACACTCTTCATCAGCTCTTTATCCCCCAAACGCAACTTTTCACGCGGAACTGCGGCTAAAGTAAATAACGAATCCCGGAAAGACTCGATGAGATTGTCAACATCATCAATATAGGGTCTATCGATAAAGCGGTTAAGTAAACGTCCATACTCATCTCGGGACGCAGGTTGATCGCCTTCGGCGTTATATATGGAGTTTTCCCCGTTATATGTGGACCTCTGCTCGTTATATGTGGAGCTCCCACTGTTATGTGTGGAGCTCCCATCGTTATGTGTGGACCTCTGCTCGTTATATGTGGAGCTCTCATCGTTATGTGTGGACCTCCGCTCGTTATATTTGGAGTCATCTTCATTATGTGGGGAGCTTACCACCGCACCAAGTGAGAACACCTCATCCGGTGTCATGACCGATACACCGGGCAAGGTATAATATTTGCTTTTCTGCTCGCCCCCTGCGACCAGAAAATCTTTACTTTCCAGACGAGGAAGCGTCAACGTGACTTCGCGAGAGTGTCGGGTTGTTAACAGACAAGCTCGTTCATGGTTGACCCAGCCTTCAATCGCCGCCGTTGCAACAATTACCTGTTCAAAGTCATCAAGCAGATCGAAGGTTTCGCCAAATCGTTGGTGCAGGTCATCCAGAACATGCTGCGGGATCAGGCTAGCGGTAGAAAGCTCTAATAGCGTCTGTGCAGGAAACGTTTTTTCCCAAAGTTTGGGGGTTCGCCAGTTAGCCGATTTCCAGCCGCTGAAAATCTTCGGCATCCCTGAACCCGCTTTTTCACCTAGCCCAATCAACAAAAACATCTGATGTAACAACCTGTTGCGGCAATCACTGACGCCACCTGCAATCACATCCTCTAACGGCAGGCGCATCAAGCCGGGGTTACGAAAGCCAAACATATCGGGACGTTTGACGATCAAAATAGAAACCCGGTCGGTAAAATCTGCATGGACCAGCGTGTTTACTAACGCTTCACGCAGCGCGATATGTACTGGCGTATCCGTTCTGCGCTGGCCCTCTTCAAGCGTAAAGGGTACTTTCAAATCAGCGGCTAGTTTTTGGTATACTTTACGGTAAAAATCAAACAGGTTTCCTGACCATGTACCGTCCGGACACACCCTGTCTACCCAACGAAGCTCCGTTTTTGCCTGGGGCCTTTCCTGATAATCCACCATGTAGTTAGGTGCAGCAGCAGTAATCGCATCCCATTTGCCAAACATGAGAATACCGGCCAGTGTTATGCCCTCTTTTCCGGTTTCTCTGTCTTTACGCCACCCACCCACTATTTTAAATAGTTCAAACGGCTCACAGGCCAGATAAGGATGCTGCGGGTTATTTGCCGAAAGCAGATTGCGGTAAACTTTTAAACTGTCCAGATCGATATCTTCCTGAAAAGTGTAGTGCTCAGAAAGCACTTCGTTATCACGGCTATCGTGGATCTGCTCAGCAAGCATCCGCTTGACGGTCATATCATCACAAAGGCGATCGCCTTCGTGCAAACGTTGATAGGTGTTACCAAATGGAGACTTTTTCAGGTGAACCGGCTTTTGTTTACGCATCGCCTGTGGAATATGGATTGCCAGAACGTCCGTTCCCTGCAAAGAGACCCATTGCACATCGTTTTCCGACCTCAGCACATTCGTACTGACTCGATCGCGATCGTTTAACTGATTAAACAAATCGGTCTTAATCTTTTCGGGATCGGCAATACCAACTGGTGTAAATTTTCCGGCCTGTTCTTTTACACCAAGAACTACCCAACCGCCCCGCCCATTTGCCATTGCGGAATAGGTGGGCCAGAAGTCTTTCGGTAGTTCGCCTTTGCCGTCTTTCCCCCCTGCCAGCTTGAACTCTACCTGTTCCGACTCGACAAGGGTTTGCAGATCTATAATGTCTTTTATTTGCAAAGGCATACAGATTCCTCAGGCTGAAAATATTGGGTTATAACATACCGCATCTACCAAATATCCGGTAGATTGCTAAGGGTACTGATGAATCCTTCGGCCTTATATAACGCCTTCTGCCACATGACCCGTTCCTCTTCCACTATTCCCGCAGGCAAGAATTCCCGCTCCAGACGACCACGTGGCAAACGGGTAAAGTGGCGATAAAAATCGACTCTTCATTAAGCAAGTCATCAGGTATCGCTTGCTGCGCTTTTACCGGTTCAGGAACGTCGCTATGGCTGGCATATTGATCAAACAACTCACGATCCATGAGCAGGATATCAGGCGTTGCGCGACAGTGTCTGGCTCTCACCGGCATCGGTAGCCCCAGCTATCCCTATCTCCTTAACAGGCAGCGCAGAACAGAGCTGGATGCTCATTGCACGTCAAGACCGCACCCTAAAATCGAGATAGTGTCGGATAACGCTGAAAGTTGATGTTGACACTGTTCATTTTCAATCACCAGCACACGCCACGCGGGCAATGTCGTTCCCGCCGGTTTTGCTGTCGTTATCAATCCTTTCTAAAATTCGATGAATTCCGCCAGTGAATCTGTGCATGTAAAAGCGTTGCGCTGGCAGGTTCATCCGGCTTCTGTAACCTGTTAAGCAGGCGCTCCACGATATTATCAGCGAGCAAATCGATCTGGACCTCTGCCGTGGTCAGTGAAGGCAGCCATCCCTCCGCGTCGCTCAGACCATCAAAACCCGTTACCGCAATCTCTTCGCCCGGCTTTTTACCCAGATACTGCAGCGCATTCATGGCACCAAAGGCGACCACGTCCTGATAGCAAACGAATGCTGTTATGGCTTCGTCAGCGTTAAACAGCGCTAAGGTAGCCTTGCTCCCGGCGCTGATGCTTGAAGCGCAGTAAACCGCGCGAGATTCATGCCAGTCCAGCCCACAGTCTTCATGAGCATCCTTCCAGCCCTGCAGGCGTTGACGCCGCAGACGCGAATTCTGGCTCCCCCCCATAAAGGCAATATTTTTATGGCCATCCTGGATTAAACGATGGGTAATATCGTAAGCAGCCTGGTAGTTATCAATACCAATAAAATCGCTGTCGTGACTGCCGGTTGGGCGCAGGAAGGTGACGGTTGGTGTGAGATTACGCCAGGCCTCAAGGTGCTCACGCGTTGTATCCCAGGTCGGACACAACAGCACGGCAAGCGCATTGTGGCGCTGCATCAGATGCAGATACTCCTGCTGGCTTTCAAGACTTTCATCCGAACAGGCCAGAATGGTGGCATACCCTTTTTTCGCCAGCTTGCGGTTAATTCTGGCGAGCAGCTCGGTGTAATACGGATTACTCAAATCATGAATAACAAGCCCAATGATATTGGACTTGTTACTTCTGAGCGTGGCGGCCGTTTCGTTATAGGTGTAGTTAAGCGTGTTAATTGCATCAAGGACGCGCTGGCGGGTTTTTGCTGAGACTTTGCCCGCCCGGTTACTGATAACGTTCGATACTGTGGCCACCGAAACGTTAGCCAGTGCTGCAACATCGACGACCGTCGCACGTTTTGTCATGCTTTATCACACTCCACTAAAAGATGCCTGTAAACGCGCCGACGCCCGCAACCGCAAGAGTAACAAGCATGGCCCTGACCACTGACTGACGATATCGGGTCAGTAGAAAACACGCTCCCGGGACCGCGGGCAACGGTAACAATGCGGGAAAATGTCGTCAAGAATGTTTTGTACGTACGCCCGCACTCAAATCGCCTTCCACGATTCAATCTCGCTCATCAACTTCCGTCCACGGCGCGGCGTGAATGTGCTTCATGCTACGTACTCAGGCAGGTCCCCCTCGTTAGCCGAAGTCACGGTCACAGAACTCTGGTTTGCTAAAACGCTGGCTGCTGTACCGGTCGTAAAATGGCTCGCTGCGGATTCTACTCTGTAAATCCCGGAATAAAAGGAAGCAAGATTATTCGATTTACCTTTTCACTGTCGAACATCCTCAATTAAAGTTCTGACCACGATCACGAATTACGTTATTGCTGGCACCGCCCTTTTTATTAAAACAATTTAAAATCAAAAAGATATTTAATTCACTCTAAATTCAGCCTCTGTTTAAAGAATTTATTTTAGTTTAGACTCCTCACCAATTAAGGTTAATCGTTTAACTAAAGAGGCGGACTATGGGTTATCTGAAGCATCCCGTTAACTACGACAAGTTTCCGGCCGTAAAGGTAAATGGCGTGAATAGCGCTTATCAGGGGTGGCAGCCTGTCGCAGAACAAATCATTAAAAAACTGTCGGCTCGTGAGAATGCAATCGTCGTCATCGATTGTTATCCCGGCGTAAGCCTTTCCGCTATCAAATCCGCATTGGGTGCCACAGCGGTGTTCAGCAATGCCAGCTGGTTTGATGCCGATAGCTGCTTTATGCAAGGGGCCGAACTGGAAGCCCGTCTGGCAGATACGCTGACCGACGATCGCGTTTTTGGCGTGATGAGCTGCGCGAAGCTGGCAGATTATCTACTCCCTGGCGCGTCGGAGAAGATGAAGAATAGCGTTGCGGCAACGAAGGGGTTACGCGTGGTGATGGGCACTGGCGCGGCACTGCTGGTTGAAGGTGATGTCCTGATTTATGCCGACTACCCGCGCTGGCAGCGACAGCTCGACTGGCGGGCCGGCAGTAGCAACTGGCAGGCAGAAAATCCAGATGAAGACATTCTGAGAAAATATAAGCGTGGCTTCTTCTGGGAGTGGCGGGTTGCCGATCGTCATAAGCGCGAGCTGTTCACACGCTTTGATTTTTACCTTGATGTCCTGGCGCAGCCGGCTGCAATGATCGATAACGCCGCCTTTCACGCCGGTCTGGATGCTTGCCTTAAAACCCCTTTCCGCCTCAATCCGTTTTTCGATCCCGGTGTCTGGGGAGGAAAGTGGATGGAAGAGGTCTGTGCTTTACCGCCGGGCGAAAAAAACTACGCATGGTGCTTTGATGGCGTACCGGAAGAGAACAGCCTGACGCTAAAATTTGCTGCGACAGCCATCACCATGCCCGCCATCAATCTGGTGCTGGCGCGCCCGGAAGCGCTGCTCGGCCAACGCAACTATGCACGCTTTGGCGCAGAGTTCCCGATTCGCTTTGACTTCCTCGACACCATGTCGGGCGGCAACCTCAGCCTGCAGGTGCATCCTTCCACCGACTATATCCAGCAAAATTTCGGCATGCACTATACCCAGGATGAGAGTTATTACATCCTTGATGCGGGCAGCGATGCCAGCGTGTGGCTGGGATTGCGGACGGGAGTAAAACAGGAAGAGTTAGTTACGGCGCTGGAAGAAGCACAGCAAACCGGCACCTTCGATGCTGAAAAATACGTCAACCAGTTCCCGGTAAAGAAGCACGATCATCTGCTGATCCCTTCCGGCACCGTACACTGCTCGGGCAGCAACGCAATGATTCTGGAAATCTCTGCGACGCCCTATATTTTCACCTTTAAATTGTGGGACTGGGGCCGTCTGGGGCTGGACGGCAAGCCGCGCCCGGTGCACCTCAACCACGGCAAAAAGGTAATGCGCGAAGAACGAGACACCGAGTGGTGCCGTCGTGAACTGGTCAATGTCATTACGCCGCTGGAAGAACATGCAGAATGGCGCAGCGAGCGCACAGGGCTGCATGAGCTGGAATTTATTGAGACCCGTCGTTACTGGATCAACGGTGCGGTAACGCTAAATACCGGCGGCGAATTCCAGATGTTAAATCTGGTCGAGGGCCAGGCCGTGCTGATTGAAAGTCCTGCTAACCAGTTTGAGTCCTTTACTGTCCACTACGCCGAAACCGTGATTATACCGGCAGCGTCAGGCGAGTATCGCCTGCGTGCTCTGCACCAACATGAGACTGGCGTGATTGTTGCCAGTGTCCGTCAGGCGGAGCAGGCATGATGATGACGCATGCTCAACAGTTTGTTTCGTGGATAAAAAACAGCGCGCTACCGCTATTTTTACAGCAAGGTGTCAAAACGCTGCCGGACGGAGCCGTTTGTTTCCGCGAAACATTACCGGATGAAGGTTCGCTGACGCGCAGCCGGGTACAGACACGCCAGCTATATGTCTACGCCCATGCCACGAGAACGGGCTGGCTGGATGCACGCCAAACGCTGGATGCCGTAGCAAATCGCGGCCTCAGTCATTTCACCAATGCTCAGGGAGCATTTTTGTTTGCCGACGGAAACACGCCACTCGCTCATCAAACTAATGCCTACGAGCAGGCATTTGCCCTGCTGGCCTATAGCGAACTGTATGCCCTGACCGGCGAAGCGCAGTTTCATCAGCGCGCCATGGCGCTATATGACTGGATGCAGACCAATCTGGCCCTGGCGGAAGGAGGATATGCCATCAATACCCGACGCCCGGCGATGCTGAGTCAGAACCCCAACATGCATCTTTTTGAAGCCATGCTTGCCTGGTGGCGTCACACCGGGGAACCATGCTGGCAGCAGGAGGCGCATCGCCTGTTTAACCTGTTTACCGATCGTTTATTTCATCATGAACGGCATTGCCTGGTTGAGTTCTTCTCACCCGGCTGGCAGGCCGATGCCCCTGAATCGCCGCATGTTGACCCGGGCCATCACCATGAATGGACGTGGCTGCTTTACGAGTATCAGAAGCTTTCCGGTGTGGATACCCTCTTCTGGCGCGATGCGTTGCAGCGCTTTGCTATACAGGCAGGCGAGAACCCGCGTACCCTGGCGGTGACGAATGAGGTTTACCATGACCAGACGCCGTACCGTGAGGGGAGCCGCCTGTGGTGCCAGACCGAACGCCTGAAGGCCGACGTTGTGGCCTGTGAGACACAGCAGGAAGACGCTGCTTACCGCAGGCTGGATCGGCATGCTGCATTGATGATGGCGCAGTATGTCAACGGAGAGAACAGCCGTCCTTATTGTGATGAAATCGATGCCAGCGGCAGGCGTCTGGCGCAGGCTTCACCGGCTTCGACGCTCTATCACCTCTATGTGGCTTGCCGTGAAATCGACAACCTGATGCAAAATTGTAGCAAGCTAAGTTAATCGAATAACCTTTTTTATTTAAAAGGCACCTGTTAAAAGATTTTTACAAGAGATAACAAAACTTAACTTATGGATTTTGCGGGGTTAATCACTTTAACAACATACATTAAATAATATTAATCGATTAATCTAAACTCAGTTAACACGGAGACAGAACATGCGAATAACTCACCATAAACGCTCTGACATTATGGGTCAGGAATATAAACACCCGGACAACGTTTTTGCCTCTTTCCCCCTCCGCTGCGCCGGGAAGTTTATTATTCCCGCCATACATTTCACTATCAGCAAGAAGCCTCGGGCAGCGGCGCGCCACGCTAAAAGCCTGGGTAAGAGAGGAAGCTTATGATCGCCTTTATTATTGCCACCCACGGCCCTCTGGCTGAGGCGCTGCTCGCCAGTGGCCAGATGGTGTATGGCGAATTGCCGCATGTTTCCGTAGTGACGCTTAGCGAACAGGCGGGTATAGAAGGATTCAGGCAGGATTTCACTAAGGCGCTGGCCAGCGCTGGTCAGAATGCCGACGGCGTGGTGGTTTTGTGCGATCTGCAAAGCGGTACGCCGTGGAACGTCGCCTGCCAGCATGCCTTCTCCCCGCAGATGACGCCCCCCGTCGCCGTGCTGGCGGGCGTCAATATCCCCATGCTGCTACAAACCGAAGAGGTCAACCACCTGACGGACGTTCACGATGCGGCGGCAAAACTGCTGGAACTGACCGTGCCAACCCTGACGAAGGCAGCCCCCGTTCTCTCTGTCCAGTCATCTGATTTTTAGGAGGAAATAACGATGAGTATTTCTTTTGTTCGCATCGACGATCGGGTTATCCACGGGCAACTCGTGACGCGCTGGGCTAAAGAGTTACCCTGCGAAGGGATTATTGCCATTGATGACGCCGTCGCAGCCGATCCCCTGCTCTCATCAGTGATGAAAGGCGCGATTCAGGATACCAAAGTCTGGCTGTTCGACGTCGTAACGGCCATTGAAAAACTGCCGAAAATCATCGCCAGCGAGAAGCGTTACTTTGTGATTTGCAAGTCCCCCGTCACGCTACAACGTATTGAAGAAACCGGGATCGACCTGAAAAACGCCAGCGGTAAAATCAACGTAGGGCCAATGAGTTCACGCGCCGATACCATCACCATTGGCCCCAATCAGTCGGTCAACGCTCAGGAAATTGCCGCTTTCGACTGGCTGGTACAGCGCGGGCACCGGGTAGAATTCCGCCTGGTTCCGGATGCCAGTAGCTATAGCTGGCAGGATGCCCGTCAGAAGCTGAAATAAGGGAGTGAAAGATGATTATTGAAGCGGCTTTAATTGGCCTTCTTTGTTATCTGGGGGCACTTAGCAGCCCCTGGCTTCTGGGCGTAACCGGCGGCTGGTATCTGATCACCCGACCGCTGGTTTCCGGAATGCTGGTCGGGCTTATTCTGGGCGACCTGAAAACCGGGATAATCATTGGGGTGGCGGTTCAGGCGGTCTATATCGCCATGGTGACGCCCGGCGGCTCTATGCCTGCTGATCTGAACTTTGTTGCCTATCCGGCAATCGCACTGGGTATTCTGTCGGGCAAAGGACCAGAAGTGGCGGTGGCGCTGGCGGCAACCATAGGTATTGCCGGCACCATTTTATTCAACGCGATGATGGTGCTGAACTCCTTCTGGAACCATCGTGCCGACGTTGCGCTGGAACAAGGTGACGTGCGTAGCCTTTACCTTAATAGCGCCATCTGGCCGCAGGTCACTAACTTCCTTCTGCGCTTTGTTCCTACCTTTACCGGCGTCTATTTTGGCGCGCAGTATATCAGCGGCGTGATGGATAGCCTCCCGCAGGTGGTGCTGTCAACCATGAACGTGCTGGGCGGTATTCTTCCCGCCGTAGGGATCGCGATCCTGCTCAAGCAAATTATTAAAAACTACAGCATGCTGATCTATTTTCTCGTGGGTTTCATCTGCATCGTTTTTCTAAAACTCAATATGGTTGCGCTGGTCATTGTTGGCTCACTGCTGGCGCTGATCCATTACACCTATAAGCCGGAACCTGCGACGACCGCAGGGGCAAAACCGCTCGCTGCTGATGAGGACGAATTCTGATGGAAGAAAGGAGACTAACCCGTAAAGATCTACGCCGCTGCTGGCGAGCCTGGATGATGCACTGCCTGTCATCAATGAGTTTTGAGCGTATGGCATCCTTTGGCTTTTGCCTCAGCATGCTGCCAGTGGCGAAAAAGCTCTATCCGGACGTCACAAAGCGCATGGAAATGCTGCGCCGCCACGCTTCGTTCTACAATACGGAACCGCAGATCGGCGCTATCGTCAACGGCATGGCCCTGGGACTGGAAGAGAAAAAGGCTAATGGCGAACCGATTGACGGTGAAACGATCAACACGCTAAAAGTCGGCCTGATGGGGCCCATTGCAGGGATCGGGGATTCGATGATCCCCGGAATGCTAATGCCGATATTGTTGAGCATCGGTATGGCGCTGGCGGCTGGCGGTAATATTCTTGGGCCACTGTTCTACACCGTCGCCTGGCTGGGCATTATCCTGCCCGGCTCCTGGTTCCTGTTTTTGAAAGGTTACAAAATGGGATCCGGATCGGTCGAGATGCTGGTGAGCAGCAAGTCGGCTCGCCTGCGTGAAGCGTTGTCGCTGCTGGGTGTATTCGTGATGGGCGGCGTCGCGGCAAGCTACGTTAAGCTCAGCTCCGGGCTGGAGTTCATTACCAAAGACGGGGTGAATATTCATCTTCAGCAAATGCTGGACGGCATCTTCCCGCAGCTGTTACCCCTTGGCATAGTGCTTGGCACCTGGTATGTGATGGCAAAACGAGGGGTTTCGCCGGTAAAAGCGATGGCCATACTGTTGGTTTTGGCCGCTCTTGGCGTGGCCACCGGCGTGTTTCAGGGCTAATTCATTTTCTCTCTTACGGATGTATTCCTGTCCAGATGCCGCCGTAAGAAGCCCTGCGGGTTATATAGTCACGAAGTAAACCTTGATGCCGCGTTTGCCGGTGATGTGGTGCAGATAAACGGCACTGGAGAAGTTGTTTGACTGCTGTAGGTGGCGGGGCAGCATCCTGAACAGATGCTGTCCCGATCTAGCAGTTCGTGCTGACTATCTGAAAGCGATGACGTTGCCTTCAGCTATTATGGCCGTGATGCTGTACCATCCGGAATGCGTGCCAGAGTCCATAAAGGGATCCCGCCTTCACAAGGGTACTTAGCCGCCAGCCGCTCATCGATATCAATCCCCAGACCGGGTTTGTCATTGAGATAGGCATAGCCCTTTTCTATCTCAGGACAGCCCGGGAAGACTTCACAAAGCGCATCGTTCATCGGCGTATACTCCTGAACGCCCAGATTTGGCGAGCTCATATCAAGATGCATATTGGCACAGACGCCCACCGGTGAAATATCTCCGGGGCCATGCCAGGCCGTTCTGACACCGTTAAGCTCGCTATATACCGCCAGCTTTTTCGCGGGCGTAATACCGCCGATGGTGCTGACATGGCAGCGGATATAATCGATCAGTTTGTTATCTATCAGCGGCTTCCACTCGTTAATATTGACGAAGAGCTCTCCCATCGCTACCGGCGTAGCGGACTGCTGACGCAGCATTTTCAGCCAGTCGGTATTTTCCGGCGCGACCGGATCTTCAAGGAAGAAAAGCTGATAGGGTTCCAGGTTCTTCGCCATCTGTATCGCAGCGACAGGGGTAACCCTTTCATGAACATCGTGAATAAATTCGACGCCGAAGCCCAGCTTATGGCGTAAATGCTCAAATAATCGGGGTACTGCACGGGCGTAGGCATCCGGATCGAAATAGATCCCCGGGGTCTTTGTGCGGGGTGAAACCTTTGGCTGAATATTACGCGCTTTCGCCAGCTTTCCCGCAATCAATTTCAGATCCTCGGTACCGGCTCCCCCATACATCCCCATCTGGCAACGTACGTACTGATACCCTTCTTCCATGCGAGCGCGAATGTTATCTTCAACCTCAACTTCGTCAGCTCCATCGCAGTGGCGATACAGTGGGATGCCATCCCGGCATTTTCCGCCCAAAAGTTGGTAAACCGGTAGCCCGGCGACCTTACCTTTAATATCCCACAATGCCATATCAATTCCGGACAGGGCGTTATTCATAACGGGGCCATTACGCCAGTAACCGCTCACCGCAGCCGACTGCCAGATATCTTCAGTTCTCAGCGGATCCTTACCTGTCAGGAAAGGCTTCATGTAATTTTCTATCGCAGCCTCAACGGCGAACACCCGCTGGGTAAAAGTGGCGCAGCCTAGGCCATAGAGGCCCGGCTGGTTAGTTTCAATTTTTACCACAACCAGATCGATCCCGCCTGGCGCGGTAAGAATCGTTTTGACGTTGGTAATTTTCAGATTATCCATGAAGTCCTCCGGCTTGATCGCCAAGATGTAGGATGTCCTACATGTTATGTTATTAAAAAACCTCGCGGAGAGGTTTTATAAACTACTTATCCAGTAATCGAGATTCTTCTATTACGTTAACGTTATGAGCCATGGCGCTATTAAGCGTTTCGCTGGCGGTTACCGCATCCCGATTCTTGAGCGCCATATAGACTTTAATATGCGCTTCAATACTCTCCAGGGTGACGCCGAGAACCCGATTCAGCTCCTGAAGATAATGGATATAAATGCTTTTCAGGGATTCCATGACGTGAATAAAGACTTTATTGTGGGACGCTCTGACAATGGCCAGATGGAAATCATAATCGGCCTGGGAATATTTTTTATAATCATCTTTTGCCACCAGCATGCGGTTCAGGGCCTGCTCTAAGCGAGAAATATCTTCGTCAGTGGCCTTCTCTACCGCCAGCGCCATGCAGCGAAATTCTACGGTCTGGCGGAAAATACGCATATCTTCGAACTCTTCTTGCGAAAGATGCAGCAGCGGCTGGCTATCGCTGAATTCACCAAATCTGGCTATATCCCGGGTTACGTATGTCCCTTTTCCCTGGTGAGTTACCACTACGCCAAGGTCACGCAGTTTTTGTACCGCGCTGCGCACGCTAACCCTACTGACATTAAAAGTGGCTACCAGCTTTGCTTCAGAAGGAAGTTTACAGCCCGGTTCCCAGACGCCGTCCTGAATATTCTGTTTCATCTGTTGGTAAACAACATTGACCACATTATGTTTTTGTACGCTTTCCAGAGTCACGAGATTCCTCATTTATCAACAGATTCGACACTATCATAGCGTTTTCAGTACGGATCGCTCAGCAATAATTACGCTACCCGGCCAGCCAGCGACAACCTGTCCTACAAGTTTTACCATCGCTGACGCGTCGACTGCAAGCCAAAACCGGGTAATTTTCTGTAGTGTGACGCCGATCACCTGAAGAAGAAAAAGTGAGTTCCAGTGCCGTATGGCGGGCTTTGTGAGGGTTTAAATTCGCCAGTATGTGAACTGCCCGACATTTTTTTACTCTTCCCATTGTTCATTTTAACATCCTCAAGTAGATCTTTAAGGCGCAACTTGTTAGTCATGTTACACCGGCGAGGTCACGCTACGTTTCCCGTCTTCTTAAGTATTAAAACGACTTCAAATAACGGTTGTATGCGCAAACCACTATTTGCTTGCACTCAGGGTTTGGCGGCGGCAGAAACAACGAGAACCTGATGGAATGCAGGAAGCTCGCCGTCCTCAAAAGACATAAAATCGCGGCGTTAAGCAACATAAAAAGAGTGCGGCATCCCTTTTTATGTTCTGACAAATCAGAGGTTAGAACGATGACAACAATGAAGCCTACGCGCTCAAGACTCTTAATTCTGGCAATGCTCTTTATCGTTACGGCGATTAACTATATGGACCGCGCTAACTTATCCGTTGCCGGTTCTCATATTCAGGGGCAGTTTGCCCTCTCCCCTACGCAACTGGGGCTGCTGTTTTCTATGTTTACCTGGGCATACGCTTTGAGCCAGATCCCTGTCGGCTACATCCTGGACCGGGTAGGTTCGAGGGTGCTTTATGGCAGTGCGATCGTGCTCTGGAGCCTGTTCACCTTTATTATGGGACTGGCCTCTCACCAGCTTTTCACCACCGTCACTGCTTCATTTGCGATGCTGCTGGTTTGCCGCGCGCTGATTGGTATAGCGGAAGCCCCCTCTTTCCCGTCAAACACTAAAATCATTGCTACCTGGTTCCCGGATCACGAACGTGCCCGCGCGACGGCATTCTACGCCAGCGCCCAGTATATCGGGCTGGCGTTATTGACCCCTGCCCTCTCATTTATTGTCGCCACCTGGGGCTGGGAAATGTCATTTTATATTTCCGGGACGGCAGGTATTTTATTTGGGATTTACTGGCTCCTTGTTTACCGCGATCCTCAACATAGCCGTAGAACGAACGAAGCCGAACTGCGCTATATACGGGAAGGCGGCGGCTATGGCTCAGCAGCTCAACAGGGAAACAGCACGACGGTCAACTGGGCCGATATACGCTACATCCTTAAACAACGTACCGTCTGGGGCTTGTTTATTGCTCAATTTGCGGCGTCTTCTACCCTCTATTTTTTCCTGACATGGTTCATTGTTTACCTGGAAAAAGGGCTGGGTCTGTCGATTGCCAAAGCCGGTATCGGGGCGATGTTTCCGTATCTGATGGCGATGGCGGGCGTTATCTGCGGCGGTACTCTGAGCGATATGTTGCTGAAGAAAGGACGCTCAAAAACCTTCGCCCGTAAGCTACCGGTAATGTCGGGTTTACTGGTTACGGCATCGATTGCGCTGGTGAATTTTTTCCAGAATAGCCCGACTATTGCCATTACTATTCTTTCTGTCGCTTTCTTTGCCAACGCCTTTTCTAATCTGGGCTGGGTGGTGTGCAGCGATATTATCCCTCGCCACCTGATCGGCACCGTTGGCGGCATGCTCAATATCTTTGGCAACCTTTCGGGCATTATTAGCCCCATCGTCATCGGCATCATTTTGCAGAAAACCGATAATTTTCAGTACGCAATGTGGTATATCGCCGCCGTCGCGCTGGGTGGTTTTCTGGCCTATCTGCTGCTGGTGGACAAAATAGAGGTTATCGCCCTTCCTCATTCCACATCAAATCAGCAACAGGGGCAAAAAGAGGTTTCCAGGTCTTTTCGTTAACAGCCTTTTACGCAATCGTGGGGTACGGCAGAACGTTCAGGCCCCACGCATGCGGGCCTTTTCGATACATCAAAAAGACGAGACGAGAAAAGCCGTGGCTTTTCCGGCTCTCTGTTAAGTGAAGGCAACCGCTAAGGCTATTCCTCGGGCCGATATCGCGAAGGCCAGATTTGTTCTGGCTGCACGCCTAACGCTTCGGCAATTAATCTTTCGCCTTTCGGCCAGCGGCGATTTAACGCGTTCGCCAACGTAGACGACGCCAGCCCTGCCTCGCGAGAGACAGCGGAAAGTGAAGTTCCCTTCTTTCTTAGCCCCGCAATGATGTCCGCCGGGTGCCAGTCCTTGTCAATGTTCTCCATCATCCTCTTATGCTTCAGCTGAAAAATTCATGTTAAGGATCTCTAAACAACTACCATGTTAAGTAATGCTAAACAGTAAGTCAATGTACGATCGTTGATGGTGTTACTGATGATTCCAGCTCGTCTTAAAGCGGCCCGAACACGTGCTGGTCTGACTCAGGAAAAACTGGGGGTTCTGGCTGGTATTGAGGAAGAAACGGCGCGCTCGCGCGTTTCTCAATATGAAGGTGGTGTACATCGCCCCACGTTTGAAATGATGTGCGCCTTTGCCAGAATACTGAACGTTCCGGAAGGCTATTTTTATACCGTCGATGAGCGTTTCGCAGAGGCTATTCTGGCGCTTTATTTAAAGCAGCAAAACCAGCCCTGATGTCTGTTTTGCAAAACGGTCCGCTTTTGTGCTCCCTCTTTTTTATCTTTTCACTACCGCCCGGATGCTCAGGCCAGGCAGCGCGAATACAAGCTTTTCTTATTGTGTAGCGCATAGCTATTACCCGCTATTGTAGCGGGTTTAGCTTCTGGTTAATTCCCCGATGCCAGCCATCAAAAATAGTCCTGCAATATTCTCTTTTTGTGCAATTAACTTAATATTATCTTGCTTATCAGGTCAACAGAAAAAGAGACAAAATGATGATAAAAATGGATACCGCCTTCTGAATCCCTCATCAACCACCTGATTTTAATCATAATTAAAGGCAAACCCCCTGTGCAGAAAACAAGAGATATTCTTAAATCTGTCTGTTTATGTAAATAATACCGTTGAGTTACATTAAGAATTCTTATACCATGCCACCCAAAACGGCGTCCGGGCTATTTTGCTATGAAGATTTCGGCATCAAGAAGAAAAGACAATATAATCAACAACATAGATTATATTATAAAAAGCCGGGGCGAGACGAAAGTCTCTTTTTCTCATCGTACTGGCGTTACCCGCGCAACGCTGTATAAAATCCTGGAAGGCAAAGTAAATAACGTGCAGCGCTCCACCATAACCCGCATTGCGGATTTTTTTGGCGTTAGCTGCGAAGTTATTGAAAATTATGATTTAGCGCATATCGAAACCGTTGAAAGAACCTTGTCCCCTGACGGCGATAAAAATCCTGCCGCTATCCCGGTTATTCCACAATCCGCGTTTTTAGCCAGCTCGGAAAGCAGGATTGGACAACTTGTCACACAATACCCCGTCACCTGGTATTTTGGTGACACGTCCAATACCGTGGCTTTGCAGGTTGAGAACAATATTAATAATATGTTCTTTCCAGAAGATATCTTAATTATTAAACGCAACGCGCTCCCTTCAAAAAAACAGCTTGCTCTGGTTTACTCACCGCAAAAAGAGATTTTTTTTACATCACATGGCGATCCAGCCACTTTTGACGCTGAACAGGATAGTATATTACTGGGCGCCGTTATAGAAGAAAGAATAAGATAAATAAAGCTTAAGGGCATAATTAAAATGGGACAAAACAAAAAGTATAAGCTGCTGGGATTTAATCGTTCCGATGTTATCACGGCGAATGTCATGGTGCTGGCAACCGGAAAACATATCAGCATAGGATTACAGGAACTTGAGAGCAGTGAAATAACCGATGACTTTAACAGGCATGAGTTAAAATCTCTTTATCGTCGGCTTTATGGCAGTAGTGATACAAAAACCTCTTACGACCTTGGCGACAGGCATGAGCGCTCCTGGTACGCGTATCTGATTATTACCGTTGCGCTTACCGTCATCTACATCGTCAGTACCGTGAGCGGCGTCAAGCCGGTGCACATTCCGGTCGTTAACTTTGTGGTACCGCCAGCCATCTTTTTCTATCCGCTGTCGTTTATCCTGGTGGATATCGTCAATGAGTTTTACGGCCTGAAAATGGCGAGACGCACTATTTTTATCTCTTTTTTCTCTAATATGCTTTTTGTCATGGGACTGTGGCTGACCAGCCTGTTACCTGGGCTGGCGGAGTGGGAGCTGAATATCTCCTATACCACTTTCGTTAATAATATTATCGCCGTGCTGTTCGCTTCTTCTGTTGCCTATCTCATTTCTGAGAATGTCAATTCGCTGATACTCTGTAAAATAAAGAAGCTGACCAACTCTCGCTACCTTTTTATCCGCGTACTGACCAGCAATATTATTGCTTCCGCTATCGATAGCGCGATATTTTGTACGCTGGCGTTTTATAAAGTTCTTGACATGAATACGATCAAAACAATGATTATCTCGCAGTTTATTATCAAGCTGGGCTATGCGCTGGTTGGCGTCGGCCCTATTTATGCCACGCGCGAGCTGTTCAGAAGATATATCAATAAAGAAACCCAGGTTAATCGCACAGAGGAACTGGCATGAAAACAGAAGAAATTACGCTGCTGGGCAAAAGCACGGGTTACGTCCAGCATTATGCTCCGGAGCTACTGGAAGGCCTGCCGCGCTCGCGCGGCCGTGACGAAATCAATCTTCGTGCAGCAACGCTGCCGTTTGCCGGATTTGATTTGTGGACGGGATTTGAGCTTTCCTGGCTGAACGCAAAGGGCAAGCCAGTCGTGGCCGTCGCCGAGTTTTTTATTCCGGCCACCAGCCACAATTTAATTGAGTCGAAATCTTTTAAGCTCTATCTCAACAGTTTTAATCAGACGAAGTTTGCCTCACCGGGTTTAGTAGCACAAACGCTGCAAAAAGACCTGTCGCTCGCCGCTGTGGGCGAAGTGAAGGTAAAAATCTATCCGGACCTGGATGACTATCCGGCTTTTGCATCCACGTTGCCTGGCGAATGTATCGATCATATCGATATCGAAGTGGCTGATTACGATTTTAATCCAGCACATCTGCAAGGGGCCGCCGTTGGTGAAACCGTGACGGAAACGCTGTCATCCAACCTGTTGAAATCAAACTGTCTGGTAACCAATCAGCCGGACTGGGGAAGCGTTATTATCACCTATGAAGGGAAAAAAATTAGCCGGGAAAAACTGCTGCGCTATCTGATCTCTTTCAGAATGCACAATGAGTTTCATGAGCAGTGTATTGAACGTATTTTCAGCGATATTAAGCAGTACTGCCAGCCGGAGAAGCTTAGCGTCTTTGGCCGCTATACGCGCAGGGGCGGCCTGGATATCAACCCGTTCCGTAGCGATTTTGAAGATGCGCCGGTAACTGGACGTTTGGTGCGCCAGTAAAGTAACAGCGTCCCGCAAGGGACGCTTGTCCCCGCCTAAACGCCCAACCGATCGCGAATGCTGTAATACGCCGCACCCATTGCCGTAAGCGGAATACGCATATTACGTCCGCCAGGGAAGGGATAGTGCGGCAGTTTAGCAAAGGCATCAAAACGCTCGGCATCGCCGCGCAGTACTTCGGAAATTAATCTTCCTGCCAGATGGGTACAGGTCACGCCGTGACCGCTGTCGCCCTGCATGTAATAGATGTTATTTTCCAGACGACCAAACTGCGGCATCCGCGACAGCGTCAGCAGGAAATTGCCCGTCCAGCGGTAGTCGATTTTTACCCCGGCCAGCTGCGGGAAGGTTTTCAGCAGCTTTGGCATAATCAGCCGGTCGATATCATCCGGATCGCGCGCACCGTAAACCACGCCACCACCGTACAGCAAACGATGGTCTGCGGTCAGCCGGAAATAGTCCAGCAGATAGTTACAGTCTTCTACGCAGTAGTCGGAAGGAATAAGAGAAGCCGCCAGCTCCGCACTGAGCGGTTCCGTGGTCAAAATCTGCGTGCCGCACGGCATGCTGCGCTTTGATAACGCCGGTTCCAGCTTGTTGCCGAGGTAGGCATTGCCCGCCACTATCACATAGCGTGCCGTTACCTCCCCCTTCTCTGTTTTGACGATAGCCGGACTGCCGTGCTGAATGTGCACTACCGCAGATTGCTCGAAGATTTGACCGCCGTTCAGCTCTATTGCTTTTGCTTCGCCAATTGCCAGATTCAGCGGATGAAGATGGCCGCCGCGTTTATCCAGCAGCGCGCCAACGTAGCGTTCGCTGTCTACCTGCTGGCGAATTTGCTCCGCATCCAGCAGTTCCAGCTGGTCATTACCATATCGCTCCCAGTTTTGCTTTTGCTCTTCCAGCGTCGCAAGCTGCCTGGTATTCAGCGCCACAAACAGCCCGCCGGGACGATAATCGCACTCGATGCCGTAGCGCTTAATACGCTCGCGAATAATGTCGCCGCCCTCAAACATCATGCTGCCCAGCATGCGTGCCGCATCTCTGCCATAGCTTTTTTCGATAACGTCTACGTCACGGCTATAGGAGTTAACGACCTGGCCGCCGTTGCGTCCGCTGGCGCCGAAGCCAACCCGCGCCGCTTCCAGCACCACTACCTTATAGCCGTTTTCCGCCAGATGCAGCGCCGAAGAAAGGCCGGTGTAGCCAGCGCCGATAATACAGACGTCACAGGAGAGTGCCCCTTCCAGCGCCGGATAGGGTTGATAGTGGTTGGCACTGGCGGCATAGTAACTTTGCGTATGTTCAGTCATGGTTACGACTCCAGGTAAATCCCGATAGTTGTCAGTTTAATGACGTTTTCCAAAGCCTGAAAAACGTCAGAACGTCGTTGGCGTATGGGCGCTGATAATGCGGCAAACCGAGGCTGACGTGTTGCTGAAGCTGTGTGGGATGCCGGTATTTATGGCGTAGCTCTGTCTGGCGACCAGATGATAGTTCTGGCCGTTAAACTTCAGCACCACTTCGCCTTCCAGTAACGTGCCTATCTCTTCCCCATGATGCTTAATTCGCTCTCCCGTCGTCGCGCCTGGCTGATAGGTTTCGATCATCATAGCCAGGGTACGATCGGGCGCGCCGTTGTGGATCAGCTTCATGGAGACGCCCTGGCTGTCGATTTCAATCAGATCTTCCGGATTGATCACGACTTTCGGCTCGGCCGGGTTAGCCGGCTCGGCAAAAAATTCCGACAGCGACAGACCATAAACCTTAAGAAGCTTTTGCAACGTACTGATGGCAGGGCTGACTTTATCCTGCTCAATAGTGCTGATAGCGCTGTGGGTTAATCCAGACAATTCAGCTACCCGGCGCTGTGACAGACCCCGCTGCTGGCGGATTGCAGCCAAACGCTTGCCGGGGGCCAGGCCGTCGTTGTTCATAGGCGAGTTTCCTTTCATGAAGGTCAGATCTGTTGCTTAGCCGCATGATGACTCTCACATGCCGCAATAAAACTTTCGAGCAGGATGCGCGATAAAGCATATTCACTGCTTTTCCATTCGGGATGCCACTGTACGCCCAGCGCATAGGGATGACCCGGCACGCTGACCGCCTCTACCAGTCCATCCTGCGAACAGGCTTCCACGCGCAGCGTCGGCCCCAGAGTTTTTGCGCCTTGTCCATGCAGCGAGTTAACCCAGAACGTTTTACTTTCCGGGATTAACTGCGCAATCAAACCGCCCGGCTGAATTTTAATTTCGTGCGACGGCGCGTACTGCTGCTCAATCGGCAGATCGGGATCTTCACGGTGTTCCAGAAACTGCGGATGGTCATACAGGCGACGATAGAGCGAGCCGCCCGTCGCCACCACCAGCTCCTGCAAACCGCGGCAAATGGCAAAAAGGGGGATGCGCCTTTCGAGCGCCTGCGTAATCAACGCAATGCTCAGAAGATCTCGCCCGGGATCGGCATCAGGCTCATCGCCGTTTTCACCATAGTGGTGCGGCTGCATATTGCTGGGGCTGCCCGGCAGCAGTATGCCGTCTAACAAGGGCAGCACGCTTGCCAGTAATTCCGGCTGCGAAAGCGCGTGCGGCAAGGCTATTGGCACACCACCCGCCTCCAGCACGGCATTCAGGTACTTATTTTGCAAGGTATGACTTTGTTGGCCTTTTACCGGGTTACTACACATCACCACACCGACTACTGGCCTGTAAAATATATCGACCATGATTACCCCTTCATTCCGGACTAAATTTTTTACAAAGGCGCCCAAAAGCGCCTGAATCGTACAATATTTTTATCCTTGGCTATTTTGATAACCCTTTTTTAATTGTAATGCAACATTTGAAAAACAAATTATTCCGGTATAGATTCTTTTAATGTGCATTATATTTAACATCTCAGGGGCAATCCCGTTACCCAACCAAAGGCCAGCAGTGGTGAATCATGGAAACTAATATCGTAACAGTTGAAAATTTTGTGCAGCAGGTTGAAGAAAGACGAAGTAGCGCGTTCGCCCGGGAGGTAGAAGAGTACCTTCAGCACTACCCGGAAACCCAGTACGTTGACGTTATGCTTACTGACCTCAACGGGTGCTTTCGCGGCAAACGGATCCCGATTAACGCGCTACGTAAGCTGGAAAGGGGCTGCTACTTTCCGGCTTCCGTCTTTGCCATGGATATCCTTGGCAACGTGGTGGAAGAAGCCGGGCTGGGCCAGCAATTAGGCGAGCCGGATCGTACCTGTATCCCTGTTCCCGGCACGCTGACGCCTTCCGCCAGCGATCCCCAGGCGATTGGCCAGCTTCTGCTGACAATGCAGGATGAAAACGGCGCGCCCTTTGACGTCGAACCCCGCAACGTGCTCAACCGCCTGTGGCAACAGCTGCGCCAGCGCGGCCTGCATCCGGTCGTCGCCGTCGAGCTGGAATTCTATTTACTGGACCGCCAGCGCGACGCCGAAGGCTATCTACAGCCGCCTTGCGCGCCCGGTACGTCAGACAGAAATATGCAGAGCCAGGTCTACTCGGTAGATAACCTGAATCACTTTGCCGACGTGCTGAGCGATATCGATGAGCTGGCGCGTTTGCAAAAAATCCCGGCCGACGGCGCGGTAGCAGAAGCCTCGCCGGGCCAGTTTGAAGTCAATCTGCATCATACCAGCGATGTTTTACAGGCTTGCGACCACGCTCTGGCGCTCAAACGCCTGGTACGTCTGGTGGCAGAGAAACATGATATGCATGCAACTTTCATGGCCAAACCCTATGAAGAATATGCCGGAAGCGGCATGCACATCCATATCAGCATGCTCAACGAGCAAGGCGAAAACGTGCTGGTTAATCATGCAGGCGACAACTCCACTATTCTGCAGCGCTCGCTCGCCGGGATGATCGATTTAATGCCGGCTTCCGTTGCGCTGCTCGCGCCCAATATCAACTCTTACCGCCGCTTTCAGCCGGGTATGTATGTGCCGACGCAGGCCTCCTGGGGACACAATAACCGCACCGTTGCGCTGCGCATCCCCTGTGGCGATCGCGATAACCATCGCGTGGAATATCGCGTTGCTGGCGCAGATGCCAACCCGTATCTGGTGATGGCCACTATCCTTGCCGGCATTTTGCACGGCCTGGATAACGAACTGCCTCTGCCACCCAAAGTCGAAGGCAACGGGCTGGAGCAGGACGGTTTGCCGTTCCCCATCCGCCAGAGCGACGCGCTGTGGGAATTCGCCCAGCACGAAAAGCTCTGCCAGCTGCTGGGCGAACGGTTTAGCCACGTCTGGCACGCCTGCAAAAACAATGAGCTGATTCAATTTGAACGGCTGATTACCGATACGGAGATTGACTGGATGTTAAAAAACGCCTGACCAGCAATGCGGCAGCGGACGCCTTACAACAACATCATAAAGAGGTCCGGAAATGTGCATGTTACCTGCCCTGTATAATAAAGGCGGCCTGAACCCGCCTGCTCTTCTGTCTCCGGTTGCCGTTTCTGCGGTGCAAGGGTTGCCGAACGTCGTGCATCGGCAAGGAGGTTATCAATGACGCCCACCACTCTGGAAAAACCCGGGCTGAAAAAATCCCTTAAGCTTTGGCAAGTCGTGATGATGGGGCTGGCGTACCTGACGCCAATGACGGTTTTCGATACTTTCGGTATCGTTTCCGGTATCAGCCAGGGCCACGTCCCGGCCTCTTATCTGCTGGCGCTGGCTGGCGTGCTGTTTACCGCTATCAGCTACGGCAAGCTGGTACGCCAGTTTCCGCAGGCGGGTTCTGCCTACACCTATGCGCAGAAAGCCATTAATCCGCACGTTGGTTTTATGGTCGGCTGGTCATCGCTGCTGGACTACCTTTTCCTGCCGATGATTAACGTTCTGCTGGCGAAGATTTACCTCTCCGTTCTGTTTCCGTCCGTTCCCCCCTGGGTTTGGGTAGTGGGATTTGTAGCGATAATGACCGCCGCCAATCTGAAAAGCGTTAACCTGGTCGCAAATTTCAACACGCTGTTTGTGCTGGTACAGGTCGCGATCATCACGGTATTTATTTTCCTGGTGGTTCACGGCTTATATAAAGGAGAGGGGCTGGGAACGGTCTGGTCCGTGCAGCCTTTTGTCAGTCAAAATGCTCACCTGCTGCCGATTATTACCGGCGCAACCATCGTCTGCTTTTCGTTTCTTGGTTTTGATGCGGTGACCACGCTTTCGGAAGAGACGTTTAACGCGGCAAAAACCATTCCGCGCGCCATTTTCCTGACGGCGCTCTATGGCGGGCTAATATTTATTGCGGCTTCCTTCTTTATGCAGTTGTTTTTTCCGGACGTCAGCCGGTTTAAGCATCCTGACGCCGCGCTGCCTGAAATCGCGCTTTACGTAGGCGGTAAGCTGTTCCAGTCGGTATTTCTCTGCACCACTTTTATCAACACGCTGGCTTCCGGACTGGCTTCACACGCCAGCGTTTCCCGCCTGCTGTATGTGATGGGCCGGGATAACGTATTTCCGGAAAAGGTTTTTGGCTACGTGCATCCCAGATGGCGAACGCCAGCGCTAAACGTCATTATGGTCGGGGTTGTAGCGCTTTCCGCCCTCTACTTTGATCTGGTTACGGCCACCGCGCTGATTAATTTTGGCGCTCTGGTTGCCTTTACCTTTGTTAATCTCTCCGTGTTTAACCACTTCTATCGGCGCGAAGGCCGTAATAAAAGCTGGAAAGAGAAGCTGCATTATCTGGTCTTGCCGATGGTAGGTGCCGCAACGGTCGCTATCCTATGGGTAAATCTGGAGGCCTCTTCCCTGACGATGGGGTTAACCTGGGCCATTCTGGGCGTGATCTACTTAACGTATTTAACTCGCCGTTTCCGTCAGCCGCCGCCGCAGTTTGATAAATTACATGCCGAGCTGCCCGGAAAATAAAAAAATCCCCGAAGGCAGGTTTCCTTCGGGGATCGTTTGTTTCTTTGCCGATCTTTTTATGCTTTAAAGATCGTCGTCAGAATGGTTAATGATTCTTTGAACTGCGCATCCGGGATCGTCAGCGGATACAGAAAACGGATCACGTTGCCATGCACGCCACAGGTCAGCAGAATCAGACCTTTTTCCATCGCGCGTTTTTGTATGGCGCGAGCAATCTCACCGCTCGGTGCGCCGCTGGCCGGGTCGTTAAACTCAACGGCGATCATTGAGCCACGTCCGCGAATCTGCGCGATAGCCGGATTGCCGGTGCTTTCCAGCGCTTCACACAGCTGTGCGCCCAGCCTGGTGGCTCTTGCGCACAGCTGCTCTTCAGCAATGACGTCAAGCACGGCATGCGCCGCCGCAATCGCCACGGGATTGCCCGCATAGGTGCCGCCCAGCCCGCCTGGCGCTGGCGCATCCATCAGTTCGGCACGACCCGCCACGCCGGAAATTGGAAAACCGCCGCCAAGGCTTTTTGCCATAGTAATCAGGTCGGGTTTCGCATCCGGATAGTATTCGCTGGCGAACATTTTGCCGGTACGCGCAAAGCCGGACTGAATTTCATCGGCGACCAGCACAATGCCGTGTTGGTCACACAGGCGGCGCAGCGCGCTAACAAATTCCGGCGGTGCAACGTTAAATCCGCCTTCGCCCTGGATAGGTTCGAAGATGATGGCGGCAACTTCCTGCGGCGCAATATCACAGTGGAAGAGATCGTCCAGGCTTTTCAGTGCATCTTCCACGCTGACGCCATGCAGCGCATTAGGATAGCGGGCATGAAACACCGAGCCGGGAAACGGCCCAAACCCTGTTTTATAAGGCGCTACCTTGCCGGTCAGCGCCATGGTCATCATGGTGCGGCCATGAAACGCGCCGGTAAAAGTAATGACACCCGCACGGCCCGTCGCGGCACGCGCTATTTTCACGGCGTTCTCTACGGCTTCTGCACCCGTAGTAAAAAAGGTGGTTTTCACTTTACCTTCGACAGGCACCAGCGCGTTCAGCCGCTCGGCCAGCGAAATGTAGTTTTCATAAGGAATCACCTGGAATGCAGTATGGGTAAAGCATTCCAGCTGCTGCCTGACGGCATCAATCACGGCAGGGTGACGATGTCCGGTGTTCAACACGGCAATACCGGCAGCAAAGTCGATATACTCGCGCCCTTCGCTATCAGTAAGCGTCGCGTTTTCGGCCTGTTTGACCAGAAAATCACACATTACCCCGACGCCGCGCGGCGTGGCATCAAGACGGCGCTGCTGGACACTGTTGCTCATGTTTGGCTCCTCGTTACGGATAGAAGATAGTGATTACCCTGATTTTTAGCGCCTTTAGGGTGCTATTATCCAGAGCCAGTTTTGACTATTTTAAGGAGCCACTTTGCGCACACTCGTCGGCGATCTGGTTGCATACCGCATTGAGCAGGCCATGCCCGGCACGTTGGGCAAGCGTCTGTACGATGCGCTACAGCAAGCCATTCAGGAAGGAATGATCTCACCGGGAACCCGCCTGCCTGCGTCCAGGGATTTGGCTGCGGAGCTGGCCGTGTCGCGTAATACGGTGCTGGCCGCTTACGAACAGCTTCAGTCCGAAGGTTATCTGAAAACCCGGGCGGGCAGCGGCACCTTTGTTAATAACGTACTGCCAGAACGCGATATGTCTGGCGTCGGTGAGACCAGCAATGACCACCCCTGCCCGGCGCAGATAATGCTATCGCAAAGAGGCGAACAGCTGCTGAGCCGTGCCGGAGCCAGCCAGCGCCAGTGGGGCGCTTTTATGCCTGGCGTGCCGGACGTGCGTCATTTTCCCCATCATACGTGGAGCAAAATTGCGCGACGTATTAACGTGCGGCTTCCGGTGGAAATACTGAGCTATTCGCAGCACGAAGGTTATGCGCCGCTGCAAACTGCGCTGGCAGAATATTTGCGCGTCTCGCGTTCCGTCAAATGCCGTGCGGAGCAGATCCTCATCACTTCCGGCACGCATCAGTCGCTGGACCTGCTGGCTAAAATGCTGTGCGATCATGGCGATCGGGTCTGGGTAGAAGAGCCCGGTTACTGGGGGCATCGCAGCGTGCTGGAAGTCAACGGCCTGCGGATTGTCCCGGTTCCGGTGGATGACGAAGGGCTGACGCTACCGCCAGAGGCCACGCCGCCGCGCCTGATTTGTATTACGCCTTCTCACCAGTATCCGACAGGAGCCGTGATGAGCCTCAACCGGCGTAAGGCATTACTCGATCGGGCGAAAAAATGGGGTAGCCTGGTCATTGAAGATGACTACGACAGCGAGTTTCGCTATGGCGAAAAACCGATTCCGGCTTTACAGGGGTTGTCGCCGGATGAAAGCGTTATCTATCTGGGGACATTCAGCAAAACCCTTTATCCGGGGCTGCGCATCAGCTATATGGTTCTGCCGCCTTCGCTAACGGAGCGGCTTAAAATTGCCCACTCTGAACTTTATCGCGGCGGCTACGGGCTTACCCAGTTAACGCTGGCCGAGTTTATCCGTGAAGGCCATTATGCGGCGCATATCCGCCGCATGCGTCAGCTCTATAGCCAGCGGCGCGCTGCCCTGGTCAACGTTATCTGCCATGAGCTGGGTGCTGAATTTGTTGGTCAGGACAGCCATGCCGGCCTGCACCTGATTTTAGCGCTGCCGCAGGCGGTCGATGATATTGCCCTCAGCGCCGAGCTTGAGCAGCAAGGCGTATGGACTCGCCCGCTTTCAGTCTATTACGTAGGCGAAGCAAAAAGGCACGGTCTGATTCTGGGCTACGCCTGCGTCAGCGCCGAGGCGATGGCAGAGACGTTTATGCCCATTGCCCGCTGCGTTAAAAGTCGCCTTCCAGGCCACCAGGCCCCTTACCCGCTGCGTTAAAAGTCGCCTTCCAGCCCGCGAGCCGCAAAACGCTACGCTGATTTTGCGGTCTGTCGTTTTTCAGAATACTCCCTTTTTTCATCCCGCTTTCCCGTGCTGGCAGGCCCGGCCGCCCGTTTTCTCCCCTTCCTCCCTTTTAGCGATCCTGAAAAAAAACGTCGGCAAGCTTGATTGATTATCGGAAAAGGTAATACTGTATTTATATACAGCTCTTTTCAGGATAACCCTATGAATCTCCTTCGCCCTGCTGAGGTACGCGCGCTGGTGCAGCGACCGCTATTTCTGTACCGAGTGCCCTGCGGATCGCCCGGCGGCGCACACGATCATGTCGAACAGCGTCTGGATTTAAACGATCTGCTGGTGCAGCGGCCAGAGCACACTTATTACATTCGGGTCAGCGGTGACTCTATGAAAGACGCCGGTATTGATGACGGCGATTTGCTGGTCGTCGATAACGGCCTCACTGCCGATCATGGTGATATCGTGGTGGCAGCCGTTAACGGCGAGTTTACGGTAAAAAAATTACAGCTGCGCCCGGATGTGCGGCTGCTGGCAATGAATCAGGCATGGCCGCCGATTATTCTGGCCGAAGAAGAGCAGCTGGAAATATTTGGCGTTGTTACCTTTACCATCAAGGCAATGGAGTAATGACATGAGCGGATTAAAAAATCGGGTGTATCGCTCGTGCGTTGCTGCCAGCGCCGCAGAACAGAATCTGGCCTCCACCCACCAGATAAAGTTTTTGTTTAGCAAACTTCAGGATCTTATTCCTACCAACGATGATTGCTACCTTAGCGCCTGCAACGGCAGTTTCTGTATTATTGACCGCTATCGCCCTGCCGTCGCCGGTAGCCGGGTATTGATTGAGGTGGCGGGCGACTGCAGCTGGGCGTACGTCAGACGCCATCCGGAGCAGATCATAACGGATGAGGGGGTAATCATTGAGGGTAAAGCCTTAAGCGAGGTCACCATTATCGGCGTGGCCATCCGTGAAATAATCCCAACCAGCCAGCGTTCTTCGCTATGAAATAGCCTTAATTAACCGGCGCGAGCATTTTACCATCAGTTTTATTGCATCAGTAACAGGGTAATCTTTGCCGCATTTTTATTGGTAATGATTCAGAAAACCGATAAGAAATTAGCCTTTGAAAAATTTAGCTTCATACAGATAGACTTTATAACACAAATCATATAAATATATCTTCAGGACTGAACTTTTAGGAAGAAGCTGAATAATAAACTCTCCTTTCATAATTTTTCCTGAAAAGAAGGATAAAAACCACCTTTCTGACTGCCAGGATGGCATCAGAGTTCATCATGGAAAGAACAATGTATAACAGAGATAAATGCGACGCCTGTTTTTATATGATCGACAATAAGGTGTTATTTACACCTTATAAAAAAAAGCTGATGGTCGTGAAGGATAACAGCGTCAGTAAAACCATTTTTATTAATGCTCCCGCAAGCCGCTGCTTACTCCTTTTGCTACAAAACCCGCAAAAAATCATCTCCAGAAAAGATTTTATCGAAGAGGTCTGGAGCCGACAAGGTATCGTCGTCGCCCAGAACACCTATTACCAGAATATATCCTTACTGAGAAAAGCGCTCAGACAAGCAGGCCTCTCTGAGGATTTTATTGTTACCGTACCGCATAAGGGGCTAACGATAACCAGGAAAATCGAGGTAAAAGAAGTTGAGAAAGAGGATGAGTTGATCAGGAATATCGATGCTTTAGAGCTGACCGATCCCGATCGGAATTTAGCCCACTTTCCTTCTGAAAAAATCCTGTTAACCAAACAAAGCAGCGACAGAGCCAGCAAAGTCAAAAATGCTCATCCCTGTTTGCTTATATTTATTGCCGCTCTCGTTTCATTTATCATCACCCTCACCACCCATTATCTATTCTCCGCAAACGCCTCCTGCCCCATCTTTGGGATAGAAAAAAATCATGTCATCCCATCCTCTGCATTGACAGAATATAAAAATCACAGACCCTATGATCTTCATGAAGCGTGAAAATTTATACTTTCATATCTGGATTAATAAAACAGGTAAGGTTTAGATTACCGACGCTGTAATTATCCAGATTGCAGAAAGATGGGCACCCGCCTGTAAAGGAAAGCCACAAATTTTAGCCTGCATGCCCGATAGACAGCATCCAGGATAAAATTAAAAAGGAATAACTTCATGAAAAAAATTTGCACCGCACTGACTACCGTAGCCTTAATGACTATGGGTTTATCCGCCGCCGCCGCCGATGGCGTCATCAATTTTAAAGGCAGTATTATAGATGCAGCCTGTACCGTCGATCTGGACGGCTCCGGGGCATCAACAATGAATGTAACGCTGGGAAACGTCAATAAAACGGCTTTTAGCGGCGTGGGCTCTACCGCAGGCGGTACTGCCAGTACCACGCAGTTTAACGTTTTGCTGAAAAACTGCCCGGAATCGGTCACTACGGCTAAGGTGAAATTCGATGGTATCGCTTATGCAGGTGACAATACCGTGCTGGCGCTGACCCAGGAGAAAGGCGTCGCGACCGGCATTGGTATCCAGCTCTCCGACAGTAATGGCATAAGACCTCTCTTCACCGAGTCTACTCCCTATGTCCTGACCTCCGGCTCAACGACCAATAAGCTGGACTTCTACGCTCGCTACATCCAGAAAGCGGCCACCGTCACCGCAGGCCCTGCCAATGCTGTTGCCACCTTCACCGTGAATTATTAAAAGATAGATTGCAACACCATCCCTTAGCGGATGGTGTTGTTGATATTTATTGAGAAACATCATGCAAAAACTCTGTATTGCTCTTATCTCACTGCTCTTTTTATTGGCAAATAACGTTAATGCCGGAATAATTATTGGCAGCAGCCGCCTGATTTACCACGGCGATAAAAAAGAAAGCGCCATTAATATAGAAAATCCCGACCCGGTGCCTTTTCTGATTCAGTCATGGACGGAAGACAGTGACGGCAAGCCGATAAAAGCCGATAACGCTTTTATTGTGACCCCGCCACTGTTTCGTCTTGACGGCAATCAAAAAAACTTATTAAGGATAATCAGGACGGCCAGCGCACTGCCACAGGACAGAGAAAGTCTGTTCTGGCTGAATATAAAGTCGATTCCGTCCTCTTCCAGAGAAGACAGCAACACGCTACAGATAGCGGTACGCTCCCGTTTAAAGCTTATTTATCGCCCCTCGCCGCTTAAAAATGACATGCCGGAAAGCGTTACTCATCGTCTGAGCTGGAAAAAAGTCGGCGACCGCCTTGAGGTTACCAATCCCACCGGTTATTACATGAACTTTTTATATATAAAAGCGGGCAATAGCAAAATAGCGGATGGCGGCCTGGTAGCGCCTTACTCCTCTGCCTCGTTCGCAGGTGCAGAAAAAATTCATAGCGGAGAAATCAGCTGGAAAATTATTAACGACTATGGCGGATTCGGTGAAGTTCATCGTGCAACGCTATAAAACCTACAGAGGCCCCCTCAAGGATAAACGCGCTTAAAAACGATCTTTATCATTTCACCCACGCAAAGGAATGCGAAAATGAGTTCAATTCCTGAAAGAAACAACCCCAGAAAGCTATGGCCTATCGCCATCCCTCTGTTCTCTGCGTTTTTTCTGAACTGTGAAGCGCTCGCGCATGAGATGTTTAATCCGCAGTTTTTGCACTCCAGCGGGGATAACACTGATAAAACCGATCTCTCTGTCTTTGCAAATAGCCAGTCACAGGCACCTGGTGATTACGTTGTTGACGTATGGCTAAATAATCGTTTTATAGAAACCCGCACGATAAATTTCAGGCTCGACGGCGGCGGTAGCAAAATGCTTCCCTGCCTGACCCTGCCGTTACTGACATCATGGAACGTTCGCACCGGCGCTTTTCCCGATTTGCAGGAGGATAGCCAGGGATGCGTTAATATCAGTGCTATTCCCCAGGCAACAACCTCGTTCATTTTTAATACCCAGCGGCTGATGATAAGCATTCCACAGGCTGCCCTGCATGCCAGCGCGCGAGGGTATATTTCGCCTGACCGCTATGACGAAGGCATCACTGCATTCTTACTTAACTACCGTTTTTCTGGCGCTAACAGTTCTACGACCAGTCGTCGTCTGGTCAGTCAGGATAGCCAGTATCTGAGCGTACAGCCGGGCTTAAACGTTGGCGCATGGCGACTGCGTAATTATACGACCTGGAATCGCAGCAGCAGCGCTGCCGAACAGGGAAGGTGGGCATCGATATATACGCTTCTGCAACGTAATATTATTCCCCTTAAGGCTCAGCTGACCCTGGGCGAAAGCCATTCGCAGGCCGATATTTTTGAAAGCGTACCTTTTCTGGGGGGGCAACTGGTATCGGATGATGAGATGCAGCCGGAAAGCTTACGCGGTTATGCGCCAGTAGTACGCGGCATAGCCAAAACTAACGCCCAGGTTATCATCAGACAGAACGGTTATATTATTTATCAAAGCTACGTTGCGCCGGGCGCTTTTGCCATAACCGATCTGTATGCAACAGGTGGCAGCGGCGATCTCTACGTGACGATAAAGGAAACGGACGGCAGTGAACAAAATCTGACCGTGCCGTTTGCTTCCCTGCCGGTTCTGGTAAGAGAAGGATATTTTAAATACAACGTTACTACCGGACGATACCGCCCCTATAACAGCGCGGTTGATAAAAAGCATTTCGCCCAGGCTACGGCTATTTATGGCCTGCCGTGGAATATGACGCTGTTTGGCGGAATGCAGGCGGCGGCCAACTACCGCTCTTTTGCGCTTGGCATGGGTAAAAACTTTGGTCGTGCCGGGGCTATTTCCGCCGATATCATCCATGCACAATCAAGCCTTGCCGATAAAAGTAAGGCCAGCGGCCAGTCTCTGCGCGTTCGCTACAGCAAAAACTTTTATCAGACCGGTACCAACTTCGCTATCGCCGGTTATCGTTACTCAACGCGTGACTATTACTCTTTGCCTGAGCTAATGGCTAGCTGGCGCGCAGATTACCGTCGCTACCCGCGCGAGCAGGCGAGAAACAGAACCGAGCTGACGCTTAACCAGAATCTGGGCGATCGGGCCGGTTCACTTAGCCTCAGTTTGCTCAGAGAAGACTACTGGCGCACCGAGCGCCGAATGGAGTCTCTTTCAACCAGCTACAACAATAGCTACAACGGTATTACCTGTAGTTTTGCCTGGGGCTTTAACCGCAATTCGTTAAATCGCGCCAGCCCTCGCCGCTATGAAAAAAACCAGACCTTCTCTTTTACCGTTTCCGTTCCCCTGGATCGCTGGCTGTCCGGCAGCTGGGCAAACTATATGATAGCCAGCGGCAAGCCGGGTAACACCAGCCATAGCCTGGGTATCAGCGGCGTGGCGCTGGAAGACAGTAATCTGAACTGGAGCGTCCGGGAAGGTTATACCAGCCAGGGAGCAGGAAACAGCGGCAACCTTGACGCTGTTTATCGTGGAACCTATGGCGAACTGGCCGGCGGCTATGGCTATAACAAGCAAACGAGGAGAATCAATTACGGTATAGAAGGCGGCGTGCTCTTACATAAAAATGGCCTCACGCTGAGCCAGCCGTTCCGTAATACGGCAGCGTTAGTCATTGCACCAGATGTCACCGGCGTCAGAGTAAATAATCAAACAGGCGTGAAAACAGATTTTCGTGGTTATACGCTGGTGCCGGATTTACCCCCGTATCGTCTTTCCGATGTGGTGCTTGATAGCACCACGCTACCTGACAATGTCGATCTGGATCTCACAAGCCAAAGCGTGGTGCCAACCAGAGGCGCTATTGTCGCCGCGCATTTTTCAGCCCAGACCGGTGCCAGAGTAATCATGACTCTTACCTACCATCATCAGCCGGTTCCCTTTGGCGCGACCGTAGTCGACCTGGCGGCAAGCAAGCAGGCAAGTATCGTTGGTGATGAAGGCCAGGTTTATCTGAACGGCCTTAAATCTTCCGGCACGCTGCTGGTGCAGTGGGGCAAGGCTGCGGATAAACAGTGCCGGGTGAGCTATGTACTGCCAGAAGAAAAGAATAAAACCGGTATTCACATGCTGAACGGCCTCTGTCAGTAAATACTGCGATAATGCTAAAGCCGCTGGAGCTATAAAATGGACTTATTAAAGATCGGCCTCAAAATAAAACTACTGTTGCTATTGTTATGTTTTTCCACGCTGACTCACGCCAGCTCCTGTCTTATGGGTGCTTACATTAAAGGCACTACCGGCATCATAAAACTCTCTATAGATCCTCGTGTAGCCGTAGGTGAAGTACTGGCCTATCGCTACAGTAAAAGTTTTGCCGGTAAGACGCTGGCTATAGCCTGTACCGGTTCTTCGCCCTACCGTTCGTCTTCGGTTTTAACGGCCAGTACTACGGTTGCTAACGCGTACGAAACAGGAATTCCAGGCGTAGGCGTCATTATTGGCGACCTGTATAAAAATGGCATGAGCCTCCCCTACAGTACTTCACTGTCGGCCGGCTTCTTAACGCCGTGGACAAATCAGAATGAAGTCAGGCTAACCTTTGTAAAAACAGGGGCTATTACACCCGGCACCGTAGGCAGCAAGCTGTACGCTACTTTTTATCTTAACTCGAAGGTCTTTGCTAACCTGACGGTAAATAGCCTCACCGTCGTACAAAAAAGCTGTCTTGCTGATGTGAATTCACAACTGCAAACGATAAATTTAGGCAGCCCAAACCGTAATGAATTTACCGGGATTGGCAGTACGAGCGCGTCATCAGAACGTAACTTTTCTGTCATTCTGCAATGTGAAGCTAACGACACCCCCGTACAGGTAACTTTCGATGCCGTTGGTAGCACAGCCGGTACCGGCATGCTGGCAATTAATAATGATACCGGTGCCGCAACCGGCATTGCGGTAGAAGTGCTGGATGAAAACAGAACGCCCATACGCTTTGGTACGGCCACAACCAAACACGCTCACGCCGAACAGCGCATCGAAATACCCTTAACTGCACGTTATAAGCAAACCGGTACGATTAAACCCGGTACGGCAGACGCGGCAATGACGTTTACCATTACGCAAAATTAATGCTAACCCTTTTGCAGAAAGTCCTCTCCGGACTGACAGATTACTTTGATATCCGCAAAATAAGATTAAGAGGAAAATAATTCTTTCACCATTGTGAAGTAGTAATACTTCACTTGAAAAAAAGGGCAATAAAAATCAGAATCCTCCCGCCTGATTAATCAGAGCAGCTAAAGGAATACCCTTAATAATGAGGGGATAAAATAAAAAGGAGTAGTAACATGAAAGAAATTTCCGTAATGGAAATGGCTGAAGTTTCTGGGGCGTACAGCTGGGATTTTACAGATGTACAATCATTTATGAGCAGCCTGGCCAGTAATACTTTGGAGCTATTTGGTGCTGCCACCGTTGGCGCGACGATGGGTGGCGCAACCGGCGCACTGATTGGTGGCAAGCACGGTGGTGACGGCGGTGGTATTTTCGGTTTAGGCATAGTGGGCCAGGGCATAGGTATGATTGGTGCCGGTATTATTGGTTCTATCTGTTTTGGTCTTTATGGTGCCGTGGTTGGCTGGGAGACCATCAATAAAGCAGCAAACACGGCTATAGAAGGCATGATTAACGGCACTATCGGATAATAAACGCTTGGAAAGAGCCACTTCGGTGGCTCTTTTTTTATGGATACGTTATGGAAAACAATAAAAAGAGTATTTTCCGCACGGATGCAATAGATTATCAGCGTCAGAAATGGGTTGGCAAAGCACTCTTATTGTCAAAAATTCCGGCGGTGGTGATTACCGGCCTCTGTTTTCTTTTTGTCATAACCCTTGCTCTGGCGATGATTTTCTTTGACTACAGCAGAAGGATCGACGTTGAGGGGGAAATTATTACGCTTCCCCACTCTGTTAATATTTATTCGCCGCAACAGGGTTATATTATTAACCGTTTCGTGCAGGCTGGCGACAAAGTTAAAAAAGGCGAAGCGTTATATGAACTGGATGTCTCCAGAACCACCTCTTCAGGCAACGTAAGCAATGCCGCTATTGGCGCCGTGCAGGCGCAGATAGAAAATCTACAGCAGGTCATCACCCGCTTAAAAGCCAATAAAGCCTCCACCTTGCAGAACCTTCAGGCGCAAATCGATGAGTATGCCGCTGCCCATAAAGAAACGCAGAAACTGGTCACCAGCGTGCGTGAAGGCGTGCGGAAAATGAATCAAAGCCTGAACGACTATGAACAGCATCTTAAGAAAGGCTTAATCACCCAGGATCAGCTTAACTATCAGCGCGCGCAGGCGCTTTCCCAGCAAAGCGCCTGGCAGGGACTGAATAATCAAAGCATTCAGGAAAGCGTTCAGCTTTCGCAGCTGCGCAGCGATAAGCTTACGCGCGCCGCCGACTTTGATAATCAAATCACGCAAAGTGAATCACAGGTAAACGATCTGGAGCGCCAGCTTGCCGAATATAAAGCCAGCAGCAGCATCATTATCAGCTCAAGGACGGACGGCATTGTTGAGTCGCTTAGCGTCACGCCGGGCCAGATGGTGGAAGCCAGCGCCAGCCTGGCGCAGATAAAACCTACGGAGAACGTACGCTATTATTTGCAGCTCTGGCTGCCTGACAATAGCGTGCCCTACGTCAAAAAAGGCGACGGTATCAATATCCGCTATAACGCTTTCCCGTCAGATAAATTTGGGCAATTTCCCGGAAAGATTGATTCCATTTCACTGATTCCCGCCACGCCACAAGAGATAACCAGCTACAGCAGCGGAACACAGCTCGCCAAAGGCTCCTACTACAAAGCGCTGGTTTCTATCAGCGCCACCGAATTTAGTGATAAAGGGAAGAAGCTGCAAATCTCCAGTGGACTTCAGGCGAAAGCAATCGTCTTCCTGGAGAAAAAGCCGCTGTATCAATGGGCCGTAGCACCCATAAATAAAATCAAAAATAGCGTAAGTGGGTACGTCGATGAAAACTAAAGAGCTGTTTGATAAAATAAACAATAAAATCAATTTTTCATTATATCGCAAGGTGCCAAAGATATTACAATCTGAATCCTCAGAATGCGGGTTGGCCTGCCTGGCCATGGTTTCAGCTTATTATGGTTTAAACGTTGACTTATTTAATCTTCGCAACAAGTTTGGCGTATCAACTAAAGGGGCAACCTTAAATCTGGTAGTCAATATCGCCAGTCAGATGCAGTTAAAGACCCGTGCGCTTTCGCTGGACATGAATGAAATAAAGCAGCTTAAAACGCCCTGCATTCTCCACTGGGATATGAACCATTTTGTGGTGCTGGTAAAAGTCCGCCATAACTCATTTGTTATACACGATCCCGCATTCGGGCGGCGCGTGGTGGGCATGAAGGATATGTCTAACCACTTTACCGGCGTCGCGCTGGAACTGTGGCCGGATAAAGAGTTCCATAAGGAAACGGTTAAAACCCGCCTGCGCCTGCTCGACCTGATGAAAAATATTGATGGCCTGCCGGGCGCGCTGCTGAAAATATTCGCCCTTTCGGTGGTCATTGAATCCATCAATTTATTATTACCTGTGGGTACTCAGCTGGTTACTGACCATGTGATTCAGGCACACGATCACGATCTGCTGACGGTCATCTGTCTCGGACTCATTATCTTTACCCTGTTTAAAGCTTTTGTCAGCGTCGTCAGGGCCTGGACCTCCATTGCGCTGGCTACGCTAACGGATATCCAGTGGAAAACCACGCTGTTTGATCACCTGATAAAATTGCCTTTATCCTTTTTTGAAAAAAGGCATCTGGGCGATATTCAGTCCCGCTTCTCTTCTCTGGATGCGATACGCACAACCTTTACCAACAGCATCGTCTCCGGGATCATTGATACCATTATGACTCTCGGCCTTTTTGCCATGATGATGGTGTACGGCGGCTGGCTGGTATGGGTCGTGATGGGCTTTACGCTGTGCTATGCGCTGATGCGCCTGTTTACCTACCGCATTTATCGTCAGCTCTCTGAAGAGCAGATAGTGAAAAGCGCTAAATCCAGCTCACATTTTATGGAAACGCTGTATGGCATCTCTACCGTTAAAGCGCTGGGCATTAACAATGTACGGTCGAATTTCTGGCTGAACCTGAATATTGATGCCACCAATACGGGCATTAAAATTACGCGTTTTAATATGATGTTTGGCGGTATCAATACGCTTATCGCTACGCTGGACCAGGTGGCTATTCTCTGGCTGGGCGCCATGATGGTTATTGATAATAATATGACGCTTGGGATGTTTATGGCGTTTAACTCCTATCGCGGCCAGTTTTCGCAGCGCGCTTCCAGCCTGATAGATTTACTGCTAAGCCTGCGGATGCTCTCCCTGCATAACGAAAGGATCTCCGACATTATCTTCACCGAAGCGGAAGAAGAAACCTCTGCACAAACCGTTTTTCAGCCCGGCGTCGGCATCGCGCTGGAAGTAAAAAATCTTACTTACCAGTATGATGCTTTGTCTAAACCGATCTTTGTCGATCTTGATATCGCCGTCCAGCCAGGCGAAAGCGTGGCTATCGTAGGCCCATCCGGGGCGGGTAAAACTACGCTGCTTAAGGTTATGAGCGGTCTGCTGACGCCGACCAGGGGACAGGTGCTGGCGGGAAGCCTGGATATTCACAAAATCGGGCTGAACAATTACCGGCAGGGTATTGCCTGCGTACTGCAGGACGATCGCCTGTTTTCAGGTTCGATTGCCGATAATATCAGTGGTTTTGCGGCGGATGCCAACAGGGAAATGGTGATGGCCTGTGCCGTTTACAGCAACATTCATCATGAGATTATGGCCATGCCGATGGGCTATGAAACGCTGATCGGCGAGTTGGGCAGCGGTATTTCCGGCGGCCAGAAACAGCGCCTGTTTATCGCCCGCGCGCTTTACCGTCGCCCCAGCATTCTGTTTATGGACGAAGCGACCAGCCATCTGGATATCGATAACGAAACGGCAATTAATAACGCGATTTCGTCGTTAAAAATTACCCGCATTATCGTTGCCCACCGCCCTTCTACTATTGCTTCAGCCGACAGGGTCATTACGCTTTAAATCCGTGCGGTCGCGCCTGCCGGTTTCACCTACGCCTTAAACGCGTAAAGCCTGCCCGCATCGGGCAGGCTTTGGGCGCAAAGATTACTTCGCGTAAGCTTCGGTGGTGATCGTCAGCTTCACATCGTCGCTGACAGCCGGTACATATTTATCCAGCTTAAAGTCAGAACGCTTAAAGGTAGTGGTGGCATCAAAGCCCACTGCCTCTTTTTTCACCATTGGGTGCATACCTTGCTTATTCAGCACCGCGTGCAGAACCACAGGTTTGGTAATGCCTTTAATGGTCAAGTCGCCGTGCACGTCCATTTTGTTTTTACCGGTGCTGACCACTTTGGTACTTTTGAAGGTCGCATTCGGGTATTTAGTCACGTCAAAATAGTCTGCGCCTTTAAACTCTTCAGTCAGCTTGTCTACGTGCGTATCGATGCTGTTAACCGGGATCGTTACGTCAACTTTAGAGTCGCTAACTTTGCTGGCATCAAAATCAATGTTACCGGTGATACCGGAAAGATCGGCCGTTGGATGAGAGAAACCAAAATGGGTCCAGGAAACCACGACGGAAGTGTGGCCCGTGTCCATGGCATAGTTTACAGGAGCCGCAGCAGAGAACTGTGACCATAATGCCGTGCCGATTAATAACGGTAGGGTAACTTTTTTGATTAATGACATGCCGATTATCCTTATTTCCACAAAGAGTGTTTAAGGATAGTGCAAGATTATGCGCTCGCCCGATAGTGAAGATATTTGACCGCCTTTGTCAAAAAGATTAGGCAATTAGCACGGGGCGATCCTGGCGATCGCGCCAATCCGTCAAAGATCGCCGATTGACAATGCCTTCTACTCGCCTGACAATTCAACCACTATGTGGACAATCAAACCACCATACGGATATCTGTTGAAGAGGTGAAGAAGCCAATGAAAAAGCTTTCTGCTGTGGGATCCTTTACGCTGCTGGCCATTGCCTGCCTGACGATTATGGTCGGCTGCGTCATCGTTCCAGGCCTGCCTTCCATCGCCGCACGGCTGGGCGTTCCTGATGCCGCCAGCTGGCTGGTCACGCTTCCTTCGCTTGGCGTTGTGCTGCTGGGGCCGCTGGCAGCACGGCTTATCGCGCGTGCCGGACTTTATCGGGCGCTGCTAATGGGCTTATTTAGCTACGGCCTGCTTGGCCTGGCCGGCGCCTTTCTGCACGGGCCAGGGCTGGTCTTTACCGATCGATTTTTGCTTGGCGGCGCGACGGCGCTGGTCATGGCTGCCGGAACCGGCCTGCTTTCCAGCTTTTTCAGCGGCGGGCAACGGCTGAAAATGATCGCGCTGCAAGGCATGTCGATCGAGCTGGGTGGCGTCCTGTTTCTGTTTGTTGGTGGACTACTGGCAACGCTGGGCTGGCGCTGGCCGTTTGCACTGTATCTTTTTGCCTGGCTGTTTATCGCGATGCTGCTGCTGTTTGTTCCCCAGCCGCCGCAGGAAGAGACGATAAACGAAGCTGGCAAAAATAGCGTGCCGGCCCGTTCGCTCCGCCCCGTTTTTGTAGCCGCGCTCTCTTCTATGGTCTGCTTTTTTACTGCGGTGATCGTGCTGCCGCTGCATCTGCACGCGCAGGGGTTCAGCGAGGCCGAAACCGGTTATTTTCTCTCTTTTGTTTCGCTGGTTGCCGTGGGTGCCGCCTGGATAATGCCGCGCGGCGTGAAGAGGCTGGGAGAGTACGGCACGCTCTATAGCGCTTTTGCTGCTTATGCCGTTGCGCATCTGCTGTTTGCCACGGCAAACAGCACGCTACAGCTGATTGCGGGCGCAATCCTGATGGGCTGCGGCTTTGGCCTGTCGGTGCCGTTGGTTAACCATATGGTCGTAGAGCACAGCCCGGTTAACGTACGAGGGAAAAACCTGGCCGGTTTATCCATGGCCATTTTTTCCGGACAGTTTCTTTCCTCATTTCTGGCCCTGATCCCGGGCAGCTTTTCGCGCATCTTTACAGGCGCGGCTCTTATCGCCGTTACGGCTATTTTTTTGCTGTGGGTATGGCAGAAACGGCAAAAGAAAATCCGCGTGTTTTCTTAAGCCGTTCTGTGTCGTTTTATAGCCCTGGCGGCCTTACGCCAGGCTTGCAGACATTCAAATCTTAGCAACAAAATCCCGGACTACATCCTGCCAGCGCGTGGTCGGACGGCCAATCAGCTTGCTCAGCGTATGGCTCTCGTCATACAGCGCGCCTTTGGCCGCACCGGCATCTGAATCGGCCAGCATCTCGGCCAGCGCCTCCGGCAATCCCGCTGTTTTTAAGGCGGCGGCAAAATCCGCCTGCGGCAGATTCACGTAGCTGACCTCTTTGCCGCTCGCGCTGGCGATTTCAGCAGTAAACTGCGCCAGCGTATAGGCGCTGTCGCCTGCCAGCTCATAAATTTTTCCTGCGCTGTCATCAGCCGTCAGCACCGCTGCTGCCGCTTCGGCATAATCTTCACGACTGGCCGACGCGATTTTCCCCTCTCCTGCCGCGCCAATAAAAGCGCCGTGCGTCAGCGCGGGAGCAATACTGGCCGCATAATTTTCGCTGTACCAGCCGTTACGTAAAATGGCATAGGGCACGCCGGAGGTTGTTAACGCCTGCTCGGTGCCGCGATGCTCTCCGCCCAGCCCCATTACCGAACTGTCAGCGTGCAGCAGGCTGGTATAAGCCAACAACTTAACGCCCGCTTTTTTGGCCGCATCAATTGCTGCCTTGTGCTGCGCTTCGCGCTGGCCTATTTCGTTAGAAGAGATCAGCAGCACTTTATCTACGCCGCTGAAAGCGCTAAGCAGCGTCTGGGGCTGCGTATAGTCGGCCTGGCGAACCTGCACGCCCAGCGCGGCCAAATCGGCGGCTTTTTCTGGCGAACGCACGGCGGCAACGATTTCACTGGCGGACACTTTTTTTAATAAGGCGTGAATAACCAGGCGGCCAAGCTGGCCGGTAGCACCGGTGACTGCAATCATGATTTTTTCCTCTTGAAAGTTAACCACGGCGACATGCCGTAGAATTGCGTCAGATCAGCCTATGCTATACACTTACCGAAAGTAAGTACTTACAGGTTTGTTAGTATGGAAAAAGATCTTTTACCTGGCGCCAGATTTCGCCGGGGCGAATTGTTAAACCGTGATTGCCCTTCCCGTGAGGTGCTGAAGCGCCTGACCAGCCGCTGGAGCCTGCTGATATTGATTGCGCTGGATGGCAATACGCTGCGCTTTGGTGAACTGCGGCGCAAAATCGGCGGTGTTAGCGAAAGAATGCTGGCGCAGACGCTGCGCCTGATGGAAGAGGATGGCTTCGTAAAGCGCATCCCATATGAAGTCATCCCGCCGCACGTCGAGTACCAGCTTTCACCGTTGGGCCAGGAAGCGCGCGAGAGGATTATTGGCCTTGCCGACTGGCTCGAAGAGAATCTACATCAGATTATCGATAACCGAGGCGACGTTTCTGCCGACGCTGAGCAAAGCTAAGCCAGCGTTACCAGCCGCCCCTCTCTGGCGCTCAGTAAGGCGGCATCCAGCACTTCCAGCGTAAGGATCCCCTGCTCCGCCGTGACCGGTGGCTCGCTACCGTTTTTAACGGCTTCGGCAAAGGCTTCGTAGTAAGCATGATAACAGCCCTGCTCGGAAGGAATTTTTTCTTCGCCCTCGGCAGTATACAGCGTGCCCCAGTGCGAAGGTTGTTCAAACCCCCAGCCAGCCGGATCCTCTGCCGGACGCTTACCGGCAAAAAGCGCCTGCGCCTGCACGTCCGTACTGTTGGCTTGATAGCTGCCTTTATCGCCATAAATACGTAATTCGCGTCCGGCAAGGTAATTGATCTTGCTGGAAGAGATATGTGAATGCACGCCGCTGGTGTGCACAAGGGTAATCACAAAGCTGGCATCGGTCTCGCCTTCCGGACGCTCCACGCGGTCCAGCTGAGCAAAAACCGACTTTACCGGTCCCAGCAGCCAGATATTTTGATCTATCAGGTGACTACCCAGATCGCGCAATAGTCCGCCCGTTTCGCCGCCTTCCAGCGTATGCGGTTCGTTCATATCCATACGGTTATGCAAACGCCACAGCTGACCTACGCGCTGCTGCTCCAGCAGGGTACGCAGCGTGCGGATATCGGCATCGAAGCGGCGATTGTGATAAACCCCCAGCAGCACCCCTTTGGCTTTCGCTGCCGCCGCCAGTTCTCGCCCGGTTTTGGCATCCGGCGCAAAAGGTTTATCGGCGATAACCGCCACGCCTGCGGCTATGGCTTCCAGCACCAGCTCACGGCGGGTTTGCGGCGGCGTAGTGATAGTGACGATATCCACCCCGGCGGCCAGCAGGTCAGTCAGGCTCTTATAAATGGGCACGTCCGGGAAATCGGCTCTTACGCGTTCAATGGTGGCGGGT